>WNFY01002076.1_pt1 | contig 28511 bp, 27 predicted proteins | sample 5400091 | NCBI WGS metagenome assembly WNFY01 (sample SAMN13153364, study PRJNA577476) | soil metagenome | isolation source: 60 cm soil or saprolite under grassland replicate 1 | place: USA:California | collected 2016-06-15 | reverse complement strand
CAGTGATCTCGCAGTTCGATTACACATACAAGTCGGTTGGAAACATGCTTACCTGGACACTGGCTAACTCCGGTGCGGCCAACCCACAACGATACGATTTCGGTTATGACAGCACTGACCAGCTTCGCAATGCCAGGCTAACCGACACAGTGACGCAATCGTCGGTCCACCAATACGATTACGATTATGACGCTGGTGGGAATCGTAAAGTGGAACAGACTGATGGGGCTGTGACCACGTCCGTGACGAACAATTTAAATCAGCTCACAAATCGATCCTCCGGAGGGAAGATGCATTTTCGGGGAACGGTAAACGAACCGGCAACGGTTACCGTGGGTGGAAATACTGCCACTGTGGACGCAGCTGGCAACTTCGATGGGACAGTAAACGTCAACGTTGGAACCAACACCGTGGCCGTCGTGGCAGCCGATGCCAGCGGAAATAGCAGAACAAATAATTATCAGGTCAATGTGCCATCGAGGGTAAATACCACTCTGCTTTACGACCTGAACGGGAATCTGACGAACGACGGATCAAAGACCTATGAATGGGACGCGGCTAACCGCCTTATTGCGATAAACAACGGCACAAATCGCAGCGAATTTACTTACAATGGCTTGAGTCAAAGAACCCGAATCGTCGAAAGGGATAGTGGCAGTATAACGAGTACAAAACAGCTCATTTGGTGCGCAGGCGATCCGCAGCCGTCCGAAGAACGTGATGCAAGCAACAATGTTACCAAGCGCTTTTATCCACAGGGCGAGCAGATGAATGCGACCAGCTTTTACTATACGCTTGACTACTTGGGTTCCATTCGTGAGCTAACCGATTCCACTTCTGCTGTGCGCGCGCGCTACGATTACGATCCTTATGGTGTCCGCATAAAACTAAGCGGCGATTTGGATACACAATTTGGTTACACCGCTTATTATTTCCATTCCGCGAGCGATTTAAGTCTAGCTATTTATCGAGTATATGATGCTACCACGAGCCGATGGGCTAGTCGCGATCCGCTTGGCGAACGAGGCGGTATCAACCTGTACGCCTATGTCTTGGATAACCCAATAAGTCGGGTCGATCCATTTGGCCTACAGTCGCCTACTCCCGGACCAGCGCCAACCCCGATTCCGGGCTGGGGTCCGCAGTCCGGGGATTTTCATTATCACGGAAACTGGGGCGGCCCCGGATGGGCGAATGCGGGATGGCATCCAGAAAGTGGGCCGCTACCAGATCCTGGCAGTCCTGAGTATGTACCGCCTAGCGATGCGGAGGATGCATGTTATGAACAGCATGACAGGTGCATACACGGTTGCCCGAATTGCCCGGCGCGCTCAAATCAATGCGTCCGAGCCTGCGATCACGCGCTCGCTCAATGCTTGAGAAGTTTACCGCATCCGACAACACGGACTCGCCTAACCGCGTGGGCGTTTGATGGATTGATTCCGTGGTTAGTGCATTAATGGGGAAGAACGAACAGCATGAAGTTTTTTGGCTTGGGATTATTCATTTTACTCACCGTGTCATGTGACAAGCAACCATCCGGAGTGCGGGAGGCGGTTTTATCTCCTGGGCAAAGCGTGCAAGCGACCAATAAAAACGGGACAATTAAAATTTCATACGTCAGTCCCATCAAACGGAGATACGAGTGGGACAACTCCCAAAGGATCGTCACGCTTAGAGCACGACAAGAACCATTCCAAGGTAAGCTGGGAATCTATGAGCCAGCGGACGCGTGGGTTCTCCTCCCGGGAAAAGTACGCCTCGTTGTGGATGAAGCGATACGCAAATTTGATACCCAGGAGCAAATTAGGGCGGCCCTAACCGAGACTAGCAGCTATATGGACTGGGTATACACTGCTGACGGTTTGGTTGTCGGTTTTGGTCGCACACCCTCGAGGAAACAAATCAACATTGATCTTTTTCAGTTCTTGCTGCGCGGGCAAAAACCGACTGGACTTGCAGGTGCGAGAGCAGATCAGATTCGCCTCACGGAAGTTAAATAGATGCCACGCAAGACCCTTTGAACCGCATCGTCTTATACGACTGGTGCAATTGCGGCAGCTTGGAGGGCATTACCGATCCGAACGGAAACATCACGTCGTGGGTTCGGGATATTCAAAGCCGCGTTACCGACAAGATTTATCCCGACACCACGAGGACGCATTACACATACGAGAATACTACCAGCCGTTTAAAGACGATGACCGACGCGATGGGACAAAACACGAACTACACTTATTTTATCGATAACAACCTTCAGCAGATCAGTTATAGTAATGCCATCCATACGACGCCAAGCGTGAGCTACACCTACGACGCCAATTACAACCGAGCTTCGACGATGATAGATGGAGCTGGCTTGATAACCTACGCGTATAACCCAATCACGAGTCCGCCGATTCTTGGTGCGGGCAAGCTTTCAAGCGTGGACGGTCCGCTCGATGATGACGCGATCAGTTATACTTACGATGAATTAAGCCGGGTCACCAATTATTCGATAAACGGTGCGGCAAATGCTGCTTCTCAGGAGTACGATCCGCTTGGGCGTGTCCAAAACGTCACCAACCTACTGGGTACCTTCAATTACACTTATTTGAACACGACGAGCCGCCTGGATCATGTCGATTTTCCAAACGGTCAGAAGACGCAGTATGGTTACTTCGACAATCTAGGGGATCAGAGACTCAAGCAGATCAAGAATCTTGATCCATCGGACGCTGTCATTTCGCAATTCGATTATACCTACAATGGGGTCGGCGACATTCTCACTTGGACTCAGGCGAACTCGGGTCAAACGAACCCGCGAAGATACGATTTCGGCTATGATGGGACCGATCAGTTGCGCAGCGCAAATTTAACCGACACGGTTACCGGTGCCGCAGTCAATCAGTATGCCTACGATTACGACGCAGCGGGTAATCGCACCAACACGCAGGTTGGAAGCACAATCACAGGTTCGACATCCAACAATCTGAATCAACTCACTGGTCAATCCTCGGGCGGGAAAATGCACTTCCGCGGGACCGTCAATGAACCGGCGACGGTTACGGTTGGTGGCAATGCTGCGGGTGTGGATGCAGCCGGCAACTTTGATGGCACTGCGAACGTGAACGTTGGGACCAACACTGTTGCCGTTGTCGCCACCGATCCTAGCGGCAACACTCGGACTAACAACTATCAGGTCAACGTGCCGTCAGGAGTGAACACAATCCTTCTCTATGATCTGAATGGGAATCTAACGAATGACGGGACAAAGACGTACGAGTGGGATGCTACAAATAGACTAGTCGCGATTGACTACACCGGGAGTCCGAGCAGGACGGAATTCAGCTACGATGGATTAGGGCAGCGCGTCGCGGTTGTAGAGAAGGCTAGTGGTAATGTCACGAGCACCAAGCGGTTTGTTTGGTGTCCTGGAGATGCGCAGCCGTGCGAAGAGCGAGACGCCAATAATGTCGTCACGCGGCGCTTCTATGCACAGGGTGAACAGATCAGCGGCGCAAGTTACTATCATACCCGTGATCATTTGGGATCTATCCGTGAACTGACCGATTCAACTGGCGTAATCCACGCTCGCTATGATTATAATCCGTTCGGATTTAGAACTAAACTTACTGGCGATGTGAATGCGGATTTCGGCTTTACCGGGTTCTACTTCCATACCCCAAGCGAGCTTGATTTCAGCCGCACGCGCGCATACGATGCTAACACTGGCAGATGGATCAGCCGGGATCCAATTGCCGAAAGTGGTGGGATTAATCTGTACGGCTGCGTCGAGAACAATCCCATAAGTCACACCGACCGCCTTGGGCTTCTCGTAGATGCGTACTTTAACATCGATCAAGGTTTGCTCACCGTTATAGACTGGGACACCAACGTGAGCGTGACAGTGCGGGCGCATGCGGGCAGTGGGCCATATGAAAACGATCCCAACAGCACAAACATTCGTGAGCACATCGATGCAAATGGAAACCGCGTCGGTGGGCCAACACCGGAAGGGAACTACGACCTCCTAAATGACCGACAAGGCAGAGGTTACTACGAGCTTGATCGACGCGATAGAAGTCCGGGTAATGACCGATGTGATGACTGTAATCCCAGACGCGGAATGTTCAGGCTTCATCCGGGCGCATTCAGCACCGGATGTATTACCGTTCCAAACGGTCCGGATTATCAACGTGTCAGGGATATCATTGAAAACACCCTGACTACTCCATATCGTGACGCCAACGGCAACATGAGGATCGACTATGGCGTATTGAATGTTTTCTCAAGTCCGCTCCCGCGAGCAGTGTTTCCATGAAGCTCATTACCGTCACCGTCTGTCTAATAGCATTGTCGGACTCCAGCTGGAGTTCGGAGCTAACCAAGGCCGTATTGCATTCGAATGATTTAATTGACATCTATCCCAAATTAAAAGGGACTCGCTACGACGTTGTAACTGTCGAACAAGTTCCGGATAGATTGTTTGCAATCATCCTGAGCCGGAAAGCAACTGATGAAGAATGGAAGGCTTTGAGTCACTACTCTAATCTCGCCGACGCCGGAGCTTCCCTAGACTTTATGCATAGTTGCTTCAAAGCATTGAAGCGCAACCCGATGATTTTTTATGATCGATTTATGCGTGGCGACAATACCGCGCTGCAATGGATGCGGGATGCTTTAGGTGACGACTTCGCTGCTTATGAACCTCTGACAAAAACAGGTTACGAAGAGCACGAGCGTTTTTACGAAAGGATTTTGAGGAAGATAGATGATAAGCGCGCAAAGCTGTCACGGGACGGCTTGAAGAGACACGAGGAACTTATGAGAGATGCACGCCATCACTTTGAAGATTGGAAAACAAGGTACCGTGAAAAAGCTTCAGTAAAGTAACTGAAACAAACACCGTAGTCATTGAGGATGATCGTGAAATTGCGGAATAGGGTAGAAGAGCGAAGACGTACGAATGGGACGCGGCCAATCGATGCACGGCGATCAATGAGGGCACGCATCGAACAGAATTTACCTACGATGGAGCGAGTCGCCGGGCGAGAATTGCGGAAAAGGACAACGGAAATGTGACGAGCACAAAGCAGTTTGTGTGGTGCCCTGGCGATGCGCAGCCATGCGAAGAACGCGATGCAAGTAACAATGTCGCAAATCGATTTTATCCGCAGGGCGAACAGAGCGCAGGTGCGAGTTTACTACGCTAAAGATCATCTTGGCTCGATCCGAGAGCTAGGTGACAGCACCGGGACCATCCGTGCACGTTATGATTATGATTCATATGATATGAGGGCAACGAATAGCTAGCTCAGTGCCAGCTATTCTCGAGAGATAATTCCAAGCGCGGCTTCTCGTTACTCACGGTCCCGCCGTCGCGGGATCAGCTTTCACTTATCGTCAGAACGCTTCAGCACACGGGCCACCCACATCCAGTGTTGTCCTCGCCAACCTCGGTGATTCTCATACGCGAAACCACCTGCGAAACGAGTTAGAAACGCGACCACCTCGGCTCTGACGCCTAAGAAACTCGTGCTGCTTTTCATGTCGATCTAAATTTTGATCCGCTGATGGCGCGCATGAACGCAGACTTGGAGGCGAAATTTCTTGGTCGCGATGGTGATTGCGTCTGCTCGACGGAGTGATTCGCTCGCTCCCGCTCACTCACCTCTTTGGGCTTCCCGTCCATGTCGCGCCGCTTCCCGCGGGCTCCATTCAGAGTTGCGGCTGAGTTTGGTCTCGTTAGGGGCCTTCGACAGACCTCACGTGTAAGTTTTCGCAGCCCCTTGATTATCTCACCACATACTGGCCATGAATCCAGATTCTTTGACCGTGGCGCCGTGCCCAGTGTCCCGGCCTCCAGACGTAATAAGAGCGGCCCACATAATAACCAGCGCCTCGAGTGTAATACGGCCGGTCGCCAATCTCGACCGTGACGGAGCCTGGGTAGCCATAGCCAGGGTAACCAGCATAACCGGGTCCGTATGGGCCAGGACCCGCGTAACCGGGTCCGTACGCCGGATAAGTACCATAATAATCAGTGCATCCGCCTGCACCGATAGTCACAGAAAGGAGAAGGAGCAGGAGAATCGGCCATTTCGGCCTGGTTGTCGTTCTATTCCTGACGGAGACCGCCTTCGCTTCCGCGTAAGCGTGATCAACAATGTTCATTTTCATATAATCATATACGGATTAGACAGAGCTTCACGCGTCTGAATCCAAGAACTTCTGCATGGATCCAGCACCGGGGCCCCGTGGCTATTCGCTCGCGATCGAGGCAACGGTCGAAAGAAAGTAGAAAAATTCGACGACTCGCGCTTTCCAGAGCCGCGGCCGAGCTTGGTTCCGTTAGGCGGCAGCGGAGGTTGCCCGTTGCGATCGAAACAAAAACAAGAACGGAGAGAACGAAATATGGCAAACCAAGAACGCAGCGAGAACAAGATCGAACAAAAACCATCTCTCTATGAGCGCCTCGGTGGAATTTATAGCATCGCCACCGTTATCGATGATTTGCTCGACCGGGTCATGACGGACGCGCGCCTGAATGCGAACCCGGCCGTGAACGAAGCCCACCACAAGGTGCCGCCAGCGGGCTTCAAGTATCTCGTTACCGAAATGGTCGGCTGGGCGAGCGGCGGCCCACAGAAATATTCGGGACGCTCGATGAGTGAGTCTCATCAGCACCTCAACATCACGCCCAAAGAGTGGGAGGCATTCATGGATGACGTTCAGCAGACGCTCGACAAGTTTAAGGTTCCCGCCTTCGAGCAGACGGAACTAAAGGAGATCGTCAATAGCACGTACGGCGATATCGTCGTCGGCAAATCAAATGCCTAACCAAGCGGTGCAGCCAGGTCAGAGATCAGCCGCCTTCGCCAAGGCTACGGCGAGCCAGGAAAGTCGGAGGTCAGTAGTCAGTTTTTCCGGTGATGATCGATGTCGATTCCGTTCGACTACGCTAAGGACAAGCCTTAGCGATCGATAAGAATCGAGGCGGAGGAAATGTGGGCGGCGTCTAAGGCCAGACCGTGACCGCGACGCCGGAGCGATTTTAGAATCTGGGCGACGTTTTGCGCCGCGGCGGCAGAATGAAAACGCACCAACCCAACCGTGGTATGCGCTCCAAAGACCGTGATCATGATTGTGTCGTCATCGACCGAATTCATAAACATGTGGCTGCCGTTGCCTTGATGGTAGAGCGCGTTGAATTCGATCTCGCCAATGCGGCGCGCCAGTTCCTTCGTAGCGGCAAATGAACCCGCCGCCAGCGCGGCAATGACGGTAACGTCCATTACGCTCATATCGCCAAATTGCGAGATGACGTTGCCGCCGCGATCGATCACGACCGTCAATTCCGCCTCCGCTTTTTTCAGGAAATCGCCGAGGACGCCGTCGAGCGTCGCGACATCTTCAATCGTCAGGACCGGAATCGAATTCATACCGGAGCGCTCTGGCTCCGCGGCAGCGGCGGTTCCACCGGGATTGGCGGCGCTGTTACTTGGGGCACGTCGCTTTGCTTGCTGAACTTGTGGAGCAGGATTTGGGAGACGGCATTGAGCGCGGCGAAAACGTTCTGTCCCGTGCTGGAAATGACTTCGAAACTCTGGAGACGCTTTTTTCCGTTGTTCAAGGCGTGTTCCATGTAGTTGACGGGTGCGATGTTGGGCAGATCGCGTTTGTTATACTGAAGCACGCACGGCACATCGCTGATCGAGATGTTCTGTCTGGCCAGATTGTCCGCGAGGTCTTTGAAACTCTCGACGTTCTCCTCCATTTTCTCCCACTGGGAATCGGCGACAAACACGATCCCATCGACACTGCGCAAAACGAGCTGGCGCGTAGCATTGTAAATCACCTGGCCGGGAACGGTGTAGAGCTGAAACTTGGTGACAAAACCTTTGATCACGACGGCGTTGAGCGGCAGAAAGTCGAAAAAAAGCGTGCGATCCGCGGCCGTGGCAAGCGAGATGAGATCGCCGCGGTTCTGGGGATTAATCCGCTGGTGAATGTAAGCGAGGTTGGTGGTCTTGCCGCAAAGTGCGGGGCCATAATACACGATCTTAAATTGAATCTCGCGGCTCGCGTAATTAATGATCGACATGAGCAGGCTCCGGTTGCGAGTAAGTCCGCGAAAGTTCCTCCACCATCGTGGCAAGCTGGTTGCGACTCTCGGAAGGGAGTTCATCGCCGCCGGCATGCAACGCCGCCAAACAGATGTTGCCGTGCATTAGAAATGTGACCGGCGATTTTCCGGCATGCAGCGTCACCGCCCTGAGCGGACCGAGCCTGGAGAGGACCATGTGCTTGTCGATCTTTTGCAGGACTGATGGCGCCACCGCGCAGAGACCCTCGGTCGCGAGTTCCGCGGGCAAATTCCCTGCAAGGCTTAAACCATCGGCAAACGTAATTGCGCAAGCCGCCACGCCTGGAAGGGCATTGGCGCGGGCAACGACGCTCTTGGCGTCGAGTTTTTCCTCCTTCGCCGAGGCTACGGCGGACAGGTCTTCGCCCTGGTTGTCGATCTTTTCTTCCAATTGTGCTTGCTCCGGCGATTGTTCGGAAACTTTTGGAACAGGCCCGGCGCCGGCATGGAAGCGTTTCGCGTCTTCATCGGCTTTGATTGAGAACGGGGTCTCAATTGTTTGTTTCAATACGATTTCTTCCTGATCGTCGCGCATCCGCAAGACAGTCACGGGCAAATTCTTCAGAATTTCCTGCAACGGCAGTGACACTGGCGTTCCCACAGGATCAACCGTAAGAAGTGCGCGATAAATCTCAGGCATTGCGTTTTGCAAAACCTTCGGAGAAACGACCACTCGTCCGCTCGCCAACTGAGGCTCAATCAAAGACAAGGGAAATTCTACACGAACATCTTCCGGAACAGCCGAAGGATTTCCATTCAACTGAAATGCCGGCACCTCTTTCAGAACCGCGGTCAGCGCCAATGCGATTTTGGCGTCGGATTCTTTTGCCGGTGCGGATTTGGTCGGTAAGCCGGTTCGCGGCTCCGGCTCCATTGCAGGGACGCGGATAAATTTGGGGCGAATGTCGTTGCAGGGCGCAGTAACCTTGAAAGGAATTTGCGCGGGCGCCTGCGCCTCCGGTAAAGCAGTTGGAACGGGCGGCCCGCTTAAGGCTGGAACTCGCTCAGAAGCGGGCGCACCCGTTCCGTTCGGTGGAAGATGAAAAGGAATTTTAGGAGGCGTCGCTGACGTGCTTGTGCGGAAACGCTCCGTGTCTTCGCGAGTGACCTGCAAAAATGGAGTTTCGACTTGCGGGACGGCGTGGTCGCGTACTTGGTCGGATCTAATCTGTAAACTCATGAACAGCGCGAGCACTTTGTCGAACGGCAGCGGCACAACAGTGGAATCAGTGGGGGAAACGCTATTTAAAAAAATTTCTGGCGCCTGCCCGTAAATGCCAGCTAGCGAAACAGTCGGTCTGCCGCTCGCCATTCCCTTCTCGACATCCGAGGCCTTAAGCAGAACGCGGAGAGGTGAACGTGCTATCGAAACCAACCACGCGCGGCGCTGCCGCCGAAGCAGCGCCAGGCGCGACATGGAGAGGACCCGACGCTGCAACCTTGCGGGTCATATTCGGGAGCACAGTTTTGCTCAAGCGCTCGCTGCTCGGTTTCGCGACGGGCACAGCAACCGTGCGCGGAGACGAACTACCCGTCGAAACAGGAAATAGACGTGCGCGCGCCCGTTTGAAAAGATCAGGAAAGGAAATCGACATGCGCTAACGGTCTTCCGATGTCACGCGCCAGATTTCCTCGAGCGTGGTAATGCCATCGAGGGCTTTTTCAATGCCAACCATGCGCAAGGTTTTCATCCCTTCGCTCATGGCTTGATTCTTGATGATCGCGGCCGAGGCGCGCTTGATAATTAACCGGCGGATCGTTTCGCTTACCGGGAGCGCTTCGACAATCGCAATACGTCCGAGATAACCTCGTCCCCGGCAACGATCGCACCCGGTGCCGCGGTAAAAAACCGTCCCCTTTGTTTCTTTCATGCCGAGGCGTTCGAGAATCTCCGGCTCAGGGACAAACTCCTGACGGCAGTTCGTGCAGACTCGCCGCACGAGGCGCTGGGCGCAGGTCATGAGGACGGAACTTGAAATGAGAAATGGTTCGATGCCCATATCGTCGAGGCGGGTAATGGCGCCGGCGGCGTCGTTCGTGTGCAATGTGCTCAAAACCTGATGACCGGTGAGGGCGGCCTTGACCGCGATATCGGCGGTTTCGTTGTCGCGAATTTCACCCACCATCACGATGTCTGGGTCCTGGCGCAGGATCGAACGTAGCGCCGAGGAAAAATGGAGTCCGATATCGCTGCGCACTGCAACTTGATTAACGCCGATGAGCTCGTATTCGATCGGGTCTTCGACCGTGACGATGTTGTATTCGGGACTATTCAGTTCATGGAGGACGGAGTAGAGCGTCGTCGTTTTTCCGGACCCGGTTGGCCCGGTGACCAGAATCATCCCGTGCGGGGCATCGATGGCTTTTCTAAACTTGCTTAGCGTTTCTACGTCAATGCCCATCTGGTCGATGCCACCGGTGAGTGAAGCTTTGTCCAGGATGCGGATGACGACTTTTTCTCCATATGCCGTGGGCAAGACCGAGATGCGCAAGTCCACTTCCTTGCCCATGACTTTGATGCGAAAGCGACCGTCTTGCGGGAGCCGACGCTCAGCGATGTTAAGTCCGGCAAGGATCTTGATGCGCGAAGTGATGGCAAGCTGCAGCGCCTTTGGCGGCGACTCCGCCAAAGCCAGTTCGCCGTCGATGCGGTAGCGTAGCTTGAGCGAATTTTGGAATGGTTCGATGTGAATGTCGGAAGCCTTTTCCTTCATCGCTTGCACGAGAATGAGGTTGACGATCTTGATGACCGGCGCGTCCTCGCTGTCGGCGGTAAGCCGGTCCAGATCGATTTCCTCGTGTTTAGCGGCATGAACTTCGACCTCACCTGTTTGCACCGCCCCTTCTGCGACTTTTTTCAGCACTTGGCTCATGTTGGCGCTGGAAGTGTGGATGCCGCTCAGGGCATCGTTCACCGCGTGCTCAGTCGCGATCATCGGCACGATCTCAAGCTGCACTCGCCGCTTCAGATCGTCCACTGCGAGCACGTTCGTCGGATCGGCCATCGCCACGAAAAGTTTTCCATTCAAGCGTGCAATCGGTACGAGCTTGTTTGCCTTCGCCATTTCACGCGGCACGAGCGACATCACTTCTTCCGGCACACGCAGCTTGGTCAGATTGACCGGTGGCATGTTGAGGCAACGGCCCATGCTGAAGGCCATGTCCTGCTCGGTCACGAACTGTCTGTCAGTCAGGATTTTGAGAAAGCGACCGCCTTCTGTTTTCTGAATGCCGACTGCTTCCTCAAGCTGATTTGGCAGCAAAAGCCCGTCTTCGATCAGGACATCAGCGACGCGTTCTGCGAAAGATTTGCTTCTCATGCCGACGAACATTTAAGCCCGTGCATCGAGCCGATAAATAGACTGCAAATTTTTTACGATGGCCGATGGCCGCGCGAGGTACCACGCGACCGTGTAGTCGACCGACTGTTGCAACGCTTCGCGTCCGGTGACATCGAAAGGATTACAGCAGGCCACCATCAGCGTGCGGCTCACCAGATCAAACGGCACAAAGAGACGTCCGACCGTCAGATAGTCCGGCAGCATCGGCGCGATTTGCCGATCGACGTCGTAATATTCCAGCGGCACGTAAGCGAATTTCGTCCGATCAATTAAGGCGGATAATACCGCCTCGAGCCGCTCGACATTTTCTTTGCAAATATGATCGAGTAACGAAACGGCCAGTGCCTGCCCGCCCAAATTTTTGTTCAACTGATTGACGCTCTCAAGCGCGCCATGGACTTCCTCTTCCGCAAAAAACTCCTTCACTACCAAAAATTTCGCGAGAAGATCGTCACCTCGCTCGTGGAGATTGGCCAACTTGCCGACTTTTCCGGCGCGGCTGCCGATGTCGATCAAAGAGCCATCGCTCCCCTCCGTCAAACCGTTCTTCGATGCGGCACTGGCAATCGCCTGGCCGGACGCTTGCAATCTCGTTTCGATTTCGCCCAGCATCGCCAGAATATCCGGAGCGTTTGGATCCTTTGTTAAAATCGCTTCGCATTCCTGCATTGCGTTCGTGCGCGAGCCGACGTTGAAATATGCCTCGGCCAGCCTGCGGGAAACGCGCAAAGACTCGTCGTGCTTCCCCACCTTCTGGTAGGCTTCCTTCAGTATTTCCAGCGATTGATAATCGTCAGGCTGCGTCTGAGTAATCGCCTCAAACATTTCGATCGTCTGGACGATCTGGCGATGTTCCTCTTCCGACAGGGGGTGTTCCAGCACGGCGCATTGTAAAAGCTAGAAACATGCCTCTGTAACCCCGTGTAGCCGTAAATCCCTCTTAAATTTGCGAATTTCTCAGTCGCGAGAAATTCCGCTGGAGCTTCAGGCTGCTCCTCGCCCGAAAACTCCCTAGTCGCCGTGACCGAAACGAGTAACCTGCTTTAAATCTGCGTCGAGCGACGAATGCGCCCCGCTAGGCAGATGTTTGGGTTTTCAGCATCTTGATGGCGTCGCGTAATTCGGCCGCCCGTTCGTAAAGTTCACTCGCAATCGCGGTCTCCATTTCGCGCTGCATGATCTCCAGTTTCGAGAGCGGACGTTTCGCGCGTACTTCCTCGAGCCATTCGTCCAAAAAAGCGATCTCCGAGCTTTTCGCAGCGAGTTCCGGAAAATTCGAGTGCTGAAAAAAATCCGAGATCGCGTCGCGCCCACGCTGGATCTCCAGCATTGCTTCGGCAAACTTTCCCTCTCCCAAAAGAATGGATGCCCTCGCTCGCGTGTTCATCATCAGCACATAAGGCCGGAACTGCTGCAAGCTCCAGGAAAGCTCTTCGCGATCGGTATGCCCGATGACAAAATCGAATAGGTCGAGATTGCGCTGCGTGTCGCGAACCACACCTGCGAAATCGTTGATCTGAAACAAACTCAGATAGCGATGGTAATATTGAATGCCTTCCTGTTGGAGTTCGGCACACTGTTCCGGAGTGAGCTCGTAGTTTTCCCCGCGCTGTACTGCGCGTCCCGCCCGCTGTTGATGATAGGCCAGGAGCGATTCGCAACCGTGCGGCCGCGCGCCATCTGGTCGCCCGGTCATCTCCATCTGCAGCACACCGAGATCGATCCGCAGCTGCAACTTCTCCCGACCATCGAGCCCAACGATTTTACGCACTTTGATCGCACCCGGTTCGTGCGGCCAATCCCCGAGAAGAGTGTTCAAATCCAAATTCATCGCAGATAAAGCATCGAACATTTCACCTTCCTTTGTCAATGGGCGTGAAAAAAAGAGCACTAGCCGCTTTAACCACTAAAACGGCGCACTCCTCATTCCAGGTTTTCACATCTTGAAACGCGCAGGGTTTCACCGCAGCTTGCGCGAATGGAGCATGAGATCGAGGCGTTCATCCGTTTCCTCGCAGTCGAGCGCGGGCTCTCGGAAAATTATCAGCTCTCTACCCAGCGCTCACTGACCGAGTTTGCGCAATGGTGCGCCTCGAAGAAAAAGATCGACGATCCCGCTGGAGTCACGCTGCCAGTCATCAGCGAGTATTTCGCCGATCGAAAACGAGCGGGGCTTTCCGCTTCCTCAATCAAGCTCATCGTCGTAGCGCTAAAGATTTTCTTTCGCTTTCTCGCTGGCAAAGGCACCGTCGACCGAGATCCAACGCAGGGACTTGCCCTACCACGGATCGAACGTTATTTGCCCGAAACGCTGAACGAATTGCAGGTTGAACAATTGATCGAACGCATCGATACGAAAGTTCCTTTCGGATTGCGCAACCGAGCGATGGTCGAATTGCTTTACGCAAGCGGATTGCGCATTTCCGAGCTGGCGAACGCGCGGCTCGAGAATCTGGATTTCGAAGAGCGAATTTTACGCGTGACCGGCAAAGGAAACAAGACGCGGCTCGTGCCAGTGGGCCATAAAGCTTGCGATGCACTTGCAGCCTACTTGTCGATGGAACGGCCAAAACTGGTGAAACGCCGCAGCGGCAGCGAGATTTTTCTGTCGGAACGCGGCACGAAATTAACTACCGCGCGCATCTGGCAGATCGTGAAAACAATTTCGCGACATTCCGGACTCGAAAAAAATGTTTACCCGCATTTGCTGCGGCACAGTTTCGCCACGCATTTGCTGAGCAACGGCGCCGACCTGCGCATCATTCAGGAGATGCTCGGCCACGCCGATATCTCCACCACGCAGGTTTACACGCATGTCGATCAACAGCGCTTAAAAGCTATCCATCGAAAATTTCATCCGCGGGCCTAAACAAAGCTGGCCCGCACAAAGTCCACCAAGGACACAAAACAAACAACAATTGCGCGCGTTGTGACCGTGGTGACCGTTGTGCGAGATCATTTTCCTGATTAATTCAAACACTCATGAGACGAATTCTCGTTTTGATGATCGCGGGCGCGCTCGCGGCCCTGGCGATGTGGTATGGCCTGGGCCTTTATAAAAAAGCTTCGGCGCCGGCCGTGGGCGCGCTTCTCCCGCGCCAAACGATTTTCTTTGCGCATATCCCGGACTTCGAGCGAACTCGCGATCAGTGGCATCACGCCGACATTTACCAACTCTGGCACGAAGCCGCGGTGCAAGATTTCTTGCGAAAGCCGCTAGCTAAGCTTCCGAAAAGAGACGCGACTTCTCAAACCCTGCAGGAGATCGAACAGCTCGACCCGAAAGATGCCTTTTTCGCGCTGACTTCGATCGACAATAACAATCCTATATTCGTCGGCGGTTTTCGTTATCGGGGTAGCCAGGATGCGGCGGAGGCAATCGTCGGCAAATGGCGAGAAAAATTGCTCGAGAAGAATCCGAACGCGAAGCGTGAAAAAACCGCCTACCAACAGCGCCAGATCGAAACGATCACCTCTGCGCCTTTCACTTTAGCGACGGCTTACGACGGGCATTGGTTTTTCGTATCGAACGACTTGACCCAATTAAAATCGCTTCTCGACCGAGCCGATCATCGAGCGAAAGATCGACAATCAACCATCGAGGTTGACGAGGCATACCGCGCAGCGATGGCCCACATGCCGTCAAGTTATGCCGTGCTCTTTTATCTTCAGCCGAAAGAAATCGCAGAGAAACTCGGAGCACTTCGCGGCGCGATTGCTCAGCAAAATTCGGCGAGCCAACGCACATTGGAGCAGCTACGGAGCGTTTGCGGCGCAACACGCTTCGACAATGGCAAAATCCATGACGTGTTTTTTGTTGGCATGCCAAAGCTCACCCAAAATGCGTTGCTTACCCAATCATCGGCTGGCCTCGGAACCAAGGATACTTTTTTCTACCTCGCAACGGTGCTGAACCTGGAAAAATTTGCCGCGCTCAATCAATCGGGTGTAGGCGCGCCGTTTACAGGCTGGTTGCAGAAACTTTTTGACGCTGCCTCACGCAACGGTGTGACCGTTGACGATTGGAAAGCGGCATTCGAACTCGAATTGGGATCGTTGGCGGACTGGCCGGCGACTGCGCGCTCGCCGTCGCTCATCGCGACGCTTCCAGTGAAGGATCCGGGGCGCGCAAACAAGATCGTCGGCGCATTGACTCCTGCGATCGACAAAGATGCTCCCTGGACAAAAACGGAAAAAGATGGTGTCAGCTATTTTTTCATGCCGACACCAGCGAGTTTATTTGCAATCACGCCAACGATTGCCTTGTCGAGCCGTCTCCTGGTTGCCGGTCTTGATTCAGTTTCGGTGGAAGCGGCGATAAAACGCGGCGGCTCAGTCTCGGAGTTGTCGAACTCCCAAACCTACAAAGCCGCGGCACGCTTGCTGCCGGCGCCGACCGACTTTTTCGCTTACATCGACATGCCGCTTTTATATTCGAGACTGGATGCCGCGATGCGCCCGATGCTGTTGATGAGCGCGGCCTTTATGCCCGCGATTTCCGATCACGTCGATGTGGGCAAATTACCGCCGCCCGAGATCGTCGCAAAATACCTCAGCCCGATCGTTGCTTCGCAAAGGTACGAGCGTGACGGATACGTCGAGGAATCGATCGGGCCAATCACGTTGACCCAGGCGGCAATCGGTCTAGGGGTGCCAGCCGTGTACTGGGCCTTCACTCGCCAACGAGCGGATTGAGCCCGGCAAAAACTGACGGATCGCGCCATTTCGGCACTATTTTGGCTAACCAGGCACGATTGGCTGAGAATTATGCTGTTACCCCGGCAAAAACGTGCTATTTTTTTCGACCTATGGCTATTCTAAAGAAAAATGCATTCTCCCGCCGAATTCCCGATCTCGTGACGGAGGAACTGGTCGCGGTGCTCTCCCGGCGTGCCTCATTCGAGTTCAAACAACTTTTCGATATTGTGCATGAAAATCTGCGAGCGCGGAATGCGGCCAGCGGTGGCGAAGAAATGCTCCGGCTGCGTGCTTATGAGAAGCTGCAAAATTTGGTCGCGCGCGGTGCGGTGAAGAAGAATGGCAAGAAATACAAAGGTCTTCCCTCAGCACTGGCCCATGCGATTGCCCCTCACAACGGGCATATCCCCGCAGCCGCACGATAATCGAATCCGCGTAAGGCGCTTCGCATTTCCGTAGGAGAGCGAATGTTGCGAGAATACCTGCCGGTTCTCTTGCAAATTATTGTGGCGATCGGATTCGCTGCCTCCGCTCTGCTGGTGAGTGTCCTTGCAGGGAAAACCGGGACGCGCTCGGCGCTTAAGGACAGTCCGTATGAATGTGGCATGGTGCCGCAAGGCGCGGGCCAACCGCGGTTCAGCGTGAAGTTTTACCTCGTGGCCATGCTCTTCATCCTTTTCGATCTCGAGATCGTGTTCATGTACCCGTGGGCGGTCGTTTACAAAGAGGCAGTTGCCCAAAGCAGCAGCATCTTTTGGAGCATGCTCAGCTTCATCACCATTTTGATGGTGGGCTACGTTTACGCACTGAAAAAAGGCGCGCTCGATTTCAAGAAGTAAGAAGATTCCTGTTTTCCTCTAACTTCTGACCTCTCTGAGTTCGGTTAAAACGCCCACCAGCCCCGCACAAAAAGGCTGGCGAAAAGCGCAAAAAAGAGGAGCGACCAGACAGTGATAACCGCGTTCCAGAATCGGTTCCTCGCCGCCAAAGCGAACAGGATGAAAATTGGGAAGAGCGCCAATGTGTAACGTGGCGCGCTCGCAATAAAGGTCACGCTGGTAAAAAGCAACCAATTCCCGGTCATCCACATCGCGTAGAGCGGCCGCAATTTGATCCAACTCACGATCGTGCAGATCAAACTCAGTGTCACGAAGGACAGCTCTTGCGCTCCGACCATTTCCGCTTCGTTAGCGGTGCGATCGAAGCTCCCGATCGCCTCCCGGATTCCCACCCACGGCCACGAAGTCGACATCGCAAAGAGTTTTTGCCTCATCCGCAAAAACGCGAACGGGTCGCCTGTCACCCGCCAATTAACCATTAAATAAACACCGAAGCCGACGGGCACGAGCGCGATCCAGAGCCACTGCCATTTCCAGCGTCGCGTCACGCAATATTGGTGCATCGCTTCCACGGCGAGCGTAGGAACCAAAATGGCACCGGGTGCGCGCGTCATCCAAGCCAGCGCCCCAAGCCCACCCGCCAGCCACCAGCGCTCCGTGCGCGCCGCCATAAGAGAACCAAAACCGAGCGCGAGAAACAGGCTCTCCGTATAGCCGATGTGTAAAAAATATGCGGTTGGAAAGATCAAAAAGAACCACGTTGCGCGTTGCGCGACAGCGGCGGGAAAATCCAAATTGACCAGTCTTCGCAGAAGAACGGCGGCGACTATGGAGGCGATGGCCGAAACGATAAATGCGCCCACCAGATAATCTCCTGTGAGATGACCAAAAAGCCGCACCGACCAGGGAAACAACGGATAAAACCAAGCTTTCAGCGTGTCCTTCGCGCTGTAACCAAATTGGGCGAGTCTCTGGAAATGCAACGAATCCCAACGGTTCCAAATTTCGAACCACGCGTAGGCACCCTGGAGGCTTTTGTCCTCAAGAATCTGGTAACTCTTCGCTCCGAATACGAAGAGCAAAAACTTGATGGCCAACACCCATCCCACGACCAGCCAATCGTCCACGGTCAACAAGCCAACAGCGCGCATCGATCGTCCGCGGATTGTCGATCTTGCAATCTCGGTTTCGCTCATATGGGAAAAAAACGTTCCGCTTGTTTCACCCGCCGATCGATCTTTACTTATCGTTCCGCAGCCGGAATGACTACCGAATAAACTCGCACGCCAGCGCCGGATTCCCACTTGCACGCCCCGCTGGAACCGCCTAATAGCTTTAGCCTCCATGATTCACCACATCGTCCTCTACAAACTCAAACCTGAGGTCACTCCCGCTCGCGTCGAGGAAATGATGATGAATACGCGCATGCAGCTTTTGAAAATTCCCGAGGTTTTGAGCATCAAGTGCGGAAAACGGGTCGACCCGGAATTGCCCTGGCCGTTTTTTATCGCGATCGACTTCGAATCGATGGACAAATACGCCATCTTTCGCGAAGACCCCGTTCATGTGAAGTTCATGGAAGAAGTGATCAAGCCGAACACGGCCGACTCTCTCACCCTGGATTTCGAGATGGATCCCGGGAAAGATGTTCGGTTTTCCTAGCTAGTAGGGGCAGGGTGCCGCCTGCGTTCAGCTGGTTTGGCTGCTTCTACGGCCGTTGCTATTTCTGCGCGCCACGATTAATCATCGTGCTCGATGCGACTTGGTTATCTCTACTCGCGTTACCCGGTCATCTCGCAGACCTTTTGCGACACGGAGATGCTGGCTCTGGAACAGCTCGGCGTGCCTCTTGAAATCGCCTCGGTTTATCCCCCGCTCACCAGCTTGCGTCACGAGCATATCTCCCGATTGCGCGCGCCGATTTGTTACGCGCCACCGCAGCAAATTTTGCGGACTTTGGAAAAAAAAGCGAAGACCGTCGGCAAATGGCCAGCTGCGCTTGTCGATCTTCACCAGCGGAAATACGGCCCGCGATTCAAGCCCGGGCAGCGCGCGCGCAACGCGCTGTACTTCGCCGACCTCTTCACGCACAACGGCGTCGATCACGTCCATGTTCACTTCGCCAATCGCGCTGCGCACACCGCTCTGTTTTTAAAAGAGATTTCCGGCATCCCCTTCAGCGTCACGGCGCACGGGCAGGATTTCATGACCGATCTGGGCAACGACGATCTCCTGCGCGAAATCTGCGCGGCTGCGAAGTTTATCGCGGCCGAGACTGATTACAGTCGCGAGCTGCTTTGCCAGCGGTGCCCGGATTCCGCTGCGAAAATCCATCGGGTTTATAACGGAATCGACCTCGAACGGTTCCCCTCTCCGCTTCCGGCGAAACAAGATCCCGCGCCACTCATCCTCAGCGTCGGCCGGCTTGTTCCCTTCAAAGGATTCGAATATCTCATCGATGCCTGCGCGGAATTGACGCGCCGCGGCCTCGATTTTACCTGCGAGATCGTTGGCGACGGACCGTTACGTGAAAACCTTCAGGGCAAGATCGACAAGTTAAACCTCTCATCTCGAGTCGCTCTTCTCGGTTCGCTGTCCCAGGGTGCGATTTTCGAAAAATTGCGCGCGGCCGACATTTTCACGCTGGCTTCGGTAGTCGATCCCCAGGGTGGAAGCGACGTATTTCCCACAGTGATCCTTGAGGCAATGTCCGCGGCGCGCCCGGTGGTCTCGACGCGGCTAGCCGGCATTCCCGAATCGGTCGTGCACGACAAAACTGGACTGTTGGTGCCGCCCGGCGACACGGCAGCGCTGGCTGCTGCGCTCGAACATTTGACTCGCGATCCTGCACGACGGCTGCGTTACGGTCAGGCTGGGCGCGCGCGAATCGAGCAGCATTTTGAAATCAAAAAAACTGTCGTTCCACTTCTTCAACTTCTCCAGCGGTCGTCCGTCCCGCGACCCAAGTCGCCCGCTCGTCCCTCCATTCACCAGATCGTTTATCTGATCGATCGCTGGCCGGACAAAAGTTTGCCGTTCATCGAACGCGAGCTTCAGGAGATGGAGCGGCAAAATATCTCCATCGTGCCGTTCGTCTGCGAGTTAAATTCGGCCACCCGTTTTACCCCGGTTATGGAACAGGTGGTGGAAAGACTGAATTTTTTGCCCGACGCAATGGCGATCGAAGCAGAGTGGCGGACGAACCGCGCCCTTGCCCAAAAATTGGAAGACGAGCGAGCAAGCGAAGACGATCGCGCACCGGCCGCGATTTTCCTGCGACAGGCGCGTTTCGCTCTCGCATTACGCAAGCTTCTCCTAGAGAAAAACATTTCGCATGTCCACGCCACGAATTCGCGTGCGCTCGTCTGCGCGCTCATTTTGCAGGGGATTGTCGATCTTACGGTCAGCGCGACGATCGAGCCGAAACCAGAACTGCCGCAAAGTTGGATCGAGGCGGCATTAAGCCGATGCCAGGGCGGACGTCTGAGTGATCGCAAATTGATCCGGCAGCGCGGCAATACATTTCTCTTCGACCAGGCAGCTCTTGTTTCTTTTCCAAAAAAGACGCTCCGCTTGCTCGAAGAAAAAATCGGGATCGATTTGACCGATCACGCAAGTTTCTGGCAGGAATGGTCGGAGTTGCTGGTTCGCTGGAGCCGAGAGCGCGCGGACGAAAAATAAAAACAAGCGGATGAACAAGAAAGCCATTCTCCTCGCCGGCGGCGCCGGAACGCGGCTCTTTCCGCTGACGAAAATCGTCTGCAAACAGCTTCTGCCGGTTTACGACAAGCCGATGATTTGCTATCCGCTCGCCACGCTCATGCTCGGCGGTTTGCGCGACGTCCTCCTTATCTCGACGCCCAAAGACTTGCCCATGCTTCGCGATTATTTGGGCGATGGGGCGCAACTTGGCATTCGGATCGAGTACGCGGAACAACCGAAGCCGGAGGGAATTGCCCAGGCCTTTCTCATTGGCGCCAAATTTATCGGGGACTCCGGCGCGTCACTGATTCTCGGCGACAACATTTTCTACGGGAAACTCGACTTCTACCGCGACGCGCTCGCGATTGAACGCGGGGCCTGCATTTTCGGATACCAAGTTCGCGATCCGCAACGCTACGGCGTGGTCGAGTTCGATGCCGATGGCAAAGCGATCAGCCTCGAAGAAAAACCGAAACAGCCGAAAAGCCATTTCGCCGTGCCGGGGCTTTATGTTTACGACGAGCGCGTGGTCGAGTTTTGCCGAAGGCTGCGTCCCTCGACGCGCGGCGAACTCGAGATTACGGATTTGAACTTGCTTTACCTCAAACGCAAGGAGCTGCACGTGAAATTGCTCAGCCGCGACCTGGCCTGGCTCGATACCGGCACGCAGACGAGCTTGCTTGAGGCCGGCAATTATATCGCGACTATCGAACATCGACAGGGACTGAAAATCGCATGTCTCGAGGAGGTCGCTCTCCGCATGGGTTTCATCACTCAATCGGAGCTTGCGGCAATGATCGATCGACTGCCAAAGAACGAATACCGCGACTATCTGCGTTTGGTTTGCGACGAAGGACCGAGCGCAGGCCCAGAGCCGGTCGGTTGATTGCGTGGGCGCGCTGTAGCGGCGGTCTGCGACCGCCGAAATACGACGCTCATAGAGCGCCGCTACAAAATCATTTCGGTTGCTCGCGGAGCAAATGACTGGTATCGGCGAGCAATTTCGTCACCGCATCCGCCGCGGTCGCTTCGTAATAACCGCGAATTTCACCATGTCGATCCACCAAAACCATTCGCGTGCTGTGCACGGGAATTCCGGTTTCTTCGCTGCCATCTGAAACCGCCAGTTTGAAGCCATCGCGAGAGAGATGGTAAATGGTGGATTGCGCGCCGGTCAGAAAATCCCAGCGGCCCGCTTGCGCATGCAACTTCGCCGCGTAGCCGCGCAAAACTTCCGGCGTGTCCTTCTCCGGATCGACAGTGAAGGAAACGAGATGGACATCCGTTTTTTCCAGAGGTTTCTGTAACTCGCTCATCCGTGTGCTAATCATGGGACATGGTCCCGGGCAGGTCGTAAAAATAAAATCGGCGATCCAAATTTTACCGATCAACTGCGCGGATCCGAATGGCTGCGCATCCTGATTAACAAGCTGGAAACTTGGGACGGCGCCGTAGGAAGAAACTGTTCGCTGGGCGAGAGCACGGACCTCAACGTGGCGAAGCCACAGCAAAAGCGCGGCAGTAACAAACGGAATAAGAATCAACGTCGCCTTCCAGGCCATCGCGCTTAATGATGAGCCCCGTTCCACCGACAAGGACGCTGTATTCATAATTTCGTCGCGACGAGCGCGACGAGCAAAAGCGGCAGATAGACAATGGACGCGACGAATAATGCGCGCGCTTGTTGAGGCGTTCTTTTTCCGTGAAACCGCATTGCCATTGCCATAAACAAGCCTCCGAGCGCGAACGCAATTGGAACATAAATTGCGTTTGTTAGGCCAAGGTAACCCGGCACGCCTGCGACGATCAAAAGCAGCATGCAAAACAAAACGCTTTGACTGGAACTGCGTGCTCCGGTCTCGTCGTCGCTCGACATCATTTGAAAGCCCGCGCGCGCATAGTCCTCCCGATACATCCACGCCAGAGCAAAGAAATGCGGCATCTGCCAGAAGAATAGAATCGCAAACAAACTCCAGGCCCCGGCATCGAGACGTCCGCGTGCCGCGGCCCATCCAATCATCGGCGGGATCGCACCCGGGATCGCGCCGATTAGGGTGTTCGTGGTGCTGATTCGTTTCAGCGGCGTGTACGCGAAAATGTAAAGAACAATTGTGAGCGCGGCGAGACTGGCCGCGAGCGCATTGCAACTGAGCACAAGATAAATAATTCCCGCGATTGCGAGCAGCACGCCGATTACAAGAGCATCCCGCGCCAGCATTCTGCCGGCCGGAATCGGCCGCATTTTCGTTCGCCGCATCAACGCATCCGGTCTCCGCTCCCACCATTGATTGAGCGCGGCCGCACTCGCCGCGGCCAGCGCTGTGCCAAATAGAGCATGAAAAAATCGCGGATAACTGATCGGATTTTCAGCGCCGAGATAAAAACCGACCGCGGTCGTGAGCAGAACCAGAAGCGTCAGGCGCGCTTTGACCAGCTCGGCGAAATCGGCAACCGCTCGAAGACGCGACCGCTGCCCATTTGTCAGAACGGAAGCGATTTCGCGATCAATCGCGGCCGTTTTCATGTAACTTCTGCTCCTCTCGCTTCAAATCTAGCTGTCGATCTTTCAACGGCGCACCTGTGCAAAATTCGCCAGCTAATCGCCCAACTGCTCACGCCAAAAGATAGCATGATCGCGCCGACTGCGACATGCGCGGTCGCGATGTCCGCGGCCTTGTTGCTCCAGATCGTCCAGGCTCCAAGCGTAAGTTGAAGGAACAGGAGAGCGACCCACCAGATCGACAATCGCCTCAGCGCCGCGATTCCGCGCGCGTCTCTCCAAACCCGCAGACAGAAAGCGAGCACGGCGAAAGCGATAATCAGCGCGAGAAAGCGGTGCGCCATTTGCAGCCAAATTTGAAACGCGGTCACGTCGGAATAACCATGCGCGTCGCGCCAGGAATTCAGCTGTGCAAGCATGTTTGGGCTCGTCTCCGGAATCCATGCGCCGTTTGCCGTTGGAAAATCGAGAATGGCGAGGTCGCGATGCTGATGGCGCATGGTCGCGCCGAGCGCGAGTTGCACATAAATTGCAATTGTCGTTGCGAGCGCGAGCGTTTTGAGCGGCGCGAATTTTTTTAGATCGACAACTACATTTGAGAGCGCTGGCCAGAAGTTTGTCGTCATCAACGCGATCACGACAATGAGTCCGAGGAACGCTTGCGCAAGACAGGCATGAAAGATTCCGATTTCGTTTTTGAGCATCGTCACACGCAGACCGCCGAGAATGCCTTGCAGAACGACGCTGGCGACAGCAATCAAACTGAAATTGCGCAACGATTGTCGATCCTGACCGTGCCAAACCCAGACCGCGAGAAAGATGGTGAGAAATCCTACTGTTGATGCAATCAGGCGGTGGGTGTGCTCAAAAAAAATCCCACCGACCCATTTCGAGACCGGAAATAAAAACATGTTGTAGCCGAATGTGGTCGGCCAATCGGGCACGGCCAGGCCGACTCCCTTGCTCGTGACCATTCCGCCGCTGCAAATGAGAAGCAGGGTTGCGAACGCAGTGAACCAGGCGAAGCGATTGAGCCAGCTTGTCGATCTTGCGCGAGAGGATGTAGCCATTTTCGAAGCCAGGAAAAGTAATCGCAGATTGCGAGGACACAAAGACTCTGGGTAGCGCACGCGTCTTGCGTGCTGGCGATTGCATCCTCGCGATCGTGAGCTTTTTAGGAAGATTGTTTGGCGAGACGCCAAAACCAGCATGCGAGACGCATGCGCTACCCAGATGCAGACTATTAGCCGCTTGGGCTTGATGATGCGGCGGGCCCGGGTGGTTTATTTTCCGGTCTGGCGGCGGGGTTTTCCGCTTTGGGCGCGGCCGGAGGCGGCGCGCTTTGTGTTCCGGCCAATTCGGCGCGCTCTTTCAACCACGCTTGATAATCCTCCGGCGTGTCGACCACCAGCGTGCCCTTCATTCCATAATGGCCAAGCCCGCAAAGCTGCCCACAAATCACCTCGTAGGTGCCGGTTTTGATCGGTTTGAACCACATTGGAATGAGCGAGCCGGGAATTGCGTCCGCCGCGATGCGCATATGCGGCAGGAAAAAATCGTGAATCACATCTTTTGACGAAAGCTCGATGATCACCGGCCGATCAACCGGCACATGCAACTCACCAAGGGTCACAATATCGTCCTTGCCCGCCGGATCATTTGGATCGAGCCCGAGCGGATTGGAGTTGGTCACCAAACTGACGTCGCGGCGGCCAAATAGGCCGTCCGGCCCGGGCAAATGAAAATTAAAGCTGAACTGCTGGGCGACGACATGGATAAGAATCGCAGCTTTTGCCGGCGGAAACTCATTTACGCGTTTCGCCCAAAGCGGGATGGCGAATCCCAAGAGCAAAACCGCTTCGATGAGGACTACGGAAAATTCCAAATGAGTTGAGATCCCGCTGCGCACGCCGTGATGATCGGCGGCGGGATGGCGGCCTTTTCGGAAACGGATCAAAACGAAAACGAAGAAAGCCGACCAGCCGATAAAAAGTGCGCCCATGAACCAATGGCAGAACTCGAGGATGTGGTCGATCTGGTAGCCGTGCTCGGACGCGTTCGATGGTTGCCCGAGAAACTCGTTGATGAGCGCGAGGCTATTCATACTTTTCCAAATCTTCTTCGGTCAGTTCCTGATGTGGCTCGAGCGGCATCCGGCCATGACGCCAAATGTGAAAGCTGAAAGCGCCTATCCCGCCGATGACCGACATGACCGCGCCGAAGAGGAACCAGATAGCCACCGCCATATGCTCGGTCGATTTGCCATCCTTTGCGCCGTAGCAAAACGGACACGCCAGCGCTTGCGCGAGAGGCAAGATCGACAATAAGACAATCGACAAAATTTTCGCTCTCATGTGATGATGCGAAGCCGTTTCATTTTCCGGTAAAACCAGACGCCGTAGATGACGAGCGCGATTGCGCTGGCGAACGACGCTATTGCACCGGCGAGATAAATCGGCGCGCCTTCCACGAGATCAACCCAAACGCACCAGCCTCCAACACCGAGCGCGAGCAGCGTCGAGAAGATAATGAAGACGATATGGAAAGCTTTAAGTGACATTTAGCGCACGATCGGGTTGTACCAGGCGAGAAATGTAAGCCAAAAAAGTCCGAGAACAAAAAAACCGGTGAAAATCAGAACGCGATAGATGAGTCGTTTTTCCGCCGCGAGATGCATGAAGATGGCCGCGACCAACCCCGCCTTTAACGTGGCCACGAGCATGGCAATCGCGATGTTCGCCTTGCGTGTGCCAAAATCGACATACGACAATGCAACGGTGATCGCGGTGAAGGCGAGCAGCAGCGCGCCGACAGTCAAATAACCCCTCACGTGCTTTTGCACGTTGTGCGCGTATTCCTCGTGTTCGCTCGGGTCTTGGGAAATGTCAGGCGGGTTGTTCATGGTTTAGAGCAAATAAAACAGCGGAAAGACGAAAATCCAGATCAGATCGACAAAGTGCCAAAAGAGCCCACACACTTCGACGCGATTGGCGAGATGCTCCGGATTGCGCTGGTAAACTTTCTTGCTGACTGGCAACCACATGTAAATGAAAACGAGCACGCCGCCGAGCACGTGCAGGCCGTGCAGGCCGGTAATAGTGAAATAGCTCGCGAAATACGCGCTGTGCGTCGGCAAAAACATAGTGGCCCGTTCCACATCTTCTTTGTCGATCTTGCCGATTTTGTCGGTGGGCGGAACGTAGAGAAAATGCGGTCGATCCATTGCCGGATTGGTCGGATCGGCATTGACCGGGTCGAGGCCGACTTCGTACTCCTTAATGTTGGGATTGGTTAGCGCTTCGCGATTGTGGAGATGACCGGTGATCTCGAGTCGCGGCGGCAGACCTTTTTCGGTGGCGTGCTTGTTACCGAGATATTGCTCATATTTTTCAAGCGCGTCCGGTTTAATGTAAGCGCCGAAGTGCTCGAACTTCTGGGGCCATTCGTAAACGAGTTTGACGGTCAAGAAAATCACACCGCACAAAATCGTGGCCAGCATGTACCACCAATAGGCGCGATAGCGACGCATCTTTAGGGCGGCCCAGGCGAGAACGACTGTGACTGACGACATAATCAGAATCGCCGTGTTCATTGTCCCGACGGGAACATTGAGCAAGCCGTGCGGCCACATTCCCGGAGGCGCATCGAGTCGCAGAAAAACGTAGGCGGAAAAAAGTCCGCCGAAGAGCATCACTTCCGAAGCGAGAAACAACCAGATGCCGACCTTGGCGTTCCACAAGCCGGTGTCCGGTCGAGTGGAGATTGTGTAGGGAATTTCCATTCGTCAGGCTAAACGAGCACCGGCTGCTCGACCGTCCGGCGCCGGCTGCGCTCGGCCGGTTCGACCGGCTCGTTTTGCATGGTGAAATCGCGCTCGCGTCCAGGCAGGCTGTATTCGTAGGGGCCGCGGTACGCCACCGGCGCTGTCACGAAATTTCCATGCGGCGGCGGCGAGGGCGCGGTCCACTCCAGCGTCGTCGCCTCCCACGGATTGTCGTTCACCTTTTTGCCGTGCTTGATGCTCCAGAAAAAATTGATGATGAATGGAATTTGCGCCAGACCCATAATCCAGGCTGCCCACGAGATGGGCGTGTTCCATTGAAAGCCGGTCAAGCCCCAAACATGTTCACCGGAAAGGGTCCAGCCCTGGCCGCCGTCGTACCACCGCCGGTGCATGCCGAGCATTCCCTGCAGAAACATCGGCAGGAAAATCACGTTCATGCAGATGAGCGACGGCCAGAAATGCACTTTCCCCCAGAAATCGTTCATCTTTCGGCCCGTCGCTTTCGGGAACCAATAATAAATCCCGGCGAAGAGCGCAAAGATCGTGCCCGGTGCGACGATGTAATGGAAATGCGCAATGACGTAGTAAGTGTCGTGCAGGTAAAGATCGGCTGAATTGAACGCGAGCGGAATGCCGGTGAGACCGCCGATACCAAACATCGGCAGGAACGCGGTCGCAAAAAGCATCGGCACCGTGAACCGGATCGAGCCGCCCCAAAGCGAAATGAAAAACGCGGTCACGATGATCACCGACGGGATCGAGATGATGAGCGTGGTCGTCTGGAAAAATGCGCTCACCGTCGAGCCCATGCCGGTAAGCCACATGTGGTGCGCCCAAACGATGAAGGACAAAAAGCCGATCGTGAGCACGGAAAAAACAAGCGATTTGTAACCCCAGAGCGGTTTGCGCGAGTTGTTCGCCAGAATTTCAGCGACAATCCCCATACCCGGCAGAATGAGCACGTAAACTTCGGGATGGGCGAGGAACCAGAAAAGATGTTGCCACAAAAGCGGGCTGCCACCACCACTGATGTGCATCGCTGCGCCATTCACCACCAGACCTGCCGGCATGAAAAAGCTAGTGGCCGCCACGCGGTCCATCAGTTGCATGATGATCCCTGCCTCCAGCGGCGGAAACGCCAGCAAGAGCAGGAACGCGGTGACAAATTGCGCCCAGACGAAAAACGGCAGCCGCATCCAGGTCAGCCCTTTGGCGCGCAACTGAATGATCGTGGCGATGAAATTGATCGCGCCGAGCAACGACGACGTGACGAGAAAAATAAAACCGATCAGCCAGAGCGACTGCCCGTTAAAAATCGGATGATACGCCGGGCCGCTATCGGCAATCGCGGCTAGCGGCACGTAGGAAGTCCAGCCACTTTTGGCCGCGCCGCCGGGAACGAAGAAACTGATCAGCATGATAATGCCCCCGACAAAAACGGCCCAGTAGCTCGCCATGTTTACTTTCGGGAAGGCCATGTCCGGCGCGCCGATTTGCAGCGGCACGACGAAATTGCCAA
>WNFY01000826.1_pt1 | contig 28521 bp, 32 predicted proteins | sample 5400091 | NCBI WGS metagenome assembly WNFY01 (sample SAMN13153364, study PRJNA577476) | soil metagenome | isolation source: 60 cm soil or saprolite under grassland replicate 1 | place: USA:California | collected 2016-06-15 | reverse complement strand
CAGCGCGCGTCGATCCGAGATCGCAATGCGATGGCGATTCGATTGCTCGTGGTTACTGAACCGGGCTCGGCTTTCATTTATGGGCCGAGCCATCTTCAGATTTTTTCGGAACTGCTGCGCCGAAAACTAAGGGATCGGAGCACGGCCGGCTATTTTGAAGGGCGTGTGTCAAATCGGCTTGGATTGGGTCGTCTCAACTATAAAAAAGATGCCCGCGGAAATCCGCTACCCGCAACAGGATTTGAATTGACTGCCCGGGAGTGGGCGCGCCTTGGTGAGTTGGTGCTCGGGCAAGGTAGTTATCACGGGCGACAGATTGTTCCGGCAGCCCTCTTGCGAGAAGCGTTTGTCGGCTCGGGGGCAAACCCGTCATACGGCCTCACATTTTGGTTAAATCGACAGGCGCCAGACGGGCGCGAGGCAGACATAGAACGGATGCTCGATTTACCATGGCAAAGTGCGGAGTGGACCGGTGTGTGCATCTGCAAGCACGCGCCTGCAGACATGATCGTAGCGCTTGGCTCGCATTATCAGCGACTCTTTATTATTCCATCGCTAAAGGCCCTCATTGTGCGGCAAGGATTGGAGGCTAGATTTTCCGATGCGCACTTTTTGCGGCTGGTTTTGGGGAAAACTTCGTAGCGCAGGCTTCCTGGGCGGGGGCAACAGAGGCGGGATGTAGCTACGGGGCTGCGTCGCCATGCCGCTGGCAACGCGCTGAGGTCCTCGACATAGCGAGGCGGCTACAACAAACGCTAAGATTTCTGTGCTACGAGCGTGATTGACTTGTCGCTACATTTCCTGAACGATTCACTAACCTATGAGCAAATTCACAATGGGTTGCGGCGTTTTGCTGGCAATCCTGCTTTTTATTGTCGTTATAGCGGCCCTTGCATTGGGCGGTAGTTACAATCGTCTCGTCCGTTTGCAGCAAACCGTCGATCAAAGCTGGGCGCAGGTGCAAAACGTCTATCAGCGGCGCGCAGATTTGATTCCGAATCTCGTGAACACGGTTTCAGGCGCGGCGAATTTCGAGAAATCGACGCTAACTGAAGTGACGAATGCGCGTGCCAGCGTTGGCCGTGTGCAACTTGATCCAAACAGAGCGCCAACCGATGCGGCGCAACTTGAGCAATTCCAAGCCGCGCAAGGACAGTTGAGCAATGCGCTCTCGCGCCTGCTGCTAGTGGTGGAGCGGTATCCGGAATTGAAGGCCAACCAGAACTTTCTCAGCTTGCAAGCTCAACTGGAAGGAACGGAGAACCGGATCTCGGTCGAGCGCGGGAACTTCAATAATGCCGTGCAGAATTACAACGTAGCGGTGCGCAGTTTCCCGACGAACTTGATTGCGGGGATGCTCGGTTTTCCGCCGCGACCATTTTTCACCGCACAAGCGGGCGCGGAGAAACCGCCGCCGGTGCAATTTAATTTTAGTCCTGCGCCGACGCCCGCCGCGAATTTGAATCAGCGCCCCGTGCCGACGCCAGCGACTGCCGCGTCGCCATAAGGTGATTCTTAATCTTGCGGTAGCGGCGGGCGGGTGGCCCGCGATGCAGCAGCCGACACAGCTGCCGCTGCAAATATTGCGCGCCAAACACGTCACTCTGTTGGTCGCAGCATTCTTTGCACTGCTGGCAACAAAGTCCCAAGCCGCGGAAGTCATTCCGCCGAAACCGGACCGGTATTTTAACGATTACGCCGGCGTTATTTCCAAGCCTGCAGCGCTCCGTTTCAATGAAGAGCTTGCCCAATTTGAACGCGAAACCTCGGATCAGGTCGTGGTCGCGATCTTCCCGAAGATGCAGAGCGACTCCGATATCGCAGATTACACGCAGCGTGTCGCCCAGGCGTGGGGCGTTGGTCAAAAGGAGCGTCGCAATGGCGTCGTCCTTTTTGTGTTCGTTCAGGATCGCAAGATGTTTATCCAGGTCGGTTACGGCTTGGAAGGCGCATTGCCAGACATCACCGCGTTCGACGTTACTGAATACAGAATCAAACCGCATTTTCGCAATGGCGATTACGAAGGCGGGATTGCCACCGGAATCGATTCGATCTTCAAGGCGATCCGCGGTGAATACAAGGGCTCGGGGAAAACCGTTGCAGAACAACATCGTCGCGGTGGCGGCGTTCCAAGCTTCTTGTTTTTCATTATTTTTGTCATCGCACTGATCGTGATTTCCAGAGTGCTGCGGCGACTTGGTGGTTACGGTTATTCGTCGGGCCGAGGCGGCCCCGTATTTTTCCCCCCAGGCGGTGGTGGCGGTGGTTGGTCCTCTGGGGGTGGAGGCGGGTTTAGCGGGTTCGGCGGCGGTGGCGGAAGTTTCGGCGGCGGTGGCGCAGGATCGAGTTGGTAACGATGCGAACGAAAGAATTTCTGAGCAAGCTTGAGCATGATCGGATTGTTGACACGATTCGTGAAGCTGAATCAAAAACTTCCGGCGAGATTCGCGTTTATATTCAGCGCGGCAAACTGAGTGTCGATCCGCTGATCGTTGCACAGAAAAAATTTCAGCAGCTTGGAATGCGCAAGACCCGCGAGCGCAATGCCGTGCTTATTTTCGTAGCTCCGCGAGCGCACAAATTCGCCATTGTTGGCGACAAAGCGATTCACGAGAAATGCGGCGAAGAATTCTGGCGGCGCGTTCTGGATGGAATGCGCGTCCATTTTCAGAACGAAAAATTCAGTCACGCGCTGACGGAAGCTATTAACGAAGTCGGCAAAGTGCTGGCCACGCATTTTCCGAGAACGTCGGCAAACGCAAATGAATTGCCGGACGAGATCGCCGGGCAATAAATGGTAGGGACGGACCGCTGGACCGTCCGAAAACCGCTTGCAAAATGGCGGATTTGGCTTTAATTCCAAACTCCGCAGCGAGTTTTTAATTACGCCGTTGGTCCCTGGGTCTCCGTCGCTGGACGTGAAACCGCACTCGCCAGGGGGAACCCGGCAAACGAAGGAATTTAGCGACTCAGCGATTTAATGATCAGGAGATTTGTCTCCGGCAAGATCACCGAATCAGTTTCTCGTTTAATCGCTAACTAAGAAACATGCCAATCCGTTACGGTCGTTTTGAGATGCCGAAAACTCTCGCTAAAGACGAGAGCACAGCCACCGATACTTACGCCAAATTCACCGCCGAGCCGTTTGAGGCCGGTTATGGGCATACAGTTGGGAATTCCCTCCGTCGCGTTCTGCTTTCATCTCTGGAAGGCGCGGCCATTACCGCGGTGAAAATCACGGGCGCACAGCATGAGTTCGCCACGCTTCCAGGCGTGGTCGAGGACGTAACCGACATCGTCCTGAATCTCAAGAAGGTGAAATTTAAAGCGGACGACCACGAGCCGAAGAAGCTTTCGCTCACGATAAACAAGGAGGGCGAAGTGACCGCCGGTGACATCCAGGTGGTGCAGGGCTACGAAGTGCTCAATCCGAAGCAGATCATCTGCACCGTGGACAAGAAACATAAACTCGACGCCGAGCTCGATGTGCGCGTCGGCCGCGGCTTTGCTACCGCCGAGGAAAACAAGCGTCAGGATCAGGCGATCGGTCTGATCCCGATCGATTCCATCTTTTCGCCGGTCACACGCGTCAAGTACGCGGTTGAAAATACCCGTGTCGGTCAGCGCACCGATTACGACAAGCTCATCCTTGAAATTTGGACCGACGGCCGCCTGACACCGGACGATGCGTTGCTCCAAGCCTCCGCCATTCTGCGGCATCATCTCGACGTCTTCGTTAACTTTAACGAAGAGATAATCGAGTTTGATCAAACGCCTGCTGGGGTGAGCGAAGAAAACCTGAAGCTCAAGAAACTGCTCAACATGAGCGTTAACGAAATCGAGCTCAGCGTGCGCGCAGCAAATTGCCTGAATAATGCGAACATCACTAGCGTGGGTCAGCTTGCCCAAAAGACCGAAGCGGAAATGCTGAAGTATCGTAATTTCGGCAAGAAATCGTTGAACGAAATTAAGGACAAACTGCAACAGCTCCAACTGAGCTTGGGCATGAAGTTCGAACCTGGCCTCATGGACGCTCCGGTGAGCGGCGATGGTGCCGCCCCCAGCGGAGCGGCTGGCGACGAATAGCCCTGGCTCGAGAATCGAATTGCCCGCGTTATGAGACATAGGAAAAAGACTATCAAGCTGGGTCGCACAGCGGAGCACCGTAAGGCGCTGCTGGCTAATCAGGTTTGCTCCTTGATCGAGCATCAGCGCATCAAGACCACGCTGGCCAAGGCGAAGGCAGTTCGTCCCCTCGCGGAACGGATGGTCACGCTCGGAAAAAACGGCTCGATTCACGCGCGTCGCACCGCTCTGGCGACGCTGCGCCAAAAGCGTGCGGTGAAGAAATTATTCGACGATGTCGCGCCGAGATCAGCGGAGCGTAATGGTGGATACACGCGCATCGTGAAGCTCGGCCAGCGTAAGAGTGATTCCGCTCCCATGGCATTCATCGAGTGGGTTGATATGACAGAAGTGGTGGAGGAAAAGCCGGCGGAAGAGAAAAAGCCGAAGCGGAAAGAACCTGAGCCCAAGCCAAAGAAAACAGAACCAGAGGCCGCAGCGCCGAAAGAACAGGAGCCGGCTGTGGAAGAAGAGAAACCCGCCGAAGCGCCGGCCCCAGCGGAAGAACCGAAACCGAAGAAGCGACGCTGGTTCGGGAGAAAGTCGAGCGAGCAGGAGTAAGTTCTGGCACCGATTGCCAACGGCGCGACGCAACTCGGTCATCCCGAGCCTGCGCAGACGGCGAGGGACCTCGCAAATGCGCACTGAGGATACAAGCTAGGCAGAAAGCGTCCTAATCACTTGAGTAAGACGCACCAACTGGAAGGCGTGCTCAATCGGCTTGGGTGAGATCCTTCACTTCGTTCAGGATGACCGCTCGGAGGATTGAGACCTGCTCGGTGTACCCGACAAATGACGTAATCAATGCCGCGCGAGTTTAGTAATTCGAGAAACTCTCTCCAGCCTTTGCTCAGGCCCATGGTTAAGGAGCTCCACCAGAATCCGAAGACGTTCGTTGCCGGTGAGTTTTTTGTAAAAATCGCGGTCCGCCTTTTCAGCCTCAGCGAAACTACGAAATTTCTTCGCCGTCCTTTCCACGGGGAATATAAGCTTGGCAGTTCCGCTTTCCGAGCGAATTTGATCGAGACTGGATGACTCCCAATCCCTACCTCTTCATCGTCCTTTTCATTGGCGTAGCGTTAGTTTTTCCATTGATCCCGCTCGCCTTGGCCTGGTTGTGGCGGCGAATTTTTCAACCGCCGAAACCAGGCCCGGAGAAGAACGCGATCTACGAGTGCGGCGTCGAATCGCTTGGTGAAGCGCAAATCCAGTTCCGTTCCCAGTACTATTTGTACGCGATCATATTCCTCATATTTGATGTGGAAGCGATCTTTCTGGTGCCATTCTCCGTAGCCTTTACTGGTTTGCCTATCGGTGCGTTCATCGCGATATTGGTTTTCCTCCTGCTCCTGATCGAAGGCCTCGTTTGGGCTTGGAGCAAAGGGTGTTTGCAATGGGAGCATTGAAGCGTTGATGGGTTAAAGCATTAAAGGGAGCGATGAGCGAAGAAATCGACGAAAGCTTGCGCAGGGAACTGCAACGACAAGGGGTCTGGGTAACTTCCATGCAGGAGCTTTACAACTGGGGACGCAAGAATTCGATCTGGCCGTTGCAATTTGGCCTGGCTTGTTGCGCAATTGAAATGATCGCGACCGCAGCGTCGCGCTATGACATCGCTCGCTTTGGTGGCGAAGTTTTTCGGCCATCGCCGCGTCAGGCCGACCTGATGATTGTCGCAGGCACGGTGACCAAAAAAATGGCGCCACAGATCGTGCGTCTTTACAATCAAATGGCCGATCCGAAATACGTGATTGCAATGGGCGCGTGCGCCATTTCAGGCGGCCCGTTCAAGCAAGGCTACAACGTCCTTAAAGGAATCGACCGTTACATTCCGGTCGATGTTTATATTCCTGGTTGCCCGCCGCGTCCGGAAGCGCTTTTACACGCGTTCATGGAATTACAGCGCAAGATCGACGAGCAAAAGTTGAGCGGCGCGAACAGGGCGGCTCATCTCCATCCAGAACAGCCAAGCGAGTTCCCCGTGCCTGCATTCGGAAAGCACGATCTCGAGCCGCCGGCGAATCCAAACGTCTTTCATCCACCGGCGATCGAACGCGCCTAACGAATGGAAGGCTTGGAGCAAATCAAAGCGCGGGTCGAAGCCGCCGTGCCTGGAGCGAATGTCGAGGTCGTGCAGAATGCGAGCCCATCACAACAGCATTCGCTCAAAATCGACAATGAACATGCGCGCGATGTAGCGAAGTGGCTGCGTGACGACCCGGCGCTGCGCTTGGATTTTTGTTCCAATGTGACTGGCGTCGATTGGCTGGATCGCACCGTAAAGCAAACGGTAAAGGTGAAAAAAGTCGTCGATGGCGAGGAAAAGGAGGTCAGTGAAACGACTGAAGAAAAAATTCCCGGCTATCTCGAAGCTGTTTACCACCTTTACTCGATGACCCACAAACATGGACCGGTTATCATTCGAATGCGGACAGCAGATCGCGCAGCGGGTGCGCGGCTACCGTCGCTGACTCCGATCTGGCGGAGCGCAGAGTTTCAGGAGCGCGAGATTTTCGATCTGTACGGAATCCGGTTCGACGGCCATCCCGATTTGCGGCGGATCTTGATGTGGGACGAGTTCGAAGATCATCCGATGCGCAAGGATTATCGGGAACCGGACGATTACGAATACGAACCGACACCGCACGATGATGTGCTGGAGAAAGCGAAGCGATATTATACGCCGCGACCGCAAATCGACGGCGCCGAAAGCATCATTGAACCGTTAAACCGTTGAAGCGTTGAAGCGGAAATGAGCGTGACGATCGAAACACTCGAAGCAATGGAGCGACCACCCGTCAGGATGGGCTCGCGACTCGAGGGCGAGCTACTCGAAGTTTCGATGGGGCCGCAGCATCCGTCCACGCACGGCGTATTCCGCATGAACGTTGCGCTGGAAGGCGAGATCGTGCGTAAGCTCAAGCCGGTCTTCGGATATCTGCATCGCAATCACGAAAAAATTGGCGAGAACGCGAGCTATCTCGGCTCGATGCCGTACACCGATCGCCTCGATTATTTTTGCTCGATGACCAATAACTGGGCCTATGCGCTCAGCGTGGAAAAACTGGCAGGCATCGAAGTTCCCGAGCGCGCTGAATATCTTCGCGTTATTCTTGCAGAGCTGACGCGACTCCAAAATCACGTGTCGCTGCTGGGATTTTTGCTAAACGACATGGGCGCGTGGGGAACGCCGCTGATGTACGCGTTCCGCGAGCGTGAAAAGATTCTTGATCTGTTCGAATCGCTTTCGGGTTCGCGTATGATGTGCGATTACATGCGCTTTGGCGGCTGCCGGGTCGATTCCAGTCCTGGGTGGCTCGCGCATGCGAAGAAAATTATCGATATTTTTCCGCGTTTCGTTGACGAGCTGGAACAATTAATCGTCGCCAATGAAGTTGTGATCGCCCGGACGCAGAACGTCGGCAAACTCTCGCCGGAGCTTGCGATCAATGCCGGTATTACCGGTCCGATGCTTCGCGCCTGTGGCGTCAATTATGATGTACGAAAAGTGGACGGTTATGGATTCTATCCGCGCTTCAGGTTCCGAATTCCGTTAGGCGAACACGGTGACACTTACGATCGACTAATGATGCGCGTGTTGGAAATGGGCGAGAGCGTCGGAATCTTGAAGCAGGCATTCGAACAAATTCCTGCCGGCCCGATCATCAACCCGAAGGTGAAAATCCGGGCGTTTCGACCCCCGGTCGGCGAAGCTTATGGGCGCATTGAAGCACCCAAAGGCGAGCTCGGTTTTTATTTGGTCAGTGACGGGGGACCGAACCCGTATCGCTATCGGGTGCGTCCGCCGAGTTTCATCAATCTGACCGTGCTCGAAGACCTCTGCCTCGGCCATACCGTGGCAGATGTAATGGTGATTCTCGGCAGCGTCGATATTGTGATGGGAGAAGTGGATCGATAATGACAAATCGCTTGAACGCTTCAACGAACAGATGATCGGCACAGGCATACTCAAAGGAATGGCGGTTACCGCGCGGAACTTTGTCGGGAGTTATTTCGACAAGGAGCGGCTGATTACGGTGCAGTATCCGGAGGAGCGAAATCCGCTGCCGGAGAATTATCGGAATTTTCCGTTTCTCGTTTACGACGGCGATGATCCGAACGCAGGCTTGCGTTGTGTCGCGTGTAAGATTTGTGAGAAGGAATGCCCGCCGCAATGCATTTATATAGTAAAGAGCGAAGACAAGAAGCCCGATTACATGGGCAAACAGCAGTTTTATCCGGCGGTTTTCGACATCGATATCTCCGTTTGCATGAGCTGCCAGATTTGCGTCGAAGTTTGCCCATTTGAGGCGATCAAGATGGACAAGGAATTCGAGCTTAGCCATCGCGAGCGCTTCGATGCGTTGTTGATGCGCAAGGATGATCTGGCGAAGTCCAACGACTATTATCGTCGCATCTCGCCAACCGACGCGACGGAAGTCGATGCGAAACTGACAGCTGCGGCTGAAGCTGCTGCGAAAAAGAAAGCTGCCGCCCCTGCTGCCGCGAAGCCTGCTACACCCGCCTCAAACGAGGCGGCGCCATCTCGCGCTTGATCATAGGCGCAATCAAGTAGAGGAATGCGAAGCATGAAAAAGGCAGTTCTATTTACGAAGATCTTTGTCGTGACCTTATCACTGGGCTTGATGTGGGGATGCCAGAGCACTGCCGTGGGTCCCAGTACGGCATCTCAGAAGGAAAACCTGCTAGTGCGATCTGGATTCAGGGCAAAGACTGTGACCACGCCCAAACAACAGCAACGAGTGAGCGCGCTGGCAGCCGGCAAGGTTTCTACCGTCACATACGGAGGAAAATTGTATTACGTATATCCGACTGCGACCAAGGACCGGATCCTGGTTGGCAACCAAGTCCAGTACGATGCCTACAAACAGGCGCTTGTGGCATATGGACTGACGACGAGCCCCGATTTTGTGGAGGAAACGCACGGGCCCCATCGCATTCTCGTTCAGCAATTCGATGGGTTCGGTCCCCTCGGGGATTGATTGGGGAATTCTGGAGGAGCGCAGGCTGGCAGTCCGCTAACGACTGTTTTGGGAGTGCCGGCGTCATTTGCAATCGCTAATCGGAAATTTACAATCCGAAATCGGATTGCCAGGGTGGCGAAATTGGCAGACGCGCCAGACTTAGGATCTGGTGGAGAAATCCTTAGGGGTTCGAGTCCCCTCCCTGGCATTTGAACGAAAGAAGCAAACGCTCAACTTCCAACGCTCAACGCCAAATTCAGACAACACTAGTCTAGTTGAGCGTTGGATGTTGGACGTTGGGCGTTCGGCGTTAAGATTACACGTCACAGCACGCACCATTTTTTGCGCCCCGTACGTTTGTTTGTTTCCCACAGGCGCATTCCACCTGGAAATGCATTCTCATTTTGTCCGCGTTCTGTTCCTTCCGGCAAGCGACTGAAACGGTGCACGAGACCGCCGCCAAGAACGACATAATCGGCAATGAAGGATTTTCTTAACTGAGTGACCGCGTAAGCTACTTCTCGCTTCCATTTTTTTTCGCCCAATAGCGCCACGCCTGGAATGCCAAGATAATTTTCAATGATGTATCTCTCGCGATATGGCAGATCGCCGAGTTCAAGCGGCATCAAGATTTTGTCCCACAACAACGCGGACCCCAGGCCAGTGCCGAGCCCCAGAAAGAGCATGCGTCCACCGTGGTAACTGCCGAGCGCCTGCAGGGCAGCATCGTTGACAACACGCACCGGGATGCCCAGTGCTCTGGCAAAATTGAAACCGACCCACCCCTTGCCCAAATGCTTCGGGTCTTTGGAGATTCGTCCCTTGCGCACCGGCGCGGGGAAACCGATGGAAGCGCACTCGAACTTCCATCCGCGCGCGGTTTCCTTAAGTTTGGCTACTAGTTGTTGCGGTTTGAGTCGCGGACCGGAAGGAAATTCACGCTCATCGCGAGACGACCTCAGCAGTTTTACGTATGTGCCGCCGACATCGACAACCAGAACTTTTCTCTTCATGGCCCCCGACGCGTTCGGGAGTACTAGCGATCGCGTCGCGCCATTCGCCCAAAACGCTGGAAAATACTCTGCTGTTCTGGTTTGGCCGCCGTGTTGGCTGGCCAGCATTCCACTATCTCAAGAGCGACAAAGCGGAAGAGCATCTGCCGCGCAGATTTCAAATCGAGTCGTAGATTCTTCGCAATTTGCTGGACCAAGCGGGTGCCATTGAATTGCGACGCGAACTGCGCCTCATCTGGAGTCAGCTTCAACTTTTGGACACGCTCGAAGCCGTCTTTTGTATAAGCCGGAATCGACGCCGGTTCGAAATGAGCGGTCTCATCGATATGCTCAGCAAGACGCAAGGTTTCCAAGGCCCAGTCGCGGACATTCGGCTCCCCGGGCACATCGCCAGCATTCGCTAACAGGTCGGCGTTCTTTTCAAACATGATCCATACCCTCGGCGCCACCCAAAGTTGCGAGAAAAGCTTTTTTCCATACTGCTGCATTTGTTCCATCGCTGGCTCGCGGGCCATCGATTCCTCGCGGGCAAGAGTAAGAAAGAACGGCGTTCCGGTCCCTCTCTGTTGATCGCGCGCCCTGGCCATCACCACGACATCGAGATCGCTAAGGAGCGCTGGCGTCTCCGGGCAATAAAGCTCCGCGTCGCGGGTGGTGACAAAGATGATCTCGCCATCACGCGCCAAAAGGTCGATCGGCTCCTGCTCCCAAAATGATCGCAGCAAGCCTGTGAGCTTCTCCTTTGAGATCGCTTGCAGAGCGCGGTTTAATGGAAAGAGCGTCGTGTGACCGCAGAAATAAACATCGGCAGTGGGGGACTCGTTTGAAGGGATGATGTCGTCGGTCGGATCGGTCGTGTCGGGTTCGGCCCAATCGGCAGTTTGTTGCGACATGTTCCACCAATCCTCGGACTGGGCAGCTTCCGCATTCGTAGCAGCGTCTTGGACCGGTGCATCCGCTTGCGGGACGTCTGAATCTTCCGCTTGGTCTCGCTCTTCGCTATTCGAAGATTCGATTTCAGCTTCTATTGATTTGGGTTCGCCGGATGATTTCCGCATAATACACCTCTCGTTCTAAGCAAATCCCATGTAAAGGCTTTATCAAGGACCCAATCATGGCAATGGAAGTCTCTCGCGGCTCGTTGAGAACCGTCGCGAGAGCTCGCGCCGGCTGATTTTTCCTCGCTCATTCGCCGGGATTGAGTCCACGATCAAGATCCGCTTCGGCACCTGCCAGCTGCTTAGCGCGCCACGGCAAAACTGCAGGAGATCGGCCTCGCTTACGTCTGGCGCTGCCACCACGCAGGCCGCTACTTCTTCATTGCGCAACACCGATTCTCGACCGAACACCACTGCCTGTCGTACGCCGGCGAAGCGCAGCAAATGCGCTTCCACTTCTGCGGGGTTCACCTTTTTACCTGCGACGTTGATTACGTCCGAGATCCTACCGACGATTTTGAACCCGGAACCGTCACGGGCCAACAAATCGTCGGGAACAAAAATTCCATTGCCTAATTTTTCTTCATCTGGCTCCGGGAAATAGCCATCGCCTGCAGCAGCGCTGCCCACGTGAATCTGGCTCGCTGACCCCTCTGAATCTAGGAGTTTAAGGTTGACGCCGTTCATCGCTTCGCCAACGAACCCTTCGTTCTGGTTTGCTGCTTGGCGGTCGTAGCAAATCCCGCCACATTCGGACGCACCGTAAAACGAGTGGATTGGCAGATTAAACTTTTCCTGGAATCTCTTGGCGGTCGCGACCGGGAGAGGGGCGCCGGCTGAAATACAGAGCCTAAGCTTTGGTAGCATGGGAACATGTTCCATTTCACAAAATGCCTGATAAAAAACAGGCATCCCTGGGAAAACTGTCGCGTTGCTGCGGGCAAGATCGTCGAGAATAGCGCGCGGTGTTCTGTCACGACTGATGACCATTGGCACAGCGCGCGCAATTAGCGGCATTAGAAGATTGCTGAAACCGTAGGAGTGCGAGATTGGGATGACGCCGAAATTCAGATCAATATCGGAAATCCCCATCGTGTCGCAAATCTGATTGCAATCGGCCAGAAGCTGTTCGCTGCGAAAGCGGATTGCGCGGGGTGTGGCTGTTGTGCCGGAGGTAAGCTTCAGGAGATTTGGCGGATTCTCGGGCCAATCTGGTGTGGAGTCGGCTGTCCCTGGCCGAATGATCTCGGTCGTGCCCCCGCCGGGGACAGCGGACACTACAGCCTTTACCTTGCAAATTTCGAAGGCCTCGTCGCGTTGATGTTCGCTGATCGACTGTTCGAGGGGAAGAACAACCAAATTCCTGCGCAAGCAACCGATCAAAATCGATGGCCAATCTTCTTGGTTGCCGATCTGGACAGCAAGAACGTTGCCTTCGTGGAAAACGTCGATGCTTCGCGACAGTTCGCGAGCGCGCTGTTCAACGTCGCCGAATGTTCGGAGCACTTCGCCGCTGGTCGCAAAAATAGCTGGCGCATCACGTTTTCGCGCGAGCGTTTTCTCCCAGGCTTGCAGCAATTGATCGGAGGATTTCATCGCTTGCGCAGAGCTCGTTGCGCGAGTAGATTCCGCGCTCCTTTCCAAAGATGAAGACTGGTATTCATCCAGAGTATTACGAGACCGATATTGTGTGCGCATGCGGTGCGGTATATCACACCCGTTCTACACGCCGCGATATTAAGATCGGTATTTGCGCCGCTTGTCATCCCTTTTTCACCGGCGAACAGAAGTTCGTGGATACGGCTGGGCGCGTCGAGAAATTTGCCCGCCGTTACGGCAGCACCAAAGCCGCGCGGGCTGAAAAGAAAGCTTAGCTGAGCTGTAGCCGGGCGCGGCGACCCCGGCTGTACCGAACCCCGAATGCTTTCGGGGCCTACAGAATATGGACTTTAACTCCCTAATTCAATTCAAACACGAGCGCTTCGATCAACTTGAGCGCGATATTGCCGACCCGGCGCTTTTTTCCAACCGTCAGCGAGCCAAGGCGATCATGCGCGAGCACGCGAGCATCAAACAATTGCTGGCGAAATGGGACGAGCTCGAGGCCGCGCGTAAGCAATTAGACGACAATCGGGAGCTGGCAGTGTCAGGCGATGTTGAGATCGCGGCTATCGCTGACGACGAGATCCCGGACCTCGAAAAACGAGTGGCCGATCTCGAACGCGAAGTTCAGATCGCGTTGCTGCCGCCGGATGAAAACGAAGACCGCGACGCGATCGTGGAAATCCGAGCGGGAACGGGCGGAAGTGAAGCGGCCATTTTCGCGGCTGATCTTTACCGGATGTACCATCGCTATGCGGAATCTGCCGGCCTAAAAACCGAGGACCTCGAATCGAGTCCGTCGGAGCTCGGTGGGTTTAAGGAAGCGATCTTCCGCGTTTCGGGAGAATCTGTTTTTCGAAAACTGCGTTACGAAAGCGGCGTTCACCGGGTGCAGCGCGTACCTGCGACTGAGGCGCAGGGTCGCATTCATACATCGACAGCGACGGTCGCGGTGTTGCCCGAGGCGGAAGACGTCGATCTTGAATTGAAACCGGAAGATTTGCGAATTGAAGTCTCGCGCTCCGGCGGTCCGGGTGGGCAAGGCGTGAACACAACCGATTCGGCGGTGCAAGTGTTGCACATTCCAACAGGCACAATCGTGCGTTGTCAGGAGGGTCGCAGTCAGATCAAAAACAAGGAAAGAGCGCTTTCAATCTTGCGCGCGCGCCTGCTGGAGCGAAAGCAGCGCGAGGAAGCCGAAAAATATAGCGCGCAGCGCCGCGGCCAGATCGGCACCGGCGGGCGAGAAGAAAAAATTCGCACCTACAATTTCCCGCAGAACCGCGTGACCGATCATCGCATCGGTCTGACGCTTCATAATCTTGATCGCGTGATTGACGGCGATCTCGACGAATTGATCAGCGGACTCCAAGCAGCCGATGTGGCCGAACGCCTGAGGGACTCAGCGGTCGTGTGAGCAGCCTGCTTGTGTCATTTCGACTGCAGTGGAGAAATCTCTTACTGTTTTCCGCGAATCGCGGCTCGAGCAAATAACGGCGAGAGATTCCTCGACTTCGCTCGGAATGACAACGGAGAGCCCATGACAGTTCTGGAAGTACTGCAAGCGACAACTGCTTATTTCAAAAAGCGTAACGTTGAGAATCCGCGACTGAATGCGGAACACTTGTTGGCGCATGTTCTGGGACGGAACCGACTAGAGCTTTATCTGGATTTCAACCGGAAGTTGACTGAAACAGAGCTCACGCCGTTGCGCGACCTTGTGAAACGTCGCAGCGAAGGTGAGCCGCTCCAGCATCTTCTCGGCACCGTCGAATTTTGCCGACTCACTTTTCTATGCGACAGACGCGCGATGGTTCCGCGGCCGGAAACAGAAGAACTCGTCGAGTCCTTAAAATCCGAAATCCAAGATCCAAAATCCGAGATTGTGGATGTTGGTACTGGCAGCGGCGTGATCGCGCTTAGTCTCGCTGCGGAATTTCCTGAAGCAAAAATTCTCGCTGTTGATGTTTCGGATGATGCGCTCGCGCTCGCGCAAGAGAATGCAGCCAGGCTAAACCTGAGCAACCGGGTGCAGTTTTTGAAAAGTCGTCTGCTTGAAAATGTCGAGGGAGTTTTCGATCTAATTATCGCGAATCTTCCTTACATCTCGACGCAGGACCGTCACACCCTTTCGCGCGAAGTATTGCACGATCCGGAAATTGCGCTGTTCGCCGGTGCGCGAGGCGATGAGCTGGTACGCGAGCTGATTGATCAAGCCCCAACGCGGCTCCGACCGGGCGGTATGCTGGCTCTGGAAATAGGACTCGGTCAGGGCCAGGCGCTTCTTTCGGTCCTGACGGAAAAAAATTACTGCGACATTTGTTCGAAGAACGATTATAACGGCGTGACACGGTTCCTTTTTGCCAGGTATGGATAAGATCCTCGTCCACGGCGGTCATCCGCTTTCAGGTTCTATCAAGGTGAGCGGCTCGAAAAATTCATCGCTGCCGATCCTCGCCGCAACGCTGCTCACCAAGGAGCCTTGTATTGTTCACGGCGTGCCCGACCTGAGCGACACACATTACATGCTCCAAATACTGACCCATTTGGGGGCGCAGGTGGAACGCGCCAGCGGAACGGTCAGCGTGACTGCAGAAAAGACCCACTCCGTCGCGCCGTACGACGTCGTCCGCAAGATGCGCGCTTCGGTATGCGTGCTTGGACCGTCACTGGGCCGTTGCAAGGAGGCGACCGTCGCTTTGCCCGGTGGTTGCGTCATTGGCGACCGGCCAATTGACTTGCATCTCAAAGGTTTCGAAGCGCTCGGCGCGGCGGTGCGCGTGGAGGGCGGCGACATCAAAGTTTTTGCACCGAAATTAAGCGGAGCAGTGATCAACATGCAGAGTAAATTCGGTCCGACTGTTCTCGGCACCGATAACGTGATGATGGCAGCCGTGCTGGCTGATGGTGTGACCGTTATTGAAGGGGCAGCCCAAGAGCCCGAGGTAGTGGACCTGGCGACGTTCCTAAACAAGATGGGCGCGAAAATCGAAGGTGCGGGAACACGCCGGATCATCATTGAAGGGGTGCCTGCGTTAGATGGAGCCGAACACCGGGTAATCCCCGATCGGATTGAAGCTGGGACATTCCTGGTGGCAGGTGCAATCGCGGGGACGGGAGTGACCGTCAAGCGAGTGGAATCTGAGCATGTTCGTGCGGTCACGGATGCACTGGCGAGCTGCGGCTTTCAGATCAATATCGCCGACCGTGAGATTTCGATCCTGCCGAATGGCGACGCGAGCGCGCTAGAGCTGACAACAGCACCATATCCCGGATTCCCGACTGATATGCAGGCGCAGATGTGCGCCCTGCTCTCCACCGCTAAAGGCACCAGTTCTGTGACCGAAAATGTTTTTCCGCAGCGGTATATGCATGTGGCGGAGTTGAAACGTATGGGTGCGCAAGTGCAATTGGAGGGGGCCACCGCGGTGATCGATGGCGTGGATTGTCTCCTCGGGGCACCGGTAATGGCCAGCGACCTACGCGCGTCGGCCGCGCTGGTGCTTGCAGGATTGAAGGCTGACGGAATTACTGAGGTCACCCGCGTCTATCACATCGACCGCGGTTACGAGCATCTTGATGAAAAATTGAGCGAACTCGGCGCTCACATCGAGCGCGCCAAGGCAGCGTAGCCTGATCTTTTTCCTTGCGCTTCTCACAGCCAGCGGGCAGTCGTAGTGATACGCAATCGAAAGGATAAATATGGATCAAACACCTCCGCCAGCTCCATCCACGTCATCCGACGTCCGTACATGGTGTGTCCTCTGCCACGCCAGCGCATTACTCGGATTGTTTTTTCATTTCCTGGGCCACATCTTGGGACCGCTTATCGTTTGGCTCATGAAACGTGGCGACTCGCCCGAGATCGACGCCTACGGAAAAGAGTCGCTCAATTTTCAAATCTCGATGCTGATCTATGACGCCATCGCCGCGATTTTGTGCATCGTGCTCATAGGCGTTCCGATTTTGATCGCGCTCTGGGTGTTGAACACGGTCCTTGTCATCATCGCATCAGTGAAAGCTAGCCAGGGAGAGTTCTATCGCTACCCGTTTACGATTCGGTTGATCAATTGATTGGTCTGTCACGTCGAGCGGTTGTCATCAATCGGCGCAACGTCTTTAGATTGATCACATCTTCTCGTAAGTCTTTGCCCTTCGGAGTTTCGAGCACTTTCGGGATTTTGCGGAAGCGGCGGTCGCCGATGATGAAGCGGAAAGCGGAGAGCCCGATTTTGCCCTTGCCGATATGTTCATGTCGATCCACCCGCGAACCGCAGGCAGTTTTGGAATCGTTTAGATGGATTGCCACGAGACGATCCAGGCCAACCACGCGATCGAATTCGCGGAATGTCTTCCGAACCGAGGCCTCGCTACCGATGTCATAACCCGCAGCGAAAACATGCGCGGTGTCGAGACAGACACACAATCGCTCTGGTTCATGCACGCGGCTGACTATGTACGCAAGGTGCTCGAATTTGTTCCCCAGGCATGAGCCCTGGCCAGCGGTCGTTTCGAGCGCGATCCGTGTTTTGATTTTCGGAAGACTAGAAAACACGCGATCAATCGATTCTACAATTTTTTCGAGTCCGGCTTCTTCACCCGCGCCGAGGTGTGCACCGGGATGCAACACCAAGAATGGGAGTTCCAGCTGATCGGCGCGAACCAATTCTTCCGACAGCGAACCGATCGAATTTGCGCGAAACTGCCCGTTCGTGGCGGCGAGATTGATGAGATAGTTCGCGTGGGCGAAGATTGATAATAACTCGCTGCGTTGCTGATGTTCGAGGAAGGTCCGGATTTCGTCGCGGGTAACCGGGCGGGCGAACCACTGCATGTTGTTCTTCACGAACATTTGCATGACATTGCAGTCGATCGAGCGCGCGCGCTCAATCGCCAGATTCACGCCACCAGCAATCGACATGTGCGCGCCAAGGAGAATTGGATGAACCGGCGAATCGGCGGATCGGCGAACCGGCGAATGCCCCGTTTCTCCGTCTCGGCGTTTCTTCGTTTCGTTTCTCTTCACTATTGGCTCTTCAAAACGGCTGGGCGCCAATCCGGCTTCTTCAAACTCCCTGTGCCGGCGTATTCAAAAAGTTTATACATCGGTGTGAGCAGCACGCCGGGTCCCTTCATGTTCAGCCGCAGATTGAAATCGAGCTTGTCATCGAGAAAATGGACGTCGCCATGACCCAGCATGCTAAAGAGCGTGCCGTCTGCGTCGAAATCGTCGGTATGAATGATTCCCTGATCGATCTTGAAGTCTGCGCTCGCTTTGTGCGCGATGCTGTATCCGCTGCCGGGAAGAATCCGGTTCAGAATTCCTGAGAGCGGCCCGAAAATAGGGATGGCGAAGACATCGCCGTTGGTGACTTCCACTTTTCCACGGCCCCGCATCGTGCGCGGATCGCTGCCGAGGCCGGTGAAATCGTACGTGCCGTTTAACAGGCCGAGTGCCGTCTTGTAGTTGTAGTACAAGTCAGTCAGCAGGGGGAAATTGATCTGGCTTACCGAAATATTTGCCCGGTAACGCGGATCATTTCTCGCAAGTGAGATGTCGGCGTTTCCACGCAACGTGCCTGAGAGAAGCGCGCCACGAAGATCAATGATTTGCAATCGGTCGTTGGTGAAGAGCAATCGCGTGGAGATGCGATCAAAGGGCAATGTTTTCCCAAGAAAGACGTAATCCATTCCGTTCGCGCCCTCTACTTTGACCTCCAGACGTGTGTTCTTGCCGCCGCGAAATTGATACAAACCGTTCGCCGTGACGGAGGGCGGCCGCCGAAATTTATATGGCACCACCGTGTTCGAAATTTTTGGATCAATCCAAAAAATGACCTCGGCGGGATTCAATGAACTTTTGATATTGGAGATGCGTACCTCGTGTTTTTTAAAATCGTAGGTGAAACTGCCCGTGCCAGTGCCTTCATTGCGCGCGACGTGTAAATCCTCACAAGCAAGCGCCCCGTCGGCGAAATGGATTTTGGTATCCGCGCTGTTCATCCATGTGCCGCGGAACCGACTTCGTTCCAAAATGACGGTCCCATCGCCTCTCCAGGTTCCCGGATTGTGATCCTGGCCCCGGATCGCGAGGCGAATGGCAGGTGGACGTTGCCATTCCCACTGCCGGAGAAATTCATTCAGTTCCGGGGGTGCGATCATACGCACCGCGTCCGGGACTATTGTGCTCTCGATGTTCAAGCGAAAATCCGTTGGCGCATCAAAAAGATCAGCCCGGATCTGGCCGGTTTGATGTCGCAGGCGCAGGTCCCTGACCAGTGTGCGCTCGCCGTCCCACGAAAAATCAGCTGTGAGATCGGAAAATGGAACTTTCTTGTAAGTGAACCGGCCAAAAGCAACGTGTCCGATGATATCTGGCCTGAAGCGATCTGATCCAAAATTTACGGAGCCGGAAATCTCGACCGCGGGCGGCGCTTGAAATTCAATGCTGGCAAACGGCTCGTCCAATCCGAATGCATGAAGAAAAGCTTTCAAATCCAGACTGCTGCGCGTTTGGAAACTCGCGCTGCTGCCTTGCACATTCCAATTGGCGCGCCCGGCAAAACTGCCCATGTCATCGCTCCATTCGCAATGCGCGATGGTCAGTTGTTGATTGTTCCATTCTGCAACTGCGGAAAGATCTCTCATTTCGTAGCTGCCCCGTTGCAGTCGATCGCCGCGAAGGGTTGCCTCGACGCGCGCCTTCTCGAGCTCAGCGACGTCCCCGCTAAATTTTATCTGTAGCGAAGGACGCGTAGCAGGGAACCTGAACTTTTGCAGTTCGTTCACCGTGCGCTGTGCAATCAACAATCTTCTTTGCCATTCTTCGGCTGAAAGTGCAGGCGACGGTTGATAATTCTCGCGCTTGATTAGCTGCCCAGTGGCCGAAATCCGAATCCCGCAAAAGATTCCCTCCGCCTGACTGACGTAAATTTGTTCTGGTGGAAAATAAACATGGGCGCGCAAGTTGGTGAGCACGGCTCTGTCGCCTTTTTCATCCGCCGTCTTGAATGGAAGAATGATTTGCGCATCCCGCACGTCGAGTGCGTTGAGAAACGGCTCATGATGGATGAGCGCAGCGTAATTGATATCGAGCGAGACCTCGCTGATCAGGGCCAGAATGTTCTCGCGATTCTTGTAATCAAAAATCCGTACATTTTTTGCGACGAGACCGCGAAACGGGTCCAGCGTCAGGCGCCCGATGTTAGCTTCGACTCCGCGCTTGCGCAATTCCTCCACTACCCGGTAGCGCCATTGACGGCCAAATCCTCTCTTGGCGAGGTAATACCCTCCGCCGCCAATCCCAAGAATTAGGCCAAGAATCACGAGGCGCACGGAGATCACGGCGATTCGATGTGCCCAGGTTGATTTTCGACTCTGTCGAGGCGGCCGAACCTGCGGTGGTTCGAGGACGGGCGGCATGGTATTCGTTGAAGCGTTAAAGCGTTGCAGCGTTGAAGCGGTAGACCAATGTAACCCTTTAACGATTCAACGTGGTATCAATCTCCGATCTTCCAGCAATCAATGCTTCTCTGAATTTAATCAGCACGATTTTCATCTCAATCGGCTGGTATTTCATCCGGCATGGCGCGTGGCGCCGGCACATGGCGTGCATGATCACCGCTGTGGTTTCCTCGGCTTGTTTTCTGACGGGCTACATCATTTATCACGCGAACGTCGGCGAAAAATCTTCGGGATACACGGGATGGATTGCCGCTATTTATTTTCCGATACTGGCTTCGCATGTCCTGCTTGCTTTTGTGACGCTGCCTCTGGTGATTATCACCCTTATTCAGGTGTTTCGTCGCCGATGGGATCGCCACAAACGAATCGCGCGTTGGACGATCCCGATCTGGCTCTATGTCTCAGTCACGGGCGTGCTTGTGTATTTGATGCTCTACAAATGGTTTCCTCCGGGCGCCTGACACCAAATCTTGCACTTGGCCGTTAGTTGATGTTTGATCACACGGTGTTAATGCCGCGGATGCGACAAGATTTATGGTGACAATTGCCACGTTCAATGATCCGGCCAAGGCGAGGCAACTAAAACGGCGCTTCCACGATGCAGGGTTACGGGTCGATGTTCACAACGAGGCGCCGTTGCAGCAAGTTGGCTTCATGTCGCGGCCGCAGGCGAATGCGAAAGTAATGGTGGAAGACACCGATTTCGAGAAGGCGCAAAATCTCATGGTCGAATGGGAGGCGACTGATCCCGATATCTCCGCGGCCCTTGTCCGTTGCCCGCAATGCAGCTCTTCGAATATCGAATATCCACAGATGACTCGAAAATTCATGACTCCTGCGCTGGTTGGTGTGCTTTGCGCCCTCAAGATCATTCCCAAGGAGTTTTACTGCCAGGATTGCCATTTTACCTGGAGCAACCGGGAAGAGCGCACGATTGGACGCCTCTGGCATCGCTTCTTTCCAGGGAGCGAATCTGGGACCAGCGCCTCGTAGGCAAAACCGATTTCAGTGGCGGCGATTGATTCCTCGCACACGATTCTTCTTGTGATGGATCCTCGGTTGCCTTGGCGTTTTCTGGTTCGGTCCGACTCTCGGATTTCGCTCGAAGTCTCGGCCACATTTTACCAGCCATGAAGTGGCTTTTCGTCCTGCTGCTTGCGTTGGTCATCTTCGGCGGCGCTGCCTGGTTTGGTTACAACACCTTTGTAAAAGAAGAAATCGCAGTAAAAAAAGAGCAGCGCGGGGAAGTTACGCCAGCACCTGCGCCAGACATTAGTCTTCCAGAATTTCAGGCGGCGGCCCAGCTGCGACAGGAAGGAAAACTGACTGAAGCTCGCGATGCGCTTATCGCAGTTATCCAAAAATATCCCACCGGGAAACATCTCGAAGAAGCGAAGGATCTACTCGGGGAAACAAATGTTGCCATTCTTCTATCGCGTTATCCGTCTCCAGAAAAAATGGAATACATTGTGAAATCCGGAGACGTGCTGGCCAAGATTGCACGGAAGTTGAAGACGACTCCCGAGTTGATCATGCGCATGAACAACATGAGCGGCACCATGCTACGCATTGGCGATCATCTGCTCATCTCGCACCCCGATTTCTCGATGATTATTCAACGGAAGGCGAACACGGTTGTGCTCTTGAATCACGGCGCATTTTTTAAGCAATATCATGTTCGTGAGGCAAAGTTACCGGGCAAACAGCCAGCTAAAATCTCAGCAAAAGTTGCCGAAACCATGGCCTGGAAGGACGGAAAACGCGTGGGCGTCGGCAGCAAGGAGTACCTCAGCAGCACGCGATGGATCAGGCTGGCCGGCGCGGCAGGTTACACTCTGTATTCGGTACCGGATGCTGCACATCCCAATCTCGATCAGCCGCCGCCGCCAACGGGGCTTGGCCTCGCGGCTTCAGACCTTGAGGAACTCAGCAGTCTTGTAAACAACCGCACCGCTGTCACCATTACGGACTAGTTCAGAGTTAAAAAAGTTAAAAAAGGTTACACTGTTAAAACAGACATGATTGGACATGACCGCGAGTTTCTGGACTTTGTAACTCTTTTAACGTTGTAACTTTTTAACTTCCATGAACTGGCAACCGCTCGATTTTGAAAAACCGATCTTTGAGCTGGAACGGCGCTTACAGGACTTAAAGAATCACTCCGACGCGCATGATGTCGATCTTGATTCGGCTGTTAAGGCCATTGAGGAAAAACTTCGTGAAACGCGACGCGAAATTTATGGCAATCTCACTGCGTGGCAGCGAGTGCAAATCGCGCGGCATACGCAGCGGCCCTTCGCTATGGACTACCTCGAACGGTGCTTTACAAATTGGATTGAGCTGCATGGAGATCGCCGCTTTGCCGACGATCGAGCCATGCCTTGCGGTCTGGCCACACTTGGCACGCAGCGCTGCGTAGTCATCACTCATCAAAAGGGTCGCAACACAAAAGAAAATGTGATGCGCAATTTCGGTTGCGCCCATCCTGAAGGTTATCGCAAGGCGCTGCGATTGATGCGACTGGCCGAAAAATTTCGCGTGCCGGTCATTTCATTGATCGATACACCAGGCGCTTTTCCTGGGATCGGATCGGAGGAACGTCATATTTCAGAAGCAATTGCCGTAAATCTCTTCGAAATGATGAAGCTTCGCGTGCCGATCATTGCCGCGGTCATTGGCGAGGGCGGCTCAGGAGGCGCGCTTGGGATTGGCGTGGCAGACCACGTATTGATCCTGGAAAACGCCTATTATTCCGTAATCAGCCCGGAAGCGTGTTCCGCGATTTTGTGGAGAGACCGCCGACACGCCGCTGAAGCAGCCGAGGCGCTTAAATTGACCGCGCAAGATTTATTGAAGCTGGACGTAGTGGACCAAATCATTTCTGAAGCGGACGGCGGCGCGCATCGGGACTATGATTCTGTTGCTGCCAATCTTGGCGTAGCTCTGCGCCGGGCGCTGGAGGAGATTTCTAAGATTCCAACTGACGAACTGTTGGAAAAACGATATCGAAAGTTTCGCCGCCTGGGTATCTTCTCCGAAAGCAAAACCGCCACCGCCTCGGCTCGCTCTTGATCTGATGTTTGGGACTTGCGGTAAATTAGTAGGGGTTTGGCTCAGTGCGCTTGCTGCTTTCGCCTTACCGCATGGCAGCGCAGCGGCAGCAGAGTTCCGTTTCGATCGCGACACCTTCGCGTTTCAAAACGCCACCGTGCTGAAATACAAGGACGGGATCGCGTTTTTCCGACCGAACTCGCAAGCCAGTGATCCTGCCAACAGTTTTACCCGCCGCTGCTTCGTCATGACCCGCACGGCGATGCAGTTCCGCAAATTCGCCCGTTTCAATCCACACGGCGTTCCATTAAACGATCGGGGACTCGCACAGCGCATTCGTGCTGTCGCGCGCCGGAAGCCTTGGCTCGAAGTATTGCCGGAAAATCAGCGAATCGTCTTCCCGGGCTACTCGAATCTACGTGAGATAAGCAAAGCCCGCGCTCAAGTCTTCGAGAACAATATCGGCAGCGGCTTCATGAGTTATTTTCGGCCGAGCAATATCCGCATGGTCTTGCTGGAAAGTAAAGGATATCAGGAGAAAACTCACCAGAACCTCGATGCCGCCCTCGCGCGTGGTGACACGTTCGTGGCTTTTCTTACCACTTATCCAAAAATGAGTATAAACCACGCGGTGCTCATTTACGGCCGGAAAAAAAGTCGCCCCGGAGACGAACTCGAACATTATTTGGTTTATGATCCAAACCATGCCGAAGCGCCGCGTGAGCTAACATGGTCGCCTCGCGAATATGCCTTTGCTTATCAGAAAGACATAGACTTCATCGGTGGATTCGTTCGCGTTTACCAGGCTTACGACAAGCCGTTGCAGTGAAAACGAATCGACGCGTTCTTGATATGATTCCCGGCAATTCGCGTACAGGCGCAGGTTTTTGGCAGCTCGGCGCTTTCCTAACTGTCGTCCTTCTACAAAGCAGCGCGGCAGCGTCGGATTTTCGTTTCGACCGTGATACGGTCGGCTTCGCCAACGCGACCGTCTTCGAGTACCGCGAAGGTCATCCCTATTTGCGGCGGCAAAGAGAGAAGGGAGAGCCGAAAAGGTACACTCGCCGCTGTTTTGTGCTATGCCGTACGACGATGCAGTTTCATAAGTTCGCTCGCTTCGATCCGCATGCCCCTCCATTGGACGACAATGCGTTGGCCGCTCGCATTCGAAATGTCACCCGCCGGGCTGCTTGGGAAAAACCATTGTCGACAAATCAGCGCGTCATCTTCCCGGGCTACGCCAACTTGCGCGCAATGAGCGAAGCGCGCCGCGAAGTTGTGCGAAGAAATATCGGCCTTGGCTGGCCGACTTACTTTCGGGTCGGAAATTTCCGGATGCTTTTCGGGCACGACTCTAATTACTACAAGGAAACCCACGCCAACCTTAATGCAGCTTTGGCGCGCGGCGACTTATTCGCCGGTTTTCTCACAACTTACCCTCTTCTCAGCATCAATCACGCAGTCCTGGTCTACAAGCGAAAGCCTGTCTCTCAGAATGATGGAATTGAACATTATCTCGTTTACGACCCGAATCATCCCGAATCGCCGCGCGAGCTAACCTGGTCCCCGAGCACTCGCCGTTTCGCGTATCAAAGAGACTGGGATTTTATCGGAGGTTTTATTCGCGTTTATCAAGTTTACGGCAAATGGTTGCAATAAAGACGATTCTTTAGAGGGATGACCAATGCCAGAACCTCCATTACCGCCCAAGCCGAGTCCACCAACGCCCACACCGCCTCCTGAACCATTGCCGCCGAATCCGCCGCCGGTTCCACCCGTGGGAAGGTAAGAATCTATTTTACTCTTGGAAACAAAAACCGCAGCGCCGGTTCGACTCGCGCTGCCCAAGCCGCTTCGCTGTGCTCGGCGCCTTGGGCTTCCATGTATTGAAGGTCCTTCTGAAGTTTCCAGCCTTTTTCGACAAGACGATTGAGCAACTCGCGTGCTTGTTGCCAACCCGGCTCGGCTGTGCCGGTGTCGAGCCAGATTTTCAATGGTGGCTTCTGCTCGCTAGAATCGACCAGTCGATAAATTGCGAAATCGTCCCACCAGATTGACGGCGACATCACCATTAGTCGACGGAAAGCATGCGGATATAAAATTCCAATCGCAAGCGTAACGAGACCGCCCAGGGAGGAACCGCCTAATCCGGTAAATTCCGCATCCGGGTTGGTTCGATATTTTCGGTCGATGTAAGGTTTGAGTTCTTCCATGAGGAAGTGCCCATACTTTCGGGCCAGACCCTTGCTGCGTTTCTTGCGTTTCGCCTTGGCATCGATCACTCCCCGCGTGGGAGCGTATTCGTGAATACGTTCCTCGCCCGTGTTCGCAACTGCCACGATGATGAGCGGTTCGATAAGGCACTCTTTGATCAAGCGTTCGGCGCTTTCGTCCACGCCCCATTCCACGCCTGAAAACGCCGTCGCCGCGTCGAAAACATTTTGGCCGTCGTGTAAATAGAGCACTGGATAACGCCGTCGGGACAGGCGCCGGTAGCCGCGCGGCAAATAAACCAGGACGTCGCGTCGGTTTCCGAGAATCTTCGACGGAAATCCGCGGTGCCGTTTAATGTTTCCAGTAAGAGTATGCTTGGGCATCGAAAAACGAGATGCTTCGCCGAAGATCAAACGTAGCGCAAGCTCCTCAACTCCACCGGTAGAGCGGATTCGTCTTTTGGCGAGCTTGCGATTTGGCCGTCCCACAACCAAGATGGACGGGCTATTTCAATGAACGAACGCTACATCAAATGGTACACGCCGTGGTTGAGCCGCGAATTTGAAATGCTTGCCTTCGGGAATGGCGGTGGCCTCCCGCTAATTCTCTTCCCGACCTCGTTTAGCAGTTATTATCAAAACAAGGATTTTGGCTTGGTCGGGTCTGTGAGCGACTATGTCGATGCGGGCAGAGTGACGGTCTACTGCCCGGACGCAATCGACCTGGAAAGTTTTTACAATAAATCGATTCATCCAGCCGATCGGATGCGCACACATAACGCCTATGAAAACATAATCGTGCGCGACGTGTTCGATCTCGCGCGCCGTGAATGCACCTGTCATCGTGTGGCAGTCTGCGGAGCCAGTCTTGGCGCCTATCACGCTGCGAATATTGCTTTTCGTCATCCGGACGCCATCAGTCATCTCATCAGCTTGAGCGGCTCGTTCGACATCAGCTCATTTTTCGACGGGTATCATGATGACAACATTTATTTCAATAGTCCCTACGAATACCTGCCGACCGTGCCTGACCCATGGAAATACAATCACATGGGCATCATCCTCGGCACTGGCGAATGGGATAACACACGCCACGAATCCTATCGTTTGTCTGAGATCTTGAATTCCAAGGGCGTCAAGCACTGGCTCGACGATGGAAAATGGCGCGGCCACGATTGGAACTACTGGCGTGACATGGTGCCGTACTATTTGTCCAAGTTGTGATGCTCTGCTATTCCGTCATCCCGAGTGAAGTCGAGGGATCCCGTAGCGTTACCATTGGTTGCTTCGCGGGATTCCTCGACTACGCTTCGCTCCGCTCGGAATGACAGGACGTCAATGAAACTTGTGATTGCTGCGACTGGCGCCAGCGGAACGATCTATCTGCAAAGGTTGCTGGCACAGATCGATTGTTCCGCTCACGAAGTTCATCTGGTCATGAGCGCGTCCGCAAGGGACGTTGCGAAGCAGGAGCTCGATGATTTCAAGACTCCTTCAAATGTTTCGCAGCATTCTGAAAATGACATGAACGTACCATTCGTAAGCGGCTCCGCGCGTTTTGACGCGATGGTGATTGTACCGTGTTCGATGGCAACGCTGGGTCGGATCGCTTCAGGTTCCAGCGACAGCGCGCTGTTGCGGGCAGCCGACGTTTTTTTGAAGGAGCGGCGGAAATTAATCCTCGTTCCCAGGGAAACACCGTGGAATTTGGTTCACGCACGCAACGTAGTGACGCTGCTCGAGGCCGGAGCGATTATGCTCCCGGCAATTCCTTCGTTCTACAGCCGTCCCGGTTCCGTAACCGCCATCGTGGATACAGTGGTTTGGCGTATCCTCGACCAAATTGGGCTGCCGAGCGCCCACACATATCGCTGGGGAGAGAAGAAAGTCTCGGCGAAACGCAAGAAAAATTGAAGATCGAAGGTTGGCTCGCGCGATGGTTGATCGCGTTTGGCTTTTATTTGTTGCAGGTTTGGGCGCGCACCCTGCGCTACGAAGTCGATGACCGGGCGGGCGTCATCGGCAGGCCGGTGACCGAAAATTATATTGGTGCGCTTTGGCACAATCGATTGCTCATCTTTCCATTCGTTTTGCGGCGCTTTTTTTCCAACCGTCGTGGCGCGGCCCTTATTAGCGCCAGCCGTGACGGAGATCTTCTTGCCGATGCGATTCAATGGTTTGGCTACGATGTCGTGCGCGGCTCAAGCTCGCGGCTCGGGGCGAGCGCCGTCCGTCAGCTGACTGAGCTGCTGGCGGCCGGTCGCGACGTGGTGATCACTCCGGATGGTCCGCGTGGTCCCGCCTACGAACCCGGTCCTGGAATTATTTTTCTTGCGCAAAAATCGGGTGCAGCGGTGTTGCCGATGAATCTGGAATTCTCGCGTTGCTGGCGCCTTGGAAGTTGGGACCGGTTCATCGTGCCACGACCGTTTGCCAAAGTGCGCGTACTGATCAATCCGCCGCATCGTATCAAAGCGACCGCTACACCGGAAGAATTTGAATCTGAACGCCTCTCGTTGCAGCGGGTCATGATGGCGCTGGTCGAAATGCGCTGACGCCGTATTCTGTAGCCGCTTGCCTGTGGCAAGCGCAGCACTGAGGTGTTGCCAGCTCGCGCGTTGCGCGTCCCACAGGGACGCGGCTACAGCAATGCTCGCTTGCGTAGCGGTCACTCGCAGGCAGGATTGCCTCCATCATCATTATGGCGAAATTGATCGATGGACGCGCGATCGCGGAGAAAGTTTATGTCGATCTTCGTCGTGAGATCGCGGAACTAAAAGCAAAAGGCGTAACGCCAGGGCTTGCCGTGGTTGTCGTCGGCGACGACCCGGCATCGCGCGCTTACGTGCGCTCGAAAGACAAAATGTGTCGCGAGCTTGGACTGCACTCACTGAAATTGGAATTACCGGCATCGACCACTCAGACTGAGCTTCTCAACCGCGTCGAAGAATTGAACGCCGACTCCAATATTCATGGGATCCTTGTTCAATCACCACCACCGGCACACATCGACGAAGCAGCAACCGTTCGGGCCCTCGATCCACGCAAAGACGTGGATGGATTTCATCCGGAAAACGTCGCAAAGCTCGTGCTCGACGATCCCAGCGGCTTTGTCCCGTGCACGCCGCTG
>WNFY01004694.1_pt1 | contig 28535 bp, 28 predicted proteins | sample 5400091 | NCBI WGS metagenome assembly WNFY01 (sample SAMN13153364, study PRJNA577476) | soil metagenome | isolation source: 60 cm soil or saprolite under grassland replicate 1 | place: USA:California | collected 2016-06-15 | reverse complement strand
TTGCAGTTCCCGGACAAGCTTCCGACCACCGCTGAGCTTCAGTCATCAATTACCGCGCTGCAGAGCAAGTCTTCAGGCGGCTCGGATGACACGGCGCGCGTGCTGGGCGTCATCGGCATGATCGCTGGGATTGTCGGCGTGGCAGCCGGAGGCGTGGCGCTCGCCGCACGGAGGTCGTAAGAGGAAGGACATGTTCAGAATGACAGGCGGAGGCGTGATGCGGCTGGTGGGCTTCATATTCGCAATTGCGCTCGTGGGCGTGGCGTTTGGAGCGCGCAGCTCCAGCGCCTACGCCCACGCGCAGTACATCCGGTCGACTCCGGAACAAAACTCTGTCGTGGCTCAAGCCCCGTTCGAGGTGCTCGTCTGGTTCACGGAGGCAGTGGAGCTGCAGTTCAGCGAGATGCAGGTGCTGGACTCCACAGGGACGCGCGTTGATAACAACGATTTCCATCACCACGGTGACGCATCGAATCCGGGGATCACAATCCAGCCGAACCTACCGGAGGGCACTTACACGGTTGCCTGGCGCGTGCTTTCCGCGGTGGATGGGCACCGGACCGCCGGGACGTTTGCGTTCAGCGTCGGACAAGCAGGGCCCCCGGCGGCGCCCGGCTCGCCTACTCTCACTATAGACAGCGGTGGCTCGAGCCCGCCGGGCTGGCTTGCCGCCGTGAACCGATGGGTCGGCTTTGCAGGTATGGCCGCGTTTCTGGGCGCCGTCGTCTTCCCCGCGCTCGTACTTCCCGCCGGCCTCAGATCGCTCAAGCCAGATGAGGAGACTAAACAGCGGATCGCCAAAAAGGTCGCGCGCATCGTCCGGATTACCATTCTGTCTTCGCTAGCGCTCGTCAGCGTGACGACGCTCCTGGCGCTCTGGCTCCAAGGTTGGTCAGCAGGCAGCGATCCCGCGTCTTTGAGCTCGATCAAGGACGTATGGACGGACACCCGGTTCGGCCAGGTGTGGACGTTACGGGTGAGCGTGCTCGTCGGAGGGTTCTTACTCGCTGCCCTCGCTTTCGGCCGGCTGAAGGACCTTATCGTCAAAGGCGACTGGCGAGAGTCCAGTTGGATCTCCCTCGCGGTATGCGCGATCGCCCTTCCTCTGACGACAAGCCTTATCAGCCACGCTGCCGCCGAACGCAGCCAGACGGAGTTCCGTGTGATCGTCGACTGGATGCATCTGGTCACGGGAGGCATCTGGATCGGAGGACTCCTCCAACTCGCGCTGATCACTCCGGCGGTGCTGTCCGTAACCGACCGGCGCGCTGGATTTCTGGCGGGCGTCATCCCCCGCTTCTCCCAGCTCGCTATCGTGGCTGTCGGGCTTGTCGTGACCACTGGCGCGATTCAGTGGTGGCACCGCCTCCACGGCATCACGGCCGCCTTCGATTCCAATTACGGATACATGCTGGCCGTTAAGGTGGTACTGCTTGCGCCGCTGCTGCTACTCGCGGCGTTCAACCTCCTGGTCGTGCGTCCCCGATTTCTCTCGTTCGTTGTCCGCGGGGCAAAGGCGGCATCGGCCCGCATCCTATCCTGGGAGCGCCGCTTCAGGTGGGCTGTTGCCGGCGAATTAGCTGTAGCACTCGTGATCCTTGGCGTCACGGCGCTGCTTACCGAGACCTCCACGCCGCTCACCGGGAGTGCGGCCGGCAACAACAGTTCCGCCACCGCGTCTACCGTCCCGACACCAAGCGGGCTCGCGCAATCGGTGAAAGCCGACGACCTTGACATCTCACTGGACGTCTATCCCGGCAAGGCAGGCGCGAACGAGATTGGCATATTCCTCAACGACTCCAACGGCGACGAGCGCGCGGTGCAGAACGTATTCGTCCGATACAAGTACTTGGATCAGCCGCTGGGCGAGAACCAGGACACTGCGGAGGCCTTTCATCCACCGACGCATTACATCCTCGATACCAGTCAATTGAGCCTTGCGGGGTCGTGGCAGTTGGAAGTAATCGTCCGCCGGGAAGGACTGCTCGACGCTCGGGCCGATTTCACCGTCCAGGTGAGCGCTTAAGAAGCTTCCGCGTACGAGCGTATATCGATAGCTTAGAGTGCCGGGCCGAGGCGCAAGGACTCTGCAAACAGTGATGCTGCGGGTCCTGCAGAGACTCGGCGGCACCTCGTTCTGACAGTGATTCTGGACGGTGGAGGCACCAGCACTTCAGGCGCGACTCTGGCTACCTTCATCATCCTTGTTCTGGTCTTCGCCGTCAGCTTTGCAATCGGGCGCCGGCCTAAGGGAAATCGGCCGTTCAGCCGGGCTTGGCTCAGCGAATGGCTGGCCGCTGCTCTTCCTCGTATAACGATTGCTGCCCTGCTATCGCTCACGTTCTATCTGGTCTCGACCATCATCAGTGACCCCCAAGCTGGAGTGCGGGTAGCCTGCAATCAGCCGCTCAAGCCTATTACCTCACAACCGGTGACAGCGGAGCGTCTAACCAAAGCCGCCGATGGGATGAAACAGTTGAGTGCCGCCGCAGAGGCGGGTGATGCGGCCCAGGTGCGCAATCTGTTTATCGGTAGCGACACGCACAACCTGACTCACGACATCGACGGCCGATTGCGCCAAGCCGATCCGGAATTGGGCAAACAGCTCTGCATGAGCGTAGTCACCATCGAGAACCAGCTCACGGGCAGTATTGACCCAGCCACAATCAAGCGCGCGGCAGACATGGCAGCGAGCCTGCTTGAGCAGGCAGCCGCCGAACCGGGCGTGTTGCAGAACTAGGAAGGGGTCTATGCTGCGTTGTCATTTGGTATCGAGGCCCAAAGCGACGAAACGCACTCCCGGAAGCTAACATCGATCGTCGCCCAAATGTTTAGTTAGGTTAACCATATATGGGCGATTTTCTTGACAGGCCGAGCCCGGCAACCTTAAGATTAGGCTAGCCTTTCTGTCGCGTAGTCTTAGCGATTTTCGAAATGCTTCTGAACACTTTTGTATCTAGAGGAAGTGAGGCGAAATGCCGCTTGCCCTTATTGTTTTGGGGCTTGTCGGCGCTGTATTCATGGGTGCAGTTGGTGGCTATTACGCTCAGACGCGGCTCAGTCAGAGCCGGGTCGCTACCGCTGAGCGAAGCGCCGCCAAAATTCTCAGCGAAGCCGACAGGCGCCAGAAAGAACTATTACTTGAGGCCAAAGAAGAGGCCATCCGCGTCCGCCAGCAGGCGGAATCTGAGCTTCGGGATCGGCGAAAGGAGATCCAGCGCTCAGAGCAGCGGTTAAACCAGAAAGAAGAGAACCTAGACCGCAAACTGGAGTCGCTCGAACAGCGACAACGTAACCTCCAGAACCGAGAGCGGGACCTCGAGGAAGCGCGGTCGTCCCTGGCAACGCTCGAGGACGAGCGCCGCGCGGAGCTCGAACGGCTCTCTAACCTCACGGTGGGCGAAGCGCGGGAGATGCTGCTCGCTCAGATCGAGCGTGAGATTCGCGACGAGGCGAACCGCCGGCTCCGAGAAATTGAGCAAGAGGTGAAGGAAGAGGCGGACCAGCGGGCTCGCAAGATCATCGCCGTCACGATGCAGCGCCTTACCAGCGAAGTCGTCTCCGAGGGAACCGTATCTGTGGTGCCATTGCCGTCGGAAGACATGAAGGGCCGAATTATCGGGAGAGAGGGGCGTAACATTCGCTCTCTAGAGCACCTCACCGGGGTAGACGTGATCATCGACGACACGCCAGACGCGGTTACCCTCTCGGCGTTCGACCCGGTCCGTCGCGAAGTCGCCAAGATTGCTCTCACGAAGCTTCTAACGGATGGGCGAATTCACCCCGCGCGCATCGAAGAGATGGTGGAAAAGGCGCGCAAAGAGGTGGAAGCATCGATCAAGGAGGCCGGGGAGTCCGCGGCTACGGAGGCGGGCGCACCGGGTCTGCACCCGGAGATCATCCGCACGTTGGGCCGGCTAAAGTACCGTTACAGCTACGGCCAGAACCAGCTCCGGCACGCAGTGGAAACGGCCAACCTCGCCGCGATGATCGCCCATGAGCTCGGCGGGAATGTAGATATCGCAAGGCGCGGGGGTCTGTTGCACGACCTCGGCAAAGCGATCGACCACGAGGTCGAGGGTACTCACGCGATCCTTGGGGCAGAGCTGGCGCGCCGCTACAGCGTTCACGCGGGCGTGATCCACTGCATCGAGGCCCACCATGAGGAGGTCGAACCCACATCTGTCGAGGCGCTCATTACGATTGTCGCCGACGCTATCAGCGGAAGCCGGCCGGGCGCCCGGCGAGAATCGCTGGATCAGTACGTTAAACGGCTAGAAGCCCTGGAGGCGGTCGCCAATGGCTTCCCGGGCGTGGACAAGTCGTTTGCGATTCAGGCAGGGCGCGAGATCCGCATAATCGTCAAGCCCGAGGAAGTCGACGATCTCGGCGCATCCCGGATGGCGAAAGAGATAAGCAGGCGCATACAGGAAAGCCTGGACTACCCAGGACAGGTGAAGGTAACAGTTATCCGAGAGCGGCGCTCGGTCGAGTACGCGAAGTAGGCGCCACAACCAGCCGGGAAGCTGGAGGGAAAAGCTTCTGAACGTTCTCATGATCGGCGACGTTGTCGGCAAGCTCGGACGCCGCACCGTCAGAGGGTTGCTGCCGGAGATACGTCGCGAACGGGCGATTGATCTCGTAATCGCCAACGGCGAGAACGCGGCGGGCGGAAGGGGACTTACGCCGCAAACGGCGGAAGAGCTATTCAGCGCAGGCGTGGATATCATTACGTCAGGCAACCACGTATGGGAAAACCGCGAGATTTATCCAGTCCTTGACAGCGATGCGCCCATCGTGAGGCCGTTGAACTACCCTGAAGGCACTCCCGGCCGGGGCGTCTACCAGAAGGATGGAGTGGCGGTGGTGAACCTCATGGGGCGCACGTTCATGGGAGCGCACCTTGATTGCCCCTTCCGCTGCGCGGACCGGGCTCTGGCGGAGCTTCGGGATTGCCGGACGATTATCGTCGACCTGCACGCTGAGGCGACAAGTGAGAAAATAGCGATGGGGTTTTACCTCGACGGCCGCGCGAGTGCGGTGGTCGGTACACATACTCACGTGCCAACGTCAGACACGCGCGTGCTGCCGAAGGGAACAGCGTACGTCACAGACCTAGGCATGGTTGGCGCCGTCAATTCAGTCCTGGGCATGCAATTTGAACCCGTACTCGAACGGTTCCTGACGCAATTACCGAACCGCTTCGGACCAGTCGAAAGCGGCCCTGCTGCTTTCTACTCGGTCCTTTCTCCGACGGTCGTCTCACGCCGGCTGAGCTCGTGGACCTCGCTTATCGCAACGGCGTGCGGATCCTTTCATTGACAGACCACGACATCGTGGACGGCCTACCAGAGGCATTCAGCGCAGCCGAGCGGTACGCGGACTTCACCCTAATTCCGGGTATAGAGATGAGCACCGACGTCCCGGGCAATGAGGTGCATATCCTCGGTCATTTCATTGACTGGCACAATCCGACTTTCCTGGCAAGACTAAGACGCCTCCAAGAGTCGCGTCTCAACCGCGCCCGCCGGATGGTCGAGAGGCTGGTGCAGCTGGGCAAGCCCATTTCCTGGGAGCGAGTTCAGTTTTTTGCCGGTGAAGGCGCGGTGGGACGGCCGCACATCGCTCTCGCTTTGGTGGAAGCGGGACATGTCACCTCTGTGAACGAGGCATTCAGTCTGTATCTGAGCCGTAACGGACCTGCCTACGTGACGCGCGACCGGCTGGGTCCAGAGGAGGTCATCGCGGTGCTCCTAGAGGTGGGTGGGTTGGCCACGCTGGCGCACCCACGGGAGCTGCTTGCCGCTGGCAATTTGGAGAGTCTTCTGGCGGTCCTGAAAGCGGCGGGCCTCACGGGGATGGAGGTCTACTACAAGGACTACCTTCCGGAAGAGATTGACACGTTCCGCGATCTCGCCTCGCGTCATGAACTGATACCTTTGGGAGGCAGCGATTACCACGGGCTGGGCGGCCCGCAACAAAAAGAGCCGGGCGATATCCCGCTCCCCATAGAACCCGTGCAGAAGCTGTTGGCGCTCGCCCGCGAGCGAGGCGCTCTGGAACGCGCGCGCATCGCCCACGCGCGATGAGCACGCCGGTCGCGGGACCAATGCAGTGCGCGCGGCATCCAAAGGTCGAGACCGGCCTTGCTTGCGGGCGCTGCGAGACGCCGATATGTCCGAAATGCGTAGTCATGACGGACGTAGGCGCTCGCTGTCCCGACTGTGCTCCGCGGCGGCGTTTGCCGCAATTCGAGGTCGGGCCAATTTACCTCCTGCGCGGAATCGGCGCTGCCGTGGCCGCAGGCGGAGCGTTAGGACTGGCCTGGGCGCTCATCTTACCCGGCCAATACGGACTGCTGGGCATCCTTATCGGCGCGGGCCTAGGCTACGGCATCGGCGAGTCAGTTAGCCTCGCTACCAATCGGAAGCTGGCGCCCGCTCTCCAGGTTACCGCCATCTGCGGTGTGGGCCTCGCATATCTTATCCGTAATCTCATCTGGGCGGACGCCGTCTTGGTCGTGGACGATCTGTACGGATTCATTGTCGTAGCGACGGCGATGGTCGTGGCAGTCGGACGATTGCGCTTCTAACTAATTCCGGATGATCGCCGTGATGATTAGGCTCACGATAAGGAAGCCGGCCACCAAGACGATCCGCTTTACCTCCGCTCGCACGTAGCTGTAATCACGCGCGATGTGTTTGGCGACGGCGGCCTCGGCCCGCCCTCCTTCCTGCCCCGGCGAGCCAGACGGTTTTGCTCGCACCACCGGGGCTGAGCGAGCAGTTTCGGCGATGGAGACCGTTTCGGCAACTTCGCTTGAATTCAGATCGCCATCTCCGGGGACGGGCTCCACAAAGTAAGGTGGCGCGCGTTTGCTCTTGCGGCGACGCGCGGCAGGAGGTCGATACTTTCGTGGCAAGTCTGATACTGTCCCTTCTCTGTAGTCTCAGTGCAATTATAATCCGGATGCCCAGTACGGGCGCCATGCGCGTTGACCTGCTTCCGAGGCGGCACTAGAATGGTGTAGCCGGAGACGCGTTCTTCGGCGCACGGCCCCGTGGTGTAGCGGTTAACATGCCACCCTGTCACGGTGGAGATCGTGGGTTCGAATCCCATCGGGGTCGCCATTGAGAGATAAGCAATCGCCGGGTGCTTTACCCGGCGATTATGATTTCTCAACCCCTCTAAACCGCGCTTCATTCTTCGGATCGGTTCGAATCTCTTGTGTTGCGCGTGATACACATTTGCAAGCGCTCGAATCTGGCCATTTATATTCGTGAAACTAACTGCATCCTAAGCTCATGCCACCAACTAAAGGGCCCAGGGATGTCACGGAGATGGAGATGATGTTCAAAGCATGCGCACGGTGTCGTGGGGACCTTTACTGCGAGGAAGACCTCGGGCAGGCCGAGCTTGTCTGTCTGCAGTGCGGCTTTCGCTTGCACGTGGCGCCGGTCGCGGCAGTGGGCCGCTTGGTAATTCAGCGACTAGAGGCGCGCCGCAAGGGGACGGCTTCGCAACCCGTCCGAGCGGCCGCCTAATAGCAAAGGAGTAAAATCATGGCTCTTGGCAGACGAACCGAGAAAGTAGAAGACGAACGGGGACGCCACGCGACGGCAGTCCCGGAACGCGGGTATGTTCACGAGTCCACCACCCATGCTGCTCGCAATGAAGTAGACGCCGAGGAACAAGTCACTACGGCCACGCCGAGTGCCTCGAGCCTTGCACGCGGCTGGATCGGTGTGTTCGCCGCGTGGATCGGGATCTCCCTGGCCGTTGTCGAGGTCATTCTTGGCTTCCGCCTGGGCTTTCTGCTCGCAGGGGCCAACCCGAGCAACGGCTTTGTTGATTTCATCTATGACATCGGCGGTCCGCTCACTGATCCATTTCAAGGCATCGTTTCCAACAGGAGTATCGACGGTGGCATTTTTGAGCCGGCATCCATTATCGCGATGCTCGTATATCTCGTGGCGGGCGCCTTGCTGATCGCCCTCATATTGGCGATGAGGAGCGGGTTGGCTCCTCATGGCGACAGGGTCGTTTCCAGCCGCACCCGACACCGTGAACGTGTCGCCCACGAGGACTAGACTCAGACACGCGTATACCCAGGCTGCACGGAGGCCGAACTTGACAGGGATGGCAAGTCTGCTCGCGTGTGTCCCCGAGGAAGAACTAGTCAGGCGGGCCAAGATGTTGGATGAGGCCGCTCTGTCCTCGATCTTCGATGCCTACTATCCTCGCGTCTACAACTACAGCCTGCTCCAACTCCGGGATGCCCAAGCGGCCGAGGATCCGGCCTCCGATGTGATACTGCGCGTCCTTGAGTCGATAACGCGATATCACCCTCGCGGAGTCCCCTTATCTGCCTGGGTATTCCGGATCGCACGCAATAGGCTGATAGACGTCAGGCGGCGCCATGCCAGGAGGCGTGAGGTAGGGCTGGTAGACAACGCCATCGCCCCTGCTGGCCCACCTCACGCAGCGGTGGAGCGCGCTCTGAACTACAGGGCGATTTCCGCCGCGCTATCGCACTTAACAGAGGTACAAGAGCAGGTAATCGTACTGCGGTTTATGAAAGACCTTGATGTTGCAACGGTGGCGCGGATACTCGGCCGTAGCCAGAGTGCCGTCAAGTCCCTTCAGTTCAGGGCCCTGGCTTCCTTGCGAAGGATGCTTGACAGTAACAGCCACAGAGAAACGATAGCAAGCAGCGCAAACGGTTCCGCGGTCGCCGTCTCTTAAGCGGGACCAGTCGCCGACCCGGCGGCACTCACTGCATCGCCCTCGAGCAGGTAACCGATCCCCTGCCGCGTTTTGATAATCATGGGGTCAGCCGGGTCCGGCTCCAGCTTGTGGCGCAGCCTCGAGACCCAGACGCGAAGGTACTGTACATCGTCACGGTATTCCGGGCCCCAGACCTTGCTCAGCAGTTCCGCGTTCATCATTACTTTGCCGGCATTCGCCGCCAAGTGCTGAAGCAGAAGCCATTCCGTACGAGTCAGCGAAATCTGGTCACCGTTGCGAGTTACGAGTCGGCGGTCAAGGTCTATTTCAACATCGCCCGCCCGTACCATCCGTTCCGTGCTGCCCGCTCCCACACTCCGCCGCAAGACGGCGCGAATGCGGGCGCCCAGCTCATCGGGACTGAACGGCTTGACAATGTAATCGTCCGCGCCCAGCTCCAGCCCTCGTACCTTGTCGCTGTCCGTATCCTTCGCTGTCACGAGGATGATCGGCGCGCTCGATTGTTCGCGCAGTTTCCGCATCACTTCCAGGCCCGTCATTTCCGGCATGACGATATCCAGAAGAACGATGTCCGGGCGCTGTTCTTCCGCCGTGCGCAAGGCTTCCTCTCCATCGCCGGCGGTAACCACGCGAAACCCTTGCTGCGAAAGCTCGAGTTTGATGAGGCGTAAAATCCCCGCCTCATCGTCCACAGCGAGAACCAGTGGTTCAGATGTCACGTTAGACCTCCTTATACACAGGCAGCGTGATCCCCGCCGCCAGGCCTCCGCCTTCCCGCGGTCGCGCCCACACGCGGCCTGCCTGCGCCTCCATCAGGCGCTTGCACACTGTCAGACCCAGACCGATACCTGCGGCCTGGCTCGAGGTGCGGTCAGAGCGATAGAAGCGTTCGAAGATTGCTTCGGTCTCCTCCTGGGCGATACCGGGCCCACGATCCAGTATAACGATTTCCGCTTCGTCGCCCCGCATGGAGGCCTCGATCTCGATCGGACTATCGGGAGGACTGTACTTGTCCGCATTGGTGAGAAGATTACGGAGAACGTGCTCCAAGTAATGCGGCTCTGCTGCGACCGGCTGCATCCGCTCATCGATTTTCAGCTCAAGCGACCGCGCCGGGCGCCTCTGCTTGAACGATGACGCCAGCTTGCCGATTACACGCTGCGCGAGGACCGGCTCCGTAGCAACCTGCTGGCCGAGCTCCAGGCGCGAAAGGACGAGCAGGTTCTCTACCATCCGGAACAGACGCTCGGATTCTTGCTCGATATCCTCAAGAAGGCGCGCCTTGCTCTCTTCATCCAGCCGCGCACCTCGAGAGCGGAGCACACGAGTGCCGCCATAGACAGCGGTAATGGGCGTGCGCAGCTCATGTGACATCACTCCCAGGAACTCGTCCTTCGCCTCCAGAGCCACCCGCAGCGCATCCTGGACCCGTTGAGCCTCGTCATACATCCGCGCGTTGTCCAGCGCCAGCGCCGCGCGCCTGGCCAGCTCTTCGGCCAGTGACAGATCGTCGTGGCCGTATCGTCTCTTCTCAGTGGACGTCGCGAAACTCATCGCGCCGAAGAGACGGCCACGCGCGATCAGCGGCACCACCATGTAGGATTTGAAGTCCAGCCGGCGCAGTATCTCTCGATGCGCGTCATCACGCACGAAATTAGCGAGGTCTGGGTCTTCGATCTCCTGCACAAGGACTGCGGTCTGACTGTTCATCATCTCGATGATCGGGTGACGTTCGCCAGGCGTCGGGGGGTAGCGCGTATGGAGTTCTCGGACGAGCTCCTCCTTCACCGGATCGACATGCGTAACGGCGGAACGTGGTTCGACTCCATCGGCTGGAAAGATATGCACCGAGCAGCAATCAGCTAGCCATGGCACCGCGAGCCCGGCGACCCGCGATAAAGTAGTCTCGAGATCGAGCGAAGATGATAGCACCGCATTCGCTTCGGCGAGGAACCAGAGACGCTGCTGGGCGCTTTCAGCGGCGGCCCGCGCCGTCTGCTCGGCCTCGTAGAGGCTCGCGTTTTCAATAGCGAGGGCCGCGCGCCGGGCGAGCTCCTCCGCTAGGGCGAGGTCTGCCTGTCCGTACCGACGTCCGGATTCGGCGGAGACGATCGTCATTGCGCCCAAAGATCGCGAGCCTGCTGTGAGGGGCACCACCATGGCCGATCGCACGCCGAGCGCTCGCAGCGCTTTCAAATGCTTCTCGTCCCGGGCCGAGGACTTGAGAGCCGCATCTGAGACGTTATTTATCAGTTCTGAGCGCCTCGACGCCGTGACTCGTAGTACCGGGTGGCCGCTCTTTGGGTCGGGCGTGTAGGTGGGCTCGCTTTTAAGGAACGGCTTCTCTTTGGCGGGGTCAGCGTGGGCGAGCGCCACCCGTCTCACCAGTCCGTCTTCAACCATATCGATAGAGCAGAGGTCCCCTAGACCCGTCACGACAAGGCGCGCCAGGTTGTCCAGCGTCTTTTCGTACTCGAGCGAGGACGTAAGGATCGCGCTGGCCTCCGCGACGAAGGAGAGGTGCCTCTGTGCTGCTTCCGCCTCTTGCTCTGCGCGCTTGCGGGCGGTGATGTCCTGTACTACACCGATGCGATAGGCGGGTTTCCCCGCCGCGTCGCGCACCAGGGACACGTTGAGCTCGATCCAGATTGTGGACCGGTTCTTGTGGACGTACCGCTTCTCGAGTTGGTAGGTTTCGATCTCGCCGGCCTTGAGACGGGCGAACAGGTCAGCATCCGGTTTTACATCATCGGGATAAGTAATGTCCTGAAAGCGGTACGTGAGCAGTTCTTCGCGGGAATAGCCGGTGATCTCACAAAACCGGTCGTTTACGGCGAGAAAGCGACCGCTCATGTCGATTTCGGAGATCCCGACCGCCGCCAGGTTGTACGTGGCATTCAGGCGATTCCCCATCTCCACCAGCTCGAGCTCGGTTCGCTTGCGCGCAGTAACATCCTCCACGATCCCTTCGTATCTAGCGATGTTCCCGGCCGCATCCCCGATGGCGCGGGCGCTGAGTGAAAGCCAGATTATGCTACCGTCTTGCCGGTAAGCCTGAGCTTCGAAGTTACGGACAGCGCCCGCCTCCCGCAGTATTCGCGAGAATTCTTCGCGCCGCAGCGGGTCAACGTGGACCTGTTGCGCAATATCGGTCACGGACTCGATCAGCTTTTTGGACGATGCGAACCCTAAGATCCGCGCCAACGCGTCATTCGCCGCAAGGAAGCGCCCGTCTGGCGAAGTCTGGAAGACCCCGAAGACGGCGTTCTCAAAGAGACTCCGATACTGCCGCAGCTCCTGTTCAACGCGCTTGCGCTCTACAAACTGGCCAATCTGGCTGCCCAGGTTGTCGAACATACTGAGGATGTCGGGATCTGGCTCACGAACCCTCTGGCTGAAGAACTCGCCGACGCCGATCGTTTGCCCGCCAAGACTGATGGGAAAGCCGAAGGCACCGTGAAACCCTTCCTCGGCTGCCGCCGGGGCGCGCGGGAAATTATCGTCTGCTACAACATCCGGGACCCAGAGCGGTTCGCCGCTCTGCCAGACTCTACCGGGCAGACCGATGCCTCTGGGGAAGGCCACCTCACGACTTAACCCCTCGAACTCGGAGGTCGCCCGACTGGAACGCCACACCTCTTCACAAACGAGCAGGTCCAGCTCCTCGTCGACCGTCCAGACCGCCCCCAGCTGCCAATCAAGCGTCTCGCAGACGGCCTGAAGAATCCGCGGTGCCGCCTCAGTCAACGTGTCGCAGTCCGCCAGCACCTTGGTTACGGCGTACTGAGTCAGCAAGCGCAGTTCGGCGGAGACAGCGGAGCCGGACGAAGCGGAATGCGAAACATCAGCTTGGGAATGCCGGTTCACACTGAGCCCAAAAGAAGACTCGGACGGCGTTGTCACAGAAGTCTGCGGCTATCGGTCGCGTAGGCACACAACATTTAGACCCAAAACGATCGCGGGAAATCTGAGTCTTGCCCCGGTGGATCTACGCTGCTGTGACCGCACCTCCTGCATTTCGCCAATGTGAAGAAAGCTTACAACCTGGAGCGTCAGTAGTCGCTGTATCAGCCGAATGCAGAAGTCATTGATACGGATTTGAAACTCCTTACCCGTCTCGCCTTGAGCCCTTGCATTTGACTGTCGCGTTAAGCTCTTGTGGGGTGAATGGGTATGTCTTTAAAGGATAACGGCAACTTGGCTACCTGCTTGGTGATTGACGACGAGCCGGCGATACTCCGGCTCGTTGCCGTAGTACTCGAGGATCTCGGCTGCGAAGCGCTGACGGCGCGCGACGCGGAATCGGGGCTCCAGGTGATCGAGAAGCAGGATCCCGATTTCGTGATCAGCGATGTTAAGCTACCGGGAATGGACGGCCTGGAGCTCGCACGGCGCATTAAATCCGAGCGAAAGCAGAAGCCGGTCCTGCTAATGAGCGCCTTCGGGGAGCCACGAAATCACCTGGGCGACGGCTTTCTCGCGAAGCCCTTCGACATCGACGGCCTCGTAGAATTCGTCAGTCCGTATCTCGACGCGCACGACTAGGGTCTCCGTCCTTCTGCTCGACTTACCCAGGTACCAGGGTAGCCAGGCAAAGGGAACTGTATTGTCTTTCCAGGCTCTGTAAGGCTCGGCTGCTCTCGCGTCGTCCGCGGCATGAATAGCACGTAAGACGTCGCGTGAGTAGGATCGGACGAAGCCTTCTTGGTCCGCCCCACCTGATGCACATACGTGGTCGAAGCCAGCGTCGATGAACTTCCGAATCCCATCTAGGTTCCCCTGTGGCTTGGATCCGCAAAACTATCTCATCCGCCACATGCTCCTCCGCCTCGATACAGACGCACCGTCAATCGGCGCTTCGATAGCGTCCCTCTGAGCCCCCTTGCGTAGAGGACGGGAAACCAGATTGCCCTGTGAACCGCCAACATCCATTCGCTTGCCAGACTCATTCCGTATCGCGCTCCCTTTCAACAGATGGAGCATCTCAAGCGTAGGCGAGCCAAATCGCTGTCGGCGTAAGACGCCAGCGGGCCTGCTTGCAACGCGTTGGAGGAGGCGATTTGTAACACGGACTTCTGAGCCTACTATCCGCCGGCTGCCGGCCGATCCACCGTTGACCCTCCATTCCCTTCGTATCTAATATTCGTCCGTATGAGCGTGCGCGAAGCAAACAAATACATCACTCGTGGGCCACGACGGGAGATCACCCACTGAAAATTGGCGTCAAGCTCGGCCCGGCCAGCGAGCGCACGCTCAAGAGGGCCGCTGAGGAGGCTGAGAGGGCAGGCTTCGATTCCATCTGGCTCAGCGAGCGCGTGGCGGTGCCGCTGGACAAGCCTCACCCTTACCAGCCGCTGGTCGATCCGTGGATAGGGCTCGCCTTCGTCGCCGCAATTACGGAGCGCGTTACTCTCGGTACGAGCGTGAGTCAGATCGCCCTCAGGCCGCCCGTTCTGATGGCGCGCGAACTGGCTACACTGGACCGCCTCTCCGAGGGCAGGGTGATCGTCGGTGCGGGAGCCGGCTGGGTGGAAGAGGAGTTCACCTCGACAGGAATTCCATTCGAGACACGTGGCGGTCGCTTGAATGAGTTCATTCGGGTTCTCCGTCATCTTTGGACGGTGCCGGAGGCGCCGTGGCGCGGCAGGTTCTTCACTATCCCCGCCGTTGGCCTGATTGAGCCCGCAACCCCTGGCGGCCCGCCGATCTACGTCGGTGCTGCAAGCTCCGCGGGCCTTCGCCGCGCCGCGCGCTATGGCGACGGCTTCATCGCCACGGCGCTCCCGGTCACCACGCTCGCAAACATTAGACAAAGACTGGAGGAGATGCGGTCGCGTTTCGGCCGCGACGGCGCATTTCCGTTTCTCGCACAGGTTACGCCTCCCGCAACGGTGGAAGACGCCATGGCGATGGTGAGGGACCACGCGGCCGCCGGCGTGAACGGTCTGATCCTGACCTATCCGGGCGAGCTACCGGACGCGTTCCTAGAAGGCCGGGACGTGGTGAAAGCACTCATCGAGAGTTGACGCCCGACGGTCGGACGGCGTTTGCTACACTCCAGCCATGCAGCTAACTGACGCCCAGCGGATGGTATATACGACAGCCAAGCGCTTCGCCGAGCGCGAAATCCGGCCCCAAGTCCGCGAGCGCGCGAGCGACGAGTGCTTTCCGGTGGATATCATGCGCAAGCTGGCAGACTCAGGGCTGCTCGGAGGCCCGTTTCCTGAGCAGTACGGCGGCGGCGGCATCGATAACGTATCTTACGTCCTCATCTGCGAAGCGATCGGCGGCGCGAGCCCATCGGTGTTTACCGCCGCCCTCACGGTGCAGCTCTCCCTTGTCGGTACAGCAATCTACACCTTCGGTACGGACGAACAGCGGAAGGATTACCTTCCAGAGTTACTCTCGGCTCGCCGCATTGGAGCCTTCGCGTTGTCTGAGCCCAACGTTGGTTCGGACCCGGCGGCCATCGAACTGACCGCGCAGTGTGACCGCGACGACTGGGTGCTTAACGGGAGCAAGTTCTGGATTTCGAACGGGTCTATCGCCGACGTTATCGTAGTCTTCGCGCAGACGGAACCCGGAGCACGCCACAAAGGAATGGCCGCATTTCTCGTCGATGGCGACTCGCCCGGCTTGGAACGTCAGGTGATCACCGAGAAGCTGGGGCTGCTTGCCTCCAACACAGCGGCTCTTTTCTTCGATTCGGTGCGTGTCAGCGGCGATCGCCTCCTCGGCAAGGCGGGGGACGGCTTCAGGATCGCGCAGGCGTCCCTCGAGGGCGGCCGAACGTCCACGGCCGCCTGCGCCGTCGGCATAATTCAGGCCTGCCTGGACGCCTGCATCGCCTACGCCAGCCAGCGCAAGCAGTGGGGCAAGGCAATCGGCCGTCACCAGTTGATTCAGGAGATGGTTGCGGATATCGCGACAGACTGCGAGGCGGCTCGTCTCTTGACGGTCGAGGCTGCCCGTGTACGGGACGGCGGAGAGCCGGCCACGAAGAATGTGGTGATGGCGAAGCAATTCGCGACGGAAGCGGCCGTGCGGGCAGCGCGTTCCGCCATCGCGCTACACGGCGGCGTCGGCTACCTCGGCGAATATCCGATAGAGGCGCTCTTACGCGACGCGATAGGCCTGAGTCTCTACGAGGGCACAACCCAGATCCAAAAGCTGATCCTCGGCCGGGAGCTGCTGGGGATGCCCGCTTTCTGAATAAACAAACGAGGCGCCCCTGCGCCTCGTTTGTCCCCTCCCCTTAGGCCCCGCGAGCGGGCTTTCGGGTGCCGCACACGTGAACCAAATTTTATTCGTGAAGGGAGGTATGTCAACCTGTAATTAGGCCGGGGCGAGTTGCAATCCCATTGCACACTCGAGAGCATTGAAGAATTTGTGTTCTACTACAGCTACTTGGTCTAGAATAGGAAGAGAATCATGGTCAGCGAAGATGTAATCGTCGAGGGCCTCCGCGAGGTCTACGATCCTGAGCTCCATTACAACATCTACGACCTTGGGCTCGTTTATGACATCGACGTCAAGGACGGCGACGTGAAGATCATCATGACCCTCACAACACCGGCCTGTCCCATCGGTCCGATGGTCACCGAACAGATCAACGAGAGCATCGGCCTGATTCCCGGCGTGAAGAACGTCGACGTAGAGTTCACGTTCGACCCCCCGTGGACACCCGATCAGATGAGCGACGAGGCGAGAGCGGATCTAGGCCTCGATTAGCATGCGAGGACGTTGATGGGCATTCCATCCAGAGTGATGGAGCGGTATCCCGGCCACCTCACCATCGAGATCACTTACTGCATAGAGTGAGGGTACCTGCCCCTGGCCGCCTGGATGGCGACCGAAATCTGGCACGACTTCGGTGAAGGCGCCCCGGTAACCATAATCCCGGTTGGCTCCGGCCGCCTCGAGGTCTATGCCAACGGCGAAACGCTCTTCGACCGTAAGGCAGAGGGCGGCGCCTACCCCGATATGAAACGCGTCCGCGCCATCAAGGCCGAGATCCGGAAGCGGATGGAAGCCGCTTCCTAAATGACCCTTCGAACCCGCCACGACTTGCCTTCATAGCGAGGGTTTAGGATTCGCGCTCAAGCAAGAACTCCGCCGTCCGGATGAGTTCTTCGCGGGGTTCCGGCTGTAGCTCGAGCCGGGCAAGCTCCGCGACCGCACTTTCCTTCAGTTCGGAAGCCTGTCGCTCACAATACGCCCGAGCGTCAATCTCGTCCAAGCTTCGGCGCACCCAGCTAAGGTCATCGCCATCTAGGGTTGGCTTTTCGTAGATCTTGCGGAATTGTTCGATCGTGGCCTGGTTCGCCTCATTGAGCGCGTAAACGACGGGCAACGATTTCTTGCGACGATGAATGTCCACGCCCGTCGCCTTTCCCGTCTTGCTTTCGTCGCCCCAGACACCCAGCAGGTCATCGCGGATCTGGAAAGCGGTCCCGAAAGTGCGCCCAATTCGGCCCATTCGTTCGGCAAGCTCGGTATCGCCGATAGCAGCCAGAACCCCAAGCCGAAGCGCACAATCAAACAAAGCGCCCGTCTTCTGCCGCACCATCTGCAGATAGGCCGGCACGTCCACGTCTGATTTCCCCTCGAAGGCGATGTCCTGCGTCTGCCCCGCTACCATCTCCAGCGTCGACCCGTCGAGTACGCGCGCTGCTTCAATCACCGTGGCGGCCGGCACACCTTCGTCAGCGAGCCGCAGCAGGATGGGCCGAGCCAGCGCCAGAAGGGCGTCGCCGGCGTTTATCGCCTGCGCTTCGCCCCATATGCTCCAGACAGTCGAACGGTGGTGGCGTTCGGTATCCCGATCCTGAATGTCGTCGTGGATTAGCGAGAAGTTGTGCACCAGCTCGATAGCAGCCGCCGCAGGCAATGCCTGCCGCCAGTCGGCCGCCACGGCTGCTGGTCCCTTATGAGGGAGCGCAAATACTCATTGAACTCCCGCCGGTGACGGGCGACGGGAGGGACGGACAGCAACTACGCTCCTACGAGGTGGACGACGACCTCGCGGTCCCGGCCGTGATCGAGCTCCACGAGAAAGAGACGCTGCCACGGCCCGAAAGCAAGCCGGCCATTGACGATAGGCACCGATTCACTCGCGCCCAACAGCAGCTGCTGGCAGTGCGAATGGCCATTCGGCCGCTCCCCGTTGTTGGAGAAAGCGTGGGCGTATTTGTTATGCGCGTAGTCGTTCCCGGCGGGGACAACGTCTTCCAGCATCTGCTCCATGTCGCGGAGGAGATGTGGCTCAGCTTCATTGATGCGGATCGCAGCAGTGGTGTGCTTAGAAAAAACGACGGCGAACCCGTTGAGCAGCCCGCACTCGCGGGCCGCCTCCTCAACATGATCGGTTATGTCGACAAATTGGGGGCCGCGCTGGGTCTTGACCTCCAGTGTACGGGAGAGGAACTTCATGCGGGATTCCTCCTTCTTGCCGGTGTCCGCGCTTGGTTCCAGTCTCGAAACCGCGCGCGGGCGGCGCGGGCCGTTCGCCGAAACGCGATGCCTCATTTGCCTCCGGCGTAGATTATCGCGCGAAAACCTCTTACAGGATACCTTTGTGCGATCTTCTACAATGGCTTCCCTTGAACATGAGGCCCGCGGGCGTTACATTGCCGCTTGCCGTAGTTCATTAAAGATGGAGGCGGAAAAATGGGAAAAGTTGTTGATTGCGCCAAAGTGGATCCCAGCACCGGTTGCGGTCACGTAGTTCGAGGCGAGACCGAATAGGAGCTCATCAGGAACGCCCAGGAGCACGCGAAGGTCCACGGCCTCGTCGAGGTTACCCCAGAGTTGATGGAGCGTGTTCGGGCCAACATCAGAGACGAATAGCCGTCATTCGCCGTCTCGGTCTTTCGATGACGGATGCCGCCAGGGCGGTAGCCGTCCGGCTTCCCGCCCCCTCTTCCGTTGTATGCCGGACAGGATCTTGAACGTGCGCTCAATGTGCTCCTCATCCTGCGAAACGGGGACATCGTAGTCCAGCGGCACAATGGAGCTCCGTTCGTCCAACGATGCACTGTGCCAGCCCCCCGGATACTCCCGGACGACCGCATTCCGAAATTGGTAGTTCTCGTCTTCCTGAACCCTTACTTCGCCGATCTCCACCCGGGTAAGCGCCGACGCGTCCCCGACCAGGCACATCCGTAGGCCACCGGCCTCCCAGAATCGCAGGACACGAGCCCGAAAAGTAACGCGCTCCCCAGCGGCCAAAACCTTTAGCGCCTTCAGGTTTTGCAGCGCCTTCCCGCTCATCTTCCCTCCAGCCAGCGTGCGATTAAGTCGACATTCTCGTGGATGCTGGCCCTGGCTTCGTTGATCAGCCAACGATAGCAGTGCATCCGGTCAGAGCCACCGGGAACGTAGTCCTCCCAGGCCAGTACGAAGGCGCGCCCCTGCGCGCGGTTCGGCCAACCCTCCTTTGGCATCAGGTGTACGTAGATCGTCCCGCCGTCGTCCGTGAAGCTGATCGCGCCGACCGCTTCATCAGCGAGGTCTTGTCGATCGCGACCTACCAGCAATCGTCGCAACTCCCGTTCAAGGAATGACAGGGCCATCGCTTTGCCAGTGATCGCGAGCGTTAGCTGTAGAACGTGCTCGCGATCGCCCCTCCGTAGGCAAGCACCTTCTGCGCGGGCAACCCGTAAGGCGCGGGGACCGGACAAAGCGAATTTGCGACATCCCAGAGCGGCTCGATCCTCTTTCTCACCTCGTCTGCCGGGCCGCATGTGACGAACGTTTCCACCATCTCAACAGGAACCAAGTGGGCTACGCCGAGGTAGTCTCCGCGCTTGACACCCTCCTGGAGGCGCTGAGCCTCTTTTCTAAACCCATGCGCGCCGAAGTACTCCTCATACTGGGCCATGCCGGCGTAGAACGCGATGGTCGCGCGCGAGTCGTTTATCGCCTCTGCGCGGTCGTTGTTGATCATTACCAGCGGCCAGAGGTTCACCTCAATATCGCTGCGCCGCTTGCCGGCGCGAGCCAGACCACGCTTGATGGCGCCGGGCCCCTCATTCGTTGCCCAGCGGATCGACCAGATGGCGTGGCCCATCACGCCGTCCGCGATTTCGGCCGACAGGCTCACGAGAGGTCCGCGCAGCGCAGCGATCCAGATCGGGAGTTCGGTCCTTAGAGGAGGAGGGGGCGGCTGTAGCTCGCTGAAGTCATGGCGGTGGTATAGGCCCTCGAAGCTCGCCAACTCGCCGGTATGCGCCTTGGCGATTATCAACCTGATGATCTCCACGACCTCCCGCATGTGCTCAAGCGGCCTGCCATACGGCATTCCGAAGAATCCCTCGCTCCAGGAGCGGATACTGCAGCCGAGGCCAAGGATGAAGCGCCCACCGCTGATCCGGTCGAGATCGATCGCCGCCATTGCCGTCTCGAAGGGGCTGCGCGCAAACGCCAGGGCAATCCCGGAGGCAAGCTTCACGCGTGTCGTGACCGCGGCGGCGGCCGCCAGCGGCACAAACGGAGGCCCGTAGACCTGAGGAGCGAATAGCCCTTCCAACCCCGCCTGCTCGTACATCTTCGCCTGGCCGGCCAACACCCCAGGGGGGACCGCGGGAGTAATCACGCCCCAGATCGGCCTTGCTGAATTTCGCACTCGTAATCCCCTAGACGGTCGCCGACCCGCGCATCCCTCTTAGCCCACGGAGCGCCTCAATCATCCCCAGGTGGCGGTTAACGTGCGCGAGGTGGCCGAGGACCGCCGCGCCGACGCTTGTCGGGCGGCCGTAGAGATCGATGCAAGATTCGCGCAACTGGTCCTCGTCTGCGGCGTCCACCGCCCGGTTCGCCGCCTCGAACGTCCGGCGGGCATAGTCCAAGAGCTCATCCTTCGGGGGCAGCGGCAAAGCGGCCGAGACATCATCATCCATTCCCATTCCGGTCGCTTCGCCGCCGAGGTCGAAACTGCTCACGCCCCATTTCTCGCCCAGCTTGTCGCTATCCCAAATTTGGAAGCCGCTGCCCAGCCTCTGCCCGAGCTCCTCCGTCATCGCCGGCATGCGGGACTGGAGCAGATCCGCCCAGCGGGCCACATGCCATACGTGGAAGGCGATTGACGGCGCGCTCGCCGAGGGTCGCTCATTTAGCCCCGAGTCGCTCAGTTCATCCGCAATGCGAATGACCGCCTCGTGGGAGCGGCGGACGCCATAAGCGGTGATCGTGTGTAGGGATAACGTCATTGCCGGGAAGCCTGCCGGATGTCGGTGGCGTTACTATGGCACCCCGCGTGCCGCCGGTCAACGATATCGACAGCTCTCCAACAGCGATGCTAACCTTGCCGCGATATGGCAGACTTGGTGCTCGCTCTAGACCAGGGGACCTCTTCCAGCCGCGCGATTCTCTTCGACCACGCCGGGAACGCTGTCGGAAGCGCGCAAAAGCCGTTCGAACAGATTTATCCGCGGCCCGGCTGGGTCGAGCACGATCCGGAAGCGATCTGGCAGACCCAGTTGGCGACGGCTAAGGACGCGCTGCGACAGGCAAAGGCAACGGCCGACGACGTAGCGGCGATAGGAATCACGAACCAGCGCGAGACGACGGTTATCTGGGACCGCGGCGGCCGCCCAATCGCCAACGCCATCGTCTGGCAGGACAGGCGCACAGCACCGCTTTGCGAGGAACTACGGAAAAAGGGCTTGGAGCCGCTATTCCGGGAGCGCACCGGCCTTCTACTCGATCCCTATTTCTCCGGCACTAAGGTGAAATGGCTGCTCGATAACGTCGACGGCGCCCGCGCTCGCGCCGACTCCGGCGACTTGATGTTTGGGACCATCGATTCCTGGCTTGTGCATCGCCTGACAGGCCTGCATGTGACCGACTATACGAACGCTTCTCGCACGCTGCTATACAACATCTTCGACCTCCGTTGGGATGACGAATTGCTAGGAGCGCTTGGAGTGCCTCCAGGCATTTTGCCGGCCGTGCGGGCATCCTCCGGCGTTTTAGCGGAGACGAGTTTGTTTGGCAAATCGCTGCCCGTCGCCGGAATCGGCGGAGATCAGCAAGCAGCTCTCTTCGGCCAGGCGGCATTCGAGCCGGGCATGGCGAAGAACACGTACGGCACCGGTGCTTTCTGCCTCATGAACATCGGCGAGACGAAGGTCACGTCCAAGAACCTCCTGACTACGATTGCCTGGGGGCTGTCGGCCGGCGCCCGCGACGACGTGACTTACGCCTTGGAAGGCTCGATCTTTATCGCCGGGGCGGCCGTCCAATGGCTGCGAGACGAGCTGGGGATTATTTCGACGGCGGCGGAATCGCAGGAACTTGCGATGAGCGTGCCTGACTCGAACGGCGTCTACATCGTACCGGCCTTCGTTGGCCTCGGCGCGCCGCACTGGGACCCGACCGCGCGCGGCGCCATCTTCGGGCTTACGCGCGGCGCGAACCGGGCGCATCTCGCCCGCGCAACGCTCGAAGCTATCGCGTTTCAAACATGTGACGTGATCGAGGCTATCGAAGCCGATTCCGGCGTCACGCTTTCCGAGTTACGCGTCGACGGCGGGGCTGCCGCCAATGATTTGCTCCTCCAGATTCAGGCCGACCTGCTCGGACGCGAGGTCGCGAGGCCGGCCGTGCTCGAGACGACGGCGCTGGGGGCAGCCTATCTAGCCGGCTTGGCGACTGGGTTCTGGAAGAACGCCGCAGAGGTTACCCGCAACTGGCACGAGGACCGCCGCTTCAGTCCGCAAATGCCTGCCGGCCGGCGCGATGAGATGTACGCCGGCTGGAAGACCGCCGTTGAGCGCGTAAAGGGATGGTCGTCGGCTAGCGCCTAAGTCGTAGCACCCTAGTGTCTCGGTGTCCGCGTCGCGGACTCGACCGGACTAGGGCTAGCCGTCGATGTATCACTTGCTGCCGGCGTCGGCGTGGGCTGAGGCGTCGGTTCGAGAGTTGGCGGCGGCGTTGGCTCTGGAGTCGGCGGCTGCCACAGGCCGTACTTCCCGACCATCCAGTCCCAAACGTCCCTTGAGATCCGGGCACCAAATGAGTAGCCGGCGCGCTCCGTATTCGCCAGCTGCGACAGATATGTGATTGCGTAGGCCTTTTTGGTTCCGTCCGCACCCTGGAATGTGACAATCCCAGTGTCGTTGTTCACCCAGCCGTCCCAGTCCGCGTAGTAGCCGATCTTATGGCCGACGGTGGCTTCCGGCGGGAGACGACCGGGAAGGATGTAGTTTACGTACGAGTAGCTGTCGCGCAGAACACCGAGCGTATACACGGTCCATTGGTAGTCGAAGAGTTGCTCGTTCCAGAGCCTAGTCAGGATATCATTAGTCTCAAGGGCGGTCAGGATGTTAGGCGATGGGTACTCGCCCCCATAAAAAGGGATGTGGTCGAAGTAGGAGGCCGTCATTCCCCAGGAACTCATCAGCGACCGGGCGTAATAAGTACCCTCCCAGTAAGAGCCGAAAATGGATTGCGTGAAATTCTTGACCTCCGGCGGATAGCTGCCACCGATCCCTTTCTTGATGCTGTAATCGAGGCCGTCTGGGCTCGCATTCCCGGCTTGAAACTGACTTACCGCTCCCAGCAAAGCAAAAAGGTTGATCACGCAGCCCGTGCGGTGGAGCACGTTACCGCCGACGGATATAGTTTCCCCGTTTTGGAGGTCAGTCACGGCTATCGCCACGTCGATGCCACCCACGTCGCCATCATAGGCAACGATCGCGCTCTCGAGTTGGTCGCGTAGCGCCAGGAAGTCAGGCGAGGCATTTACGTTTTCGGGAATGTTTCCGGATGTCTGAGGGAGGGGCGCCGAGGTCTGATCGCCGCCGGTGCCCTCTTGTGGGGAAGGGGCCGGTGTTTCCGATGGGGCGGGAGAGGCCGACGATCTACTCCAGTCGACCACCCCTTCAACTGTGATACCTGGGTAGGATTGCTCGCCCGCGCGTCTTACGGCCGCTGAAGACCGGGCGGTGGCTTCTGAGCCAGCATCCTTCGCGCTTCCATCTAGCGATGCCAGTACTATGACGACGCCAAGCGCTAGCGGCGCCGAGGCCAACCCCACGCCCGAGGCAATCCTTACCATTTTCGGGTCTAGACGAAACACGGTTCCGCTTCTGTCCCCCTATTCAACTGCTGTGATACTGATAACGCCGTATAGTGTTGCAAGGATACCAAAGCCTATGTGCATCCGCCCCTGGCGGCTTCGCTAGAATGACGCCCCAGCGTATCCCGGCGTTGCAACCGCTTTTGTGATCACGAAGGGCACTGCTAGACTTAGCGCGTGAAGCGAAGCACCTTGGTCCGAGATCTCAAGGGTGCGATCGGCCGCCATTGGGTGTTGCATACGCCCGAGGATCTGCTCGTCTACGAATACGACGCGACGATCGACCGCGGCCTCCCCGAGGTCGTCGTATTGCCAGAAGACGCAGGGGGCGTTGCCCGGGCCGTCCGCATCGCTCGCCAACACGATGTTCCAGTGACAGCACGAGGCGCCGGGACCGGCCTTTCCGGCGGCGCAATTCCCTGCGAGGGCGGTGTGGTCATTGTCACGACGCGCATGAACCGCATTCTTGAACTCGATCCTGAGAACCAAATCGCGGTCGTCGAGCCGGGCGTGATCAACCTTGATATTTCGCGTGCTGCTTCACCTTACGGCCTGTACTACGCGCCGGACCCATCGAGCCAGAAGGCCTGCAGCATCGGCGGCAACGTGGCGGAGAACGCTGGCGGGCCTCACTGCCTGCGCTATGGCAGCACGACTAACCACGTTCTCGGTCTTGAGATCGTAACCGCCGAAGGGGAGGTTGTACTGCTGGGCGGCAAGACGGCCAATACCCCCGGCTACGACCTCACGGGAGTCGTAGTGGGGTCGGAGGGCACTCTCGCCATCGTCACGAAGGTAATCGTGCGATTGCTGCATAAGCCCGAAGCGACCGTTACTTTGCTGGCGATCTTCGATGCGGTTACCCAGGCGTCCCGCGCTGTATCGGCAATTATCGGCAGGGGAATGATCCCGGCGGCGCTGGAGATGATGGACAAGAACACAATGGAGGCAGTTGAGCCGTTCGTGCACGCTGGCTACCCTCCCGACGCCGGCGCCGTACTGCTGATTGAAGTGGAGGGGCTGAGGGAGGCCGCCCAGGAGCAGGCGGACGCTGTGGTTTCGATCTGCCGCGAGTTGAATGCCCGAGAGATCCGAATCGGCCTCTCCCAAGAAGACCGGGATAAGCTCTGGGCCGGCCGCAAAGGCGCGCTTGGGGCGCTGGGACGGCTGGCGCCCTCCTATTACATTCTGGATGGCGTCATACCGCGCACACTACTCCCGACCGTGCTGGACGGCGTCTACGAGGCCTGTGAGCGTTTTGGCTTCCGCGTGGCGAATGTCTTTCACGCCGGCGACGGCAACCTCCACCCCAACGTCATGTTCGACGAGCGCGTCCCAGGCGCTACGCAACGCGTCCTCGAGCTTGGCGAGGAGATCATGCGCCTATGCGTGGACGCCGGCGGTTCCATCACCGGCGAACACGGCGTAGGGTACGAGAAGCGCAATTATATGTCGTGGATATTCTCCGCGGACGATCTGGAAGTGATGTCGCGGCTCAAGGCCGCCTTCGGCGCTTCCGATGCCTTCAACCCCGGAAAGATCTTCCCAACATCCAAAGGCTGCGGCGAGGTCTCGTCGCGAATGCGCGCAGCGATCGCGAAAGTCGGCGCGGGCGCCTACGTCTAGGGACATTCATTGTGATCGCTCACGCGACTGTCCTCGACGACCTCCGCGCCATCGTCGGCGACAAGCATGCCTACCTACCGGACGACTCGCCGACGTTCGCGGTCGATGGAATGAATCCAAAGGCGATCGTCGAGCCCCGCACCTACGAAGAAGTCGGGGCCGTCATGCGCTATGCAAGCCAAGCAGGCCTGGCTACCATTGCCAGCGGCGGCCGGACGAAGCCGGATATCGGCAACTTGCCCGCCCGGTATGATCTGGCGTTGAGCCTCTCGCGCCTGGATCAAATCATCGAATACGAGCCGGCCGATCTTACGGTCACGTGCCAGGCCGGAATCAGCGTCCCTGAACTACAGCGCCGCCTTCGTGTGCATGGCCAAAAAGTGCCGCTTGATGAAAGGCCCGGCAAGCAGCCTTCTGCCGGCGGAATGCTTGCGACCAACTCAAACGGGCCGTCGCGTCATGCCTTCGGCGAGCTGCGCGACTTTACAATCGGAATGCGCGTGGTCACAGCGGACGGCAGAACCACCCGCGCCGGCGGCAAGGTGGTGAAGAATGTCGCCGGTTACGACCTGTGCAAGCTCTACATAGGGTCGCTCGGGACGCTCGCCGTCATCGTCGAGGCTACCTTCAAAGTAATGCCGGTCGCCCGAATTGAGCGAACTCTTGCCTTCCGGCTCCGAACCTCGGGAAATGCGTGCAGTCTCGCCGCTGACTTACTCCGCCGCGGACTAGCACTGAGCTATTTGCAACTGAGAGGCTGGAACAACGGGGCGAATGACAGCTGGCTGCTTGAGATCGGCCTCGCTGGCAGCGAAGGGCCGGTCGCGCGCTCCGAGAACGAATTGGCCGGTATGGCAGCCGACTTCAAAGCGGAGGTTGCCGATGGAGACGCTCCAGCGATTGCCGGCGAGGCGGACAGCGGCAAGAGCAACGAAGCTCGTGGGCTGCTTTGCCGGTTCAGCGTCCTTCCGTCCAGGCTCTCTGCGTTCATCGGCGGCCTCCAAGCTCTGGAACCGCCGGACATGGTTGCCGAACCGGCCACGGGTGTGCTGCGCGCCTCTTGGCCAAACAGTGCTGCGGCGCTGACTTTGCTGGAACGCTCTCGCGAGATCGCCAAGAGCCACTCAGCTGCGTGCTTCGTCGAACGCTGTCCGCCGGAACTCAAGCGACGCATCGACGTCTTCGGCGACCCACCGCCCGCTTTTGAGCTGATGCGGCGCGTGAAGCAGCAGTTCGATCCGAATGGCATTCTCAGCCCCGGCCGGTTCGTGGGGAGGCTCTGATTGGGTAAACAACCTGCGTTTACCGGGCCGTTCGCTCCGTCCGAGGCTGACCTCGCTCAGTGCGTGCGCTGCGGCCTTTGCCTCCAGCACTGCCCCACCTATCTCCAGACGGGGCTCGAAGCGGAATCCCCGCGCGGGCGGTTGTACCTTATCAAAGCGATGTCCGAGGGTCTCATCGAGCCGACGGTAAACGTGACCGGCCACATGGACATGTGCCTTCAGTGCCGCAACTGCGAGGCAGTTTGCCCCTCCGGAGTGCCGTACGGCCGCATCATGGAGCGCGGAAGAGCGGAGGTCTTGTCCAGCCGCCACGCGCCGCTCTCATGGCGCCTGCGCGCCCTCTTCCTGCGCGAGGTGATTGCGCGACCGGGGCGCCTTGCGATACTTGCCTCGGCCTTGCGGTTCTATCGCGCATCTGGGCTGCGGGCGCTCGCCGAACGGACGCCAGTGCTGCGCGACCGCGTCGCGCTGGCGCCGACCATCACCGGGAAGGCGTTCAAGCGCCGCGGTGTGCTCGGCCAGCCCCAAGGCGCCATGAAGTATCGAGTCGGGCTGCTCACCGGGTGCATCATGCCCCTGGCGTACGGACGCGTGCATGCAGCGACCGTAAGAGTGCTTGCCCGCAACGGCTGTGAAGTTGTCGCTCCGGCGACGCAGGTGTGCTGTGGGGCACTGCACGGCCACAACGGTGACCTTCCCACCGCGATGGAACTCGCCCGCCGTAACATCGACGCCTTTCTGGCGGAGGAGTTCGACGCCGTGATTGTGAATTCGGCGGGCTGCGGTTCAGCGATGAAGGAGTACGGCGACTTACTTGTCGAGGACAGCGCCTACGCCGAACGCGCTCAGCGCATGGCCTCTCGAGTAAAGGATGTAACCGAGTTCCTCGCGTCGCTTCCTTTACAGCCCCCCGAGGCGCCGTTGGACGTGAGCGTCACCTATCAGGACTCCTGCCATCTCGCGCATGCGCAACGAATTGCGGATGCGCCGCGCGACATCATACGCGCGATTCCCGGCGTTCGCTTCGTTGAGTTACCCCACGCCGACCGCTGCTGCGGCAGCGCCGGCGTCTACGGTCTGACTCAGCGGGAAATGTCGCTCCGCTTACTGGACGAGAAGATGCGCGACATCAGGGAGACCGGCGCGGAAGTCATCGCCACCGCAAACCCGGGCTGCATGACGCAACTCGAGGCGGGCCTGCGCCGTCACCGCATGAAGGGCCGCGTACTTCACATCGTTGAACTGCTCGACGAGTCATACCGGCGTCGCGGTATTCGCGTTTAGCAGACCGCTCCTTTACTGCGAATTCACTGGGTGTTAACCGCTTAGCCGGTCGCGTTAACCGTATTTGCGAGCAGCCGATGCGATACTCAGCCATGAAGGACGTTTGATCCCAAGACTTTCCGTGCTATGAGCCACGCGAGAAACAGCACACCGAATTGTCAATATAGAAACGTGTAACAGGGTGGCCGGAGGGGCGTCTATTGTTCATCCCAAGAAGCGCAGGTTCGAAAGAACCATCAATAGCCCGTGTCTTAGACGCGGTGGATGACAAGGACCGGAGTATGACAACGATGCGCGTGGCGATGGCAGAGGCCATCACACAACAGCGAGCAGTCAAGGCCGATGAGCAGACCCAGGCCCCAGCGGAGCGGGCGCAAACGGATGCCGAGGCGCAGCCCGTCGAATTCACTGACCTTTACCACCAGTACTTCCCCAAAGTCTTCGCCTACGTATATGGCCGGGTGCAGGACAAGGAAATCTCACTCGATATCGTCTCTGACGTATTCGAGAAG
>WNFY01000946.1_pt1 | contig 28574 bp, 22 predicted proteins | sample 5400091 | NCBI WGS metagenome assembly WNFY01 (sample SAMN13153364, study PRJNA577476) | soil metagenome | isolation source: 60 cm soil or saprolite under grassland replicate 1 | place: USA:California | collected 2016-06-15 | reverse complement strand
CCGACGGCCTGCTGCGAGCCTTTGACGCCGCAACCGGCACGCTCGCTTGGTCGATGCAGCTTCCTGGCGAGTCTTCCTTCTCCAGCCCGCCGACCGCGGCCGGGGGGGTCGTCTACACCGGCGGCGCGGGCTCAGGCGGCACCGTCTACGCGGCGAGCGAGGCCGACGGAACGGTCCTGTGGACGCAACCGGTGGAGAACGGCGACAACAGTTCGCCGGCGCTGAGCGACACCGACGCCTACGTCTCCTACGCGTGCGGCCTTGTGTACGCGTTCGACCGCGTCACCGGTCAGCAGCGGTGGTTCAGCAACGGCCCGTGCGAGGGTGGCGGCGGCAAGACGCCCGTCTACCACTCCGGCCGGGTGTACGCGCGCGACTTCCTCGGTAACAAGATCCTCGACGCGGGCACAGGCAACCTGCTCGGCACCTTCCAAGCAGGTCCAGCGCCGGCCTTTGTCGGCAAGACGGGCCTATTTCTCACCAACGCGGGCACGCTGCAGGCCGCCCAAGGCCGAAGGACGCTGTGGACCTTCAGCGGAGACGGCGGCCTGGACACCGCGCCCATCGTCGTCGGCGCCACCGTGTACGTTGGGTCGTCGAGCGGGATGCTCTACGGGCTCAGCAGCCGCGGAAAGGTTGTCTGGAGCGCCAACGTGGGCGCCGCGATCCCCGGTCCCGACGAGCAGAACGTCTCGCAGCCGTTGACCGGGCTTGGCGCTGGCCAGGGTTTGCTCGTTGTCCCCGCTGGAGGGCACCTGACCGCCTACGGAAGCTGACGCCCCGCCGCGGGTGTCGCCGCACCGGGCGTTCCTCGCGCGGGCTGACTCGGGTAGTCCGGCGAAGAACCGCCATTCCGGGCGCGGCGCGGGCCACCGCGGTGCCCCGTGCCGCGCCCCGAATGGCGCTCCGTGATGGATAAATCGCTAAACGTAGACCGCTGTGCCTGGGACGAGAGATGGCCCGCAGTCCGGTTCGGCCGCGATTCGCGCGCTTTTCACGGAATTGTTCCGTAACGCAATGCTTGCTTAGCGGCCATTGCCCGCTGTAACATTTGAAAGCTGTACCTATGCGGCATGCAACATGATCGGAATGCCGCTCGGTCCGGCTGATGCGCTCTGCGGCACAGGCGCGGTCCTGCAATGGCGAGTTTTATCGCCGGGGGTGCCGTCGTCGCCGCCAGGAGTCCATCGACATACGGGGGAGGACCGATGGACTGGGTCGAGAGGCTGCTGCAGATTAAGCCCCGACCATGGCAACGGCGCTCTCGAGCTGTTTTTCGCGGCCCTTCCCCTCTCGTAATCGCGTTTGCGATCATGGCCAGGGTTTCTGGCCCGACAAGCTCGCGTCCGTTAGACGGTGAGGTGAAGTAATGGCTACGCCAACCTTCGAGGACTCCGCGCAGACCGCCCAGTTCATCTTCCGCGGCACCGTGGAGGAGGTGGGCGCCTCCAGCGTCGCGGCGGTGGCGTCAAGCGACGCGACGGTGGTGGTGCGGGTCGACCACGTATTTCATGAGCCCAGCGCGCTCGCGGGCCACGCCGGGCAGAACGTGACTGTCCGGTTGAGGGAGCCGGGCAGCCTTCGGCAAGGTGACCAGGCGGTGTTCTTCACCGAGCCGTTGGTCTTTGGCGAGGGCCTGGCGTTGCGTGAGGTTGACCGTCATCCCGCGGAGGACGCGCCCGAAGTGCTCGCAAGGCGGGTTTCTGCCGCCCGGGCTGACCGGGCAGACTTCCAGATGCAGGATCATGTCGCGCGCGCCGACGTCATCGTGACCGGGAGGGTCGCCGACGTCCGGCCGGCCGCTGAGGCGCGGCGGCTGACCGCAGAACCGGCAGGGCGCGTGTCTGAGCACGATGCGCAGTGGACAGAGGCCGTCATCACGGTCGATTCAGTCGTCAAGGGGGAGCCGCCGACCGGCGAGACGGTGGTGCTGTTTCCCGCGAGCCAGGACATCGCGTGGCGGCGGACACCGAAGTTCCGGCCGGGCCAGGAAGGCGTCTTTCTGCTGCACAGGCAGGAAAGCACGCCGGAGCTTGCCAGCGTGCCAGCCGCCGAAGCCCAGCCCGCGTTCACCGCGCTCCATTCGGAAGACGTCCGGCCGCCCGAGGAGGCCGAGCGTGTCCGGCGGGCCACTGGCGGCCTGCACGCTTGAGCACGCTCGCGACCGCGCGCGGCTGCCCACGGCCGCGACGGCGAGCGCACAGTCAAAGCTGCATCCATGGCCGCACGGCCCGGATGCTGAACTTACGAGGGGTCGGAGGGCCGGATGCTCCGCGTTGTCAACATGATTCCCCGCTCGCTGAGCGGCGAGACCAACCAAGACAGTGAACCAAACCTCGCCGTCAACCCGGCGAATGTGCTCCAGATGGCTGCGTCGGCATTCACGCCCAACCCCGCGGGCGCCGGCAACGCCCCCATCTACATCACGACCGACGGCGGCGAGACGTGGCTGCTCAGCCCAATCGTGCCGAGCCAGGTCGAAACGGCCGACATCACGCTTCGCTTTGCCGCGACGAGCAACAACCTGTACTCGGGCGTGCTGCGCCGCCCGGCGATCGACCTCGCCGTGTTGCGCACCCCAGACGTGACAAGCGGTGCGGTCATGACCGTGCTCGGGTCACGCCCGAACGTTGACCAGCCATACGTCGAGGCGACGACCGATCTCACCGGCGGCCCGCCTGGCCACGATCGGGTCTTCATCGGCAGCAACGACTTCAACAGCCCGGGCGGCCGTACGGCCACTGTTGACCAGACAGGCGACGGCGCCAGCCCGCCACCGAGCGGTTTTGCCTCGGCGCGGATCGAGGCGCGGAGCACATCCGGGCAGGACGGACCGTCGATCCGACCTGCCTACAACAGCGACGGCACGGTGTATGGCGCGTTCTTCCACTGGCGCTCCAACGGGACGAAGGACGTCGTCGTGGTCCGCGACGACAGCAATGGCACGCACAACTTCACCGATTTGCTGGACAAATCGGACAGTCAGGTCGGCAGCCTCGTCGCCACTGGGCTCAACATCCCGTTCGAGAACTTCAGCCACACCGACTTTGGCCAGGAACGGCAGGGCTCCAACCTGAGCATCGCCGTTGATCCGATGAATAGCTCGCGGGTCTACGTAGCCTGGGCCGACAAGAGCGGCACGACCTATTCGCTGCACGTGCGCAAATCAGCCGACCGGGGCGTGACGTGGTCCGGCGACATCCGCACCGTAGCCAATGCGACCAACCCGGCGCTCGCCGTCAACAATGCCGGTCTGCTCGGCTTCCTCTATCAGGAGGTGCAGGGAGCGGGCGGCCCGCTCGCCAGCCAGCGCTGGGTCACTCATTTCGAGCGGACCACCACCGATTTCGCCGCCATCGACGACAAGATCCTCGCCACGGTGCCGGCCAGCACGCCAGCGGCGCAGTTCCTGCCATACGTGGGCGACTATATTCACCTGCTTGCCATCGAGGACGACTTCTACGGCGTCTTTTCCGCCAATAACGCTCCCAACCAGGCGAATTTCCCGAACGATGTGAGCTACCAGCGGAACGCGAATTTCGCGACCAACCAGTTGCTGGCCGTGAACAATACAACGCCCGTCGCGCCGTCCATCGATCCGTTCTTCTTCCACAGCACCGGGCAGCTGGGCGCTCCATCGGCCGTCTCCTGGGGATCGGAACGTCTGGACGTCTTCGTCCTCGGCGCCGACCATGCGATGTACCACAAGTGGTGGGACGGCCGCGCCTGGGGGCCCTCCGTCACCGACTACGAATACATGGCCGGGAACGTCGTCCGCACGCCGGTGCCCGTGTCGTGGGCGCCCGACCGGCTCGACGTCTTCGTGCTCAACACCGACTACGCACTGTGCCACAAGTGGTGGGACGGCCGCGCGTGGGGGCCCTCGGTCACCGACTACGAATTCATGGGCGGCAAGATCGTCGGCCAGCCGACCGTGGTCTCGTGGGCGCCCGACCGGCTGGACGTGTTCGTCCTCGCCACGGACCGCTCGCTGTGCCACAAGTGGTGGGACGGTCACGCGTGGGGGCCGTCGGTCACCGGCTACGAGGGCCTCGGCGGTGTCATCCTCGGCAACCCAGCCGCGGTGTCATGGGGGCCGGACCGGCTGGACGTGTTCGTCCTCGCCACGGACCGCTCGGTGTGCCACAAGTGGTGGGACGGTCACGCGTGGGGGCCGTCGGTCACCGGATATGAGGGCCTCGGTGGCACCGCGCTCGGCTCACCGAAGGTGGTTTCCTGGGGTGGCGACCGGCTCGACGTCTTCATCGTGGGCACCGACCGCAGGCTGTATCACAAGTGGTGGGACGGCGCCGCCTGGGGACCTTCAATAACCGGGTACGAGTTCATGGGCGGACCGATCATTGGCGAGCCCACCATCGTCTCCTGGGGCGGCGACCGGCTCGACGTCTTCGCCGTCGGAATGGACCGTTCGCTGCTCCACAAGTGGTGGGACGGCCGCGCATGGGGACCCTCGGTCACCGACTTCGAGAACCTCGGCGGCATCGTCCTCGGCACGCCCACCGTTGTCTCCTGGGGCGGCGACCGGCTCGACGTATTCGTGGCGGGCACGGACCGTGCGCTGTACCACAAGTGGTGGGACGGCCGCGCATGGGGACCCTCGGTCACCGGCTACGAGTACATGGGCGGCATGCTCGATTTCTAAGCCCTACCTAGCAACGAGAGAGTTCGGCAGGAGGGTGCCAGCGTGCGGCAGCCGTTCGGGATATGGATTGACGGTTTTCCCGAACGGCTGCCGCGGCCTGTCACGGGTCCCTGCGCCGGCCGCTCACCAGCGGCTGCACCGCCGTCCCTGGCCGTAGCCGCCCGGCCAGCCTGACCGCGAGTAGCGAGACGAGCCGGACCGCCAGTAGCGGCGCATGCGCCGGCGAAACAGGCCGGCGACGACAATCCCAGCGAGGCAAGCCAGCAGCCAGAACACCAGGATCACCTTGAGGAACGCGACCAGCAGCCAGCCGCCGCTCGGCGCAACCACGACCACGAGCAGCGCCAGCAGAACCAGGGGCAGCAGCCGCGGTCCCCGCCGCCGGAACATCCACCTCGGCCCGCCCCACGGCCCGGCCTGCTCCGTCCGCGGCGGCGGCTGACCCTCGCGCGGCGCCGCCGGGTCGGGCTCTGGAAGGTCGGCCATGACGCCGTGCAGGTCGCCGAACGTCTTGGCGTTCAGCGTTGCGCTTACCCGCTCGTCCAGCTCTTCGCGGGTGAGCCTGCCCTCCGCGAAGTGGTGTTGCAGCCGGGCCGTGACCCTGTCCCTGTCGGCGTCAGAGATCCGGATGCGATCGTCCATTTCGTCTGCCCCGCCTTCTATTCGTCCTGCTCACCGGCCGCGTCGTCGGCGAGGATCTGGTACAGCCTGCGCCGGGTCCGCTCAAGCAGCCGTTCTGCGGTGTGAATCTGTTCGGGCGTGCCGGCGTGCGCCATCTGCACGATTCCGGCGCCGAGCCGCGCGGCCTGGGCGAACAGGCCAGGCACTTCCCCGTGCTGTTGCTCTCTCATCGACTCCCAGGCGCCCCGCGCCATCTCCGGATTGTCCGCGACATACTGGTGACCGGCGTCGGTCAGGCTGAACGTGCGCTTGCCGCCGGACTCCTCACCTGCGATCAGGCCCTCGTCAGCGAGCTGTTGCAGCGCGGGGTACACCGCGCCCGGGCTCGGCCGCCACGCGCCGTCGCTACGCTCTTCGATCTCGGACATGATCTGGTACCCGGTGCGCGGGCCTTCGCGAAGCAGGGCCAGAATGGCGGCGCGCACGTCACCACGGCCGGCCTTCGGCCGCTGCCGCTGCCCGGGCCCGCCATGGGGGCCATACGGGCCATACGGGCCATGGGGACCCGGCGGGCCAGGCCACCAGCGGCCCCACGCCCCGAAGCCGCCGGGCCATTGCCGCGCCCCCGCCGTCTTGCCACCGCCCGAGTCCGACGGCCCGCTGCGTTTGCCAGGGCCCACGCCGCTCGCCATATCGCGCAGCGTGCTTTGCGCCTGACCGAGCATCTCGCCGACGCACCTGATGAAATCCGACACGTGAGGGTCGAAGCCCTCGGCCCCGGAACCTGCCGTCACCATCCCGCACTCCCACCTAGATCTCTCACGAAAGATCCCGATATATCGCTACCTTACGACGCAGTTGGCCCGATGACAAGATATAGCTCGATCGAAATTTCTGTCCGCCTCCCCGCTGCGCTTCGGCCCGTCCGGCTGTGCTCCCCGGCCTGCCTTGCCGCGCTGCCCGGCCTGCCCTGGTCCGCGGCCTGCCCTGCTCCCCGGCCCGTCCTGCTGCCGGGCCCCCGCGCTGCTCGGTCGGCCCAGCTGCGCTGCCCGCCCTGCAGCAGCACGGTGTCGCTGCCCCGCGCAGCGGGCGTATGGCCAACTTTGTATCCCGGGTGAACCCTGATGGGTTATTCGACTCGTGCGCTCAGGGGCCATGCCCACGGTCAGCCCAGTCCTCTTTCATGATCGCGGTGACCTGCCAGTCATAATGACTGGCAGGTCACCGCGATCACGACACCGCGGCTCTCGCGCCGCATGGCGGGGCAGTTTTCCGCCCGCAGGACCGGCCGCACCGCGGCAGCGTGCCCTCCACACCAAGGGGGACACCGGTTTCCGGCCTCGCCGCACGGTCCCGCCGTTGCGAAACAGGCAGAAATCATCGCGGCGCCGCCAGCTCAGGCCGGTGCCATAGACCGCCGGGACGCGTTGACAATAAGTTAGCAGGGTCCAGGGTGTTGTTCTGGCGGCCAAAATGGGCCTCATTAGCAACACTCCGGAGTACAAAGAGGTGCCGCTTGCCCGACCGAGGCCGCGTGCCCGCTCACCGATGATCGTTTAGAGCTTTCCTCGGTTCCTGGATGCCAAGATGATCTGGGTCACCGCGTAGGTGCTCAGCCCTAGCTTCTGTGCAATCTCGTCCGGCCGAAGACCCTGCTCGTTATAGATGACCGCGAGCTTCTCCTGCGACCTGCTCCATGGGCGACGCACCGGCCTGCGCGGTGCGGGAGTGCTGGCGGGCCGCGGTCGGCCCGGTCGGCGCGCGGGCTCGGGTCTGGTTGCCGTGTCCGCGTCGGCCTCGGGCGGCGATGGCGGTGCTGGCGTGCCAGTCGGTACGCCGACCGGTGTCCCAGCGGGCACGCCCGCGGGCGTCCAAGCGGACGCGCCGAAGCCCTCCCGCCGCGGATCGCGGTATTTTCCGCTCGCCAATTCCTCGCGGGTGCGCTCATCAAGGATCACGAACTGGTCAGCCGACTTGTTCACTCCCACGGCGACTATGGTGAGGCCCTTGGCGTTTTTCTCCTGGCACTTAGGCGCCATGCAGTAGTTGTATTTCTGTGCTCTCTCAGGATGCAATTCGGTCCCGCACGTGACGCACTGCGGCATTATCTCATCTCTCGTTACGATATACTTGTTTGATCAGCTAAACGCCAGCGCCGGCGGCGATGTTCCCGCCTAGGTCCGCATGGGTGCCAAACTCGACAGGACGCGGCATTAGTGGCGATGAGCGGTGGCGCATCTGCGGCAGCCGTTAGGTATCGCTGGGGAGCATCCTGCTGATTTGCGGCTCAGTGGCCAATGGTTGTGCCACCGGTGCTTGATCATCTCGCGCGCAGTCGGTGGAGCGCACAAATCCACGGGATCATGGTTTGTTCGCCGCGGCGGCGATCCGGTACACCGGGGCCCGCGATTGTGACGCCGCCGGGGCCGTGACGCGGTGCGCCGCCACGTCGGGCCAAAGCAAACGCCCGGCCGGCAAACGCCAGGGCAGCGAAGTCGTGCCGCCAACCGCCGTCCCCCACCAACCGCCGGGCCAGCGACCTGCGGGCCAGCGATCCGGCGGGCCAGCCACCGGCGGGCCAGCCACCGCCGCGGCAGCGACCGCCGCGGCAGCGACCGCCGCGGCAGCGACCGCCGCGCCAGCGACCGCCGCGCCAGCGACCGCCGCGCCAGCAAACGCCCGGCCGGCAAATGCTCGGGCCAGCGAATCCGCGCCAGAGACCGCCGGGTCGCCAACCGCCGCCCCCGGCCAACCGCCCCTTTTGTTAGTAGAACATATTGTAAGGACATTAAGACAACTTCTTGACAAGGTGGCCTGCCGGAGTTCAAGCTTTTGACCATCCGGCGGCTTTCCGCCATGCATCAGCAGGGACAGGCCCACCTGCGGCCCAGCTACACCAGCCTTGAGGACACTGCATGCGTATCGGACTCGCGGGCGTCGGGCGCATCGGGGCGTTCCACGCTGACACACTCAGCCGGCTGCCTGGGGTGGACTCCGTGATCGTGGCTGACGCCGATGGCGGCCGTGCCCGGCAGGTCGCGGACCGGCTCCACGTCGACGCCGCCGAGTCCCCCGACGTCCTGCTGGAATCCGGCATCGACGCGCTGGTCATCGCGACGGCGACGGACGCGCATCCGGAGTACATCGTGCGCGGCGTGCGCGCGGGCCTGCCGGTTTTCTGCGAAAAGCCGGTCGCGCCCGACATCGAGCGCACGATCGAGGTGATCAAGCAGACCAGCGATGCCGACGCCCCACTGCAGATAGGTTTCCAGCGCCGTTTCGATCCGGGGTACATCGCGGCGCGTGAGGCCATCGGGTCGGGTTCGCTCGGCTGGGTACACACACTGCGCGCCACGACTTTGGACCCTGGACCGCCCACACGCGCATACGTCGCTTCGTCGGGGGGCATCGCCCGGGACTGCGGTGTCCACGACTTCGACGCCATTCGCTGGGTCACCGGCCGTGAGGTCGTTGAGGTCTATGCGGTCGGCGCCAACCGCGGCGCCGATTTCTTCCGCGCGCTCGGCGACGCGGACACGCTGACCTCGCTGCTGACCATGAGCGACGACAGCCTGGCTGTCGTCTCCAACACGCGCTACAACGCGGCAGGTTGTGATGTGCGGCTCGAGGTTCTCGGCGCCAAGGACAGCGTCAGTGTGGGTCTTGATGATCGGCTGCCACTGCGTTCGGTAGAACCCGGCGCGACGTTTCCATCGGGCGAGCCGTACCCGCTGTTTTTGGAACGGTTCGGCCGCGCCTACCGCGCTGAGCTCGCGGCGTTCGTCGAACTCGCTGCCAATGGCGGGCAAAGCCCATGCACGGTTCTGGACGCTCTTGAGGCTTTCTACATCGCCGAGGCGTGCGAGCTCTCCCGTGTACGGCACGCGCCGGTCCGTCTCACGGATGTACGTCTCGCGGATGCCCGTCTCACGGAGGTCCGCCGGTGACCTCCGGACGCTTGCGCCTTGCCGGCGCGCCGATCTCGTGGGGCGTCTGCGAGGTACCGGGTTGGGGCTACCAGCTGCGGCCCGATCGGGTGCTTGCCGAGATGCGCGACGTCGGGCTCTCGGCGACCGAGTTCGGGCCAGACGGGTTCCTGCCCAGCGATCCAGCCCGCAAGGCCAACCTGCTGAGCAGTTTCGGGCTGGCCGCCGTCGGCGGCTTTGTCCCCGCCATCATGCACGACTCCTCGATCGACCCGATTCCTCGGGTGGACAGCGCTCTTGACGATTTCGTCGCGGTGGGCGCGAACGTCCTCGTGCTCGCCGCGGTGACAGGGCGCGACGGGTATGACGCACGCGCCGAACTCGACAGTGACGCTTGGAAAGTGCTGCTGGCGAGCCTGGACCGGGTAGCCGCGCATGCCGCGCGGCGCGGCGTTCTCGCGACCCTGCACCCGCATGTCGGCACCCTCGTGGAGCGGCCTCACGAGGTGAGCCGGGTGCTGGACGGGTCGGCGATCCAGCTCTGCCTCGACTCAGGGCATCTGCTCATCGGCGGCACTGACCCGGCGCAACTCGCGCGCCGCGTCGGCGACAGAGTGGCGCACGTCCACCTGAAGGACGTGGACGCCACCTGGGCAGAACGAGTACGCGGCGGCGAGGTCAGCTACGCCCAGGCCGTCGCGCGCGGGATGTACCGGCCACTCGGCCAGGGTGACGTGGACATCGCCGGCCTCATCGACGCGCTGAAAGCCGTCGGCTACAACGGCTGGTATGTGCTCGAGCAGGACACCGTGCTAACCCGCGAGCCTGACGGCGAAGGACCCGTGGCGGACGTGCGCGCGAGCGTCGCTCATCTGCGGAGCCTGACCTGATGCCCGCCTACGACGTGCTCACCTTGGGGCGGGTCGGGGTGGACATCTACCCACTGCAAACCGGCGTCGGCCTTGACGAGGTACAGACCTTCCGTAAGTTCCTCGGCGGCAGCGCCACCAACGTCGCGGTCGCCGCCGCTCGGCATGGCCGCAGGTCAGCCGTTATTACCCGGACCGGGGAAGATCCGTTTGGCCGGTACGTCCACAAGGAGCTGCGCCGCCTCGGGGTGGACGACGCCTTTGTATCGGCCGTGGCCGGGCTGCCAACGCCGGTCACATTCTGCGAGATATTCCCGCCCGACAACTTCCCGATCTGGTTCTACCGTTACCCGAAGGCGCCCGACCTGGAGATCACACCTGGCTCGCTTCCTACCGATGCGATCCGGTCGGCGCGGCTCTTCTGGGCCACTGGAACCGGGCTCTCGGCCGAACCAAGCCGGGCCGCCCATGCCGCCGCCTGGGCAGCCCGCGGCCGGACGCCGCTGACCGTGCTCGATCTCGACTACCGGCCAGTCTTCTGGTCATCCAGGGAAGAAGCGGGTCGGCACATGCGCGCGGCGCTGACCAACGTCACCGTCGCCGTCGGCAACGTCGACGAATGCCAGACGGCGGTCGGCAGCCGAGACCCGCATGAGGCCACGCGCATAATGCTGAGCCTCGGGATCGCGCTCGCTGTCGTCAAGCAGGGTCCACGCGGGGTGCTCGCGGCCACGGCCGACACGATGGTCGAGGTCCCGCCGATCCCCGTCGACGTGCTCAACGGCCTTGGCGCCGGAGACGGTTTCGGCGGGGCGCTTTGCCATGGGCTGCTTGCTGGCTGGCCGCTGGAGCGGACGATACGGTTCGCCAATGCCGCAGGCGCCATCGTGGCCACGAGGCTGGAATGCTCATCGGCAATGCCGACCACAGCCGAGGTCGAGCAGTTCCTGGAGGTTGCGCATGCCTGACGGAATGGTGGAGGTTGCGCATGCCTGACGGAGTCGTGGAGGTTGCGCATGCCTGAGGGTGAAGGCGGGGCCTTCGAGCTGCTGCGCGAGCTCCGGGCAACCAAACCGGACACGGTCATGGCGCGTGCGGCCGCGCGCCGGAGGCGGCCATTGCTCGGATCCGACGGCCGGTTGATGATCGTCGCTGCCGACCATCCGGCGCGTGGCGCGCTCGGCGTCCGTGGCGACGGCGCAGCCATGGCTAACCGCTATGACCTGCTCCGTCGGCTGATCACCGCGCTTGGCCGCCCTGGCGTGGACGGCCTGCTAGCCACCGCAGACATCATCGAAGACCTGCTGCTCCTCGGCGCGCTTGAGGACAAGGTGGTCATTGGATCGATGAACCGGGGCGGCCTGCAGGGCGCGAGCTTCGAGCTTGACGATCGGTTCACGGCTTACGACACCGCGACGATCGCGGGAATGGGACTCGACGGCGGCAAGATGCTCGCCAGGATCGACCCGAGCGACCCGGCGACGGTCGCCACCCTGGAGGCCAGTGGCCGCGCGGTGACCGAGCTGGCTTCGCGTCGATTGATGGCGCTGCTTGAGCCGTTCTGGTGCCGTCGTGTCGACGGCAGACTTGTCAACGACCTGTCGGTCCCTGCTGTCGTCAAGGCTGTCGCCATCGCCTCGGGGCTCGGCGCCACCAGCGGCTACAGCTGGCTGAAGCTGCCCGTTGTGGACAGAATGGCCGAGGTCATGGCCGCCACCACCCTGCCCACGCTGCTGCTCGGTGGCGACCCAGACGGCCCGGCCGAACAGACCTACTCACGGTGGGCATCCGCGCTCACGCTGCCGGGGGTTCGCGGCTTTGTCATCGGCCGTGCGCTGCTCTACCCGGAGGACGGCGACGTCGCCGCTGCCGTCGACGCCGCCGCGGCGCTGGTCCACATGGCAGAGGCGGCGAGTCCGTGACTGGGCACGTTCTGGCCGGTCGGGGCCGGGTCTCGGACGGTCGGGGGCGGGCCGTCGGCGGCCCTGGGCGCGTCGTGGCCGACCTTGATGGGTCGCCAGCCTGGCATATCCGGGCCGGGAGCACGGGGGAGGGGCGCGAGACCGTCCGGGTGACTCCGCAGCACGCTGGCTGGGAATTCTCCGCCCTTCGTGTCGTCGAGCTGCCGCCCCGTGCCCGGTACGAGTGCGCGACAGAAGAATTCGAGGTGGTCGTGCTGCCGCTCGCCGGCTCGTGCACCGTTGAGGCGGTCGCGGGCGGGGCCGAGCTTGCGGGCCGGGCCGAGCTTGCGGGCCGGCTGAGTGTCTTCGCGGCGCTGAGCGACTGCGCCTATGTCCCCCGCGACAGCGAGCTCTCCCTGACGAGCGAGGCCGGGGGGCGGTTCGCTCTGGCAAGCGCCCGAGCGCGGCGCGCGCTGCCGTTCCGTCATGTTCGCAGCGCAGACATCGCGGTGGAGCTGCGCGGAACGGGCGCCTGCTCACGGCAGGTCAACAACTTCGCGATGCCCGGGATACTGGACGCCGACCGCCTTCTCGCCTGCGAGGTGCTGACCCCATCGGGCAACTGGTCGTCTTACCCGCCACACAAGCACGACGAGGATCGGCCCGGGGAGTGCGCGCTCGAGGAGATCTACTATTTTGAGGTCGCCGCAGGACCGGCCGGGCCCGGCATCGCCTATCAGCGCGTCTACGGCACGCCACAGCGCCCGGCTGACATTCTCGCCGAGGTGCGCACCGGTGATGTCGTGATGATTCCGCACGGCTGGCACGGCCCGTCGATGGCAGCGCCTGGCTACGATCTCTACTACCTCAACGTGATGGCGGGGCCGGGCCGACGGGAATGGCTGGCACGCGACGATCCTGCCCACTCGTGGGTGCGGAGCACCTGGCCCGATCAACCGGTCGACCCGCGGCTCCCGATGACTGGGCGGCGCACAAACCCATGACGACGATCAGGCTCACCGTGGGCCAGGCCATTGTTCGCTTCCTCGCAGCACAGCGCAGTGAGCGCGACGGTGCGCAGCACCGGCTCATCGTCGGCTGTTTCGGCATCTTCGGCCATGGCAATGTGGCGGGGGTCGGCGAGGCCCTGCTGGGAGCCGAGCTATCCGACCCAACCCTGCTGCCCTATCGCCAGGCGCGCAACGAGCAGGCGATGGTGCACGCGGCTGCGGCCTTTGCCCGGACCACAAACAGGCTCCAAACGATGGCCTGCACGTCCTCGATTGGCCCCGGCGCGACAAACATGGTCACCGGAGCGGCCCTCGCCACCATCAACCGGCTTCCGGTCCTGCTGCTGCCCGGTGACATCTTTGCCACCAGAGTGGCGGCCCCGGTGCTGCAGCAGCTCGAAGACCCCACAAGCTACGACGTGAGCGTCAACGACACCCTGCGGCCAGTGTCGCGGTTCTTCGATCGCATCTGGCGCCCGGAGCAGCTGCCGTCGGCGCTGCTCGCGGCGATGCGCGTGCTAACCGATCCGGCTGAGACCGGGGCTGTGACGCTCGCGCTTCCCCAGGACGTTCAGGCGGAGGCGCGGGACTGGCCGGCCGAGCTCTTCGATGAGCGCGTCTGGCACATCGCGCGCCCGGTGCCCGAGCCAGCCGCTCTCGCCCGGGCGGCGGCGCTGATCCGGTCGGCTCAACGGCCCCTCATCGTCGCTGGTGGGGGCGTCATCTACTCCGATGCCACCCAGGCGCTGCGCGCGTTCGCCGCGGCCACGGGGATCCCCGTAGCCGAGACCCAGGCGGGCAAGGGTGCCATGCGCTATGACGACCCCTGCTGTGTGGGCGCAATCGGTGCGACAGGTACGACGGCTGCCAACGCGCTGGCCAGGGACGCTGACGTGGTCATCGGAATTGGCACTCGGTGGAGTGACTTCACGACCGCCTCGAACAGCGCCTTCGCGGCGCCTGGCGTACGGTTCATCAACGTCAATGTCGCCGCATTCGACGCCGCCAAGAACAGTGGTGTGGCCATCGTCGCCGACGCGCGCGCCGCACTGGCTGCGCTGAGCCGGGCGACCGCGGGCTGGTCGGTCCAACCACGCTACCGCCAGCGGGCCGCAGACCTGGCCGCGGAGTGGGACGCCACCGTGCAAGAGGCCTACACCGCGGCGCACCGCCCCCTGCCATCACAAGCCGAAGTGCTCGGCGTCGTCAACGAAGTCTCGGCCGCCACCGATGTGGTGCTGGCCGCAGCCGGGTCGATGCCCGGCGACCTGCACAAGCTGTGGCGAACCCGCGATCCCAAGGGCTACCACGTCGAATACGGCTACTCCTGCATGGGGTACGAAATAGCGGGCGGCCTCGGCGCGAAGCTGGCCGCGCCGGAGCGCGAGGTCTTCGTGCTCGTGGGCGACGGCTCCTACCTGATGATGGCCCAAGAGCTTGTCACGGCGGTACAGGAGCGGGTCAAACTCGTCGTGGTCGTCGTGCAGAACCACGGCTTCGCCTCAATCGGCAGCCTCTCGGAGTCCATCGGATCCCAGCGTTTCGGCACGCGTTATCGGTACCGGGGCGCGAGTGGCAGGCTCGATGGCGACTACCTGCCAGTCGACCTCGCGGCCAACGCAGAAAGTCTCGGGGTGGACGTATTGCGAGCCGGCACTCTGGCGGAATTCCGCTCGGCGCTTGTGAAGGCCAGGGCGGCGGACCGCATCACGGTCGTACACATCGAGACCGACCCGCTCGTCGGTGCGCCCGACAGCGGCGCGTGGTGGGACGTGCCGGTCGCCGAAGTCTCCGCGCTGCCAACCACCCGAGACGCGCGGCAAGACTACGAGTCAGCCAAACGCGCCCAGCGTCCGTACCTCTGAGCGGAGGTTGGCGGCGGTTTGACGCGGGGGTCTGGCAGCCCGCGGGGGCCGCTCCAGAGTTAGCTCTGGGTAGGCGCCGGACGTCGGCTATTGCGCGACGAGGCTCATCTTGAAGGAGTACCGGTCAGCGAGGTACGCGTGGCGACCATGTTCCACCGGAACGCCGACCGGGTCGAAGGCGGTGCGGGTCATCGTGAGCACCGTGGCACCCCGCGGCGCTCGTAGCAAACGCGATTCCTGCGCCGCTGACCGCCTGGCGCCGATCACCTGTTCTGCGGCGTGAAGGTGAACGCCAAGGCTTCGGAGCAGCTCGTAAAGGCCTACTTTCTCAAGATCGGTTTCGGGTCGGCCCTGCAGCAGGCTCGCGGGCAGATAGTTATGCATGATCGCAAGTGGCGCCTCATCTGCCGAGCGGAGCCGCTCAATGGAGAGCACTGGTGTTCCGGGCGCCACTGACAAGATCGTGGCGATCTCGTCCTGGGCCTCGACCTGCCGAGCCGAGAGCACGACGGTCGCCGGGTGTCGACCTGCCGCCGACAGGTCGTCGTAAAGGCTGGTCAGAGCGACTGGGCGCAGGATGCGCGGGGCCACGACGAGCGTACCGAGGCCGCGGCGACGAATGACAAGGCCCTGTTGGACGAGCCGCTGTACCGCCTGGCGGACGGTTGGCCGGCTCACCCCCAGCCGTTCGGCTAGCTCCAGTTCGTTGTCCAGCCGTTCGCCAGGTGCGATCGCCCCACTCTTTATGGCCTCAGTCAGGCTCTCCGCGATCTGAAAGTAAAGGGGTATGGGGCTGCTTCTGTCGAGCGGCCCGACGATCATGGCGTCGCCCATCGGTAGTCGCGGTGTGCCCGGCCCATCGCCGCGGCCTCCTGCCGCGACGGCGCGGCGGAGGTGGTGAGCGCGGCGGACGTGGTGAGCGCGGCGGACGTCGGCGCCGCGCGGGACACGGGCGCTGCGGCGGCCTGATCGGCGCTGCTGTGCATGGCTTGAGTGTAAGCGATTTCGGTAGAGCATCAAATTGTCCTTACCTCTTTACATACTATTGACATGTCATTAAAGTAAGGCAACGTTCCGCTCGGTTACCAGGCGAGCGGATGCCGGTCGGTCGTTCCTCGGTCCATCGCTCGGAGGGGCAACGATGAGGGCCATCGAGCACTGGGTCGCTAGCACGCACTCCTGGGTACCTGGGCGCGGTCCACACCCTGTGGTGCCGGTCGGCCGCTCCGAGCGTTCCCACCTTCCGGACCACCCTGGCGAGGACCTTCTCACTTGGCGCGGCGAGTTCCCGCGACCGGGGCAGATGAACTGCCCGTAACAAGGAGGGTAGAGAATGCATCCGAGGATCAAACTGGTCGTGGCGCTTCTATGCGCGCCGCTTCTGCTCGCCGCATGTTCGGGCAGCAGTTCGTCCGCACCCAAGGCATCCCGGACCGCCCAGGCTGGCGCCGGCGGGGCGTGCCAGTACCGGTTCGCGCTCATCACCCACGGCGACAATGGCAATTTCTGGAGCGTCGTCTACAAGGGCGCGAAGAATGCCGCGAAGGACCTCGGCTGCACGCTGAGCGAGGTCTACGGCTCACAGCAACAGGGTCAGGCGGAGCCGGACGACAGCGCCGAGAACGCCCAGATCCAGGATGCGGTGAACGCCCACGTCAACGGCATCGCTGTCTCCGACCACAACCCCAGCCTGATGAACCCGACCATTGCCAAGGCGGTGGCCGCGGGAATTCCCGTCGTCCTGCTCAACGCCGGCTGTGACCCGGCAGACCTCGCCGCGAGCCACGCCATCACCTGCATGGGCCAACCAGAGACGCTGGCGGGCCAAAAAGCCGGCGCCACGCTGAAGAGCGAGGGCGCGAGCAACATTCTGTGCGTCATCCACCAGTCCGGGCAGAACCTGCTCGACCGCTGCAACGGCATCGCTCAGGGGCTTGGCGTTGGTTCCACGTGCTCAACGAAGGCGGCGCCAGCCCACGGCCCAGCCTGCACCGAGCTGATTCTGTCGACCCCGAACGCTGCAAGCAACCCACAGCAGGCGATTGGCCAGGTCAGCGCGTACCTGCAGGCCCACACCGGGGTCAACGCGGTGATGACGCTCAACAGCGCCATAGGCACGGCGCTGGTCACAGCGAAACCCGGTAGCGTGAAGATCGGAACCTTCGACCTTGACTCGCAGGTCGTGAGCGACCTCAAGTCGTCGTCCATGGACTTCGCCATCGACCAGCAGCAGTACCTGCAGGGCTACCTGCCGATCGTGACCCTTTACCTGTACAACAAGCACGAGGGAAACTCAGTCGGCCCTGGCTCGGTCGTTCCCACCGGCCCGCTCGTGGTCAACAAGGGCAATGTGGCGACCGTCCAAGCCGCGATCTCCGCTGGAGACGATTGATCACGGACATCACGCCTAGAGCGCTCGTGCTGTGCCAGGCCGGCGGCCTGGCACAGCACGAGGGCAGTCCGAGACCACCGAGCGAGGACTGAACATGGAAGGCAAACCCACGGCCGCTCGCACCTCGGGCCCGGCGGCTGGGCCAGCAGCCAGTTCGGCAGCGGACCAAGGCGCGGACCCGCAAGTCGCTCAGGCGGCGGGTCAGGGCGCGGGCACGGAAGCCGCCCCGGCGGCGGGTCAGGGCGTCGGCCCGCAAGCCGGCGCCGTCGTGCCGACGATCGCCGGGCGAGACGAGCGGCTCGCTCCCATCAGCCGCGTCACGCGCGCGCTTCAGCGTCCGGAGCTTGGCGCGCTCCTCGGCGCGGCGGCCATCTTTTTGATCTTCGCTACCACCGACTCAACCCCGCAGCACCTGTGGCTCACCCAGACCGGCGTGGCGGCGTGGAGCGCGCAGGCGGCATTCTTTGGGATCATGGCCGTACCGGTCGGGCTGCTCATGATCGGTGGCGAGTTCGACCTCTCGGCTGGCGTGATGACGGGCGCAGCCGCCATTGTCATGGCACTTCTCGTCGGGAGGCTGCATTGGAACGCCTGGGCGGCGATCGCGGGAACCTTTGCGTTCGCCGCCGCGATCGGGCTGCTCAACGGGTTCGTGGTGGTGAAGTCGAAGCTACCGAGCTTCATCGTCACGCTCGCGACGTTCTTCGTCCTTCGCGGCACGAGCGTTGGCGGCGTCCTGCTGCTCAACCACGGTAGCACCGAGGTAGGAGTGACCGGCACCGCACATCCCGGTCTCGAAAGTGCGAAGACCATATTCGGTAACTCACTTTGGGCCAGCGAATCCGTGCGCAGCGGTTACCAGATCGCGGTCCTCTGGTTCATCGGTGTCACTGCGATCGCGGCGTGGATCCTCGCCCGGACGACGTTCGGGAACTGGATCTTCGCAGTCGGAGGCGACGCCAACGCCGCCCGCAATGTCGGCGTCCCCGTGACCCGGACCAAGATCCTGCTCTTCCTCGCGACGGCAATGTCGGCCGGCCTTGTCGGGATCATCTCGTTCACGCAGGCATCGTCGGCAGTCTCCGAGCAGGGCGTCGGCTATGAGTTCTTCTACATCATCGCCGCCGTGGTGGGCGGCTGCCTGCTCACCGGCGGGTACGGCTCAGCCATTGGCGCGGCCCTTGGCGCCTGCATCATTGGCATGGCCTTCGAGGGAGTGATCTACGCGGGCTGGGACAGCTCGTGGGACTTCACCTTCCTCGGTGTCGTCCTTTTCCTCGCTGTGGTGGTCAATACGGTCATCTACCGGCGAGCGCTGAAGGCGCGCCGGTGAACGCCATCCAGGCGGTGGGCCCGCCGCTTCTTGAGGTGCGCGACATCAGTAAGTATTTCGGCAGCGTCAACGCCCTACAGGACGTCTCGCTCCAGATCTTGCCTGGCGAGGTCACCTGCGTGCTGGGCGACAACGGCGCGGGTAAGTCGACGTTGATCAAGATCCTCTCCGGGGTTTTTCCGCCAGACGAAGGCGAATTCCTGATCGGCGGCACGCCTGTCACCCTTTCCGGGCCACGCGCCGCGCGAGGCCATGGCATCGCGACGGTGTTCCAGGACCTCGCCACCGTGCCGCTGATGTCGGTGTGGCGCAACTTCTTCCTAGGCGAGGAGCCAACACGAGGATGGGGACCGCTGCGGCGCCTGGACGTCACCCAAGCGAGACAGGTCATGCGCGAGGAACTGCTCAAAATGAGCATCGACGTTCGCGACCCGAACCAGACAGTCGGCACGCTCTCGGGCGGTGAGCGCCAGGCGGTGGCCATCGCGCGGGCCGTCTACTTCGGCGCCAGCGTGCTTATACTCGACGAGCCCACGTCGGCCCTCGGAGTCCGTCAGTCGGGGATCGTGCTCAAATACATCGTCCAGGCGCGCGATCTCGGCAAGGGCGTCGTCTTCATCACCCATAACCCGCATCATGCCTACCCGGTTGGCGACCGGTTCGTGTTGCTCAAACGGGGGCGGCTGATGGGTTCCTTCCTCAAGAGCGAGACGACAGTCGAAGGGCTCACCGACATGATGGCGGGCGGCGCTGAGCTGAAGCAGCTCAGCGATGAGCTGCAGGGACTGACCGCGGATCCCAGCATGGCGCAGGTGGTGCGCGAGCTAGCCGACGATGCGGAACGGCGGGCGCCCACGAGGCCAGGACGCAGGTCCCGTGGCGGTCCCTCCCGCGGCAGCCGTTAAGGACAGTTATCCAGAACGGCTGCGGCATCGCGCGTCAAGCCTGCCCGGCTGGCTGCCGCAATGGCCGTCGGGTCGGCCGGGCGCCTCAGCTAGCCGGCTACCGGTATGCCCACAGACCGTTGTTCTTTGTCGGAACGAGCATCGTGTTGTCGGCGAACACGGGCTGGCCAAACTCAGGCCCGGTGGCGATGTGCCTCAGTATTGACCCGTTCGCGGCACTGACGAGGTACAACCCGGCGCTGCTGTAGGTAGGCACGGCGAGCACGCCGCCGCCGCTCAGGGTTGGTGAGCCGATCACCGGCCCGGACAGGCCACGCTGCCAGCGAGGGCTGCCCGTCGCTGGGTTCAGCATCCGAACAGATCCGCCGTAGGTGACGCCCCCGATCACGGTGGAGTTTCCGGCGACGAAGAGGTTCGAGCCGTCCCACACCGCCGCCGCGTCGCATTGCCCGCCGACCGATGGTGGACCGCCGGCCTTGAACCGCCACACCGGCCCGGCGGCGAGGTTTCCCCTGCGCAGCGCGTAATACACGCCGTTCTTGTTGCACGCCCCCACGAGCGGGGTGTAAACGCCGGCCAGTGTCGCGGAGAAGAAGGTGGGGGAGCCGCCGAAGTCCGAGTCTGATCCGTGCTCGCTGTTCGGGACCTGCCATGAGCCACGCTTGGCGAGCGTGGCGGCATCCAGCCGCACGACGGAGATCGCATCGGAGCCCGCCGGCCCGTTCCCCGTCGTCACGTACACAGAGGTCGCCGACGGCCTTCCCGCCGCGCTGCTCCAGATGCTCGGCCCGGTCGAGCCGCCGGGGTTGGTCCGGTAGAAGGCGAGCAGTTTCCCTGTGGCCTGGTCGTACGCCTTGAGCCCGCCCATCACCAACGGAGAGTCACACTCGGAGGACACACCCATGTAGATGCGCCCGTTCACAACGGTTGGCGACGACCAGTTGTAGTAGTCGTTCACCGTCGTCGAGGGAATGGCGACCACGCTGCGCCACCTGAGGGCGCCGTCGGCGGCGTTGAGCGCGTACAGGTAGCCGTCCGCCGCGGCCACGTAGACGGTAAGAGCTCCGGACGCCGGGTCCGGCGCCACGGTCGCCGTCGAGATGAAGCCCCGCGCGCTGCAGGTCTTTTTCGTCACGAAACCCATGAACCGATGCCACACGACATGGCCGGTCGCCTCGTCCAGCGCGTAGAAGACGCCCGTATTCGCCCCGATATAGACCCGGCCATTGAAAACGGTGGGGCTGGCGAACAGCGATGTCCCGGGCTGACCGGTCATCGTCGGGCCGGCCGGCGCGAAGCGCCAGACTCGCGTGAGGGTCGCGACTTTGGCCGGGGTGATCGCGGCGGCCGCGGAATTAGCCGATGAATGAGTGGGTCCAAGCAGGTAGGCGGGCCAATTCGCGAAGGTGGTCGCGGCCGGCCCCGCGGGCGCGGCTGTATTGGCGCCCGCGGGGAGCGCCAGAACGGCTAAGATAACGGCAGCAGAGCAGACAATTCCAGGCAAACGGCGCATATCGTGCCCCCTCCAGAAGCGCCATTGGACCGCAAACGGTCCCACGCGGGCATAGCGTCCACCACCGGGGGGCGCAGCGTCAATGGATTTCCCCGTCCCATTGTTAGCGCCTTTTGGCAACCTCTGGCGTGGGCTCGCCAGCATCGGGCCCTGATCGAACCGCGCTCGCCGGCCCTGCCTGCGAACTGGCCGCCCGCCTCTATTGGCCCGGCAGCTGGCCCCGCAGCGAAGGACGGTGGCTGGTGTACTTCTTTCGGTGGCGGCCGCTGTGCGGCGGTACTGGGCCATGTACCTGGCCTCGCCGCAGGACGGCGCGAACCCGCTCGCGTCGCCGCTGCGCGCGGACGACCTCGCGGGCCTGCCAGGGACGACCGTGCTGACGGCTGAATACGACCCCCTCCGCGACGAAGCAGAGATTTATGCCGAACGGCTACGCGCGCCGGTCATCGAGCTGGCGCAAGCCCGCGTTGAACTGCAGCCACACCGCGGTGATCGCATAGAGCCCGGCCGCGGCCATGATGGCCCCGGCCGGGCCGATGACGTCGGTCAGGGCGCCCGCGCTCGGCGGTGCGAGCCACGTCAGGCTGGTCCCGAAAAGCTGTTGCGCGTTGCCGACCTGGCCCTGCATCTGATCCGGGGTGATTTGCGTCGCCCGCGCCTGGAAGCTCACGTTCACCGGCATCACGGTGAACGTGGTCACCGCGCCGAGCGACGCGATCAACCACACCCACGGCGCGAACGCGATGCCGACCGCGCAGGCGGGCAGCAGCCACGACGTGGTCAGCGCCATCCGCCGACCGCCCACGAGGTTGATCAGCCGCGGCGCGGTGAGCGCCCCCGCCAGGCCGCACGCCGCGTTGACTGAGAACATCCCGCCGATGACCAGCGGCGTGGCGCCGCGGCTTCGCGCGAGGACGATGACCATCAGCAGCATCGCCGCCGCGACCGCGTTCACGGCTGCCGACCAGATGGCGACCGTGCGCAGGAACGGCTGGCCGATCAGGTAGCGCATGCCGTTGGTGACGGCGCGCCGAATCGGCACGCGCGGGACGGCGTTGCTCCCATCCGCGGCCTCGGCAGCGGGATCGAGCGGCCCGCGCAGCATCGCCGCGGCGGTCGCGACCGCGCCGAACGAGGCGGAGTCACATGCGAAAGGAAGGAACTGCGCGACGCCGAACAGCGCCCCGCCGATGGGCGGCCCGAGCAGCGCGGCCGCCTGATCGCGGGCGAAAAGCCGCGACAGCGCGTGCGGGAGTTGTATGGCAGGCACGATGCGGCGGACCGCGCCACGGCTCGCGCCGATGTAGAAGGCCGACGCGACGCCCTGGGTGAGGCCAACGGCGGCAAGATGCGCCAGGTACACCCGATGGGTCAGCCCTGCCGGCACGACCGTGGCCACGGCGATCATCTGCGCGAGCGAGGTGATCATCAGGATTCGCTTGCGTGGGTAGCGGTCCGCGACCACCCCCGCGGGCAGCAGCAGCGCCACGGTGCCGATCAGCGTGGCGCCGCTCACGATTCCGGCCTGTGCCGCCGATCCGGTCACGGTCAAAATCAGCAGCGGGTAGGCGATCACCGACATCTGCGTGCCGAGCAGCGAGACCGCCTGCCCGCCCCACAGCAGGTTGAAATCCCTGTTACGGCGCAGCGGCACCTGCTCGGCGGCGACGGCCGGCCCGGTGACCGGCTGGCCGGGACCCGCAGCGGTGGCCATCCTTCTCCTCCGCGCGGCCGGCTCGTTCACCTGGCCGGGATCACCAGGTCACCCGGAGCGCGTGCAGCGCGCGGACGAGAGTGTCTTGTGCGTAGCGGGCCTGCGACACCTCGGTGGCGAGGCGGAGACCGGGGAACCGGGTGGCCAGGGCGCGCAGCGCTGTCTGCAGTTCGAGGCGGGCCAGATGGGCGCCGACGCAGAAGTGGGCGCCGGCGCCGAAGGCCAGGTGCGGGTTGGGAGCGCGGCGGATGTCGAAGCGGTCGGGATCGGCGAAACAGCTACGGTCCCTGTTGGCAGCCGCCAGCGACACCTGGACGGCGCTGCCCTTGCCGATGGCGCCAGCGGCCAGTTCCACGTCCTCGGTGGCCACTCGAAGAAATGCGCCCTCACTGGGGAGATCGAATCGGAGGATCTCCTCGACGGCGCCGTCCACGAGCTCGGGATCCGCGCACAGTGCCTCGTATTGTTCATGGTGGCGCAGCAGGGTGAATATGCCGCGCGCGAGCGTCGCCGATGTGTTCTCTTGCCCGCCGATGAACATTGCCATGATCATCTGAAGCAGTTCGCCCTCGCTGAGCACCCCGTCGATGTCGCGGCTTGCGATGAGTGAGTCGATCAGGCTATGGCCCGGGTTGGCACGGCGCGAGGTCGCGAGTTCGCGGGTGTAGGCCATGAACTCGCCATTGGCCGCCGCTCGTTCCTGCAGCGAGGCCGACGAGGTGGAGAAGAAGACGCCGGTCCAGGAGATCAGGCGCTTCTTGTCCTGCGGTGGGACCTCGAGCAGCTCGCACATCACGCTGATCGGCAGCAGGCTCGTGTAGGTGGCGACGAGGTCGGCGGGTGGCCCGGCCGAGGCGAGCTGGTCGAGAAGGCCGGCGACAACGTGCTGCACTATCGGCCGCCAGGTTTCCACCTGGCTAGGCTTGAACGCGCCCTGGATCGTTCGCCTGAGCCGCGTGTGCTCCGGCGGATCAACATTGACGATTGAGTCGGCGACCTGCGACATGTCGCCATCTGCCACCATCCGCGGAGCGCCGGGGTGGCGGAAATTGCGGCTGAAACGGCGGTCCCGCAGCACAAAGGCGGCGTCGTTGTAATCCATTACCATGTGCGCGAGGTCGCCGCTCGGCAGCCTGATCGTCCCGAGCGGGCATTCCTGGCGGCGTCGCGCGTACAGCCGCGACGGAGTGCCGAAATCCTCCCGCCGCAAATGGAAGGGGAAGATGTCTGGCGATGGCTCAGCCATCCTCACCACCGGCTCTCGGTGCCCTGCTCACTGCTCACGCGTTCGGCCCGGCGCGGTAGCGCGCCCGCAGGGCCAGCTTGTTGACCTTGTCCGCGCCGGTCAAGGGCAATGAGTCCACGAACTCAACGTGCCGCGGAGCATACAGCTCCTTCAGGCCGGTGGCGACCAGGTTGCGAAGCTCTGCCTCGGTCACCGAAGCGCCCGGCCGGATGACAACGAACGCGTGGACGGCCTCGCCAAGCTCCTCGTCGGGCACGCCGATGACGGCCGCGGCGCGGACGTCCGGATGTGTCGCGAGGATGTCCTCGACAACTCGCGAGTAAACTTTCTGGTCGCTTTTTCCGGTAATGATGATGTCCTTTGACCGGTCGACCAGGTAGAGAAAGCCCTCTTCGTCGAGGTAGCCCACATCGCCGGTGTGCAGCCATCCGTCAACCAGCGTCTGCGCCGTCAACTCGGGCTGCCCCCAGTACTCGTCCATGACCAGCATTCCCGAGACCCATACCGCGCCGGTTTCGCCCGTCCCGACCGCGGCGCCTTTCTCGTCGCGGATCTCGATCCGCATATCGGCGAATGGCTTTCCGCATGAGCTGAGCCGACCGGGGTGCTCCGGATCGAAGTCAAGGAACGGCAGGTCGGTGATCAGCGGCGCCTCGGTCATGCCGTAGACGAGCCGCACAACCGGGCCGAGGCGCTCGATCGCCTGCGCAAGCCGCGCCGGGGCGGGCGCGCTCGCTCCGCAGTTCAGGTATCGAAGGCTGCTGTAGTCGGTCTGCGCGAGCGCGGGGTGATCGAGCATCTCGTACAGCCGAAGCGGCCCGATGAACGTGCTGGTCACCCGCTCACGCTCGATCGTGGCGAGGAACTCCGGCATGTCGAGGTCGTGCATCAGGATGGCCGCGCCGCCCTGGAACAGCGCGAGCAGCCCCGGCATCTGGCCGCTTGTGGTGGAGAACGCGGGGATGCCCAGGTGCCGCATCGCCGGCTCTCCCGAGGCGCGGTAGTATTGCCCGCCAACGAATAGCGCCTGGTAGAAGCGCTGCCGGTGGAGCACAAGCTTCGGCTGGCCGGTAGTGCCGCTGGTGTAGAACAGCGACTCAGGCTCGCCGCCAACGGAGCTGGGGTCAAATCGCGGCGCGTCTCCCGTCAGTTCCGCGAGCAGGTCGGGCCCGGCGCCCGCTGGACCCAAACTGAGCACGGGAACCGGCTTCGCGCGCCCGCTCAGCTCCTTGATGAGTCCCTCGGCCAGGTCGCTGTCGTGGACGAACACGTCCATGCCCGCGTGCTCGATGAAATCAACCTGATCGCGGTGCGGCGCGTAGAGGGGTATGAACCCGGTGCGGCAACCGAGCAGGTGCAGCGCGAGCTGAAGGAAGATCGATTCGGGATGGTTCTTCACCACTGTGATGACGCTCATACCGGAGCGCACGCCGTGTTCGCTCAGCACGGCCGCCATGTCGAAGATGGCGCTGCGGGTCTGCCCGTAGCTGAACCTGCGATCTCCCGCCACGATGGCTTCCGCGTCGCCCAGGGTGCCAAAAAAATCACACGCTTGGAGCACATAGTTCGCATTCGGTACGGCCCGCGCGTCCATCTCGGGTGTCCCTTCAGTTTCGGGGAGAGTGCTGGAGCATCCGGCCCCCGCTTGCCGCCCCGTCAGGCGGCGATTGGCGGGTGGCCAGGTCTATGACCTGGCCACCACGGGCGTTGTGACAGTCATTGCCCGGAACTCAGCTGCTGCCTGACACCATGACCGGCTCCTTTCCTGTGCGGGTTATCTTGACGGCTAGACCCTGAACATGCTCTACAAAAAAATCACGGATTCATATGTCCGTTCGGTAAGACCGCTCTACCCATGTCCGCCACACAGGCATGGGATGGTGATCGCTTAGGGAGGCTTTTCCGCACCGGATGGCCTGCGTAGGATGACGGCGCGACAGCGGCTGGAAGGGACTGACGGCGTGGCAGCAGCGGAGCCCGGCGACGCCGCGCCAGCGCGCGTCCGTGACGAGGCGTCTCGCGTCCGTGACGAGGCGGACGCGCTGCTGGCGAGCTTAGCCACGCCGGAGGGCAGGGCCGATCCATATCCGATCTTCGCCCGCCTGCGCGCGCTGGCGCCGCAGCATCGCAGCGCGTCCGGCAGCATCCTTTTGACCAGGTACGACGACTGCGCATCTGTCACGCGCAATCCGGAATACCGCGCGCAGAGCCCCGCCTGGGCCGACCGGGTCATTCCAGGGTGGCGAGACAGCCCTGGGCAGGTCGCCACGTTCGAGACGATGCTCTTCCGCGACCCGCCGGATCACACGCGGCTCCGCAAGCTGGTGAGCGGCGCATTCACGCCGCGCAAGGTGGACAGCCTTCGCGGCGAGGTTGCCGCGCTCGCCGATCGCGCGCTCGACGCCGTCGCTGACGCCTGCGCCGACGGCGGTACGGCGGATCTTCAGGGCATCCTCGCCCTGTCGCTGGCGATGCCGGTGATCGGGAGGCTGGTCGGGGTGCCGGAGACCGACTGGCGCCACCTTCGCGCATCGATATCAGCGCTGCTCAACGTTGTGGAGCTGTTCACAAGCAAGAAGGAGCTGGCCGAGGCGGACGCCGCGGCGCTCGCGCTGCGCCGTTACTTCGCAGATCTTGTCGCGGAGCGCCGCCGCTCCCCACTTGGTGATCTTGCTTCTGCTTTGGTGGCGACCCGGGACTCGCCGGACGCGCGCGCGTCAGGTGATGGCAGCCGGCTGACCGAGGAGGAGCTGCTGCAGACGCTCACCTTCCTCTTCATGGCCGGCGTGGATACGATGATCAATCTGCTCGCAAATGGCACCGCCGCCCTGATCGCGCATCCGGCGCAGGCCGAATTGCTGCGCGGCGATCACGGCTTGGCAGCCGCCGCGGTCGAAGAGGGTGCCCGTTCCGGCGGACAGTCTGGTGATAGCGCTGCTCGGCGCGGCGAACCGAGACCCCGCGCGGTTCACGGCGCCGGACCGGTTCGACATCTCCAGGACGGGCCCGGCCGTGCTCTCGTTCGGCGGCGGCATCCACTATTGCCTTGGCGCTGCGCTCGCGCGGGTGGAGGCCGAAGAGTTCTTCTGCTCCCTGGTGACCCGGTTTCCTGGCTTGCGGCTGGCTGGAACCCCCGTCCGCAGCGGCGTGGTCTTTCGTGGTTTCAGCTACCTCCCCATAGCAGCACGCTGAGGTGCGCACGCACAGCCGCGTACATTTTGCTTGCGAGCGGCAGCCAAATGTACGCGGATCATGGTCTCCGCGCGCACACCAGGAATTCGGCGAAACCGCGCAGCACCACCCCCCGGCGGACCGGCGGGCTCGCCAACTGCATGGTGGGAAACCGGTTCACCAAGGCTGGGAAGAAGACACCCGCCTGCAAGAGCACGGCCGGGCCCGTCCTGGAGATGTCGAACCGGTCCGGCGCCGTGAACCGCGCGGGGTCTCGGTTCGCCGCGCCGAGCAGCGCTATCACCAGACTGTCCGCCGGAACGGGCACGCCGCCGATTGTCGCGTCCGCGGCAGGGACGCGTCCCATTGCCTGCACCGGGGCGTCGAACCGCAGCGCCTCCTCGACCGCGCCGCCCGCGAGCGCGGCGTCCTCGCGCAAGGCCATCGCCTGGGCGGGGTGGGTGAGCAGCGCGGCCGTGCCGTTGAGCAAGAGGTCGACCATGCTCTCGATGGCGGCGCTGAAGATCAGGGTGAGGGTCTGCAGCACCTCCTCCTCGGTCAGCCCGCCACCCTCGCCCGGCGCATGCGAGTCCGCCGAATCGCGGATAGCCACAAGTGCAGAGGTGAGATCGTCGCACGGCGCGCGGCGACGCTCAGCGACAAGATCGGCGAAGTAGCCGAGCAAAGCCGTCGCCGCACGGTCGATGATGCCGAGGTTCGCCGCGCTTGCGGCGCCGTCGACCGCAAGCCGCAGTCCCTCGAGCGGTTCACGTAACAGCGGCTGATCGGCCTCTGGCACGCCGAGCACCTTGCCGATCACCGAGATGGGCAACGACGCGGCGAGAACCTCGTGCAAGTCGGCCGTGCCGCCGTCGCTGCAGGCATCGGCCACCGCGTCGAGAGCGCGATCGGTGAGACGGGTGATGTGCGCACGGAGCTGTTCCGCGCGGCGCTGGGTAAACGCCCCGCTGACCAGGTGCCGCAGCCTGGTGTGCTCCGGCGGGTCGCGAAAGAGGAACGACTCCGCCGTGACGCGCAATCCCGGATGCTCACGCCATCCGGGCCGGACCCGGTCCAGCCATTCCGCGCTTTGCGCCCTCAGCCCGGGGTCCCGCATCAGCGCTGCGCAATCGTCGTACCTGGTCAGGTAGACCTGGCCGGACGCCGTCTTGTGGACGGGGGACAGCTCACGCAGCCGGGCGTAAACCGGATAAGGATCCGCCATGGGTTCGGGCGTCTGCAGCGCAGAAACCAACTCGTCCGCCTCCGCTTGCCGTTGCAAGGCGACGGTCTCCGGCCGGACCATGAGGACCTCCCATGTCAAGCGTCGCGCCCATCCCCCGGTCCCAACACACCTACATTAAGAGGTTGCGCCGCGCCTGCCACGATCCTGGATCGCACATCCATCTTCGTAGTGCCCTCGGCCGGATGGCCCGACCCTAGGA
>WNFY01000822.1_pt1 | contig 28599 bp, 27 predicted proteins | sample 5400091 | NCBI WGS metagenome assembly WNFY01 (sample SAMN13153364, study PRJNA577476) | soil metagenome | isolation source: 60 cm soil or saprolite under grassland replicate 1 | place: USA:California | collected 2016-06-15 | reverse complement strand
GACATCAATGCGCTGATCGCGGCCAATAGAAAATCACGTGGCGCGGCGTCTGTTGGCATCGACGGCACTGTCGCACAGGCGCAGTTCGCAATTCCGCTGGAAAGACTCGACGTTCCGTTTCGAAATGCACTTGGTCTGGGCGATCGGTATTTGAACGCGACTGTCACGATAGTAGCGCCGCCGGGAACCAACGCGAGCAGCGTGCAACTGAGCGAAGTGACGCTCAACGGCCACAGAATTCCCGCCGGTTTGCTGGACTGGCAATTACCGGGAGTCGGAAAATCGCTGCGAACTTATGTGATCAAATATGCCAACCAGTATGGAGTAACGGATGGAGAAATCAGAGACGGCAAAGTAATCCTGCACACCAGCGGCCACTAATTGCATTAGCAACGGGTATGCATGGGAACGAATTTCTCTCGCGAACGCGCCGATTTCTTGCTAGGCAAGTAGCTCTTGAAAAAACTGATGAATAAAAGCGAAACAAGTTTGTGGCTGGGCGTGAGCGAGGCGGCACGAAATGCATTGACTCCGCGCGATTACAAAGTGGGCTCTTTGCCGCAACGAGTCGCGCAGTCGGGTGTTCCTGCGGGCGAACTGGTAAGGGCAGACCGGTCGAGCCCGGAGATAAAGCGCGCCTGGGTCCCCGGTGTGGAAATTTTCTCTCGCACAATTCATTCTCAGCGTCATCGCGGAGTTTTCGGCGAGTTTGTCCGACGCGACGAGGGAGTTCTGGCGAAAATCGGATTTTGGCCGAAGCAATGGTCGGCCGCCCGTATGTTTGCGCCCAGCGCCAAAGGATTTCATGTGCATCCACCGAGCATTCCGGCCGATACGACCGCCGAGAAATGGCTGCGCCGTTTGTTCATGCGCGGGCCGCAAAATTATTCGCTGCGTCGTTATGATGACGAGCAGTGGGACGTCATGTTTTTTCTCCAGGGACGCGTGGAGATGATTTTGTGCGATGTGCGCGCTGGTTTTTCAAAACGCATCATGCGTTTCTTCATCGATGGCGACAATCACCAGAGCAGTAACAATGTGGGAGTGGTCGTTCCACCCGGGGTCGCACACGCGATTCGCGTAGAAGGGTCGGAAGATGTCATCATGGTTTACGGGACAAGCTCCGTTTTTCATCCCGAATTCGAGGGACGCATCGCGAGCGAAATCGAAAGCGCGGAGTTGCCCGAATCCTGGCAGAGATTTTTAGGTAGGGGCGATTGACCTCAATCGCCGCGGGCGGTTCCGGTGAACCGCCCTACCTTTGTCTAATGAAGCGAAGCTTCGATCCGGCTGTGTTGGAAATGATGGATCGGCCGCAGCCGGTTTCGACTGAGTTGGAGCGCGATCTGGAACGGCTTCGGCAGCTCAACCGATGGTTCGGCAGCCATCGTCTTGTTTTGAATTTCATGCGCCGCTGGATCAAGCCGCATACCCGCACCCGTATCGTCGATCTTGCCACCGGGTCCGGCGACATTCCGCGATTGATTGCAAATTACGCTCGTGGGATTCGCGCGCAGGTCGAGATCGACGCTTTGGATCGACAGTCTGCGACACTGGAAATTGCCCGGAAATTGAGCAGTAGCTATCCGGAAATTTACTATCGCGAAGCGGATATTCTCGAATGGAATTCCGTGGAAACATACGACATCGCGCTGTGCACGCTTGCGCTTCATCATTTCAGTGATGAAGACGCGGTAAGTGTGTTGCGGCGATGTCGCCAGTTGTCCCGAAGATTTGTTCTCGTTTCGGACTTGCGGCGGGGAATTCTCCTGCGGACCGGCGTTTATCTTTTAACCGCGATGATTTTTCGTGAACCGATGACGCGTCATGATGCCCGGCTCTCTGCGCTGCGCGCATTTTCATTTGGCGAAATGCGCAATCTCGCGCTGTGCGCCGACTGGAAGCATTTTGGTCACAAAAAGTTTCGCTTCGCGCGGCAAGCCATTTGGCTCGAAGCCGCGTGACGCTCACCCATTTGTCATTCCGACCCCGAAAGTGTTCGGGGCTGCCAAGCCGTAGCTTTATGCGAAGGTCTGGAGGAATCTCTGGATACGCCTTCAATAATCAACTTGGTCTTGGCGATGCGAATCATTACTACGATTGCTCAAGTGCAATCACTGCCGCGCTCGAAGCGGCGAGTATTGGTGCCCACGATGGGAGCACTGCACAAGGCGCATGGCGAATTGATTCGCGTTGCCCGTAAGCACGCCGGCGGGAATGGCGAGGTGGCTGTGAGCATCTTCGTGAATCCGCTCCAGTTTGAACCGGGAGGCGATTACCAGCGATACCCGCGCCCAGAAAAGGTTGATGAGGAATTTTGTCGATACGCCGGCGTCGATCTGTTGTTCCGTCCCAGTGTGGGGGAAATGTATGGTGACGATCGTTCGGTGTTCGTCGAAGAAGTCTTTCTTTCCAAGACGCTGGAAGGCGGGTCGCGCCCCGGACATTTTCGCGGGGTTTGTACTGTGGTCGCGAAGTTGTTCAACCTTCTCGCGCCTTACGCGGCGGTGTTTGGCGAGAAAGATTTTCAGCAACTGGCGATCGTTCGCCGCATGGTGCGCGATCTCAATTTCAAGATTGACATCATTGGCGTGCCCACTATGCGCGAAGAAGACGGGCTGGCGTACAGTTCGCGGAACGAGTATTTGAATTTGGAAGAACGAAAACAGGCTACAGTTTTACGCAAAGCCTTGCTCGCCGCGGCAAATGCCACCGAGAAATCGGCGAACGACATCGTCGCCCTTGTGCGAAAGGTGATTAATGAAGCGCCGCTGGCACGGATCGATTACGTTGAGCTTGTGGATGCGGAAACTTTGAGGCCGGTCGAAATGGCTGGACCGAACTCGGTGCTCGTCTTGGCGGTGTTCTTCGGCACAACTCGTTTGATCGACAATATTCGCCTGGGAGAAAGGAATACGACTTTGTAGGGCGCGTGTGTCAGACGCCAACCTCGGCGTTTCACAGAAGCGCTCTACAATTTCAGCCATGAAAGAATACGATTTCGTCGTGATCGGCAGCGGCGTTGCGGGTCTGAGTTTTGCGTTGAAAGCGGCAAAGCACGGATCGGTAGCTGTCGTCACCAAACGCAGGGGCTCCGATACAAACACCGCCTGGGCACAGGGCGGGATCGCCTGCGTGACCAGCGATGAAGATTCATTTGAGTTGCACGTGCGCGATACGCTTGAGGCCGGTGCCGGTCTTTGTGACGAAGCGGTGGTCCGCACGATCGTTACTGAGGGCCCCGAGCGCATCCGGGAGCTGGCGGAGCTCGGTCTCCAGTTCGATGAGCGCGAGATCCACGGGCATCGTGAGCTCGATCTAGGCAAGGAGGGTGGTCACTCGAAGCGTCGAGTCCTGCACGTGCGAGACGTAACCGGGAGAGAGATCGAGGAGACTTTGCTGCGCGAGCTGGGCCGACAATCGCACGTCCAGCTATTGGAAAATCAAATGGCGGTGGACCTGATCACGGCAGCGAAACTCGGTTTTGCAACAGAAGACCGTTGTCTTGGCGTTTATGTTTTGGATGAAAAAACGGGCGAAGTCGAAACGATCCGGTCAGATCGGATCGTGCTTGCGACCGGCGGTTGCGGCAAAGTTTATTTGTATACGACGAATCCAGACATTGCGACTGGAGACGGCGTGGCGATGGCGTGGCGCGCAGGCGTGGAAATCGCAAACATGGAGTTCATTCAGTTTCATCCCACATGTCTTTTTCATGCGGAGGCGAAATCATTTCTCATTTCCGAAGCGGTACGCGGCGAAGGTGGGATTTTGCGTAACAATCGCGGCGAAGATTTCATGAAACGCTACGATCCTCGTGGCTCACTCGCGCCACGCGACATCGTGGCCCGCGCAATCGACGCCGAGATCAAGCGATCGGGGGCGAAATGTGTGTTTCTCGATATCACGCACAGATCTCCGGAATTTATTCGGGAGCGTTTTCCGCACATTTACCAGACATGCCTGCGGTTCGGAATCGACATGTTGAAGCAGGCCATTCCCGTCGTGCCAGCAGCGCATTATCAATGCGGCGGAATCAAGACCGAGATCAACGGCGCCACGAGTTTGCCCGGTTTATATGCGATTGGCGAGGTCGCCTGCACAGGGATGCACGGAGCCAACCGACTCGCAAGCAATTCGCTGCTGGAAGGTTTGGTAGTGGCGCACGGTGCCGCGGCTGTGGCTGTGCAAATGCGATCCGCTGCACAGCGAAAAATTCCCTTGCCTGAGTGGCGATCGGGAAATGTTCAGGACGTTGATGAACTGGTGGTGATCTATCACAACTGGGACGAGATCAGGCGGCTCATGTGGGATTATGTGGGAATTGTACGCACGGATAAGCGGCTCCAGCGCGCCAGCGCGCGGCTGCGAAATCTCCAGCGCGAAATCCGTGAGTTTTATTGGAACTTTAAAGTATCGGTTGACTTATTGGAGCTGCGGAATCTGGCAGCGGTAGCGGCGTTGATCGTCGATTCGGCTCTGTGTCGCAAAGAAAGCCGCGGCCTCCATTACACGCTCGATTACCCACAGATCGACGACCGGCAATTCAAACACGACACAGTGCTAAGCCGCGCGTGACCGCGTAACCGACATCTTTGATGCCGGTTTCTCTGAACGGCGGGGGCTTCTGCGGGCCGGGATCACCGATCCCGGCTACAACTCGAACTGTCAGCTTTTGCTCTAGCGGCCCAAATGCTGGCTGAAAACCACTCAACCCATGTTCATCTGAACGCAAAATCCTGTGTTCTGAAGCTTCGTCTGGATTACTGCATCGGAAGATTGGGCTTGCCTAAGAGCGGGGAATCGGATAGAAGGTGGCGGCGTTTGTGATGAGGAGACTTCTTGCGGCTTGTCTCAGTCTTGCTGTTGCTGGTGCCCCGAAAGTCTTCGGGGACGAACAATCTACGTCTCCCTACGCGACGGCGGCAGACTTTGCCAAATATGCGATGAAACTGCGGGAGCAGGCATTGCTCAAAGTGGAACCGCAAGTTTTCATCCCTACCAGTTCCCGCCCCGCAATCCAGCGTTACCCTTGGAAAACGAACATCGTAACGACCGTCTTTTGGGTTGGAGAACAGGCTGGAGGCAATAATCCCGTCCCCAATTACAGGAGTTGCTGGGACTTTAACTGGACGACGAATTACGGTGGATACGATAATCCCGAATCGAGCGCGCGGCGAAATTATATCCCCGTGGCATTTGTTCCCAAATTGAATCCCTTCTACTGCGCGCTGCCATACAACGATGTCACGCATGGCCAGTTTAAGCCGGAGGCGCCGCTCGTAATACCGTGGTTCAAACAAGTGTATACAGGGCAGGGACAATCGGTATGCCGGGACCATTGGATCGCCATTCGTAAAGGCAATCGCACCTGTTATGCTCAATGGGAAGATTGTGGGCCATTTCGCACTGACCACTTTCAATACGTGTTTGGCAATGAGCGGCCCAAGCCGAATCTTAATCATGGCGCCGGGCTCGATGTTTCGCCAGCTGTGCGCGACTACCTCGGATTAGCGCCGACCGACGTGACCGATTGGCAATTCGTCGAAGTACGTGATGTGCCTCCTGGGCCGTGGCGCAGCTATGGCGAAAATAATCACTTCGTCATTGCTCGTAGCAAAACCGAGCAGCGAATGGCTGATCGGAATCTTAACGCGGCGAAAAAGTAGGTTTCTTCCCGGGCGGCCTATGGGGTTGCCGAAGGCCGCTCCATCGGCGTGGCCGATGGTGATGGCGAGGGAGTCGCGCTCGCCGGTGCATTTCCGCCAGCGTGTGGACTCGGATGCGAAGGTTTTGGCGTCGCCATCCGGATCAATTCCGATACGGTGACGAATTTGAAGCCCTTGGCCTCGAGCGCGTCGAGAGTAGAGGGCATCGCTTCGATCGTCCCCGGATGAATGTCATGGGACAACACGATCGAACCGGGCTGCGTCTCCTTCAGAATACGGTTACGGACCACCGCCGGTCCGGGCCGTTTCCAGTCAAGCGGATCAACGTCCCACAGAATGACCCGGTATCCGAATTCATCATGAATCCAGCGTTTTTCGCGTGACGTAATCGATCCATAAGGCGGTCGCATCAGCGTAGGACGACCGCCGGTAGCGCTTCTAATCGCATCGTCAGTTCGTCGCAATTGGCTACGAACATTGTCGTCCGACATTTTGCCGAAGTTGGGGTGGGACCAGCTGTGATTTCCAATTTCATGTCCTTCCTGAGCAGCCCGGGCAACTATCTCAGGATGTTCCGCGACGTTTTCGCCGATCACGAAGAAGGTGGCCTTGATGTGATGCGCGGCAAGTAGATCAAGCAACTTGGGAGTAAGCGTCGCGCTTGGCCCATCATCAAACGTCATGGCGATGTAAGGACCATCGACATGCACTGAATTGAACGTAATGCTCGGATCTTCCGCCGTGGCTTGGGTTTTTTGCACCGCATGACGCGCCGCCGGCGTGGGATCAGCTCCCGCTGCAATCGCGATAGCGACTGACGCGAAGCAAATGAACAACAAACGGTAAACAGACATGAGCACGAAAGTGGCACACTGAACGCCTGTGTCTAGCAGAGGCCGGCACTTACACAGTACGCAGGCGATTGACCCGGAGATAAAAACTTGGCGAACTTTGCCCTGCCGCAGAAATCAACCCGAAGTTTCGGGCGGGTGCGGGTTTACCCTTTCCGCAACTTTTGCAGCTCTTCGATGAATGCGTCCGCACCGCCAGGGAAGTAACCCTCGTAATGCCAGAGCTTCTGCCCATCGCTGTTGACCGCGATAATGGTGGGAAACCCGACAACCTCGTACTGCTGCGCCAGTTGCCGGTTCTGTTTTCGCAGCTCGGCGCTTTGTGCTTTAGCGCGAGGAAAATCGAGCTCTACCAGCACCAGGTTGTTATGCGCAAAATCCTTGAACTGCGGTTGCGACAGAACTTCTTTATCGAACTTTATGCACCAGCCACACCAGTCTGACCCAGTGAAATTGAGGAGAAGGATTTTGTTACCCGCCTTGGCCTGTTCCTGCGCCTTTTTGTAATCATTGAGCCAGTCAGATTCCGCACGCGCGAATTGCCCGCAGAGAAAAACAAAGGCCGCCAGCGCGCAAAGAATCAGTCGATCCATTTTCACGTCACCATGTTCGATGCGATTACAGTCCTGCGCAAGAGCGGTACTGCGCACCGCCAGTGCGATCAATCTTTCTTTTACCAAGCTTCGCAAATAGCCCGGCGGAATAGCGCCGGGCTATCAACGAATACCGAAGATTTAACGCAGATGTTTCGAGACGAGCTTGGTCATCTCGAACATGCTCACCTGGCTCTTCCCATTAAATACCGGCCTTAGTGAGTCGTCGGCGTTGATCATTGTTCTTTTCTTCTTGTCTTGGAGCCCATGCTTCTTGATGTAGTTCCAGAGCTTCTTTGTCAGCTCGGAGCGTGGCAGCGGCTGCGACCCAACGACGGCGGAGAGCTTGTCATCAGGTTGAACCGGTCTCATGAAGGCGGGATTCGGTTTGCGCTTGGAAGTTTTCTTTTTGGTTTTCGGCATGAAGGCTTGACTAACGTTTCGCTTGCAAGAGAGCAAGATTAAATTTGTGCAAAATCCAAAAATTTTATTGGCCGCCCATTCGGCGTATGGCCAGCACCGTCATATCGTCCGGTGAAGTGTTCACAGAGCCATCCGGAGCAGTGTGCGCTAAAACCCCCTTGAGCAACGCCTCGGCGGTGGGCGCAGAGTGATCCAGCATTTTTTCGAGCTTCTGTGGAGTCGGACGGTGCCGTTCATCCTTTGTCCAGCGAAACAGGCCGTCGGTATAGAGAAGAAAAGCATCCCCTGGCTCAAGATCGATGGTTGTTTCCGAAAATTCCGGCTGTTCGATCAAACCCAGCGGGGGTGCAATCGAGGCGACTGATTCCATCGTGCCGTCACTGCGCGTGACCAAAAGCGGAGGATGGCCTGCGCCTACAACACTGGCACTTCCCGTTGCAGGATCCAGCGCCACGCACATTGCCGTCATAAATGAGCGCGAGCCAAAAATGCTGCGAAAGTCATGATTAACGGCTTCCATCACAGTGGCAGGCGTATCGTGCTCGGCATGGCCATGGTGAAAGAGAAGTTTTGCCAGCGTAGTAAGCAACGCGGCAGCGGCGCCGTGACCGGTGCCATCCGCGATCCAGAACAAAATCCGCCCGTCTTTCATTCGCAGCCAGCCATAGATATCGCCGCCGACCTGGATCACTGGGCGATAACAAGTTGCGATCTCCCACCCCGGCAGCTCCAGTGGTTTTTGCGGAATCAACGATTGCTGTGTTAAACGCGCAGCGGCCAGATCGCGCTCAAGATTTCGGCGCCATTTCTCGAGTTCCTCATTTTGCCGTTCCAACTGCCGCCGCATGGAGCGGAGGCGAAGCTGGGTCTCGATTCTAGCCCGCAACACTGCGGCATTGACTGGTTTTGTCACGAAATCATCCGCGCCAGCCTGCAGACAGGATACCTCGCTTTCTTCACTCCCGTGGGCTGTCAACATAATCGTGGGAATTTGTGCGACTGCCGAATGCCGATCCGAGCGGAGGCGTGTTAGCACTTCGGCACCGTTTAACCCTGGCATATCGAAATCAAGCAGCAGGATTGACGGGGGCTTCCCGTGAACTGTTTCCAGAGCTTCGGAGCCGTCCTTAGACACACGACACCTGTAACCAGCAGCCGTGAGTAACTTCGAAAGCACACGGCGACTCATCGCGTCATCATCCACGACCAAAATTTCTGCACTAGAATCGTCGGACATCTCTTCTTCCGATTCGGATCAGACATGCTGCATCATTGTATTGCTCCGCTGTTTCTCGAGGCATGCACAGCGGTCGCAGAAAAAAATGATTTAATGATTGGCAACGAATGGGACTCCGGATACGATTGCAGAAGTCTTTACGCTTATGAAATTTTCATCGTCGCTTGCGCTGGTTGCGGCCTTTGTCCTCATGTCCTGCTCTGAAGAGCCGCCGCCGCCAACCACCCACCACCGAGCCGCGAGGTATCCCGCCACCCAGACTGCGGAATACCCGCCGCAGCAACAGCCTTTCAATCCGAACGGGCCAGTTCAGCCGACGAGTCAGCCACCAGTAGAACAGCCGGCGACCACGCCTCCTCCAATGGCAGCGCCGACAAAAGTCGCGAAGGGAGATTATCCGTATGGAGTTCCGGTCCCTGGCAAACCGCACCTGGTGGAGAGTCCTTATTCCCCTGGCAAATATATCGATGTCGAAGGATTCCCTCCGGGAACCGAGGTGAAGGATCCTTATACCGACAAGATCTTTCTCGTGCCGTAGCAGCCTGCATCCTCGATGATTTAGCCGGTTGCGCCGATGCTGGATCGTATATACCGGATGCCGGATTAGCGCGGTTCGTGTTTTCCATCGGGCAGTATTTAAGCATCCTGTATCGGTTCCTTTTTATTTTCTATGGAGTTACGGGTAAAACGAGCGCCGCGAATTGACATCGAAATTACCGTACCCGGCGATAAGAGCATTTCGCATAGGGCGGTGATCGTCGCCGCCCTGTCGAATGGGGTATGTACGCTGCGAGGATTTCTTCCAAGCGAAGATTGCATGCACACGGTGAACGCAATGCGCGCCCTGGGTATAAAGATCGAGCAGCCTGAGCCGGCGACACTAATCGTTCACGGGAAGAGGCGAGTTCTGACTGCACCGAAAGAGGAAATTAACTGTGGCAATTCAGGCACGACTATGCGGCTGCTCGCCGGTCTGCTGGCCGGACAAACATTTGAAAGTCGGCTGGTCGGGGACGCCGGATTGTTGCGACGTCCCATGGATCGGGTGATCGCACCGCTTAGCGAAATGGGCGCCAGCATTGTTGCCGAAGGGCCCGACGAAACTGCGCCACTGCGTATCCGTGGTGGTTCACTGCGCGGAATTCATTATCGCCCGCCCGTGGCAAGCGCACAGGTGAAAGGTGCGTTGATGCTGGCGGGTCTTTTTGCCAGAGGCAAGACTACCGTCGAAGAGCCGTTGCCGACGCGAAATCATATGGAGAAAATTTTCAATTATTTCCTCGTGCGAACGGCAGCTGACGGTAATGGCAGTGTCAGTGTATTCGGCGATCAGGTGCCGGAGTCGCGCGACTTTGCTATTCCCGGCGACATCTCGTCGGCGGCATTTTGGCTGGTTGCCGCTGCGGCGCAACGCAGGGGGCATCTGCTCATCCGCGACGTTGGTCTGAATGACACACGAACTGCATTGCTTGCCGTTGTGCTCCGCATGGGCGCGAAGGTGCGCGAGGCGGTTGAGGATGTCGATCAGGTTGAACCGCGCGGCATTGTGGAGGTCACTGGCTTCCCGCTTAAAGGAACCGTCATCCAGGGCAAGGAGGTGCCGCAGCTTATTGACGAACTACCGATTTTGTCTGTTGCCGGCGCCTTGGCAAACGGCAAAACAATTATTCGGCATGCAGAGGAGTTACGCGTAAAGGAAACTGATCGTATCGCGGCAATCGCACACAATCTGCGCACCATGGGCGCCCAGGTTGCCGAGCTCAGTGATGGGCTCGAAATCCACGGGCCCGCTCCGCTGCACGGTGCTCGCGTGGCAAGCTTCGGTGATCACCGCATTGCGATGGCGTTTGCCATAGCCGGTCTTTTCGCTGACGGCGAAACTGTTGTTCAGGATGCGGAATGTATTCGCGAGTCTTATCCAGGATTTGAGGCGGTGCTTGAAGAGTTCACGAATCCGAAGCGGATGCAGGTCAGCACCCCGGTGATCGGTTCACTTACTCCCAGTGCCCCAGGGGAAAGCTAATTAACAGGGGCCGCGCTCGGGTGTCCCACGATTAGAGCGCATTGCATTGCCGCGCAACGCGCGACTAAACTGAGACCCTCGGTCATATGAACTCTTCTCGGCGAGATTTTTTTCATGTAGTCGCAATCGATGGTCCGGCTGCATCTGGAAAAAGCAGTGTCGCGCGAGAGCTCGCCCGGCGGCTTCGCTTTGTTTACGTCAACTCGGGTGCGATTTATCGAGCAATCACCTGGCATATCCTTGAAAAGGGAATCCACGCAGAAGATCTCGACCGCATCACTCAAGCTCTCGACTCAGCGGCGGTTACCAGCTGCCTTTGGGACGGCGAGTCGCGGGTCCTGATCGATAATGTCGACCCTACAGACCATTTGCGTGATGACCATGTGAACGAAAGCGTTGCCCGCGTCAGCAGGTTGCCTGTCGTTCGCGAAATTGTTGCGAAGAAACTTCATGACACTGCCCGCAGCGAGAATTTGGTCGTGGAAGGGCGGGACATTGGCTCTGTCGTTTTCCCCGACACGCCTTACAAATTTTATGTTGATGCTTCTCCTGAGGTGCGTCTCCAGCGTCGTGCTGCACAGGGAGAACGCGACGAAATCGCCCAGCGTGATCAGGCCGATTCTTCACGTCCCGTTTCACCGCTCGTCATTGCGAAAGACGCACACGTGATCGACACGTCGTACTTGACCGTAGAAAAAGTTGTAGGCGAGATTTTCGCCCGACTCAAAGAAATGGGTCTTCGGATTTAAACGCTCTGGCGATTCAAGTTCCCGTAAAGCCGATCGCGAAGTTACGAATTGGTTCTGTGTTAGGATGAATTTCTATTACTGGGTTGGCTATCACTCTTCTCGTCTTGTCGGCCGCTTATTCTTTCGGTTTCGTGTAATTCATCGGGAACGGATGATTCAGAGCGGGCCGGCGATTCTCGCAATGAACCATGAGAGTTATCTCGATCCGCTACTGGCAGGGACCGCGTGCGATCGGGCGATTTACTTTCTGGCTCGGCGGACGTTGCTGGACGCGCCGGTGCTCGGCTGGCTGTTGCCCAAGCTGAACGTGATCCCAGTTAATCAAGAAGGCGTCGATCGCAGCGCCATTAAAGCGTTAATCCGTGCTTTGAATGCCGGGAACGGCGTCTTGGTGTTTCCGGAAGGCTCGCGCACTCTCGATGGTAGCTTGCAGCCGGCCGAGCCCGGATTGGGCTTGGTGATTGCAAAAACGCTCGCGCCGGTCGTGCCGATGCGAATCTTTGGCGCGCACAAAGCCCTGCCACGCGGCGGTGGCGGTTTGCATTTTGCGCCAATTACAATCGTCATCGGTGAACCGATTCATTTTAGCGCGGCCGAGCTTGGGCCGCCGGGAAAAAATGTCTACCGGCAAGTAAGCGAACGCGTTATGAATGCAATCGCGGCGTTGCGCTCGGATTGATCGCGCTGGCTCCTTTAATTCAAAGAAGCGGCGGTAGGCGCCACACTACTGTGCCCCGCGGAGCCGATTCAGCGTCCCAGGAAACCAGAGCCACAGCGTTGCGTGCGTGAAACTGCCACCGATACTACGGCGTGAATTCACGCCACGGGTCTGGCGAAAGGCATCGACAGTCCCCAATCCCAGGGAGCGCGTTTGTCGTAATGCTCGTCATCGTTGGAGCCCTGGCATTATTAACTGTCTTTACCAACGTCCAGCGTTTTCGCCATGCTGATCTTGAGAAGATCGAGGTGAGATCGCCAGGTTCACCCACACCGCAGCCGCCGTAACTTTCGTTTGACTAGCACCGGCCCTTTCGTTCGTTAGAACGGCGATGCGTCAACATTTTTTACTTCCGATATGAAAAGGCTTTTTGTCCTGTCGATGCTCATCTCTTTTGCGATGGTTTCCTCCTGCCAAAAACAGAGTTCGACAACTGGACAACAACTTGCTCAACGAAAAACGGAGTTGGACGCACGCGAGAAGGCATTAGATGAAAGAGAAAAAGCCTTGGCGGAAAGAGAAAAAGCGATAACGACCTCCCGAAGGTTTCCTGCCGCTGCCGAAGTGCGACCCGTTAGCCCCGACGTCGCGCAGTTGAAAGCCGAGAGGGAGAAGAGAATACAACAGCTTCCCGCTGAGATTCAGGCGCAGGGTTTGATCGCCGATCCCGATAAGATCAAAGCTGAAAGAGACACGAGAATACAGGAACGAATGGCCCAAAGACAGCGTAGGATGGAAGAATTACAAGCTAGAAGAATGGCCCACGCGGTGGCACGTCCTGCCACGCAGGATTCGTCGCCGTCTCCATCTGCTTCGCCAACGCCGACGCCCGAGTGAATCCGAGACGCTAATTACGGGCGTCGTCAGCTGATAAATTCGCGGTTTGTGCTGCGAGGTCTCGTGCGTATCGGAGCGTGTCGATCGAATCAACGTTCTTGTCGCGCCGGATTGCCTTGATTCTCGGGAAACGCAGAGCCAGTCCACTGGCGTGCCGCGTGCTAACGTGGATTGAATTGAAAGCGACTTCGAGCACTACATCCGGTTTCACCGTACGATACCGGCCACGCTCGGTGATGGTGTTCCGTTTGAAGTGCTCGGTCAACTCAGCAATCTCCGCGTCGGTCAATCCGCTGTAGGCTTTGCCGATCGGCAAAAGATCGCCAGTCACTTCATCCCACACTGCAAACGTATAATCGCTCAACACGTTATTCCGCTTGCCGTGGCCAAGCTCGGCCGCGACAACCACCACATCCAGTGTTGCCAGCTCTTTCTTCAGTTTAAACCAAAACATTCCGCGCGTTCCGGGCAGATAAAAACTTTCCGGATCTTTGATCATCAGACCTTCGTTTAAGCGCCGGCGAGCGTCTTCAAACGCTTGTTCAATCTCAGCGGCAGAATGAGCAGAGGTTAATCTCGCAGTTTGAAATTGGGACGGCAATCGCACGCGGTCGAGATATCTTCGCCGTTCGCACAACGGAGTTGTTAGCAACGACTGTCCATTCAGCCAAAGAAGATCAAATACGACAAACGCCACCGGCACGTCTGCTGCTGCGCGCGCAAACAAATCTTCAGAGTCGCCTTTGCGGCCCAGCCGCCTTTGCAGATCGAAAAAGGTGAGCCTGCGACCTTCCTCGAAGGCGATAATTTCACCGTCGATAATCAGTTCTTCCTGAAAGTTCCGTCCTTGACCAGCCAGCTCCGGGAATTGGCCGGTGATGCGCCGCAGATCGCGGGAAAAAATTTCAACGCGTTGTGCACTGCGATGAAGTTGCGCGCGGATACCATCGAATTTGTCTTCCACGTGTAGTGTCGCCTGGTTTCGTAAGGCTGGCGGCTGATCAGCGCCTGCCGCATCGACAAAATGTTCCCAAACCGCTTCCGCGGTCGGCTCAGGAGTCGCAAGCATACATTTGATCGGCCGAAAGATTGACAGCTCCGTCTTGTGCAATTCCTTGCGCGAGGCGAGTGCTGCTGTCTGACCGATGTCGCCCAACAACATGTTCGCCTCTCTTACCTGCTCGAGTGGAACGTCAAACGCTTTTGCAATCGCTTCCTCGACCAAACCCTCCCGCAGTCCGATGCGCAGGTCGCCAGTCAAAATTTTAACGACATACTGACCTTCACGCGCTGATAAGATAGAGAATCGATCTTGCAGCAGCTTCGCCTTTGCTTCTGCGCCGCGCGTACGGTGGAGGTTTTCGGATAAGTCGCGCGATCCACGAAGGCTGAACGGCTGTGGCGCCGTTCGCCCATTGAGAATCTCGAACGCGCTTTTGCTGGCATCCCCGTAGCCGCTGGCGATGCGATGAAGTTCCGCGTCGCTGATATCGGTGGCAGCTTGCAATGCGCGGAAGATGACGGCCCACCCAACCTGGAGTGTGCGCAGATCGCTTTGGGCAAACGCTCTTCCGGTAAAGTACAGCGCGGCGACCGGAACTTGCTTGCTGCTCAGGCCGCGCAGGTAATCGGCAAGCAGCCGAATTTTCTCCAGCTTCGATGGCGTCGCAGCGATCGCTTCACCGACATTCGCAAACGCGAGAAATTCGGAATGGATACCGTATGCGTCTTGCCGGAACGAACCTTCAGGTGATTCGGCGGCACGCGAGACGCTCGCACACGGAGGGACGGCACGTTCGCTATTTACGGAAGACAGGTGCAATTCCATTTGGTTTTCTTCGCTTAATGCCCAAGCTTCGACGCCACGCGCGCGCAGGTCACGGGCGAACGCAGCAGCAAAGCCGTGGAGCGTAAGTACTCGCCGGGGTTGTACCAACTCGACATAGCGGATCAAATCCTCATAATCCGCGTGATCCGAAAGAGGAAATGCTGCGTCCACCTGGTAACGGTAAACGGCATTTGCATCGACCGCCCAGCCAGTGATCATCGCCACACGTTTGCGCGGAATTCTTTCCAACATATGCGACCGGTTCGCGCTTGGTGGGCAGATGAGGACTTTCCCTGCAAGATCATTCGGGTTGAAGCGAACGTATTTGCAAAAGGATTGGCCGAACTGCTCGTAAATGCGCGTCATCTGGTAAACAGAGCCGTGCAGCATGGGAGTCAGGCCGGCCCCTTCAAGCGAACATAGAATTTCCTGCGCCTTGCCTAGGGAGTAACCCAGGAGCACGGGCACTTCGGCGGCCTCAATTGTTTCGCGGCAGAATGAGACTATTTGATCAACGACCTGCTCTGTTGGCGGAAATCGATAGCGCGGCAGACCGAATGTAGTCTCCATGATGAGCGTATCGGCCTGTTGCCACTCCGCCTGTTCAGCGGACTTTCCCGGACGGAGTTTAAAATCTCCCGTATACAGGAGTGTCTCGTTACCGAGAGAAAGAAAACATTGTGCCGAGCCGAAGATATGGCCCGCGGGCAATAACATCAGATCGATGCCATGTACGGTTCGTTTTTCACCAAACGGCAGAACGTGCTCCGTGCGATCACCTGGCAGCCGGCGCTCGAGCAAACACGCAGTCCGCTCGGAAACAATGATCTCCTCGTGAGGCGCTATGTGGTCGCTGTGCGCGTGCGAAATGAAAGCGAAGCGCTTTGCGTCCCAGGGATCCAGCCACAAATCTGGTTGCGGCAGATAAATCCCGCGTTCGTAATGAATTTCAATCATTCGGAAGAAACTTACTTTCGGATTCGCACGAGCAAAGCCTCTGGTGCGACAAGCATGCAGGATTTCTGGACTTATGCTTTGCGCGTTGACAGCTAATTCGAAACTCGCCTTTATTAATCAAATGAGGTTTGCCGTCGCTGCTCTGACCTTGCTATCCCTCGCCGTAACCGCTTGGAGTAGGCCACCCCGAGAAGAGCCAAAAGTTCTTGAAAGAGTAACACCGCTGCCTGTGGCGCTCGACAAAGATTTCGAGTTTCGAAAAACGAAGCTTGTGCTCCTCAACGAGAAAACAAAGGTCCAGGGTAATCAGAAAACTACGAGCAGTCTAAACAAAAAGGCTAGCAATTCCCCTAACCAAAAGACTGCAACGCTTCAGGACGCGCCGATCACCTTCGAACGCCAATACCGGATGTTCGGCGCTGTGACGGGCCTCGATCAACGCCAGCGGTTCGGGAATTACTTCGATTTTTTTTGGCGAGCCAAACGGCCCTCCGATGTCACCGTGCGTTTGGAGTATCGTCAGGAAAAATTGCACGAGCACGTCCAGGCACAGGAGATTACATACCGAAACGTGCGCGGCACTCATAAGACGGAATTCAAGGTTATTGGAGACGATTACCTGGATGACGGCCAGGTTATTGCCTGGCGCTGCCTGTTGATCTCAGACGGTCGGATCGTTGCGGAAAATCGCTCGTTCATGTGGGAGTAATATTGGCGGCTGGCGACCGCTTTCTTTGCTCGTGTTCGGGTGTCGCGCGGTGATGCTTTCATTAATGCGGCTCTTCGTGGCCTGCGTTTCGAACTAATTCTGGAACTTCTGGAGTCCTGTGAGGTTTGACAGTATGCCTTTGGGGCTGGTATCCTTTAAAGAGCTAATCGTGGATTCATCTATTCAAGTAGGGGTAAGAGGCCCGACCGTATGGGTGAAAGTCGAGGGGAGAGGTAGTTTTCTCAATAGCGGCAACCTCAAGGAGTTTGCGCGGGCGATGCTGGACCGCGGGTATCGCGAGTTCGTGGTGGATTTAGCAGATTGCGCCATGATGGATTCCACATTCATGGGAACGATGGCCAGTGTAGCGTTGCGGTTAAAGGAACTTGGTCGCGGCCATCTTCACATTGTTCACTGCGGGAATCGTAGCCAGGAACTTCTCTCGGGGCTCGGCCTCGATCAGATATTTGATATTCATGCCAACGGCGCGCGCGCGCCTGAATGCGGAGCGCTCGAGCCAGCTCCCGCAGGCAACTCGTCAGAGGCCCGAAAACAGGAGCAGGCAGAAACGATGCTGGAAGCGCACGAGGCACTTTGCGAAGCGGCGCCGGAAAATCTCTTTCGATTCAAGGACGTTCTAGATTTCTTAAGACAAGACCTTCATCGCGAGACGCCATTGAAGTAAACTGGCCCTTCCACGATGTGGCCGACTTTTCTCCTCGGACTGCTTGTAGCGTCTGTCGCCGGGTGGATTGTGACCGGCTATCTCCAGATGCGGCGGATTCGCAGGTTAGAGCGGTCTCATGAGGAGATCCAGGTCGAGGAGACCCTCGTTTTCGATTTCCTGCACGGCCTTGGCGAAGCCTTCCGAGAGACGATTCGACCTCAGGAACTTCATCGGCTCATCGTCGAAGGGGCGACCCGCATTCTCGACGCGCATGGCGGTGCGCTTTATGTGACAGATCGCGCTGGCTGTAAACTCACGCCGACTTTCATCTCCAAAGGCTGTCCGCCATTAGTCGATATTCCGCCGAATATTTTGCAACAAGCGGCCGCCTCTCCCGTCGCTCTGGAAAAATTTCTACGACTGCACACAGTCGGCCCGGGTGAAGGACTAATTGGGCGCGTCTGGCAAACAGGACAGGCTGTTTGCTTGAACGACCTTTCCGATGCTCCGGAGCTGGCGAAATTGCGCAGCAGCGCATTTGGCAGCAGGTCCATAATGGCGGCGGCGCTCCGATATGGAGCTCAGGATCTGGGTGTCCTGGTGCTCGCGAATGGCCCGATGGGTGGACCGTTTTCGCAGGCCGATTTCGTCGTTTTTAAATCGATCGCCGAGCAATCTGCCTTTGCGCTCTACAACGCGATTATTTATTCCATGGCCAATGAAAAAAAGCGGCTCGATCACGATCTCGAGATTGCACGGGATATTCAGCGCATTTTGCTACCCTCGGAGGCGCCGGCCATTAATGGATTTCAGATTAGCGGCATCAACGCGCCGGCCCGCCAGGTAAGCGGCGACTATTTCGATTACATCCAGGTGGATCAGGAGCGGCTGGGCGTGGCAATTGCAGACGTTTCGGGCAAAGGCGTTCCGGCATCGCTCATCATGGCGATTTGCCGCAGCGTTTTGCGCGCTGAAGCGGCCCGAAACCCGTCGCCGGCAGATGTCTTACGAAAGGTGAATCGTCAGCTTTATCCTGACATTAAGGAAGACATGTTCATCAGCATGGCCTATCTCATTCTGGACCACCAGCGCAATGGAATTACCCTCGCGCGCGCCGGGCACGACGCACCGTTACTCTATCAACGGAAGTCGCAAACTGTCACACCGATAAAATCGCCGGGAATGGTGGTGGGAATTGACAGCGGAAGCGTGTTTGATAGGCTTACAGTTGATTTCGCCGTCTCGCTCGAGCGCGATGATTGCCTCGTCCTCTACACCGACGGCGTGACCGAAACGTTAAATGCTGAGGGGGACGAGTTCGGGCTCGATCGTATGATGCAATCCATGCGCGCCAGCGCAAACGACGGCGCCCAGGCGATTGTGAAGAAAATCATCGGAGACGTGCGCGACTTTACCGGCTCGGCGCCTCAGAACGACGACATAACGTTGATAGCCATCCGCAAAACATGAAAAAAATTCCTGTTTCCGAACAAAACGAACGAATGAAGGCATCGGGTTCATCTATGCCGGCGACTGCCACCGACCAAATCGAGACGGAAGATGCCATGTCCGGCTTGCAAGCCGATCTCGATCGATTTCGCGATCTCGCGTTGCGCAGCCAGGCTGACTTCGACAATTACAAAAAGCGCTCCGCGCGCGAAAAGGAAGAGGCGATCCAGTACGCCAACAAATCGTTACTTGAGCGCCTGGTTGCAATTATCGATAACTTCGAGCTTGGCCTCGCAGCCGCAAAAGAGCAAGGCAAGCAATCGCCGATTTATTCCGGAATGGTTCTCGTCCAAAAACAACTGAACGATTTGCTCGCTGAAAATGGGCTGCAACCAATCGAGGCCGAAGGGAAAATGTTCGATCCGAACCTGCACGAAGCGATTGCGCATGAGCCGAGCGATCAAGTGCCTGAAGAAATTGTGCTGCGGCAGACTCGTCGCGGTTATCGATTCAAAGACCGATTGCTGCGGCCTGCCAAAGTGGTTGTTTCCAGCGGACCAGCAAACAAATAAGCCTACTTGCTCGCTTCACCGCTTGATCGCATAGATCACGCAAGACGTATCCGCCCGTAATGGAAACTCAGAAACGCGATTACTACCAGGTGCTGGGTGTTGAACGAAACGCTACCGGAGAAGAGGTGAAACGCGCCTATCGCAAGCTCGCGGTCAAGTTTCATCCGGATAAAAATCCGGACGACCCGCACGCCGAAGAAAAGTTCAAGGAATTAGGTGAGGCGTACGATGTCCTCATGGACCCGGAGAAACGCGCGGCATACGATCGCTTCGGTCACGCCGCATTTGCTTCCGGCGGCGCAGGCTTTGGCCGCGGTGCGTTCCATGATCCATTCGAGATTTTCCGGGAGGTTTTCGGCGGAGGCGGCTTTGGCGGCGGAATTTTCGAGACATTTTTCGGCGGCGGCGGCGCGCGGTCGGATGATCGGCGACGCGGATCGGATTTGCGTTACGACATGGAAATCAAGCTGGAGGAGGCAGCTTTTGGAGCGGAGAAACAGATTGAAATCGAGAAACTCGATGCATGCGATAAATGCGGGGGCACCGGCGCGGAACCCGGTTCGCACAGGACTCGCTGTCCCACTTGCGGGGGTCGCGGGCAGGTTGTCAGTTCACGCGGATTTTTTCACATTTCGCAGACGTGTCCTCGCTGCCACGGCGCCGGCGAGATTATTGAAAAACCGTGCCAGAAGTGCCGTGGCGAAGGCCGCGTCGAAAAACTGAGTCGTGTTAGCCTGAAGATTCCCGCCGGAATCCGGGAAGGCACTCGATTGCGTTCGTTAGCCAACGGCGAAGCAGGCGTTGATGGAGGTTCGCCAGGCGACCTTTACGTGGTCATTCACATCAAGGAACACAAGATCTTTCAACGTGAAGGCGACGACTTGTATTGCGAAGTGCCCATCCCATTTTCCATTGCGGCGTTGGGCGGGGAAATTGATGTGCCGACACTGGAAGGCAAAGGGCATCTCAAGGTGCCTGCCGGCACGCAAAGTGGACAAATGTTCAAACTCCGCGGCAAAGGAATAATAAACGTCAACGGCCGCGGCCACGGTGAGTTGTTCGCGCGTTTGATCGTCGAAGTACCGTCGCGGCTAAATGCGGAACAATCTCGCAAACTTGAGGAATTCGCAGCGCTTTGTGGCGAAGAAAACACTCCAATGAGAAGAAGTTTCTTCGAGCGCGCGAAGGAATTTTTCAAATAAGCGCCGCACATTCCCGTGGTTCGGAATGCTGTCAAACTAATCGAATGCCCGCGAGACGCCTGGCAGGGTCTCAAACGGCAAATCCCGACTGAACTCAAGTCGCGCTACCTCCGCGCACTGATCGCGGCGGGCTTTAAGCACATCGACGCTGTGAGTTTTGTTTCTCCCAAAGCCGTTCCGCAGATGGCCGATAGCGAGAAAGTGCTCGAGCAAATCGAGTTGCCGGACGATGTCGAAATCATCGGCACTGTGGTGAATGAAAAAGGCGCCAAGCGCGTCACAGCAACCAAAGGAGTTACGACTCTAGGTTATCCCTGTTCCGTCTCTGAAACGTTTCTGCGCAAAAATCAAAACCAGACGCTCGAAGAGTGTTATGAAGTTTTGCAATCAATTAAAACGAAGGCTGACGAGACGGGGTTCGGCATCGTCGTTTACATCTCAATGGCGTTCGGAAATCCGTACGGCGATTCGTGGGATGAAAGCGAGCTACGGAAGGCAATAGATAATCTGGCGGCCCTCGGTGTTGGATCGATCTCGCTCGCTGATACCGTTGGAGTTGCTGGTTCTGCTCTGATTCGCAGCATTGTCGAGTCGGTCACAAAGCAATACGCTGACTACGACATCGGCGTGCACCTTCACAGCGCGCCTCATGAAGCCGTCGCGAAAGTGCTCGCTGCGTACGACGGTGGTTGCCGCCGTTTTGATTCGGCCATTGGCGGACTTGGTGGATGCCCATTCGCGCAGGACGCGCTAGTCGGAAACATTCCCACAGAGAGCGTCGTAGCGGCGCTTCAACAACGCGGTGTTGAACTCCCGATAAGCGAATCTTTGACCGACGTAGTGGCGCTGAACTTGCTCATCGCATCCAATTACCAGTAAAGAAATCGAATTGCTTGTCTCATAGGTCTTGTTAGTCCTATCGGGCGATGCATCGCTTCTACATCTCGCTGCAGAATTGGAATCCTCGCGCGCTCGCGTTGGCTGGAGCGGAGGCGCACCACGCGCGCGACGTCCTGCGCATGAAAGAGGGAGAGAAGCTTGTTCTGTTTAACGGACAAGGGCGCGAAATCACCGCCGAAATTATCAATCTCGGCAGCGACGTGATCACACTGCGAAAGCTACATGAAGCGGAAACGCCGCCGCTGCAGGGCCGGATTGTCTTGGGACAGGCAATTCCCAAAGGGAAAAACATGGACTTAATCGTGCAGAAGGCAGTCGAGATCGGCGCAGCCGAAATCGCGCCAATCATTTCCGACCGCACCATTGTCCAGGTCGATTCCGAAAGCGCCGCCCAAAAACAGACGAAATGGCAGCAGATCGCGATTGAAGCGGCCAAGCAATGCGGTCAAAATTGGCTGCCGCATGTGCACACGCCGAGAAAACTTGGCGAATTCTTTTCCACGGTTGAGGTATCATTCGACCTTCGACTCATCGGATCGCTCCAGCCTGACGCGCAGCACTTGAAGAAGATCCTCGGAAATTATTTAAGTGAACATCACGATCGCCCTCGCAGCGTGCTGATGCTTGTTGGGCCGGAAGGCGATTTTACGCCTGCGGAACTCGCGCTCGCCCGTCGCCATGGATGCCAACCGATCACGCTTGGCCCAATCATCCTGCGAGTAGAAACGGCGGCCATTTATTGCCTAAGTGTTCTTTCGTACGAGTTACTCATTTAGCTGGTAGAGGTCACCGCGCTGCGACTGCGCGGGGGCAGGCCGTTTATATATTCCTTGAGCGCGTGTCGCTGTCGTTTGACTGGGGTGTTGTCTCTTGTAGTGTTCGCGGCTCCCTGCTCGGGAAAGCCTCCCTTGAATGAATAAGATTCGTAATATTGCCATCATTGCGCACGTCGATCACGGCAAGACGACGCTCGTGGATCAATTGCTGCGCCAATCGGGGACGTTTCGCTCCAATCAACAGATCGAAGAGCGCGTAATGGATTCGATGGATCTGGAGCGTGAAAAAGGAATCACGATTCGCGCGAAGAATGCGGCTTTTCAGTGGAACGACTATCGGATCAACATCGTTGATACACCTGGCCACGCCGATTTCGGCGGCGAAGTCGAGCGGATCATGAAAATGGTCGACGGCGTGTTGCTAGTCGTCGACGCCCACGACGGACCGCAGGCGCAAACGCGTTTTGTCTTGCGCAAGGCACTGGAAAACAAACTCAAGCCAGTCGTTGTCATTAACAAGATCGACAGAGAAAACGCACGGCCTCATCGAGTCCTCGATATGATTTTCGATCTTTTCGTTGAACTAAAGGCAACAGATGAGCAGCTCGATTTTCCAATTATTTACGCTAGCGCGAAAAATGGTTTTGCCGCGCGCGAGATACACGAAAACAGCGCAGACATGTTACCCCTCTTTGAGGCGATCGTGCAACATGTGCCCCCGCCAAAAATCTCAAGCGAACCGTTTTTTCAAATGCTCGTGTCGAACCTGGATTATAGCGATTATCTCGGCCGGATCGCGCTCGGACGCATCGTGAGCGGGCGTGTTGCCGTCGGAGATTCGCTCGTGTGCATTCACCGCGATGGCCGCCGCGAACGAGCTACGGTCACTGCCCTTTTCACCTATGCGGGACTGGAGCAAGTCGACATAAAGCACGCCACCGCCGGCGAGATCGTCGGGCTAACTGGCTTCGAGGAGGTTTACATTGGAGAAACGCTGACCGATCGCGAGGAGCGGCCGGCGCTTCAGTTCGTCGATATCGATCCACCGACAATTCGCATGCAAATTCTGGTCAACGATTCGCCGTTTGCCGGACGCGACGGGAAATTCGTGACGGCGCGGCATCTTCGCGAGCGACTGGTTCGTGAGACGCGTGGGAACGTTTCCATTCAAGTCAACGACACCGAAACGGCAGGGGCATTTGAGATCAATGCGCGCGGCGAAATGCAAATCGCTATCCTCGTGGAGCAGATGCGACGCGAAGGGTATGAACTAATGGTGTCACGGCCCGAAGTGATTTTTGGCCGGGCAGAAGACGGCACTCTGCTCGAGCCGCTTGAAAATCTGTATGTCGATCTACCGAGTGAAAATCTCGGCCAGATCCTGCAATCTATCGCCAATCGCAAGGGAGAAATTCTCGGAATGGATCATCACGCCTCGCGCGTATCAATCGAAGCGATCATCCCGACACGCGGCTTGATCGGATTTGAGACTGACCTAGTGAACCTGAGTCGCGGTGAGGGATTGATGAGTCATCTCTTTCGCGAATATGCGCCATTCAAAGGCGAGATTGGCGGGCGCGGGCGCGGCGTGATGGTATCGATGGAATCCGGGGTCAGCACTGCTTACGCACTTAACAATATTCAGGAGCGCGGCCGGCTTTTCATTGGTCCGCAGGAGGACGTTTACGAAGGAATGATTGTGGGCGAAAACGCGCGGCCGGAAGATTTGCCGGTCAATCCGTGCAAGGAAAAGCACCTCACCAACATGCGCAGCCAGGGCGAAGGCAAAGGAATTCAACTCGAAGCGCCACTCCGATTCACACTGGAGCGCGCGATCGAATACATCGACATAGATGAGTACGTCGAAGCGACGCCAAAGTCGCTTCGCTTGCGCAAGCGCATTCTAGACGCGACCGCACGAAAACGAGCTGCGTAGGCGCGCGCTCTGCAGTGGCCGAGGCTACTCGGCCATTGCTGTTTCAACGGCGGCTTCCGTGGGGAGAGTTGGTGGGGGCGCTGTCTGGTCCAGCGGTGCGGGCTGGATTGAAAGGATTGTGAATTGAGCAGCGCCATGCTCCGTTTTCAGCGAGAGCGTCTCGCCGATTTCATGACTGAGCAACGCTTGTCCAATTGCGGTCTGGTAAGAAATGATGTGACGGTCGGGATCGCCGTCCCAGGCGCCCAGGATGGTGTAGGTTTCTTCGCTGTTCGCTTCCACATCGCGCAACGTGACGATTGTGCCGATGGAAACACGAGACGTATCTGGATTTTCAAATGAAGTGCCGCGTGCGTTGTGCAGCATCTGTTCGAGCTCGGCCTTGCGCCGCATTAGCACGCTTTGCATTTGCTTGGCTGCTTTAAATTCAAAATTCTCGCTTAAATCGCCATACGACCTGGCGAGTGCAATCTCCTTGCTATTCTCGGGAATTTTTACTTTTACCAGTTCTTCGTATTCGGCTTTGCGTTTTTCCAGGCTGCTCCAGGAAACGATGAGTGGCGCAGTCTTTTCCTGCGACTGCGCGTCTGCAATCATGGCTTCGAGTTCCGGATGGACTTTAACGATCCGCGCCAGCAGTGAACGTTTGGTCAACTCGTCTAAAAGCGGGCTTACTTGGAGCCGGCGCATCGCATCGCGCGCCAGAGCGACGTCGCCATTCCGAAACATGTCCCCAAGCAATTGCCGATCTTCAACCAGAGCACGGTGCAACTTACTGGCGCGACCAGGAGTCCCGCCGCCGCGAGACTGTTCTCGTTCCAGCGCAGCGAGGATCGCCGCGAGCAAATCTGGCGTAATCAACTCATGCCATTGTGCACGTTCACCGCAAAGCCACGTTAGCATCTCGCTTGTGGCCGAATGTTCGCGAATGCTTCGTTCCAGCATTGTTCGAAGCTCGGCATGCTGTCCGCCTTCACTCAGAATTCCCGGGATCTGCGCGACCATCCGGCCATGACTAGCTTGCATCAGATGCAAGGCGCGTTCTGTCCAGCGCGGACCGAGTGCCGATGGCAACGCTTGCAAGATTCTCTTCTCTTTTGTCGCCGATAACTTCTGCAGGATGGATACCAAGCGTTTTTCCTCCTCAACAATCAGGTTGGAGAGAGTCAGCCCTATGTGCGTTGTGTGCAGGGACGGGATGCGCGCGAGCAAATCGTCCCGCGCGATAATCAGCTCGACTGCCAGCTCGGGATGCATTTTCTGGTTACGCGCCGCCACGTTCTCGATCTCCACGATGATCGGCTGAAGCTGTTTTTCGGCCCCGTTGAATTGCGAGTGAAATTTTATGATCTGCTCGAGCGCCGCGATTTGCTCCTTCGGTTGTCGCGCTTTGTTGAAAGCGGCGATCAACTCGTCAGCGTGCGACACACCTTCGCTGCGGATTTGGATTGGCTCAGTCTTTTTTGCGGGAATTGAAAAGGCGCCGCTAGCCTTGAGTGCCTTCTTCGTTGATTCCCACCAGCGTTTCCATTCCGCCTCGGTAAAAACATCGCCGACAAGCCATTCACTGATCTGCTGTGCCGTGGCTTTGCCGTCCAGACTTTCCAGAATATTCCGCACCAGCGCGGCAGGATTCTCCCTCGCCAAATTCTTGATCGCTGCGAGATCTGTCGCCTTGCGTGCAAGAAAATGCTCCGGAGCCAGAGGCGTGAGATTGTCTGCCGCGTACTGGACCTGCATGGGATGCGACTTCTTGCTGGCGAAATCGATTACGATCTGGTTAAGCAGCAGGTTCCATTCGCTCACGCGGCCGAATCCCCAGCTTTTGTGCAAACAAAACGTCCCCGGCTTTAACTTTTCCAGTTGCTCAGCGCCCCTAGAGGTGAGTTTTCCCGCTTCGACGAGCTTTTGTAGTTCAGGGTCCATTTTCTGCAGGGCAGACAATATCACCTGGTAGCGAATGCGCTACAGTTGGCATAAACCGAACCAGACACGCGCAATTTGCGATTGCCGCGCGCCTCATGGCATGAAAACCTCCCCGCCGTGAAGACGAGCATCTGGTTTTGGATCGCCTTTCACATCGGCGTCTTCGTCGCAATAGGGATTGACCTCTTCAGCTCCAAGCGTCGCGGTCGCGAATTGAGCATTCGTGCCGCGTTTCGTCGGACCGCGATCTGGGTGCTAGTGTCGCTTGCCTTTAACGCCCTGGTCTGGCGCATCAAAGGACCTCACCACGCGCTCGATTTTCTCACCGGCTATCTCATCGAGTATTCGCTGAGCATGGACAACATTTTCGTATTTGTGTTGATTTTCGCGCATTTTCGCGTTCCTCCGCTGGCGCAACGTCGCGTCCTGGTCTGGGGAATAATAGGGGCACTCGTCATGCGCGGCACCATGATCTTGTGCGGTATCGCACTGGTGCACCGTTTTCATTTCGTTCTTTATCTCTTTGGTCTCTTCCTGCTCATCACTGCAGCCCGCATGCTGTTTAGGAAACATCCAGCGCGCGATTTCACGGAGGGTTGGGTGTTGAAGATGTGCCGCCGGGCTCTTCCGATTACTCGCGACTTCCATGAAGAACATTTTAAGGTCCGTGTCGATGGTCGCTGGATGTTGACCCCCCTGGCTCTTACCATGATCGTGATCGAGGTCACAGATTTGATCTTTGCCGTCGATTCGATCCCCGCGGTATTGGCGATTACGCGCGACCCATTCATTGCCTATACTTCCAACATTTGCGCGATCCTTGGCTTGCGATCTCTCTACTTCCTGCTGGCCGGCTTGATGGATCGTTTCATTTACCTGAGAACAGGACTCGCGCTGGTGCTTGCCTTCGTCGGAATCAAAATGATTATCGCGGACTATTTGCCGTTGCCACGGGTCCTCTCTCTGGGAATTATTGCCCTAATTCTTGGCGTTACGATCGTGCTTTCCATGTTGAAGACACAGTCCCGCGTGACACCCGAGAACCAAAAATAAAGTATTGCTTTCGGCGTTCCGAATCATTTAACTATCTTGAAGTGCCTATGAAAACGATCCTTCCCCTCGCAGCCATTGCTGGTCTTGCCAGCTTAGCCTTCGCCGATATTCAAGACCCCCCTTCGAACGATTACGGCCCAACCCGCAAGCTCGGTCGGGGACTTTCGAATCTTGTCTTCGCTCCCACTGATTTTTTTGTGACGGTTAATCAGGTCAACCAAACGGAAGGTAATTCTGCGGGGGCTGGTTATGGGGTTGTACGCGGGCTGGGCCGCTCCGCCGCACGACACGTTGCCGGGCTTATCGAGGTTTTGACCTTTCCGTTTCCAATATGGAGGGACAGCTATTACCCCATACTGGCGCCTGATATTCCTTACATTCATGCAGGCTACTCGGAATTCCCGCCTGAGGTTGGGAACGAATCGAAATACCCTTACGTGCGCGATTCGCACCAGGATTTCAACTAGCGTCCGCTTTCGTCGAGCTTGCAGTATTGTTCTGGAAAATTTCTAAGGTGTCCGCATTGTCTGGTCGTTGGTGCCCGTGAGCAGCCGTATTGACGTAGTTTACGCCAGCGTAAAAATAGACGACGGATAAAGGCGGTTGGCGATGCAATCGCGACGTTTTTCTGCGCTGCCCCTCATAGGCATCTTAGCGGTCATCTATTTCGTAGTCGGGAAATTCGGTTTGATGCTGGCGTCATTGCACGCGAGTGCATCGCCGGTGTGGCCGTCGGCGGGAATCGCGCTGGCCGCAACACTCTTGTTCGGTTATCGCGTATGGCCAGCCATCTTTATTGGTGCGTTTTTGGTGAACGTTACGACCGCGGGAAACGTACCCACATCATTTGCCATCGCCATCGGCAACACGTTGGAGGCGCTGGCCGGCGCATGGCTCGTGAATCAATTCGCCGGCGGCAAGGAATTCTGTGATCGTCCCCAAGGCGTCTTCAAATTCGCGCTTGCAGCGGCGATTAGCACCATCATCAGCCCTGCTTTTGGTGTGACCAGTCTCGCCCTCGCCGGCTTTGCCAATTGGACAAGCTACGGCGCGATCTGGCTGACATGGTGGCTCGGCGATGCAACGGGCGATCTTGTTTTCACTCCCCTTGTTCTTCTCTGGACCGGTGCCTCAAAACGACGTTGGAATAAAAAGGAAGCTGCGGAAGTCGGCACGCTCCTCCTGTTGCTGGTGGCGCTGAGCAGTATCGTCTTTGGCGGGTGGCTCGAAATTTCGTCTCGGAATTATCCGATCGCTTTTATTTGTGGACCCGTTGTGATTTGGATGGCCTTCCGCTTCACTCAACGCGAGACGGCCACGGGGATTTTCATCCTGTCCGCGATCGCGGTGTGGGGAACGCTGCATGACTTCGGGCCGTTCGTTGGAGAAACAGAAAATCAGTCGCTGCTCGCCCTGCAATCGTGGACAGCGGTGCTGGCAATTACGGCGATGGCGCTCTCCGCCGGTATGGCCGAGCGACGGCGCATTGAGGAAGAACTTCAGCAGCAAAAGTCGGTCGTGGAA
>WNFY01001448.1_pt1 | contig 28623 bp, 23 predicted proteins | sample 5400091 | NCBI WGS metagenome assembly WNFY01 (sample SAMN13153364, study PRJNA577476) | soil metagenome | isolation source: 60 cm soil or saprolite under grassland replicate 1 | place: USA:California | collected 2016-06-15 | reverse complement strand
CCGCACTGGCGATCAATCATCAAGGCCAGTTTCCGGTAGTGACTCTGTCATTCAACCTGGCTCCGGGAGTTTCGCTGGGAGAAGCAACCAAGGCGATCGATGCCGCCGAGCAAACGATTCACATGCCGGCCAGCATTCACACGAGTTTTCAAGGCACGGCGGCCGCATTTCGCAACTCGCTCTCCAGCGAACCGTTGCTGATTCTGGCGGCGATTATCACTGTGTATATCGTGCTCGGAGTTCTCTATGAGAGCTACATTCATCCGATTACGATTCTTTCCACACTTCCGTCGGCAGGTGTGGGCGCGCTGCTCGCGTTGCTGATCACCGGCAGTGATCTCGGTGTGGTCAGCCTGATCGGAATCATTCTGCTGATCGGCATTGTTAAGAAAAACGCCATCATGATGATTGACTTCGCGCTTGAAGCCGAGCGTGAGGAACACAAACCGCCGGAGGAAGCAATCTTTCAGGCATCGCTGCTGCGTTTTCGTCCGATCATGATGACCACCATGGCGGCACTGTTTGCCGGATTGCCGCTGGCCATGGGTCGAGGCACAGGATCGGAGTTGCGGCATCCTCTGGGCATAACGATCGTCGGCGGCCTGCTCTTGAGTCAACTGCTGACGCTGTACACGACGCCTGTGGTTTATCTATGGTTCGACCGCTTGTCGCAGCGTTTCGAGCGGTTCGGCTTCCGCCACTTCCAGGAGCAACCGGCAACAGGAGATTAGATCTGAGCGTTTCCTCTCCATTCATCAAGCGTCCGGTCGGCACTTCCCTGCTGACGGTGGGCCTGCTCCTTGCCGGACTTCTCGCATTTCGCTATCTCCCGGTTGCGCCGTTGCCGCAAGTGGAGTTTCCCGTAATCCAGGTGCAAGCGTCGCTTCCTGGCGCGAGCCCGGAGACGATGGCATCGGCGGTGGCCACCCCATTGGAACGTCAATTCGGGCGCATCGCCGGTGTGAATCAGATGACTTCGAGCAGCCAGACTGGCTCAACCGGAATCGTTCTGCAATTCGATCTCAATCGCAACATTGACGCCGCCGGACGCGACGTTCAGGCTGCGATCAATGCGGCGCGCAGCCAGCTGCCCTCCTATCTCCCGGGGAATCCGACGTATCGCAAGGTGAACCCTGCAGACGCGCCGGTTCTGATCTTGGCTCTGACCTCCGACACGATCACCTTGCCGCAAATGTACGACGCCGCTGACTCTGTCCTTTCTCAGAAACTTGCGCAGGTGAGCGGTGTCGGCCAAGCATTCGTCGGCGGTGCAGCGCGGCCGGCCGTCCGGGCGGAAGTAAACCCGAACCAACTCAACAAACTTGGGCTGGGCCTGGACGCGCTGCGAACGGCCCTAGGATCAGCAAACGCGAACCGCCCGAAGGGAGAAGTTAGCGATCCAAATCATGCCTGGGCGATCACCGATAACGATCAGATCAAACTGGCGGACCAATACCGTCCACTGATTGTCTCTTATCAGAACGGAGCTCCGGTCCGGCTGGGCGACGTGGCGAAGGTTGATGATTCCGTGGAGGACACGCGCGTCATCGGCCTCGCTGCAGGTAGTTCAGGAGAGTTGACAGAGCCGAAGCCCGCGGTGCTCATCATCATTTTTCGCCAGCCGGGCGCGAACATCATTGAAACGGTGGACCGGGTTTATGCTCTGCTGCCCGAACTCTCCGCTTCCATTTCGCCGGCGATCCACATCAATGTGGTGATGGACCGGACAACAACCATTCGCGCCTCGGTCCACGATATTGAGATCACGTTGCTGATCTCGGTCGTCCTGGTCATTCTGGTGGTGTTCGTCTTCCTGCGCACTGTCCGGGCCACCATTATTCCAAGCATTGCGGTGCCGCTATCGCTGATCGGAACCTTCGGCGTGATGTACCTAGCGGGCTACAGCCTGGACAACTTGTCCCTGATGGCACTTGCGATTTCGACCGGCTTTGTTGTGGACGACGCAATCGTGGTGCTCGAAAACATTACGCGCTACATCGAGCAGGGGATGAAGCCTGTGACAGCCGCCTTTCGCGGTGCGCGCGAAATCGGCTTCACCGTGCTTTCCATGAGCACGTCACTGGTCGCAGTCTTCATTCCTATTCTGATGATGGGCGGAATCGTGGGACGGCTTTTCCGGGAGTTTGCCGTGACCTTGAGTGCAGCAATCGTGGTTTCACTGCTGGTTTCCCTCAGCACCACTCCTATGATGTGCGCGCAGATACTCAGAGCCAAACAGGAAGAGAACCATCGGTTCCTCTATCGTTTGTCGGAAGGTGGCTTCAACTGGCTGTTACGCACTTACCGCACATGCCTGACCTTCGTCTTGCGCCATCAGTTTGCAACGCTATGTGTCACCATCCTGACCGCGGCTGTGTGCGTGTCGCCATACTGGGGTTTGTATGTGAGGGTCCCCAAGGGGTTCTTTCCTCAACAGGATACCAGCCGCGTGAGCGGCTCGGTACAGGCCGACCAGGATATTTCGTTCGCAGCCATGCAGCAGAAGATGCAACAGTATGTAAGCATCATCGCTAAAGACCAGAATGTGCAGGCAGTGGTGGCTTTCGCCGGAGGCAACACCGCGAAAAATCAGGGCCGCATGTTCATCACGCTGAAGCCAAAAGGCAAAGAACGGAAGATAACGGCGGACCGATTCATTGGAGAGATGCGGCACAAACTGGCTGTGGTGCCAGGTGCGTCTCTGTTCATGCAGTCTGCTCAGGACTTGACCATCGGAGGCCGGCAGAGTCAGGCGCAATATCAGTACACCCTGCAGGGCGAGGACCTGAATGAACTAAGCGCGTGGGCACCGCGACTGCTGCAGAAACTCCGCACGTTACCGCAGCTCACGCAGGTGAATACCGATCAGCAGGACAAGGGGTTGGGTTCACAGGTCGTAATTGATCGTGACACTGCTTCCCGGCTGGGTGTCTCTCCACAAGACATTGACAATGCGTTGTACGACGCTTTCGGGCAGCGGCAGGTCTCAACCATTTACCGGCAATTAAATCAGTATCACGTAGTCATGGAAGTTGACCCTCAATATCAACGCGACCCGAAAGCCCTAGAAACTGTGTACGTGCACTCGTCAAACGGTCAAGTGGTTCCGCTCGCAGCGATGGCGCACTTTGGCCCGGCAAGCACTTCTCTAACGGTAAATCACCAGGGACAATTCCCTTCTACGACGATTTCATTCAATCTTGCACCCGATGTGTCTCTTGATCAAGCGACGGTGGCGATCAACAATGCGGAGCGCGATATCAGGTTTCCCGCGACCATTCATGCTAGTTTTCAAGGCACCGCCGCCGCGTTCCAGGAGTCTTTGGCCAACCAGCCGGTGCTGATCGCGACCGCGTTGCTCACCGTTTACATCGTGCTGGGAATTCTGTACGAAAGCTTCATTCACCCCATCACGATTCTCTCGACTTTGCCTTCGGCGGGTGTAGGCGCGCTGCTGGCATTGCTACTCACCCACAATGAACTCAACGTAATGGGAATGATTGGGATTATCTTGCTTATCGGAATCGTGAAGAAGAATGCGATCCTGATGATTGATTTTGCTCTCGATGCAGAACGTCGCGAAGGCAAGTCTCCCGAAGATGCGATCTTCGAAGCCTGCATGCTTCGCTTCCGCCCAATTCTGATGACAACAATGGCTGCAATGCTGGGTGGACTTCCCCTCGCGCTTGGCACCGGTACAGGTTCGGAGCTACGTCAGCCCCTGGGGATCACAATCGTCGGTGGACTGATTCTGAGCCAGGCATTGACGCTGTTCACCACGCCGGTGGTTTATCTCTATCTCGATCGGCTCCGCTGGTGGTTCATAGGCCGCCGCCGTTCGATTTCAGGACACATCTCCCCTGCCGGAAGCCAGGCAGACTAGGTCTCTCGTTTATTCCTTCGGGGAAAGTCAACGCTATTCTCCGAGTCTGCGGTCGTCAGATTACCCTAGTTACTTTGCGCGTGGAAAAACCCGGACTAATCTTTCCCTAAGAAAGCACGATCTTGTACGTAGGGAGCTGTTTATGTTTAAGGGCTTACGACGAGCCGCGTTCGCGGGCGTGCTGCTTTCACTTCCTGCCTTCGGCCAGTCCTATCAAGTCATTTCCGTTAACAACGGCGGAACGGTCACTGGAACGGTGAAGTGGTCCGGCCCGACGCCACGACAAGCAACAGTCGCGATAAGTAAGGACCCACAGATTTGTGATCCCGAGGCGCATAAGACACGCGACTTGGAGCGTCTCATAGTCGGCTCCCAAGGCGGCGTGGCAAACACAGTCGTCTTCTTGAAGGATATTTCGCGTGGTAAAGCGATGGATCTGCCACTGCAACGGCAGTTTCTGGACCAGAAACAATGCCGCTATGAACCGCACATTCTGCTGGTGCCCGCCAATGCGAAGTTGCAGATGAAAAGCTCCGACGCTGTTCTGCACACCGTTCACATGGATGGAGCGGCAACTTACAATCTGCCATTTCCTTTTCCAAACCAGGTGATTTCGCGTGACATGTCAACTACGGGCCTAGTCAATCTGAAGTGCAACGGCGGACATACATGGATGAACGCCGAAATGCTGGTGGTCTCGCATCCCTACTATGCTGTAACGGACGAAACCGGAAAGTTTGAGCTCTCGAATGTGCCTTCGGGCGACTATCAGATTGTTGCCTGGCACGAAGGATGGGGAATTGCGCGCCAGGAAGGGTCATTCGATGTCCTCACCACAAAGCGAGTCGAGCGTCCGGTATTCACGCAGCCGCGCGAGTGGGAAAAGAAAGTAAGTGTTGAGTCCAATAGCAGTGCCACAGTCAATTTCGTGATCAGCGATAGGTAGTGGCTAGATGGTAGTGGTTAGTGGCCAGTTAAATCCGTCCAATCACATGTACCGTATTGCTTCTGCTAGCCACTGGCAACTAGCCACTAGCAACTAACTACCGACAGTCCAACAGCTTACAAACCCCACTCCCAGCCGTCGCATGACCTCGGTAATGTGCGCCAGCATTCCTTTCGGCTTAGGCTAGTTTCGGCAGAAAGTCTGGGGAGAATCCTATTCCGAGCACAGGCACAAGTAAGGCCGCAGCGCAGGCCGCTGCCCGCCCATTCATCCATAGCCTGAACATTCTAGTGAAGTATGTGCGCCTTTACGGACCTAATCACCGGCGCACGACGGCACAGTTCGAGGTGGCATGGAACGAATTGATTCAGGCGATTCCTGAGGGCAAGGGAGGAGTGGTGCTGGGCGTTTCGAATGACCGCCTATTGCTCGATGGTGTTGCTGTAGAAACCGGACATGCCGAGCGCGGTTTTGCTCAACTTCTGACCGCTTCGGGCCTGGCGAGCATTCAATTTTTAAACGGCGTGACGCGACAGGATTTTGAGAAACTGGTGCGCGCTTTTGCCTTCAATGGATCGAGGGCAGAAGAACTCGCAAACGAGATCCGCACCGCGTTCCCCGACAGCAAGAGCAATATTCGGGTGAATGAAATCAAGTTTGTCGCCGCCGATCCTGCGACCGCAGACGTCACGGCAGCCGCGCAAATTGCGGCACAATCGCTCGGCCCGGAATTCAAGGAATGGCTGAACGACCCTAGCAAACTAGTACAACTGATTGCAGCCGCCGAAGGCGCCCAGGGACCAGCGAAAACGTCCGACAATGCGCAAATTTCGCTGCTCGGGATGTCTGAAAGTCCCGCGAGTTGGGCGGAACTGCCTTTCCTCTTAAACGATAAAGAGACAATTCAGGCGTTGAAACTGCTGACGCGTTTCGGTGAACTGGGCGCACACCCTACGCCGAAGCCAGAGCTGATCGGCGTTGAGTTGCATCATTCGGACGAAAAGATCAAGAGCTCGGTCCTCTCGCTGCTCGACGAGCTCTCCAAGTTGCCGGCAACGCAAAAGATTGACAAACCCATATTGATGCGAGCAGCCGAGCAAATGGCCATCCGCTATGCGCTGGAACGTTTCGAAAGTGGAGACGTGAAGGTCAACGCGGTCCGCGAGTTGCTCGAACAGATGAGCCACCAAATGGCGGGCCTGCGGAACATTCTGAAACTCCAGGAAGAAAAACTGACTCACGCTGGGCTTCTGGTCGAGTCGCATGCTGACATTCTCGATCGCAAGTTCTGGGCGGAATTACCGGAATCGAGCAAGAAGAAGGCCTTGCTTTCTGAAGACGCCCCGTGTGTCCCGGCGCGCAATGTCCGCCAATATGTCGAGTTGCTGCTTAAGCGAAGCGACCGCGAGATGGCGTCGGAAATCCTGCGCAATTATGCCCGCGCGGTTACATCGAAAGATCAATTGCAAAGGAATCCGATCCTGAAATCGAGCCGCTGCTGGGCGCGGCGTTTGTGCGATTGAGCACGGAAGCGAGCCAGCGGAAACAGTATCGCGCCGTGGCCCAAGCTTGCGAAGCCCTGGAATATGTGGCTAGCCGACGGCCCGCATTAGAGAAAGAACTACGCCCTCGAATCGGATTTGAGACACGCCTTCCGGACTTCATTGAAGATGCGTTGAAACAGCCGAAGTTTCAGACCGACTTGCTAGACGTGCTGCGCCGGAATTCCCAAGCTGCGACCGAGCATTTGGCGGAGCGCTTCTTCCGTTCTATGCGCCGGGAAGAGTGCGACAGCATCGTCGAACTTGTCCACGAACTGGGGCCTGCCGCAAACGAATATCTTCGAGAAATGTTGCACAGTGGAGCACAACGGCAGGCAGTTTCCTCCATAGGATTGCTTAGCCGCCTTGATGTACCAGGCCTGCTCGAGCTTCTGCCGCTCCGGCTGCCGCAATGGAACCGGTTTTACCACGACGTCATCGTGCGCCAAATTGCATACGGAGCAGCTTCTGACCGCGGACGCACCTTGCTGGAAATTCTCGAAGTGCTCGATGCCACGGTGGTTCCACAAGCCCTGGATGAAATCGGCATGAGCGGTGACCGTTCTGCTGCGCCACCACTCATTGTGATGGCCGGAGCGGGCGAGACCCAAGGACGCTCTCCATTGCTTCAATTAAAGGCGATCGAGGCGCTAGGGCGGCTGCGCGAACCCGATGCCGTAGCTATTTTGACAAATTTGTTTGAGTCAAAGCGGATGTTCAAGTGGCAGCATCACCGGGAACTTCGTATCTCAGCAGCCCAGTCATTGGCGAAAATCGATCCCCGGTATGCAACGAAGATTATGGCGGACAGCGGTCTCGAGCCAGGAGAACTGGCGATCGGGCCACTGGACTCCGCGCCAGCCTGTCCGTGGGTCCGGCAACGGCGCTATGAGAGGATCGTGCTAAAAAAACCAGTTCCGGCGACGATCAGCAGTTCCTGGGGAAGATCCACGCTTTCGGTGCGCGAGTTGAGTTTGGGCGGCGGCATGGGTACGAAGCAAGACATGCTGCGGATTGGATCGGAGGCCGATCTCGACATGCACGTGGGAATGCGGCACGTTCGTGGGCAAGTACTTTTACGCCGGGCTGGAGTGAACGAAGTTGGATTTGAGTTTGTGAATACAGATCTCGAGAGCCGACACCGGCTTCGCCATCTGCTAATGGATTCCCTCGAGCATGCGCCGGCAGGACGTGGAACCCGGAACCAGGGCCGACGCTCCTAAAAATTGCGAACTGCTTTGAAATCCGAATCTCCGCACCCTAAGGAACGGAGACCCGGAAAAATCACATCACATCTTCACAAAGATAATCAGCAGGGTGTAAATCGCCAGCGATTCAATAAAAGCCAGGCCGATGATCAGTGCCGTTTGAATTCCAGCGCGTGCTGAAGGATTCCGCGCAATTCCTTCGGTGGCCGACGCCGCAGCACGACCTTGTCCAAGACCACATCCTGCCGAAGCAATTGCCATAGCTAGACCGGCCGCAACGGCGACCCAATTCGATCCCCCAGCAGCAGTGCCTCCCTGGGCGAATGCGGGGACCGCGAACAACATCGCTGCAATAACTGCAAATACAACACTCAAAACACGCATCAGTGTACGCATTGTTTTCTCCTATGAAATTTCCGCCAGTGGGTGGTTGACGCTACCGTGCAAACGTCCTCACGCTAAACGGGGAAACTCAGTTTCGAGTTTCAAGTTTCCAGTTTCTCGCCGTTCGCGAAACCGGAAAATTTAAACCTGAAACATCAGTGGTCCGTGGCAACTGCCCCAGCCAAATAGACCGTGGTAAGCAGAACGAATACATAGGCTTGAATAAACGCCACGCCAATATGTAGGCCGACGAAAAGTACAGGCACACCGATAGGAATCAAGGAAAGAAAAACTAGGATTACCATGTCGCCGGCAAACATGTTCCCGTAAAGCCGGATGGTCAGTGACATGACTCGTGCTAGATGGCTGATGGGTTCTATCACCAGCATCAACAGCCCGAGCGGAATTCGTATGTACATCGGAATGGTGCTATCGGAAGGCCCTAGGAAATGCTTCAGGTACCCAATCCCTGCACGCCGGAAGCCGTGCGCGTGGTAATAGACAAAAGCGCAGAGCGCGCATCCCAAAGGCACAACTGGGACTCCGGTTGGTGATTCCAGCCCCGGAATAATTCCAAACAGATTCGAAGTTAGGATGAACAATCCCAACGCCATCAGAAACGGCGTAAATTGCTCGCTGTGGTGTCCGATGACGTCGTGGCTCTGACCCTCGACGAATCCCTGAATACCTTCAAACACATGCTGCAGACCGCTGGGACTCTCCACCGAAAGACGCGAACGAACTAGCAGAAAAATGACGATTAGGAAGGCGAACACCAAAACTTCCATCGCGACAAAATTTGGAATCGGCGCCTGTGGATACTTCGGCTCAATGGACAGTGCACGCAGTAATGACGTCACCGGCCCTGCGAGAACCTCGTTAAGAAGTCTGGTGAAAAGGAGTTGTTCAGGCATGGAAAATCAGTTGTCGGTTGTTGCAAGAACCCTTCATCTTGACTGAGGCTAAGAGCTAACAGCCTCAGATTCCGCGAATCAGGGCTGTATATCCCTCGTACACCGCTTCGCACAACATCGCCGTTACGGGCAAGAATAAGCCTGCAAACAGACCGTACAGGCTCTCGCGGGAAACTGTAAGTATAACAAACGCAACCACGGCCATCAAAAAGTAGCGCAACAGAAAACGCTGAACAACGCCACGTCCCGAAGCTGGCGTGCCCGACTGAAGCGTAAGGTCCGCGATTCCGGCCACGACTTTCTTAAGCCAGTGAAAATTTAGAAAAGCAATTGCGCCGCCCAGCGCGAAACCAGCCCCGATACGCCATCCAAAGAACGTCCACGCCGTGACCAAACCGGCCATTCCGATCGCGACCATGATCCATTGAATTCGCTCGAGAGCGTGAGCGTAGAACTGGTCAGCAGCAGGTGTATCATCCGGCACCAGAAGATTTTAACCGCAGAGGCGCGCGCGTCCTTGTCAACTGTCCTTCATCGCGATCCGGATCAACTCCACAAATCCAGCGACGATGCCAAGCACCAGGCCGACGATGTATATCCAATGGGTATGCAGCCAGCGGTCGAAGGCACTTCCGATTAGCCAACCGATTACCGTTGCGGCCGGAAAGACCATGGCCAATTGGGCGTAAACCCATGGATTCTTGTTTTCCGGCACTCCTGGCGACATCGCTACCTCTAAAGAAGTAACCAACTACTGCCGAAGTAATACTTTACAGGAATACTTCGCCATGCTCACATTCCGGCTTCGGATGGCTGCGGCGCTTTGCGTGGCGATATCCGCCAATTCTGCGCACGCGCAAGCCGCCAGCGAATTCCAGGTCAAGTCAGCCTATCTTTACAACGTTGCCAAAATGACGGAGTGGCCCGAACACGTACTTCCCAATGACGATTCGAAGCTCGTGATGTGCGTATTCGGCGGAGACGATGATTTCGCCGAGGTTCTGCGAGCAACCCTGGCTGGCAAGAACATCCGTGACCACCCAATCGAGGTTCGTCATTTGCAATCCTCGGCCGAACTCAAATCCTGCCATCTCGCCTTCATCCGTGTCTCGAACGGCAATGCTCGCGGGGCTTTGGCGCAGCTTGAGAACACCAGTGTCCTGTCCGTCGGTGAGGACAAAGAATTTCTATCTCATGGCGGCATGATCAATCTCGTTCTGGAAGACAATCGCGTCAGGTTCGAGCTGAACTCGGCTGCCATAGAGCGTGCCAATATTCGCTACGGAAGACAGGATCCAACCTCATCCCGAAACGAGCAGGAAGCGAGGATCCAAAACAAGAGCACCCGCACTTTAAGAATTAGTTCTCAGCCCATCTATCCCGCGATGGCAAAGACAATGAACCTAAGAGGCAGCGTACAGCTGGAAGTGACTGTAAAGGCCGACGGCAGCGTGAAGGACGTGCATGTGATTGGAGGTCATCCCTTGTTGGCAGACGCTGCGATCAGGTCGGTCAAACAATGGCGATACGAGCCCACAGGACGAGAGACGGTTGAAGTGGTAAAGGTCAATTTCGAAAGCGGTGTTAATTAATCCATCCACCGCCAATGACGGTGTCGTCCTCGTAGAAGACCGCCGCCTGTCCTGGCGTTATGGCGCGCTGGGGTTCATCAAACGTGACCCCGATGTCATCACCCACCTCCTCGATGATTGCAGAGGCCGCTTCGTGGCGATGGCGAATCTTCACGCTGACCCGCATCGGCTCGCGCAGCTGGTCAATCGAAATCAGGTTCGCACGGCGCGCAAGCAGAGTGCGCGAGTACAGATTCTCCGCGTCGCCAACAACTACTTGCCTGCTGTCTCCTCGAATTTGTAGAACGTAAAGCGGTGAACCGGTAGCAACGCCAAGGCCCTTGCGCTGCCCGACCGTGAAATTGTGAATGCCGCTGTGCTCACCGATGACGCGGCCATCGGTCGTAACCAGTTCACCAGCGGTCTCGGGCAGCGACTCGCCTTGCTCAGCGAGATAAGCGTCCAGGAAATTCTTGTAGTCGCCACCAGGAACGAAGCATATCTCTTGCGAATCCCGCTTTTCGGCCAGAGCCAAGCCATGCGTACGGGCGAGTTCGCGCACTTCGGGCTTCATCATTCCGCCTAGCGGAAATAGCGTTCGACTGAGCTGCTCCTGCGTCAATCCGAAGAGAAAATATGTCTGGTCCTTCGAGCGATCCGCAGGACGCTTCAACAGCCAGCGTCCGCACTCGTCGCCAAACTCCACGCGCGCATAGTGACCGGTTGCGACCGCATCGGCGCCAACCTGCTGTGCCACTGTGAGTAACTGATCAAACTTCAAGTGGTTGTTGCAGAGGCTGCACGGAATCGGCGTGCGCCCAGACAAGTACTCCTGCACAAACGGACGCACAACATCCTGCTCGAACCGGTCCTCGTGATTAACGACGTAATAAGGAATGCCAATCGTCTCAGCAACACGGCGTGCGTCGTACACGTCATCGAGCGAGCAACAGCGTCCTTGGACTGACTCCGGCATTCCCGTGTGCCCCGCCAGCCTGCGCTGGTTCCAGAGCTGCATGGTCAGGCCGATGACGTTGTGACCTTCGGCGCGCAGCATCGCCGCAACGGTCGAGGAGTCAACTCCTCCCGACATGGCAACGGCAATGGTGTGCGGAAACAAAGTTGTTAACTCCTAGCTGTTAGCTTCTAGCGAAACCAGCCCGCTGCAGTGGAGCGAGGCGCTAACAGCTAACAGTTTCTTTTCTATTGTACAAGGGCGAAAGCTCGCGGAGCCGCGCGACAGAAGCAGGGACAAGCTGAATGGCGAAATCCACATCTTCGGCGGTGTTCTGCTTCCCCACGCTGAAACGCAAGCTGGCGCGGGCGCGGCGCGGGGGCAGACCCATGGCCGTCAAAACGTGTGAAGGCTCGATGGCTCCTGAAGAACAAGCGGCGCCGGTAGAAACTGCAAGTCCCTTAAGGTCGAGTGCGATCACCAGCGCCTCACCCTCGATGTAGTCGAAAAAAATATTGGAAGTGTTTGGAACGCGCGGAGCACCGGCACCGTTCACGCCAGCAGATTCAACCTGGCCCAAGATGATCTCCTCAAATCGATCCCGGAGAGCGGCCATCTCCCGGCCTTCTCGACTCTCGAAGCTGCGCATTGCAATCTCAGCAGCCTTGCCTAACCCGACAATTCCAGGAACATTCTCAGTTCCGGCGCGGCGCGAGCGCTCGTGACTACCGCCAAAAAACCGCGGCTCCAGAGTAGTTCCTTTTCTCACGTAGAGTGCTCCCACCCCTTGCGGAGCATGAATCTTGTGCCCTGAGATGGATAGCAGATCGCAACCAACTTCCTTCACGCGGATGGGGACCTTCGAGGCTGCTTGCACCGCGTCGGTGTGGAAGTAGACATCCGCCTCGGCACAGATTTTGCCAATCTCGTCCACTGGCTGAAGCACGCCGGTTTCATTGTTTGCCATCATGATCGTAACCAGCTTGGTGCTTGGCCGCAGGGCACGGCGAACGTCGTCAGGATCAACGAGACAACGCCCGTCCACCGGAACGTACGTGACCTCAATTCCCTTGTCGTCGAGCTGCAGGTGCTTGCAGGAGTTGAGCACAGCGTGATGCTCAATGGTCGAGGTCACAACGTGATCGCCAGGCTGGACTAAACCAAAAATCGCCAGATTGTCCGCTTCAGTTCCGCCGCTGGTGAAGACAACCTCCGCCGGACGGCAAACCAGAAGTGCGGCCACTGACTCTCGCGCGCGCTCGACTGCGGCCCGCGTCTCCTGCCCGTGATGATGGATAGACGACGCGTTCCCGAAATGCTCGCCGAAATATGGCCGCATTGCTTCCAGCACTTCCGGCAGCACGGGCGTGGTGGCGTTATTGTCGAGGTAGACGCGCCGCATGTGTCCATTGTATTCCTGGCGCGAGCAGAGGGCAGAGGGCAGCGAGCGGTGAGCTGTGAGCGACGACAGTGAGGGCGGGCCTGGAGGTCCGCCCCTACACAGTATTGCTCACGCTACCATGACATTTTTCCAACAAACAATTTACATAAATGAGTCTCCCGATTGACACCCTGCCGACATTGCCTCGGCTACCGTCATTCATACGTTCGTGCATCTTCGATTGCGGTTCTGTGCGCACGACGAAAATTCTCAGGAGACGTGCAATGAAAGATCTTCTTAACGGTGTCCGGCCGCCGGTCAGCCGCCGCTCATTCATGAAAAAAGGGCTCGCAACGGCAGGTACGGCCACCGTAGGCGCAGCGCTGCTCACAAACAGTTCACAACTTCTGGCTGAGCCAAATTCCGGAGAACACAGCGGGCGGCTCACCAAAGGCGATGCGGCGTTGCTCCGTTTTGCGGCTGCCGCAGAAATCCTTGAAACCGACTTTTGGGTCCAGTACAACGAACTTGCCGGAGTCCAGGACAACGAGGTCCCTGGTGGTAGTGGCAATCCGGAATACCAGGAGAAGTTCGAAGCCATTGACGATGATTTTCCACAGTACATCCACGACAATACCGACGATGAGTTCACCCACCAGAATTTTCTGAACGCATACCTGGTTTCTAAGGGCGCCGATCCAGTTGATCTTGAGCAGTTCCGCACTCTGCCGGGCAGCACCGCGACGGGAGCGAGTGGAAAACTGCGCTTAACCAACCTCATGCAACTCACGCTCGACACCAGTTGGTACACGCGTTATCGCAGCGATTCCCACAATCCGGATCTCGATCCCAATTTCGTCTTTCCGCAGGCCGTGCCCGATCTGGCGAAAGGCAAGTTCACCGCAATCCCAAGAACTGACGACGACCTAGCTCCGAACGATCATCTGCAAGCGATCGTCAATACAGCCATGTGGCACATGCCGACGATCGAACAAGGTGGCAACAGCCTGTATCCGTCGATGGCGCAGAGGGCATCGAGTGTGGAAGTACTGCGAATCCTGATCAGCATTGGACCGACCGAGACCATGCACTTCCAAACTTGGTCCGACCTCGCTGGGGACGCAGTTCCGCTGACCGATCCGACCAATGGCCTCACCTTCCCGGACCTCAACTCTCCGCCCTTCGGGGGCGAGAATTTCACGACCAGCTTGATCATGCCGGAACCCTGCCCTTTTCTCAGCCGCAAGTTGCCGATAGTCTCAGTGATTCGCCCCACCGAGACCAGGGGCGTTGCGACGGGCGCTGTAAAATTCCTGACCGATATGGGCCTTTTTATCGGACAGTCTCCGGCGTTCTTCGAACTGATCAAAAGACTCGCGACCGACGCGGACAATGCTAAACGAGGTATTGGACACTAGTATCTAGCTCTCTCTAAGCCTCAACAGAAGGCCGGGTTCTCGCAAAGAGAATCCGGCCTTTTCTATTTGGATAGCCACCTGTTCAACCGTTCGCTCACTGGAAGACACGCCAGAGACAACAAAGGTTGTAAGAACGTGCTCTAATTAGATGTATCCTCCGGGAGGCGAATATGTCCTACCTCAGTCTCCGCGCCGTGTTGGTCACGGTTGCAATTTTTCTTCTGGCCTCAGCTCCTGCATTCTCAGATTCGCAAGTGCGAGCTGTGCGCCTGAGTTTCGTTGAGGGCAGTGTGCAGATCACGCACCGCTCCTCGCAGGACTTTGAGAAGGCCATGATCAATCTACCAATGACTCAAGGCTCTCGGCTTCGCACCAGCGAGGACGGGCGCGCCGAAGTGGAGTTCGAGGATGGCAGCACCATTCGGCTCGCGCCGAATAGCTCGATCGACTTCCCGGAGCTTGTGCTACGAGAATCCGGCGGCAAGGCTTCGTCAATTGAAATCAGCAAAGGCACTGCCTATGTAGACTTTGCCGGCGAGAAGAATGAAGAATTCACGCTTCAATTCGGCAAGGAGAAACTCGCGCTCGCGCGTTCAGCGCGTATGCGCATAGCCGTAAGCGAAGAAGGGGCATCAGTCGCCGTTTTTAAGGGCGACATTCAAATCGAAGGCCCATCAAACACACTCGCGCTCAAAAAGAACCAGACTGGCAATTTCGATTTCGCGAACGACGACCAGGCGACACTGGTAAAGAACATCGAGGAAGAGCCGCTCGATGCTTGGGACAAGCAACAAACCGACTATCACCTACGTTACGCCAGCAACTCGTATCAAAGCTATTCGCCATACTCGTATGGCACCGCCGACCTGGCATATTACGGAAATTTCTTTAACGCGCCCGGCTACGGAATGATGTGGCAGCCATATTTTGTCGGCGCGGGTTGGGACCCGTTTATGGATGGAGCGTGGGCGTTCAATCCGGGTTGGGGTTTTGGATGGGTGTCAGCTTACCCGTGGGGCTGGACGCCTTACCATTACGGCACCTGGGCCTTTCTTCCCGGATATGGCTGGGCATGGCAGCCAGGTGGCGTGTGGACCGGATGGTACATGCAGCCGCGAGTGCTGAATCCGCCAAATGGATTTAAGGTACCGCAGGCTCCGACGACGGGCACGCGCACGCTGATCGTGAATCGAGGAGCCGGGTCAACGACTCTCGGTGGCAATAAGGTGGTGATCCGAAATAATTCTGCGGGAATGGGAGTTCCTCGCGGCCAGGTAAATAATCTGGCAAAAGCTTCGCACCAGGTGCAAGCGCACGGAACGGTCACGGAACACGTTCATCGCGAGCCCGCGCCTGCGATGACAACGTCATCGGCAAGCAGCCCACAAGGAATGGGTCCGGCATCCCAGACCTCACGGCCGATGCCACGGTCCATGCCGCCTACAAGCAGTTCGCGTCCGGCACCCAGTTCTCATCCAGCACCGCCTCCGAGTGGAGGAAGATCCCCGCGGTAGAACGGAATTCAGTGAACAATTCGTGTGGGGCGCCAGACCGCTTATACTTCCTTTTCTAGTCTGGAATGACTCATCGAGCTGATATAGACGGCTTGCGCGCCGTCGCCATCGTACCTGTGCTGCTCTTTCATGCTGGCATATCCCAAATCCCGGGGGGATTTACTGGCGTGGACGTCTTCTTTGTCATTTCCGGCTATCTGATTACCGGTCTCATTCTGGGTGACATTGCGGAAGGCAAGTTTTCAATTGCTCATTTCTACGAAAGGCGGGTCCGCCGCATCCTTCCTGCACTTTTCTTCTTGCTCGTTTGTGCCTGTTTCGCCGCGTATCTGCTCTTATTGCCCGATGAAGCCAGGGAATTCGGGCGCAGTCTGTTTGCGACCATGTTTTTTTCATCCAACGTTCTATTTGCTAAGCAGACGGGCTATTTCCAAAACTCAGCCGAGATGAAACCGCTGCTGCACACTTGGTCGCTCGCAGTAGAAGAACAGTTCTATATTGTCTACCCGTTATTTCTTTTTTTAATTACCCGATATCTACGCAAGCGATATGCGCTCGTCCTACTTTCGGCTTTGGGACTATCACTGGCGTTCAGTATTTGGGACGTTCACTCACACCGTTCGGTAGCGTTCTATTCATCCGCCGCGCGGGCCTGGGAACTGCTCTTGGGCGGTATTCTTGCTGTCGGTTTGATTCCGCCGCTGCGGCCCCGGCTTCCAGCCAATATATTGGGGTTTCTAGGACTATTTCTGCTTGCCTACAGCTTCCTCGCCTTGTCGGGATCTCTTCCTTTTCCCGGAGTAAACGCACTTTATCCAACCGTCGGGACGGCATTAATTATCTACAGCGGAACGGAGAACAAAACTGTCATTTCAAAAATCCTGGGTGTCAAGCCATTCGTCTTCATCGGCCTCATCTCCTACTCGCTGTATCTCTGGCATTGGACATTGATTGTTTTTTTTAAGTACTACTCTCTTCGACAGCTTCGCGGTTGGAGCGTCGTTGCTGTGATTTCCGCCGCCGTCATCATTGCCTCGTTTTCGTGGAAGTTCGTAGAAAAACCGTTTCGCGGGCAACGCAGTCTGGTGCAGTCGCGAAAACTCCTTTTCGTAGGAGCCGCTGCCGGATCTGCCATATTCGTTCTCTTTGCAGGCGTGCTTTTCCTGACTCATGGGCTTGCTGGTCGGTTCGGGAATCAAGTACTCCGATTGCTCGCGAGCGAGAACGACTACTGGGAGAAACGCAACGCGTGCATGGATCGGATTTGCCGCATTGGTGACAGCCAGACCACACCTAGTTTCATCTTGTGGGGCGATTCGCACGCGGGGGCGATCGCGCCGGTGTTCGAACAAATCGCCACAGCCAATCACGTCTCTGGCTTTGTTGCCTTCAGCCCAGCTTGTGCTCCGCTGGCCGGATTGAAGCGCTACGACGAGGATGACATAGAAAAGTGTGTCCGCTTCAATCGCTCAGTATTGGACTTCATCGGATCCCGTCATATCAAGAATGTCTTCCTTCACGCGCGCTGGGGGCTTTATGCGGAAGGAAGCCGCTACGGCCGGGAATGGGGCGCTCCCATCCTTCTCACTGCCGATCGAAAGCCACAAGAAGACTATGCGAGATTCGCAAGTCTTTTGACCTCGACCATCGAGGAACTTCAGCGCTCTAAGACAAACGTCGTGATCGTGGCCAGCGTGCCGGAGGTTGGAATGGACGTGCCGACTTCTTTGGCGCGCGGAGCGGCAACCGGAAAGTTGCCGGCAGCCCTGGCAACACCATATCTGGAATTTATGGCACGCCAGGCACGGACTTTCGGGTTATTGTCACAGGTCACGGAGAAATACAAACTGCACCTGGTCTATCCTCACCGCTTGCTTTGTGACAACACTTGGTGCCTTACCGCACGCGAGGGCCGCGTCCTCTACGTGGACAGCAATCACCTGAGCATTCAAGGTGCGATGTATCTTGCACCGACGTTTGCTCCCTTGCTCAAGCCAGACATTCAAGGTCCTGCGTGACGGTTGCGCTTTCAGAGGAGAAACTCCGAGGCTTGCTCGTAAAAGAGATGCGGACTTATGCCGCTCGCATTAAAGCGCTAAACCCCGTAAAGCGATGGCGTGAACGCATTATTGCTTGAAAAATTCGGCAACGTGATTGTAGTTGGACTACTCCACCGTCAGTTGTACTGTGGTGCTGCGCGGTGCACCGGCTGTGGCATTGACAGTCACGGTGTAGGTTCCAGTCGGGGTGCCGGTGGTTGTGCTTGAGCTGCTGCCACCCCCACAGCCTGCTTGCAAGAGCGCGATTCCCAGCACTGCTACGAAGAATGCACCGAGCAGGACTCGACGCTTGCGCGAGATGCCTGCGCCCAGCAGTCCCACGCCAAAAATCGGCATCCACAGAGCATAAGTTGGTCCGCCGCGGAACAGACTGGCTGGAGTCGTCACACGCGCAGTCGTCTTGATTTCGAAAGGACGGCTCTGTGGTCCGTTGCTCATGTTAGGTATCGGATTGTTAGTCCCGAAGTCGCAGGTTGCCCCGAATGGCAGTCCCGACCCACACGCCAGCGATACCGAACCTGGAAACCCGCCGCCCGTGGGCATGACTTTCGCAGTAAAGTTCGCCACTCCTCCGGCAATAACTGTGGCGGCCGAAGGAGCAAGAATGCTGACCGTGAAATCGTTGACCGTTGCGTTTCCTTTGATCGACGGCAGGCTGCCGCCGGTGAAACTAAGTACCGCGCTGTTGCCCAGCGAGAGTGGGCCGGTAAGCACGTTGGTTGGCGCTGTGACTTTAACGGTCACATGCGCCGCGAAGCCAATGGTAGTAGTGGTCGTGCTTCCGGACGTCGTGGTCGTTGTCGGCGAAGTCGGCACTAAGCTGAAGGTACAAGTCAGTTGCGCTGATGTGCCACTAGCAGTAGAACATGTGACAGAACCGCCACCAGTGGCAACACTGCCCGTAGCGGTTGCTGAGCCCGAGTTTGCTCCCAGCGTGTCGGTAAATACGACGCCGGGCACAGGATCACCGGTGTTGTAAATGTAGTAGTCGAATGTGATCTGGCTTCCGACCCCGACGGGTGACGGGCTGACCGTCGGGTTAGGAACATTGGGGCCCGGAGTTCCTGTGGTTGCATTCGCGGGTGTTACTTGAGGCATACTCAGCCCGCCGGTATTCGGTCCAACCATGCTCACGAACGCGTCAGGCGCGCCAGAGAGATTGCCTCCGGTAGGTAGCGGATTCGCCGTGGGGAAACTGGATCCCCCGGAAGATGTCTCGCCAGCCACATACTCATTCAGTGCGGCATCAAGAGCAATGCTCGTGCCGATATCTGCTCCGCCGCCGCCGAGAAAGCTTACGGTGCTGGGATTAGTGCTCGATGATGTTCCAGTTGTGCTAAGTCGCGCAACAAACGCGTCACTGGTACCTCCCTGAAAAGAGCCTTGTAGCGGATTGTTGGCGGTCGCGGGAAAGTTGCTGGATTTAGTGAGTCCCGTTACTCGAGCATTGCCCAGGGAATCCGCAACAATGGAAAGTCCCACATCCTGCGAACTCCCTCCGAGATAGCTGAAATAGTTCAGCGGCGTGCTGCCTTGGGCGGTCCCTGATGCTATGGGCGCACCAAACTTCGCCACAAATGCGTCCATTCCGCCGCCGTTGGTGGATTGAAACGAAGCGGTTGTGGTCGGAACGGTTATATCGGTCGAGGTCGTTGAACCTGTGATGTAGGTAGCCGAGCCATCGCTCGCGACCCCGTAAGCAATGTCGTCACCCGCACCGCTGGGACAAGTGGTGCCCGTGCTGGCCCCGGGATCACCAAAATAGGTTTCGTAACTCGGTGTGTACTGCTGAGTGTTATTAGCCGGAGGAGTAAGGGCTGCAGCCCAAACGTCGAAGCCACATCGTACGGATTGACCGGTCTGCTTAGTTCCAGTGTAGCCGTTGACGATGGGCATATCGACGAAGTCTGTGCCGCCAGCGAGATACACATGGAAGTTCGAATCAACCGCAATCGCGCCACCGGCAACACTTCCAGTTGAAGGAGTACCGCCCCCGAAGTAAGTCAGATATGGCAGGCCATTCGGTCCGCTTGCTGCCGGATCTATTTTGCCGAAGAAAAATTGGTTGGTTGCGTTCGGTGAAGCCTGAAGCGCGCCCGGCGTGGTTGGAAGATCCGACGAAGTCGTAGTTCCAAATATGTACACTTTCGCGAGAGTGTCCACGGCCATGCCGGAAGCAACGTCAGCCCCGGTTCCAGAAAGGTAAGTCGAATAAAGGAGTGCCGACCCGCTTGAATCCACTTCAGAAACGAAAACGTGATTCGCAGACGACCCCGCCCCGCTCTGAAACGCGGTGGCCGTCACTGGATAATTGCCGGAGTCCGTGGTTCCGGCGACGTAAACGTTGAACCCGCTATCCACGCCTACGCCTGCGGGATATTGCGTTCCCGTACCACCCAGGTAAGTAACGAAATCCAGGGTGGACGCGCTGCTACTGAGCGTGATTCGCGAAATAAAAACATTGGCCGTTCCGGTTGCGATCGCGGGAACCTGAGGTGCGATACCCCCGAACGTACCCGTAGAAGTAGTCGTGCCCGCGACGTAGATGTTCCCCGCCGAATCTACGGCAATGGAAGGACAATGTGCGACGAAAGCAGTGCCGGTTGCAGCGGCGCAGCTCTCATTCCCTGATCCGCCGAGATAACTAGAGAAGGTCAGTACCGGATCAATGACCAGCGTGCGGCTGCGGTCGTAATCGCCCACTTTGAACGAAACGCGATTGTTTTCGGCCAGAACGAACGATCCGGAAACATTCTGCACGCCGGCTGAGGAGTTCTGATAAACATGCGGCGCCTGGAAGCGTAGATCGCGGCCATTCTTGTTCAGGACCAGATCGCCATTCCCAGTAATTTGGAGCTTATCCGCACCGGAAAGCTCGATTTGAATTCGATTGGGGTCGGCGCCCGGCGCCACATCGAAGTCATATTCCAAGCTTCCCTGCTTGCCATAGAAGGCGAGATCAATTCCCGGATAAACGTCCTGATACACTACGCGGCCAAATTGTGGAACGTTACGAAGCCAGCGGGATGGATCATTACCGATAAAGTAATTGCTGTGGCCGGGCAGGCGGTCTGTTCCGGCGACTTGCAGGTCAGGGTTCGCGCCGGCAAACTTCATTTCCACTGCTTGGGATTGAGCTTTTTCCGATTCACCGCCACCGAAGACCAATGCAGCTTCGCCGGAACCTAAGTACAGGCCGTATCCATTCCCATGTGCCAAGAATTTCACGCGGCCATCCGACTGGCCTTGGTTCTGCTCGAAGCTCATGGGCAAGCGTCCAAATGCGGCGCGCGCCTCAACAGGATTGACTCGAGAAGCAGGTTTGTGGGAATTCGGGTTGGAGTTGTCGCGCTGAAGCAGGAACGCGCACCCGAGGATCACCAGAATCATGACCGCAGCCGCCCGTCCCCGAGCAAAAATTGCTCCCACCCCACGACCACTAACCATCACAGAACCTCCGAGTTCCCGTTTCTGGAGAGATATAGAGAAGATTGGCGACTGAATGTGCCCGAGCTCATCCGGCAGTCGGCCTGCGCAGAGCTTCCCCGCGAGTCCGCTTTTTCGCAGACATTGCAGGTTTGCACCCGCTGCGCTCATTGGCCTTAAAGCAAATAATTACTTAAACATCTGACGGATGGGCTGTCAAGTTTGTGAGATGCGCCGGTGGCAAGAAGAAGATGCCGAGGATGTGAAGTCAGCACTCAGCACTCAGCATTCAGCTCATTGGAATTGTGACGGACGACCGATCCTGGTGTGACGAAGTCACTGACAAGCGTAATACGGCGGGTCATCATTGGAACTGGTTGCCGGATACGGAGCCGGGAGGAAAGTGATGAAGAACTTTCGTGACCTCTATGTTTGGCGTAAATCACATGCGCTCACGCTGGAGTGCTACAAACTGACGCGCGACTTTCCAAAACATGAACTATACGGCATCACCAGCCAAATGCGCCGATGTGCCGCTTCAATCGCTGCCAACATCGCGGAAGGTTGCGGCAAGCGAGGCAATGGAGACTTTCAGCGATTTTTAGGGATTGCGGCAGGATCAGCGAGTGAACTTGAATACCACTTTCTGTTGGCGAGAGACTTGGAACTGATGACTGCCAGTCAGTATGACTCTCTCAATTCGTCAGTGTTAGAAGTAAAGCGGATGCTCGCCACCCTGATTCTTAAAGTTGAAAACGAACGCCTGGCTGGCTGAATGCTGAGTGGTGAATGCTGAGTGCTATTTCTTCAAACCTTCCATCTCCCGCCTGACCTTCTTATACTTGTGCGCCAGAATCACGAGATAGCCCCCGTGGATCGCCCAGGTCGCAATGTAAGCTGCATACAGATAGTGCATTGAATTCATCGCGAACCCTCCAACAGCGACTCGAGCGCCTGCGCTTCCTCCACTTCGCGTTGCGCAACCTCAAGACGATAGCGGGTCCAACAAACCAGCCATGCCAGACAGAGGAAAGCGGCCCAGTTGATGAGGAGAACGTGCCACATTCGGGGGGCGAGCGACCCACCAGCACCGATTACCGGAGAAGGGTGCTGGGTACGGAAGAACCAAATCGAAAAGTACACGAGCGGCACATCAAGCGCTCCGAAGACCGCCAGTACGGCAGCAATCATCGGAGTCTGCCCGCTGGTCGAGAGGCGCCGCAGCACCAGATAACTGACGTAAATCAACCACAGAACCAGAGTGGTGGTGAGCCGGATATCACCGGCGGCCCACCAGATGCCCCAGACCGGGCGCGCCCAAATTGGCCCAGTAATAAGAACGACAGTGCAAAAAACCACACCTACTTCGGCACTGACTAAGGCGAGAATATCGGCCTTCACACTGCGGCGAGCTAGATAAATCATCGACGCCACAAAGTTGATGAGAAATAACAGGAACGCCGTCCACGCCGACGGGACGTGATAATAAAAAATCCGCTGCACATCGCCCATGGTCCGTTCAGTGGGAGCGCCGATGAGGGCACCGTAGAGGGCGTAGCTCAACAGCAAAGCTGTAACGATCGCGAGAATCGAGATTCCGCGCTTCATTCTGCTTCCAACACTGTTTCAAATAGATATAAGCAGGCGATGGTAAACACCACATCATACGCCAGCAGGAGTGCGATCCATACTCGCGCGGAATACTCTCCGCTCAACACGGCCGTTGTCGCGTTCACCATGGCCAAAAGCGCGGGTACGGAGATTGGAAATAATAAAAGAGGAAGCATGATCTCGCGGCTACGCGTACGTAGTGAGAGGGCCGCAAAGAACGTTCCATTAATGACCAGTGCCCAAGTCCCCAGCAACGCGATAGGTGCCAGCTGCCAAACCGGGCCAAGCGCGCGCAGCTTAAAAAACACAATGAACAATGGCGTCATTAGCCCTTCGAGAATTGCGACGAAAATAAAATTCCCGAACGCCTTCGCCAGAAATAGCGGATTCGCGGGCGCGGGTGAAACGCGATAAGCATCTAGTACTTGGTTGCGCAGTTCGCGCGCCCACGTCTGGTTCAACGCCACAACCGCCGCGAATAAGAACGCCACCCAAACCAGGCCACCCGCAATCCGCCGCGATTCCTCTGCTGTGGGATCGAAGGCAAAGCTGAAGATCACCACCACCAGAAACGCGAAAAACAGCATGGCGTTGATCGCATCTTTCGACCGCCACTCCAGGCGAATATCTTTTTCGAGGGTGGTGCGAGTGATCGCGAAAAAGCTCATCGTGACGCCGCCTGCAGAGTTGGAGTTTGTGAAATGATCTTGCCTGCCTCCATCCACACAAATTCGTTCGCGACAGATTTCAGCAATCCGGGCTGATGTGTCACGACTAGCAGCGTCTTCCCACGGTCCCGCAGTTGGGCCAGCAACCTGGCCATCTCGTGTGCAGAACGCGAATCGACATTCGAAAAGGGCTCGTCAAGCAGGAGCAGCTTCGGATCGTTCAGCAACGCACGTGCCAAGGAGAGGCGCTGCCGCATGCCTTGCGAGTATTGGCCGACTGGCCGATCGAGATCAGGGCTCAAGTTCACCGAGGAAATTACCTCTCGACAGCGCGCTATTTCGACTCCATAAAGCCCAGCGAAGTAGCGCAGGTTTTCCATCGCGCTCAGCTCGTCATAAAGCAGCGACGGATGCGCCATATAGCCAATTTGCGCCCGAATGTTGCGAAGATCTTCCGTTCCAAAGACGGAGACTGTTCCCCGGGTAGGCTGTGCCAGGCCGGCTATCGTCCTAAGCAGCGTCGTTTTGCCCGCTCCATTGTCGCCCAGCACAACGTACAGTTTTCCGGGAGCGAACTCCGCCGTCACTCCGCGCAGCGCGGCGAATCGGCCGAACTGCTTCACCACTCCGTTGGCTACAACGACGAACTCTGACATCGCGTGCATGCGCAAGCCAACCTTTATAGCATCCGCGAAGCAACTCTCGCGTGCGACAGGCGGCTCGCCTGTCTGACCGGGCAAGCTCGGATGCGAGCCGCTGACTTCGTCCGGCCTGGACAGGGGAGGTACCTGTCCCGTGCGTGTGCGCTTCGCGCTAGGATAAAAGCATGCCTCCAACCGTTTCCACGCAGGAATGGAATGCCGAGCGGTACGCAAAGAATGCACGCTTCGTTGCTGATATGGGACAGGCCGTTTTTGATCTCCTCAACCCGCAACCGGGCGAACGGATCCTCGACTTAGGTTGTGGCGACGGCGCCCTGACCGAAAGACTAGTCTCGGCGGGAGCTAATGTCGTTGGAGTTGATGCTTCTCCTGACATGGTCAACGCGGCGCGTCAGCGTGGACTAGACGCACGAGTAATGGACGGCTCCAACCTCGATTTCAACTCCGAGTTTGACGCTGTTTTCTCGAACGCAGCCATGCACTGGATGAAGCGTGATCCGGATGCAGTGATCTCCGGCGTTCACCGCGTGGTGAAGCCCGGCGGACGATTCGCCGCAGAAATGGGAGGGCATGGGTGCGTTGCTGCCATCACGGTAGCGCTTTGCGCGACCCTGCAGGAACATGGTGTCACGAATCCCGCAGCCCTCATTCCCTGGTACTTCCCAACTCCCGATGAGCACAAGGCAAGGCTTGAAGCTGCAGGTTTCAAGGTCGACTACATCGCTCTTATTCCCCGTCCCACCGAGCTTCCGACAGGAATGCGTGGGTGGCTCGAGACCTTTGCACTTCCCTTCACGAAGAGTGTGCCCGAGGATGAACGTGGTGGATTTCTAGATGAGGTCACCGAAAAGCTGTGGCCGGTTCTACGCGATGCGAATGGCCGCTGGACCGCCGACTACATGCGGCTTAGGTTCCTTGCGAAGCGACAATAGGTTAGCGAAATCGGGCGGTCCTTTGCGATTTGCCGCTATGCCTTGCAGAGTTCCGTTGCCAGCACTTCCCGCCGCCGCATCACAATTCGATCCAATCGCGAAAGCAGGATCGAATAACCGGCAACGGCCGGAACCGCAAGCGCCAGCAGAATGAGCGTCGCGATCCAAAGATTTGAGTACAGCCGGGAAATGAAGATGCATAGCGCCCCGACTCCGATCGACCCCATCTGGAGCAGCAGGCTGATAAGAATTGTGCTTTCTGAGGGACGCTGGCGCCCGAAGGTGGCGTAATCAATTCGCTTCGGGGAATACAACGAGAGCAGGTTGCCAACTGCCATATTCAGCGGCACCGCAAAAAGAAGCCAGGCGAATGTGAGCGCAATCGCCTCCAATCCTGGCGGCTGATACACCACCCGAATGCCCAGCCAAAGGATCGAAATGTCCAGCACCAAGATCGTCAGATGAGCCAGGTTCTTGGCTCCCGCAATCTGCCGAAAAGAAACTGGAGAAGTCAGAAAAAACTGAATGCCTCCGCCATCAGCGCCGAAGCTGTTATAGACGATGTTGGTCAGCAGAAGCAGGCAGTATGCTGCGCCGACTGGAAGCGCGAAGCCGGCCTGATGAGTGAGAATGCCTTTTCGCCCTCCCCACACCACCAGAACGACGACCAGCGGCATGATCAGGGTAAATAATAGCGGCCCACTGCGCGAGAAATAGCGGATTTCCTTTTCGTAGATGGCAGTTAGGGATCCGGGAATACCCGGAAGACTCCATCCGCGGATCACGGAAGAATTTGTTACTCGCGTGCTGCGCTTTTGTCCCTCCGAAAGGTTCTCGCCGCGGTATTGGTCGCGAAGCCGAAGGTGCAGCAACCAAAATGACGCAGCACTGAACACTCCCACAAACAGCAGCGAGGCCGCCCCGCCTGAGTAATGCTTCTGGCTCGCATTCGCAAGGGCCGAACTGGTCAGACCTGGCGGTAAGTTCTGCTGAAGCAACAGTAACGCGGCAGGAACATGAAGGTCGTGTCCTGAAGCATGTTCGCTATAACGTCCCAGTAGCGGGCCAGCGACCTGAAAGCCAACTACCAGCAGGAAGAAAACTATCCCTATGATTTCCCTGCTTCGACGCTGTGAGAGCCAACGCTCAATCCACACGAAAACGGCGCGACTCAGCAGTACATTAAATACTGCAAAAAGGCCGATTGAGGCCGCGGCCCACAACGAGAGCCGGACATCCGCTGCAAAAATGCCGATGAAAATTCCCAACGACCAGCACAGACCCAGCGCGGTCGCGATGTCCAATGCGCCATAGACCACCCGCACCAAAAAGTAAGTGCTGTAGGTCAGCGGGAAGCGCAAGAGGCTGGATGCGTCAAGATTCTCGTTAAACGCGCTAGCCATGATTGGGAATAACTGCCAGAACAGGAACAAGGGCCAGAAGATTATCGCGAGCCATTCGAGCTTGCCGGCCTTTGTGATCTGCCAAGCTATCATCGCCAGTGCAAAACCACCTCCAAGGCCCGCGCCCAGCACTAAAATTGCTCCGATGGCTCGGGATACAAGGTTCAGCCGGTGCCGCACTGAACGAAGAGAGTTGATGAGGAGCCGCAGGCGTAGTGCTGCCACCGCGCAAAGCTGTCCGGTAGAAACGTCTAACCAAGCCATGTCTGACCAACTATGTTCAACCCAGCCACGACAATTCCTGCGCCGCGTTTCGCGGTCCGCCAACCGTCTGTAGAAAGAATTCTTCCAAACTTATTTTTCCTTCTGTGCCGCCCGCGCTTCCGCCTACTCCAGAGCGCAGTTCATCGAGCGATCCCTGAGCTACCAATCGCCCTTTATTGATGATGCCCACGTGGGAGCATAGGCGCTCCACGATCTCAAGAACGTGAGAGGTAAGGAAAATCGTGGCCCCACGTGCGATCATGCGCTGAAGCATCGCCTTCAAGGTCCCGGAAGCCACAGCGTCTACGCCCTCGAACGGTTCATCGAGGAAAAGCACTTTGGGTCCATGAATCACTGCCGCTGCCATCGCCAGTTTCTTCTGCATGCCATGCGAGTAGTCAGTGACCAGCGTCTTCGGTTGTGCTGAGAGTTCCATGAAATCGAGCAACTCGGCGGTACGCAGCGCGGCGGTATCGCGGTCGAGGCCATACATTCGTCCAGCGAAATTCAAGAACTCGGAACCGGTCAGGCGCCCGAACAGAGCCATGCCTTCAGGCACGACGCCGATCTGCCGCTTAACCTCCACCAAATGCGTAGCAACGTCGAGCCCGAGAATTTGCATGCTGCCCGTAGTGGGCGCGAGCAGGCCCGTCAACATTTTTATTGTCGTGGATTTGCCCGCCCCATTCGGACCGAGGAACCCATAGAACTGCCCTGGTGAGACAGAGAGATTTACTTCCTCGACGGCGGTGAAATCTCCGAAGCGGCGGGTGAGGCCAGCGGTGACAATCGCATCCACAGAATTTCGACTCTAACACAGGCTAGATGCGGGACTCCGGGCGTAGATTTTCATGCTATACTCGTGCGGTTTTTCTTCCACTTCGTCTTCTAACGCTAAGGGAGTACAGCGATGGCCACCTCGTCCGCGGTTATTGCACGTCGCCCGCAAAGCCGTTTTAAATATGCGCTGTTTTCAATTTTGGGACTGATGTTCCTGTTCGTTCTCTGGCACAACGAACGCTTCATCGTTGACCATTCCCATCCCGACTGGACTTACTACTTTCCGGTCCGATATCTGCTGATCCCGCATGGACTAGGAGGACTGACGGCGCTACTCATCGGGCCTTTGCAGCTTTCCTCGAGATTCAGGACCAAGCATGTTCGCGTGCACCGCATTCTGGGAGGCTTCTACATCGGCGGCATTACGATTGCCGCAACCATGGGGAGCTACATTGCTACCGTACATAGCGGAGTCCCATTGCGGGTGTTCACTTACGTCACTGCAATCAGCTGGCTGCTTTGCGCATGGACAGCACTTGCCTCGGTCCTGAATGGCAATTACCAGCAGCACCGCCAGTGGATGATTCGCAGCTATGCCATCACGACCCTGTTTCTGACCGCCCGTATCGTCCTCGCTCTGCCGATCATCCAACGGCTAGGTGATGTCGCATCGGCACCGGTGCTGTGGACGCTTCTGGTTCTGACACTGGTCTTCACCGAATTCGGACTGGCATGGCGGAGCATTTTCGGGAACAAGCGTCCGGCAAGCAGAGTGGTCGCGGCAGCCGGATAGGTGCGTAGGTGGGTGTACCGCGCACGCTGCGACTTTCGGCAAGGTTTTGGCCGGGCAACAGCTCAGTGAAATTCGACTCGCATCAGCGCCTGGATCTCCACATCGGACCAGCAGCCCAGCGGGTTCGCTTCCACGTGGACGCGCGCATTTCCTTCTGAATACTTGATCGGAACATCGTAGGTGAAGAACATGTCACGATCGCGATGCCCCCCGCTATCCACATGCACGGCAAAAGGAATGCTCTTGCCGTCAACAGAAATAATTCCCAATGCGGCGTTGGGCATCGTGCAACTTGTGTAGCCGGTATTC
>WNFY01000906.1_pt1 | contig 28667 bp, 27 predicted proteins | sample 5400091 | NCBI WGS metagenome assembly WNFY01 (sample SAMN13153364, study PRJNA577476) | soil metagenome | isolation source: 60 cm soil or saprolite under grassland replicate 1 | place: USA:California | collected 2016-06-15 | reverse complement strand
GACGACGCACGTGGCCGGGACGCTCGCGAGCGCGTCCCGCCAGCGGCGGGCGACCAGCCAGATCTCAGCGGCGCGGTCCATCTGGTCGCGGCTCAGGTTCAGCAGCACCACCGCTCGCGGCGCCGTCGCCTCGATGACCCGTGGCAGATACTTCTCATCGACCTCAAGCACCGCGTACGGCGCGTCGCGCGCCTGGCCGAGCGCCGCGGTCAGGCCCTCCTCCATGTTCGCGCCGAAACTGTTCGACGCGACCCCCACGCCGAGCACGCTGAGCCCGGCGGCGATGAGGCGAGTGGTCGTGGACTTGCCGTTGGTCCCGGTGACCAGAGTCACCTGCCTGTCGGCGGCGAGCATCGACAAAAGCCCTGGTTCCAGCCAGAGCCCGATCTTGCCGCCAATGACCGAGCCGTCACCGCGGCCCGCCACCCGGGACAGCCGACCGGCCGCCTCGCCCATGGCGGTGGCGACCCGTGCGCGCAGCGGGAGTCTGTCCACCACCCAGATGCTAATGGCGATTCATGCTCGTTTTCTGCGCCTGCGCGAACCGGGCGGCCGAGCGGCGAGCATCGCCTCCTTCACGCGCGCCGCGCGGACGGAGGGGTCGCGAGCATCGGCTCGCGCGATGTCGCGAGAATCGTCCGCAGGGGGCGAGGCGGCATCGTCAAGATCAGCCGCGTCGGCCATGAAGCGGTGCGGCCACGAGAGCACGTCAAGAAGCCAGCCGGCGTTCATGACCTCGGCCGCCTCCCGCGCCTGCTCGACGCCATCGACGCCGACAAAGACGGTGGCCAGGTCGTCGAACAAGCCCGCCCGCTCGTCGTTGCCCACGAGAGCGCTCCTCGCGCGCACCTGGTTGCGAGTCAACTCCATCGACAGCGGGTGCCGCTCCAGGTCCGCGATCCGCTCATATGGGGTCACGCCTGGGCCGTCCGCGATTCCGAGCAGGTCATAAGTGAGCACGGGCGCCTGATCCGGCCGGTCGGCTGTCACGGCTTCGCTGAACTCGTGCACCCACCGCAGTTGCGGGATGACCCAGCTTGGGCCCGCTTTGGTGCCGACCAGGTTGACGGCGCCGTCGAGGATCCGCAGTGCAGTCTCTGCGACACTGCGCGTGAGCCGTTCGGGATCATAGGAGTCGCGCAGCGAGGTGCTTCGTGCGGCGCGATGAGCTCGGCTTCGCGCAGCTTGAAAAGAGTGCACGCCGGGCCTTGGCGGCATTGCGAGCCGCATGCGGCGGAGCGCCGCGCGGTGATCGGGGGCGAAGGCCCGCCGAGCGCGCGCTCGCGGTGCTCGCCGAGCGGAACGCGGACCCGCAGCGGCCGGTCCATGCCGTCGGCGAACACCGCGGCGACGCCTGGCTGGAGCGACACGACGTTGCGTGACTGCTCATCGTCGAGGTTCATCGCAGCGCCCACAAGCTCGCGGTCGTCATGGGCCGGCAGCCGGTGCACCACCTTGAGCGCGGTGTTCTTCACCACGTCGGGCACGAGCTTGGTGGGGATCTGCTCGGCGACCACGACCCCCTCGCCGTAGGCGCGGATCTCCGCGAGCATGCCCGCGAACAGCTCCACCGCATGTGAGCTGGAGCGATGCGAGCCGCGGTTACGGAGCAGGCGGTGCGCCTCCTCGATGACGATCACGTGGCGCAGGCCGACCGTCCTCTCCCGCCGCGCACGCAGCCGCAGGTGCTCGACGATTCGGATGATCAGCGTGCCGATGAGGAACGCCTTGTCCTCGTCGTTTGCGACGTCCTCGATGGCCAGCACCACGTTGCGGCGCAGCAACTCGCCGATGTCTGCCGGGTGGCCGCCCTGGAAGAACCGGCCGGCCGAGCCGATCCGCAATGAGCGCAGCCGAACGTCCACGAATCCGCGCACGTCGGACTGGAGTTCCGCGCCGTATCCCACGTCTTCGATCACCTGCAGCGCGGCGCGTTGCAACTGCTCGAGCGTCGGCACCGCGGGCGGCGCGATCGCGCCGGGAATGCCGCTGCCGGTCACGACGTCCCAGCCGTTCGCCTCGTACACGCGCTGCAGCGCCTGCGACATGATCTGCGGAAACGGCTCCTCGGAGTCGAACGCCGCCTGGAACAGCGCGCGCACCATGTCGATATGGGCCTGAACCGGGTAGCCGGGCTCTGGCGCCAGCGGGTTCACCGAGACCGGAATCGCATGCGGGTCTGCCGGGTTGATCACCGTCACCTGGCCGATGCCCTCAACCCGGCCCGCCATGGCCGCGTATTCGGACTTGGCTGGCTCGATCGCCAGCCAGGGCAGGCCGGCCTGGGTGAGCCGCTCCAGCAGGTGCCTAACCGTCTGCGATTTGCCCGCACCGGTCGCGCCTGTCACAAACACGTGCCTGTTCAGGGTGGCAAGCGGCACCCGGAAGGCACCGACGGGCCGGTCGTGAGCGTCGAGGATCTCGCCAAACTCGATCATCTCCGCGGCGTTGCCCTGGCCGCTGCGTCGGCCGCCGCCGTCGGTCTCGCTCGTGAGATCGAAATGTCCGGTGTCGAGGACGCGCAGCCCGGGAACCTCACGGCGGGGCAACCCGGCGAGTGCGGCAAGCGCGCCGGCTGTGGCGGGGAACGGCACCTCGGCGCCGTCCCGAGCCTTCGCGCCGTCTCGCGCCTTCGCCACAAGCGCATCCGGCAGGCTGTACGGTTCGGCCGCACCGTATTTGTTGCTTATGTTGCTCATGTTGCTGCAGTTGCTGCGCAGTCGGTACGGATGGTGGCTGAGGTCGATCGAGCCGACGAGCACGGGGGCCACCCGGCGCAGTTCCGCCGCCGTTTCTGCGCCCACAAGCACCCGAACGTTCCAAAGCCCGGCGTCGCCGAACGTGTCGAGTTCCTGTATCCGCCGCTCGGCGCGCTCCACGTCGAGCCTGGCCCGCTCCTCGTCGAACCGCCGCATCGCCGTTAGCTGTGTCCGCAGCTCGGCAAGCTCGGCTTCAACTGACGGGGTCGGCTCCGCGATGAGGAGCCAGCCGAACGGCCGGTCCATCAGCGTCACGAGCGTCGATTCAAAAACTGTGGGCTGGTGCGGGTCCTGCTGTGCGTCGTGCCTGCCGTCCCTGGCCAGCGGCGGCGCCTGTCGGCCGAGGCACGGGGTCCAGACCATGCCGTGGGCGTGCGCGAGCCAGCTGTCGCTGATTGGAGTGCCGTGGGCGCCGTTCGGGAACAGCATGGTGTGCCCTGACAATGATCCGCGCGCGGGTTGGCGCACGTCCGGCGGGTGTTGGAAGTCGGCCCGCTGGCCTTGGAATGCGTCCTGCTGGGCGTGGAAGACGTCCCGGGAGGCCTGGAAGACGTCCTGCGCGCCGTGGCGGACGTCCTGCGCGCCGTGGAAGACGTCCCGAGCGGCGCCCTCGTCGTGCTGAGCGGCGCCGAAGACGCACGGTCCAGCGTTCGTGATCAGTTCGAGCGGCGCACCGCCGCCGCGCGAGAGCCAGCCGATCACGAACGGCCTGCCACGTTGCGCCGCGCTGAGCACACCGGGGAGGACCGCGACGAAATCCGCCTCTGCCGACTTCCCGCATGCCGGTGAAGGAATCGACAAGATCCGGTACCAAGGCCCTGCCGACGTGTCGCTCAACCCGGCGCCGCCGGTACGAAGCGGCACGCCGGCCCATCCGGGCGGCGTTTCGGCCGCGCCAACCGACGTTCCGGCCAAACCACGCGGCGTCCCGCCCGCGCCGCCGACCAAACCAGGCGGCATGTCACTCGAGCCGAATGATGCGCTCACGATGCGTGCTTACCAGCATGGCCATCGCTCTGCCACCGGAAGCGCGTTATAGGGTCGGCGAGACTTTGTATCCCAGGGTGCTGCTATGGGCACTGAAATACATCTCTCTAGCAACGCTGCAGCGTACAAAGTCGTAGTTGCCGCGGGTCTGCGCCCACCAATCGCAGAACGCCAGCCTTCGACGGCGTGAACAGCCAGCTTGTGGCGGGCAGACTAGGCAGTGTCCCGTGGCTTCTTCCGCCAGTCGAGGCGATCCGGCGGCGGGCCAAGGTTGGGCGGCGGCTGATCCTCACCTTGCCAACTCGCCGGCTTGGGTGACCGACCAGGACGATCCGGCGGCTGGGCAGGCTCTCCGCCAGCGTCGCCAAGTGCCGTGCCGTCGGGAACGGTGCCCGGCGCGCCGCCAGGTGCGGCGCCCGGTGCTCCGCCGGGTGCGGTGCCCGGCGTGGTGCCAGCAATGGCACCAGGCGGGGTGCCGATCGATGGCCCGGCTCCGCCGACCGCTGACCAATCATCTTCCTCGGGCCGGTTTGGCCCGGAAGGCCAGGACTCTGCCATCGGCCAGTCGCCTCCGGACGGCCACGCCTCGTCGCCGGTATGGCCCGACCCTGATGCCTGCCAGGCGTTGCCGGACTCGGCACCTCGCGACGCTCGCCAGCCGGGGCCGTATGCCGCGCCGCCCCGCTCGGCCGCGCCGCCCCGCTCGGCCGGACCGCCGCGGTGGGCCGCGCTGCCTTGCGACGGCGGCCAATACGGGGCAGCACCAGAAACATTCCGCCCCGCGCCAGGACCACCCGGGAAGCCCGGCCGCGCGCCAGGACCACCCGGCCCCGCGCCAGGACCCCCCGGCCCCGCGCCAGGACCACCGGGGAAGCCCGGCCCCATGCCAGGACCACCCGGCGCAGTAGCGCCAGCGAGCCACGAACCCGCGCGGTCCGGGGGCGCTGACCGCCTCGCCTCATCCAGGCCGAGCAGCGTCGCGGTGGGCAAGGCGATGATCGCGGGGTTGGCATCGGCGAGCACAATCCGCCTGCCGCCCGCTCCGGCATGACTGATGATCAGCGCGCTGGGTGGGAGCCGTTGCAGCTCGTGCTGCTCGACCAGGAACTCCCTGGAACGCTGCGAGCCACGGGCAAGCGACTGGTTGGCGCCAAAAGCCAGGGAGGTGTTCAGTCCCCACGCTGTGCTGGTCATTATTCCCTCGGTGAGAGTCTCACCGTCGCTCGTGGCGAGGGACGAACTGGCGTCCCTGGCGCGGAACCGGGTAGAGCGGCCAAAGGGCGCCAGAACGCTCTCCCCGCTGGCACCCCGGCCCCGGCTCCGGCCCTCGGTAACGCTGGTCGACGACGAGAACGCAAGCGAGTCAGCCGTGCCGACCGTGCTCGTGTACGAGCTACCCACGGTGTCGGTGACCGCGGTGCCGACGGTCTCGGTGAGCTGGTTGACGACGAACCGGTGCTCGGTGCCGATCTGCTCACTCGCCGTGCGCGCGTCTTCAGCGTTCCCGAGCCGCATGAACGCGACCGCCGCGTTGCCGCGGCCAAGCCGTTCCTTAACGTGCGCGGGGAGAAACCGGTAGGCGAGCACCAGCCCGGTCCTCGTGCTCTCACATGCGTCGCAGAGCCGGTCCAAAACGTCCCCGCGAAGCTTTTCCGCGCCAAGCAGCACCACGGTGTGCTCCCACGGCCGCCCGGCGGGCGCCTGGCGAAGCAGGTGCGTGAGCGCCGTCACGACGAATGTGCCAAGCACCTTGTTACCGAACACGCCGGCGCGCCGGTCGGTCGACACCACGCGCAGCGGCGCGGGGGCGAGCTGAGTCAACGCGGCGCCGAGGTTTTCCAGCTTCCGCAGCTGGGATTCCATCGCCCAGGCCCGCTCGATCACGACCCGGTCGGCTGCGCCCCGGCCGAACATCGCCGCGAGCCGTTCGAGCTGATCGGGGTCGATCAGGCCCAGCTTCACGTCGTCTCGTGGGTCGCCGACCTGGGCCAGCGCCCGCAGCGCCGCGGTGACCTGCGCGACCGTCGCCGGCCCGCCGAACACCTCGAGGACCCGCTCGAGGATCGCGTTGTCGTATGACAGGTCCCTGGTGCTTGCGTGCTCCTCGGTGACGCTCACCACCAAAGACAACACGTCGGCGAGTTCCTCTTTGCGCAGCCCCGTCCCGAGATCGACCCTTGGCAGGTCAACGGGCAGCACCCAGACGAGAGGGTCGATCCCGCACCGTTGCGCCGCGGACACGAGGTCGGCCGCGGCCGCGCCTTCAGACAGATCGACGAGAGTCACCTCGCCGCCCGCGCTGAGCCGGGACGCCCCGATCACGGTGGCCAGCGCCGACCAGCTCGCCAGCGTGCCGCCCGCGACGTCGACGCGGTCGACCGCGTCAGGCAGCGAGACCGCATACCACTGAAGCTGGCGGTCGTATGCGGCGCGGCGCTCCTCCCACTCGTGGAACCTGCGCTTGTGCTCCGCCTGCCAGGCGAAGAGGCGGTTCTCCTGCTCTGACCGGATCTTGCCGAGCCGTTGCCGCTCCTCGTCGACCCTCGATTTGAGCGCCTGCTCGCCCTGCCAGAGCGCGTACCCACTCAGCGTCGCCGCGACGAGGCAGACCATGACTCCAAGGCCGGCGAGCGGGCCGCCGAGCAGCCCGGTGATCCAGGCGGCGAGCAACGCAGCGGCGAAGGCGAGTGCGACGCCGCAGGCCACCTTCAGCGGGCGGTTCAGCAGGTTTTCCTCGCGCCGCTGGGCGGCCACCCATTCCGGGTTGAGCTGCTCCTGCTCGGGTGGGGTGGGCCGCCGCGGTGGCGGGCCGGGGTCGGGCATCGCCGGGCGATACTGCCAGCCCAAGTAGACGCGGTCCTGCCGGAACAGTTGCCGCGCGCCATCAGGCCCCCGGTGCGCGGCCGTCACGTCGGCCATGAAGGCCAGTCCGGGCTCTCGGCAGGTGCTGCTCTCGGCAGGTTCGGCTGCTGGGGCGAATATGGAACCGGCTGGATGGGCGCAAGCCGGTGGGTGCCATGCGTCGACCGGGGCGAGCGCCGCGCGTCCGCGGGGACGCCTTCGCGCCCGAGATGGCCCGCGGCCCGCCAATCCGGCGCTGGCTCGGGTGGGCCGTCCCCCAATGGCCCGCGGTAGGGGCCTGCGTCCGTGCCAGCTTGGTCGCCATGGATACTTAACGGCTGCCGCGGGTGCGCCGCCACCTGTACTGCGGCGCCCGGCACAGGAGACCGTCGTGCGTGGGCGGCGGCCCGGTGGATGGCACGCTGCCCAGCGGTGTGCAGCCGCGCGGGCACTGTCTTGCCCAGCGGCACGAGCTTGGGCCGTGGCGACTTCACTGCCAGGACAAATTCACCCTTGCCGAGGCCAAAAAGGATCTCAGGCGACACCCTGGGTTTGCGCACGAACGCGACTCCGTCGGCCGACCGGAACTCGGCCGCCGCGGCCGCGCCAAACCCTGGTGTCGCACCAGATTTCGCAAACCCAGGCATGGCGGATGCTCCTGCCTCACTCGGGACAAGCCTCTCGCCGCTGACCCACGCGAAACGCTCGGCCATGAGGGGGTCGGTCATCCGGTGGATGACAACCGCGTTCACGTAGTCAGCGAGCCCGTCCGCGACCACAGCCGACGTGGTCGTGAGCACTGCGGCCACGTCTGCTGCGGCGCCACGGCTGACCAGCTCGGCAAGAACTCCAGTGGGAATACCGCCACATTCCCCGAACCAGAGCACGGCGTCGCCGGGCACACCGATCCCGCGGAGTTCGGCGCAGATGGCTATGACATCCTGAGCGACCAGGCTGGCGACCATGGTGGCCGGCCTGCTGTGCGCACTGTCTCCAAGTGAGAAAAGCACGACCCCGCGCTGGCGGATCGCGCGGCCGAGGTCGACGCGGGCCGTGGCCACGGCTGCGTCGGCTCGCGGTGCGAGCCATCGGCCAATCGGTGAAGCCCACAGTTCGCCGAGCTGGCTGGCCAAGGCGACAACTGGCTGCGGATCAGCCTCGAAGAGGCTGGCCGAAACCTCCACCCGCTTGGTGAGCGCCTCGCGGTGCGGGTGGAAGCTAGGAATCTGTCTCGCGCGGGCGCGAAGCGCGGCCGGATCGAGCAGGTGCAAGACCTCATCGAGTACAGGCCTGGTTGGATCGCCAGGGGTGGCGTCGGTCACCGCGAAAAGATCGTTCAGATAGGCGGCGCAGCTACGGCGGTGCTGGTCCGCTGCACCGGTCCAGTCGATCATGCCGATAACGAGCGCGGTGCGCCGTGCTGGACTCCCCTCACGCAGCGGCTCGTAGCAGCCGGCCCCGGCGGCGCTGAAGGAGTGCAGCGGAGCCCTGGCGGCCCCGCAGATGATCGCGAGCCATTCGGCCACCTGCCTGCTACCGGCGAGATCGACGACGATCACCGGCTTTCTTCGTCGGATCGCGGCATGCACGAGCTGGAAGGCGGTCGTTGTCGTGCCCGAGCCTGGGGCGCCGGCGCACAGCACCCCTCTCGCCGCCTCTTGCCATGACAGCGCCGCACGCCGGCCGGTTCGCGCCTGCACGCCAAGGCACGCGCCGTCTCTGGTGACCACACCGCCCCGCTGTATCACGCGGGTCAGGTACCGGCGCCTGAACGCGGCCATGACGCCTGGCCGAACCGGGGCGAGCCGCCATTCATCGGTGTGCAACCAGCTCAGCCAGGCCGCAACGGCCGCCTCGGCCGCGCCGGTGACCAGGGCGAGCGGCAGCTGCCGCGGCAACCAGCCAGTCAGGCCCGCGTAGGCGGCGCCGAGATGCAGCGCCCGCGCGGGGGCGCCTCCCACGCCGCTCAGGTAGGTGACGATCTTTCGAGGCCCCGCCAGCAGGCCGGTGACCGCGGTCGCGGGGCCTATCGCCAGTGCCCACAGCAGGCCGACCGCCGCGGGCAGGGCAAGCCAGTGCGGGCGCCATCTGCTGATCTTCGTGACCGCGTGGAACGCGATCGCGAGGACGATGGTGAGCTGGGCGAAAAGGACGTGCGCGACGATGACCAGCACGCCGCCGATAGCGATGAGCTCAGCGCGCCGTGGGATCGTTTTCGGCATCAGGTAGCGCCCTCGCCTCGGTAGGCGCTGCCGGGTTGCCGCTCCGCCGGTTGACATCTCCGCACAAGGGTTGCAGCACCGCTAGGTGCATGTCCAGACGCCCCCGGTAGCCGCGCCGGATCGGGGGTTGTCACGCAAGGCTAAGCGCGCTCCTGGGTCGCGGGCGCCGATTCGCGCGCATGGGTCGCCTCGTCGGCGACAGCGCTGCGAGCCGGCCGGTTTGTGCGGGGGGGCAGGACATCGGCGGCGCGGCGTGCGCGCGGGAAGAGCACAAGTGCGAGCCCCGCGCCGACTACGCCGCCCGCGAGCTGGGCGCCGGCGAAGCCGGGCACTGAGGCCGCGGCGATCCCGCTGAACGTGTTGCTGAATGTCCTGCCGACGGTGACGGCAGGGTTGGCGAAGCTGGTGGAGCTTGTGAACCAGTAGGCCGCGCCGATCCAGGCGCCGGCCGCAGCCGGGACCAGGTTGGCGCGCCCGGTCCGGGTCAGCGCGAAGATCACCGCGATCAGCCCAGCGGTGGCCACCATCTCGCCCAGCCACAAATGCGCGCCGGACCTGTCTCGGGTGGATGCCGTGACGGCTGGCAGGGCGAACATCAGGTTGGCGAGCACCGCGCCGCCCACCGCTCCGGCGATCTGGGCAGGCAGATAGGCGGCTAGGTCGCGGACCGTCAGGCCGGTGCGGGTGCTGCGGCCAAGCGCCCAGTCGGCCAGCGAGACTACGGGGTTGAGGTGCGCACCGGAGACCGGGCCGAACAGCAGGATAAGCACAGCAAGCCCGGCCGCGGTGGCGAGGGAGTTCTCCAGCAGTTCCAGCCCGATATCGTTCGGCGAGAGCCTTCCAGCCATGATGCCGGACCCGATCACCACAGCGACGAGCAGCCCAGTGCCGCTCAGTTCGGCCAGCGCCCGCCGGGTCAGGGAAGCGGAGCTCACCGGACACCGGCAGGCGCGGAGGCCTGCGGGGCCAGAACCGCGGACAGCCGCGCCAGCGCCGCAGGATTGACCCAGTAGTAGATCCAGGTGCCGCGCCGCTGCGAGCCGATCAGCCCGGCCTCGCGCAGCACCTTCAAATGGTGCGAGATGGTCGGCCCGGTCACATCGAACGCGCCAGTCAGCTCGCACACGCATGCCTCGCCGCCGGCATGGCAGGCGATCAGCGATAGCAGGCGCAGCCGTACGGGATTCGCGATAGCGCTGAACAGCGGCCCAAGTTCGGCGGCCTCCACCTCGTTCAACGGCTCGGCTGCCAGCGGCGTGCAACACACCACCGTTGCGACCCCGGCAGCGGCTGGGCTCTGTTTCGACATGATTCTATCTTGACAAATCTCAAATCAGAGGACAACCTTGCAGCAGCAATCTGATTAGACAACTTTCTAATCAGGGCCGCCCGCCATCGTATTGGGAGGAACCGGTGTCTCGTGTCCAGCTCGCGTTGCGTGTTGCCGACCTGGAAGGCTCAATCGCCTTCTACTCGAAGCTGTTCGGCGCCGAACCGGCGAAGCGCCGCCCCGGATATGCCAACTTCGCGGTCAATGACCCACCCTTGAAGCTCGTGCTCATTGAAGGTGGCCAGGGCGAGCGGCGAGACGATCCGACCGTGCTTGACCACCTCGGGGTGGAGGTGGAGGACACGGCGCAGGTCGCCGACGCGGCCGACCGACTCGACGCGGCCGGGCTGGCTACCCTCGAGGAGAAGGACACGACCTGCTGCTACGCGCTCCAGGACAAGGTCTGGGTACATGGCCCCGGCGGCGAGCCGTGGGAGGTCTACGTGGTCAAGGCCGACGCCAACGAGCTGGTCAAGACCGGCGGTTCCGCGTGCTGCGCGGCTTCTGGCCAAGCCACCGAGCAAGCGGCGCAGCCAGCCCAGCCCGCCGCCCAGCCCGCCGTTACAGGGGCTGGCTGCTGCTGACAGCGGTCGCCGGACGTGGGCGCTGCCGCCGACGACGGAGCGCCCCGTCCGGCGCAGCCTATTCAGGCTCGGGCAGTCACACCGATCTCGGCGAGCAGCTTGCGGACGCGCTGTTCGATCTCATCTCTGATCACGCGTACGGCGGCGAGGTCCTTGCCCGCCGGGTCGTCGAGCGCCCAGTCTTCGTAGCGTTTGCCTGGAACGACAGGGCACGCGTCCCCGCAGCCCATAGTGATGACGACCTCGGCGGCGCGCACCGTCGCATCGGTCCACGGCTTGGGGAACTCACCGGATATGTCAATGCCACGCTCGCCCATAGCCTCGATGGCGACGGGGTTCACCTGGTCGCCGGGTTCTGAGCCGCCGGACCAGGCGATGGCGGCGCCGCCCGCCAGGTGAAGGAAGAAGCCCTGGGCCATCTGGCTCCGGCCTGCGTTGTGCACGCAAAGGAACATGACGGCCGGCTTGTCGCCGGCCCGCTTCGCCGGGGAGCGCCGCTGGTCAGCGCCGGCGTCCGGCATGCTGATCGAGTCGGAGTTTGTCAAAATCTCACCCACCCATCAATCACAGCACCGGCCCAGGTACAGGCTCTGACCGGTCGCAGGTGTCAACCACCACCCTGAACAGGTCGGGGCGCAGCGCGAGCACGGTCAGCGCCACGGCCTCTGGCCCGGCCACGTGAACGTGGATACCGGGGTCGGACGACGCGGCCCCGGCCTCGGAGCGGACCGCATCGAGCCGAGCGGTCACGGTAACCGCCGACACACCGTTCGCGAGCCGTAGCCGGCGCGCCACCGACCGCGGTGGCGGCTGGACCTCGATCCGCACCGCGCCAGTCCTGAAGATCACCCCCGGCCGGTCGAGCTCACCAAACCCAGCCACGCCGACGGTGAGCGATGGCCGCCCCGCGACGCCCGCAGACTGCGCGCCCTGGCCGCTGGCCGCAATTTGGCCGCTGGCCGCAATGAGGTAAGCGTGGCTGTCCAGCACGTACGTCACCGAGGCGGCGGCCGGCTCCTCATCCGCGGTCCACAGGCACCGGCGGCTACGAACCCGCACTCCCGGCGCCAGGCCCAGCGCTTCGGCGACGTCGGTGGGCGCCCGAAGCTGCGAGATCCGGACCGCAACGCACGAGACCTGGTGATCCATTGGGTCGACGAAGGAGGACAGACCGGGCAGCCCGTCCAGTTTGATCACATACTCGGCCGGGCCTGCCCGATGTACCTCGCCGGTCGGCAACCGCCGCAGCAGCTGGCGACGCACCAGCTCCTCGATCGCCGCCTCGACCTCGGCCGAGGTGACCTGGAACCGCCGCGCGAGCGCCGTTCTCCGCGGCACCGGATAACCGGGCTCGCGCCGAATGAACACGGCGGCCAGCCGGTCAGCGAGCACGTGCTCCAGCCGGTCGGCCCGGTCATGCTCAGCCGACCTGGCCGAATCAGGAAGGGTGCGCAGCGCTCATCCGACCTTTCCGGTGATGTATTCCACCGTGGCCTGCTCTGTTGGGTTGCTGAAGAGGTCCTTGGTGGGGCTGGCTTCCACAAGGCGCCCAGGCTGCCCGGGTCCCTGGACTGTGAAGAACGCCGTGATGTCGGAGACGCGCGCGGCCTGCTGCATGTTGTGGGTGACGATGACCACCGTGTAGTGCTGCTTCAGCTCATCGATCAGACCCTCGATCACCAGCGTGGAAACAGGGTCGAGCGCAGAACACGGCTCGTCCATGAGCAGCACCTGCGGCTGCACGGCGAGGCTGCGCGCGATGCACAGCCGCTGCTGCTGACCGCCGGACAAGCTGGCGCCTGGCTTGTCGAGCCGGTCCTTTACCTCTTCCCACAGACCCGCCTGCCGCAACGACCGCTCAGCGACCTCTTCCAGCTTGGCTGCGCGCCGCTGGCGGCGCGGGCCGAAGCGCAACCCCGCCGTCACATTGTCGGCGATCGACATGGTCGGGAACGGGTTAGGGCGCTGGAACACCATCCCGACGTGCCTGCGCACCTGGACGAGATCGACGTCACGCGCGTAGATGTCCACGTCGTCAAGCAGCACCGTGCCCCTCACCGACGCCCGGGGCACCGTCATGTGCAGTCCGTTCAAGCAACGCAACAAGGTCGTCTTGCCGCAGCCGGACGGCCCGATGAGCGCGGTCACCTTTCCCGGTTCGAAGGCCATGTCCACATCGGTGACGGCTGGCCTGCCGCGGTAGTAGGCGGTGACGCCGCTGATGTCCATGCGACCGCGGCTTGGCCCCTGGCCGGGCGAGGCCGCTTTGGTCTGGCCGGCGAGTTCCGCCAGGCCCATGCCAGGTCCGTGGGGCATCTCGGCTGTGGTCATAGGAGTTCCTTCTGTCAGTTCACTACTGTGGCGCGACGGCCGATCAGCCGTGCGGCCACCGTGCAGATCAGCACGATGGCGATGAGGGTCAGGGCACCGGCCCAGGCGCGGGCCTGCGCAGTGCGGAATCCTGTGATGGCGTTATTAAAGATCAGCAGGGGAAGGGCGGACATCCGCTCGGTCGGATTGCTCTGGATGAACAGGTCGTTGCCCAGCGTGGTGAGAAGCAGCGGCGCGGTTTCGCCCATCGCGCGGGCAACCGCGAGCATCACGCCGGTGGTGATGCCCGGCAGGGCGGTAGGCAGCGCCACCGACACGATCGTGCGGGCGCGTGTCACGCCAAGAGCGGCCGACGCTTCGTGCAGGGTCACCGGCACCAGCCGAAGCATCTCAGCGGAGGCCCGGATGACCAGCGGCGTCATCACAACGGCGAGCGCGATGGAACCGGCGAGCCCGGAAAACCCGAACCTGATGACCCACAGCGCGTAGATGAACGCGCCGGTGACGATGGTCGGGATCCCGATGAGCACGTCGGTCAGGAAGCTGGTGAGCGCGGCGAAACGTCCGCCATACTCCACGATGGCGATTGCGGCAGCGATGCCGATGGGCACCGATATGCAGGCCGCGATGCCGACCATGATCAGGCTGCCGATGATCCCATTCACAAACCCGCCCCCGGCCAGCGACGGGTTTCCCGGCGGAGTGCTGGTCAGGAACGTGGGCCCGAGATACTTCAGCCCTTGGCCCGCCACGTAGGTCAATACCCACACCAGCACCGCGATCGTGAGGGCGAGCATGAGGCCGAGCAGAGCCGTCATCACACGGTCAGTGACATGGCGCCGGGCGAGCCCAGGCACCGTCTCAAGACCGGCCGCAGGCCGGTTACCCCCGGGCGGCGTCACGTGAGGTGAGGCTGGCGTCATAGCGCCACCTGCGTACGGCGAACCACCACACGCCCGGCGATGTTCACGATCAGCGCGATACCGAGCAGCCACATTGCCACGACGAACAACGAATGCAGGTGGAACGGCTCGGTGGCCTCGGTGAACTCATTGGCGATCACCGAGGGCATGGTGGCGCCCTGGCCCAAAATGGACTTGGTGATCGACAGCACGTTGTTGCCGATCACCATGGTGACCGCGATGGTTTCGCCAAGCGCTCGGCCCAGGCCGAGTATGGTCGCGCCGACGATCCCGGACCTGGATCTCGGCAGCACCGCCGTGCGGATCATCTCCCAGCGAGTGGCCCCGAGAGCGAGCGCTGCTTCCTTCTCATCGGCAGGCGTGGTGGTGAAGACCTCCCTGCAGATCGCCGTGACGATCGGCAAGACCATGATCGACAGCACGACTCCCGCGGTGAGATACGACACCCCGAAGAACGGCCCCGCGAAGACCACGCCGATCACGGGCACCTGGCCGAGGGTGGAACTGAGCGCGTTGCCTATCGGCTTCAGCGCGGGGACCAGCGCGAAGATCCCCCAGAACCCGTACACCACCGAGGGGATCGCGGCGAGCAGGTCGACAACATAAGACAGCGGGCGCCGAATCCAGCCCGGAGCGACCTGGGTGATGAACAGCGCGACCGCCACCGCGGTCGGCACGACGATCACCATGGCGATCAGCGACGTTATCGCGGTGCCGTAGATGAACTGGACGATGCCGTAAGGGTTCGGGTGATTGGCGTGCGCGTGCGCGTTCGACGGCGCCCAGCGATCGGAGGTGAGGAAGCTGAGGAACCCGTAGTGCCGCAGCGCCGGCAACGCTTCGGCCACCAGGAAGACGGCGGTTCCCGCGAGGACGAGGACGACGACCGCCGCGCCAGCGAACATCGCGAGCTTGAACAGCCGGTCCCCGTAGCCGCGGCGGCTCTGCAGTTGCTCGGCGATGCCGGGCGGAGCTGGCGGGGCGGGTGCGGTCATCGTGCCACCCCGCGCATGCTGCCGCGGGCCAGGCGGCTGCGACCGGGCCCGCGGCAGAACGCGTCGTTACTCACTGGCTTTACTTGACAAGCGGCTTGCCGCTGACTGTGATCTTCTTGAGCTGTGCGTAGGCCAGCTTCTGCAGGTCGGTGCTCAGCGGCGCGTAGTGCAGGTCGGTCGTCAGGTCCTGGCCGCTGGTGAGCACCCAGGAGAAGAAGTTGACCAGCGCCGCGGCTTTGGCCTTGTTGGTCTGGTGCTGGTACACCAGCGCGTAGACGCTGCCCGCGATCGGGTAGGCGTCCGGGCCGGCCTGGTCGGTGAAGCTGGTGACCAGGTTCGACGGGTACGTGATGCCCGCCGCGGCTGCGCTCGCGCTCGCGATGCACGGCTCGATGAACTTGCCAGCCTTGTTCTGCACCTGGCCGAGAGTGATGCCCTGAGCGAGCGCGTACTGCAGTTCCACGTAGCCGATGGCGCCCTCGGTCTGGTTCACCGCGCCGGAAACGCCCTCATTGCCCTTTCCGCCGATTCCTGTCGGCCATGCGATCGTCTTGCCAGCGCTCTGGGCCGGGCCGCCCAGCGCGGAGACCCAGGTGGGGGAGACCTTGGTCAGGTAGTCGGTGAAGATCGCGGTGGTGCCGGACGCGTCCGAGCGGTGTACCACGGCGATTGCCTCGTTCGGGAGCTTCACGCCAGGGTTGAGCGCGGTGAGGGCCGGGTCGTTCCAGTTCTTGATCTTCCCAGCGAAGATCTTGCCGAGCACGTCGCCGGTGAACTTCAGGCCCGCGCCGATGCCGCTGACATGGTAGGCGGGTACCACCGCGCCGAACAGCAGCGGGATCTGCACGACCGGCCCGCCCTTGGCCGCTGCGATCTCGTCCGGCTTCATGCCCGTGTCGGCCGCCCCGAAGTCGACAGTCTCGGCCTGTACCTGCGCGATTCCACCGCCGGAGCCGATCGACTGATAGCTGACCTGCACTCCGCTCGACTTGTTGTAGGTGGAGGCCCAGTCCGACAGCATCGGCGCGACAAAGGATGAGCCCGCACCACTGAGGCCCTTCGCCCCGCCCGCGATCGTGCCGATCGTTTTCTTGAAGCCGGGCTTGGCGCTGCTGGCGCCGCAGAGCTGCGAGTTCTGCGAACCAAAGCTGACGTTATTCGCGCTTGTGTTCGTACTTGGGCTGCTGCTCGTGCCCACATTGCCGGTACTGCCACACCCCGTAGCCGCAAGCGCCACACCAAGCGCTCCAACGGCCATCACGGAGATCTTGAATCTCATCGACCCTCCCGATTGGGGGCACACATGTCGTTTCGCTCCATCGATCGCGACATTAAGCGCGGGCAGTGGAGATTCATGGACCCCGTCGTTAATGGAGGGTGAACATCAGTCATATGGACGGCGATGCAGTTGTGACCTGACTGTTATTTTCCGAATGCGCTCTGTCGGCGATGGGGGATCACAGCGCTCGCCAGACGGGGATGCCGCCGCGCGAGGCGCGGCGGCATCCCCGTCTGGCGAGCTAACAAAGCCCGGTGGCCAGGGAAATCTCGCTGTCATGGCCACCCAGGCTTTGACGTCAGACGACGATCTCGAGCTGGGCGACGCGCCCGTAGTCGGCGGATACGGAGCGGTCGGCGCTTATCCCTCCGGGGGCGAGCACGCGGACTGTCCACGTGCCCGGGGCGGCGAAGAACCTGAAACCGCCGTCGCCACCAAGCGGAACCTCGGCGACAAAATCCCCGTCGGCGTTGAGCAGGCGGGCGTAGCCGGTGGTGACCGCGGAGCCGTTCGTGATCACCTTGCCGTCTATCACGGCCTGGTGGTCAATGTCGACTCCCTGGACGCTCACGCCACCAGACGGCGCGCCGCAACCCTCGCTCACTTGCCTTCCCCGAGCTCGATCGGCACGCCCACCAGCGAACCGTATTCGGTCCATGAGCCGTCGTAATTCTTCACGTTCTGCTGGCCGAGCAATTCGTGCAGCGCGAACCAGGTGTGCGCAGAACGTTCGCCGATCCGGCAGTACGCGATCGTGTCCTTGGCGAAATCGAGACCGGCGTCGCGGTAGAGGGCGCGCAGGTCCTCGTCGGACTTGAACGTGCCGTCGTCGTTGGCCGCCTTGGCCCACGGGACGTTGGTCGCGGTCGGGATGTGGCCCGGCCGTTGAGCGCTTTCTTGCGGCAGGTGCGCGGGCGCGAGCAGCCTGCCCGCGAACTCGTCCGGCGAGCGCACGTCGACCAGGTTGCGTTTGCCGATCGCGGCTACGACCTCGTCGCGGTATGCGCGGATGGAGGTGTCAGGGTCGCGCGCCACGTAGCTGGTTCGTGACCGCCGCGGCACGTCTTCGAGCAGCTCACGCGAGTCGAGTTCCCACCTCTTGCGGCCGCCGTCGAGCAGCTTCACGCTCTGGTGCCCGTACAACCTGAAGTACCAGTAGGCGTAAGCGGCGAACCAGTTGTTGTTGCCGCCGTACAACACGACGGTGTCGCTGTTGGAGATACCGCGCCCGGACAAGAGGGTTTCGAAACCTGCCTTGTCCACGAAGTCACGGCGAACCGGGTCCTGCAGATCCTTCTTCCAGTCGAGCTTGATCGCGTTACGGATGTGGCCCTTGTCGTAGGCGCTTGTGTCCTCATCGACCTCGACGAGCACCACACCCGGGTCGGACAGGTGGGCCTCGACCCACTCGGCGTCAACGAGGATGTCGGAACGGCTCATACGGGAACCTCCTTGTCAGGGTCGGCCGGCAGCCCCCGGTGGCGGGCCGGCCCAATACGGCGAATTAGCAGGAAGATCTGGCAGCCCAGGCAGTAACCGAAGGCGGCGTTGAGGAAGGCGGCGGCGAGCGCCGCGGCGGTTGCGACGATGCCAAGCGCGGTTACCCCGGTCGCATAACCGGCCACTCCTATCACGCTGACGAACAGGCCGAGCCCTTGCGCGAATCGGGGTGGCGCCTCCGGCTCCAGCTCCGCGGGCGGGCCGAGGCGCGGCCGGATGAGCCAGCGGAACACCAGCGCGTACGGCGCGTAACGCAGGCCGAATACGGCGCCGACGCCGAACACCAGGGCCTGCGCGGCGAGCACCCAGCCGCTGCCGGTGATGAGCACAACCGCGAGCACAATCGTGGAAATGATGGCGGCAAAACGCTGCCCTCGGGGGTCGATGTGCATCTGTCGCGCGCTCCTGTCGTGGGGTTGGACGCGGTCCGCGTGCGCCGCGTTCTCAGGATGCGGCCCAGACGCCACGTGGGCGGGACGGCGCAGCGGAACACGGACCGGCGGGCCAGAACCTGGCGGGACACAGCGCCGTGGCGACGCGGCAGAAATCAACCGCGCGCCGCTTGGTCAGCGCCGCCTGCGGCCGGCGCTCCGGCCCTCGCCGTGCCCGTGGATGCACGAAACCGATGCTATGTGGGCGCACGCCGGCTGTCACCTCGCTGGCTCATGCCAGCCGCGCCGGTCAACTCGGCCCGCACGACGCCGCCAACCGCGGCAATCACGTCCGCCTTCCTCGGCTGGCCGGTGGCCCGCCGCATGATCAGGCCATCCGCCCCCAGTACGAGCACCGTCGGCGTGCTCACAATGCCGAGTTCGCGAACAAGGCCGAGGTGGGACTCGGCGTCGATGTCGACATGCGCGACACCATCCACCATCCGTGCGACGTCGGAGAGAATCTGCCTCGTCGCGCGGCACGGCGCGCAGAAGGTCGAAGAGAACTGGACGAGCGTGGCACGCGGGCCAAGCGGCCGCCCCAACTGGGCGCCGGTGACAACGGCGCCGCGCCTGTTATCCCGCCGGCTGCCGTTGCGGGCGCGCAACACGCCGCTGCGCCGTCGCCACACAGCCCCGTAGACGGTAGCCACGGCGAGCACGGCGGCGCACACGACCAAACCCACGGTCACGCTGTGGATAATACGGCTGCCGAGCAATTCATTCCCGCCCGGCACCGCGAGCCCGTCCCGCCCGACCCGCCGTTCCCCTTACAAAGCCCACCCACCCATGGGGGCCTTGCCCTACTGATGATCTTGCCAGATTGTCAAGAGCTTCCGGTAGGGGGGAACCAAGATCTGTGGATAACTCCGCGCCGCTGAGCCGGCGGGCACCGCGCTGCGGGGCTGCCCGCATCGCGTGGGCGTGACACGCAGCGTGAGCCGTTCGGGACCTGCAAGAGCCGCATTTGCACGCGCGGGTCACCGTTTAGGCGACGGGCATGGTGACCAGTGTCTTGCCGCGTGCGGTGATCTGGAAGCTGCGGATGCTGTCGGTGGGGATGGCGGTGGAGCCCGGGTACCACGAACGCTCGTCCTCATACTTCCAGCCGCCCACGGCCACCCGCCGCCCGGTGGAGTCCGTCACCCACAGCTCGCAGCGGGTGCCGTACTTGACGCCGGCGACCGCCACATCCGTTTGGGTGCCCCAGCTTCGCTTGAGGAACCTCACCTCGGCGCTGACCTTCGTCACCGCGTTGCGCCCGAACACCATTGCCCAGCGCAACGGGTGCGTATCGACAGCCACCGGGGGCTTGGTGGGACCAGCGCCCGGACCGGAGACAAGCGCCTCCACTCCTGCGCCTGCGGCCACTCCCCCAAGGATCACAACAGACGCCGCCGCGGCGAGCAGCATGTGACGATGGCGCCGTGCTCGTTGTCGCCGCGCCATCTCGGTGAGCATCGAATCGAGCAGCCGGGCCGGCGGCGCGGCCGTTCTGGCCGCCGCGTCCGAGCCGCGTTCCACCTCTTCCAGTGTCACCCGGCCGAGCAGCGCGGGCAGGCCGGCAAGGCCCGCAAGCTCATCCCTGCAGGCCTGGCAGCCACCCAGGTGCCGGTCGACGACGGCCCGCTCGGCGGGCTCGATCGCCCCGACGACGTACACGCCCAGCGCCTGCCGGACATCGTCGCATCCAGCGGTCATGGCGCGAGCCCTCGTTCCTCTAGTGCCAGCTTGAGCACACGAAGCGCGTAGAAGGTGCGCGACTTCACCGTCCCTGAAGGGATTCCGAGCACCGACGCCGCTTCGGCGACCGAGCGGCCCCGATAGTACGTTTCGACGAGCACTTGCCTGTGGTCCGGGCGCAGCGCGGAAAGCGCGTCGGCAACTGCCCACGACTCCAATGCCCTATCCGCCTCGTCCTCGGCGGGAAACAAGGCGATCGCCGCGTCCCCGGTTTCAATCGGGCGCGCGCGCCGCGCCCGGTAGGTGTCCACTACAAGATTTTTCGCCACCGTGAACAGCCACGGCCGCACCGGTCGGTCCACGAGCGCGCCGGGATGCCGCCATGCCCGCAGCAGCGTCTCCTGGACGATATCCTCCGCTGCCTGCCGGTCACCGCCAATGAGCCGCTGCACATAGCCGAGCAGCGGTCCGCCGTGCTCCTCGTAGAGGCCACGGATCAGTTCGGCATCAGCGACCGCGCCACGCCCGCTTGTCTGGCCGACACTGTCCACAACGATGGCACGTTTGCGCCGCACTGTCCGGTTCAATCGTCTGGCCACGGCTCTCGAATTCAATCCCCTAGCCACGGCTCTCGAACGCCACATCGCGCGCGGCCGCGCTCACCTCGAACCCACCTGCCGTCACCCGCACGCGTGTCATCTTGAGGTGCATGGGCAGGTCGTGTACTGGCAGCGTAAACGCCAGCCTGCTGCCGAGCAGAGCCGGCGGGACGGCCAGCGCGCCGCCGACAATGACATCGTGCGGGACGACCTCGATGGCGTTGCCCGTGACACGCAACCCCACTGCCGCGGTGACGGGGACCCACAGCCCTTGGTAGCCCAGCTTGCCGGACAGCCTCAGTTCGCCCCCACCGTCCTGGCTCAGCGTGATCCCCCGGGGAAGGCGCCGCTGCACCACAGGGAACGGGATCAGCGCGGTCGCAGCCGCGTGATCGGCTGTTATCACCTTGACGGAGGCACGGTCGGCGCCGGCGAGCTCGCGCAGCGGCGCGTGCACCCGGTCGAAGCGCGCCTGCAGGTTCCGCAGGTCCACGCCACTTCTCACGACTGAGGCAAGCGAGATGTCGACCTGCTGGTAGTTCCCCGCCACGAGCTGGGTGAGAAAGGGAAATCCCTGGATGGTCACCGATGGTGGCCTCGCGAGGCTGTATGCGGCGGCGACCCGGCTCGCCACCTTGCGCTGCGCGATGTGGACCGCGATCCTGTCGGCCGCGACGAGCGCGACCAGGATGATCACCAGCGCGATGAGTAGCTTTCGCATCGCGGCTCAACCTACCCGGTTGCGAACCTTCGTATCGCCGGGCGGCTACCCGCCGGCGAACGGTGGAAGGACCTCGATCACCGATCCTTCGCCCACAGCGACGTGACTCGCCGGGCGTGTTCCCGCGGGAGCGCCGTCGATCAGGAAGGACGACCGGGCAAGCACGGACGTGAAGCGCGGGTCTGCCTCATGGCGGGCGGTCACCGCGCTTAGCGCCTCCTCGAGCGTGTCCGCCTCCACCTGCTCCTCAGGGACGCCCGCCGCCTCCTTCGCTGCCGCCCAGTAACGAACTGTCGCCTTGGCCACGTCGGTTATCCTCACCCTGTGACGGGATCCGGGCGACGCAGCCCCCGGATCCCTATCTGTTTACCCGCTCGGCCGCCTGGGTGGAGACGGCGGCACGTGAGTAACGCGGAGGTGGCACCGCTTGAGTAACCTACTCGTGCTCACCAGCGCGCTCGAACCCTCGGCTGAAGTGCTGCCCGCGCTTGGCCTGCTCCTGCACTCGATCCGCGTCGCACCCGCCGAAGCATCGGCCCTGGTCGACGCGGCACCGGCGGACGCGGTGCTCGTGGATGCCAGGCGAGAGCTCGCGCACGCCAAGAGTTTGTGTCGGTTGCTGCACGCGACCGGCATCGACTGCCCGCTGTTCGTGATCGTTACCGAAGGCGGGCTCGCAGCCGTGACCGCCGACTGGGGCGTCGACGACGTGCTGCTGCACGGCGCGGGCCCGGCGGAGGTCGAGGCCAGACTGCGGCTGGCCGCCGGGCGCCGCGCCGTGCAGATGGCGGAGGCCGAACCCGACGAAATCCGCTCAGGCGACCTCGCGATCGACGAAGCCACCTATGCCGCGCGGCTTCGCGGCCGGGTTCTTGACCTCACCTTCAAGGAATTCGAGCTGCTGAAGTTTCTCGCACAGCACCCGGGCCGGGTCTTCACTCGCGCCCAGCTGCTTCAGGAGGTCTGGGGCTACGACTACTTCGGCGGCACCCGGACGGTAGATGTGCATGTGCGCCGGCTTCGGGCCAAGCTCGGGGCCGAGCACGAGGTGCTCATCGGTACCGTGCGCAACGTCGGCTACCGGTTCGTGCCGCTGCGCGGAGCCGAGGAGGACAGGAAGGACAGTTCGGCACCAGTGGTTCGCTAGCGTCTCACAAGATATGACGGGAGGCGGCATGGCCGGGCGGAGCGGGTCAGGCGATCCCGCGCCGCGCGGGCCGGGCGATCCCGCGCCGCGCGGGCCGGGCGATCCCGCGCCGCGCGGGCCGGGCGATCCCGCGCCGCGCGGGCCGGGCGACGACGCCATCGCTGTGCGGGATCGGCTCACCGATGCAGAAGCCCGCTCGGTGCTGCAGGTCGCCGCCGCAGCCGCGCAACACGACGGCGTGGCGCCGCTTTCTGAGCATGTGATGCTGCACCTGCGCTACGGCGGGGATCCGCGGGCGCGAAACCTGCTGCTCTATCGGGGCGCGGACCTGGCAGGGTACGCGCACCTGGATCCCACCGACCCGGTCGAGGGCCCAAGCGGCGAACTCGTGATCGACCCTCGTTTCCGCCGTCGTGGCCTTGGCCGCAGGCTGGTCGGTTTCCTTGTGCGTGAGGCGCGTGAGCAGCCGCTTCGGCTGTGGGCGCATGGCGATCTGCCCGCCGCCGCCCGGCTCGCCGAGGCGGCAGGCTTCGAGCGGATCCGGTCCCTTTGGCAGATGCGGCGCTCGCTGCAGAACGCGTTCGACAAGCCGGTGTTCGGCGAGGGTATCGCCGTGCGCACCTTCGAGGTGGACCGTGACGAGCGGGCCTGGACCGACCTGAACAGACGCGCGTTCGCGCGCCACCCCGAGCAGGGCGCATGGACGCGCGAGGATCTCGACAAGCGTGAGCGGGAGGCATGGTTCGAACCGGCCGGCTTCTTCCTCGCCGAGCGCGACGGCCATCTGGTGGGCTTCCACTGGACCAAGGTCCACGGGGGCGGTGCCGGGCAAGGCCGCCCCGGACATGGCCACGAAGCGATGGGTGAGGTGTACGTGGTGGGCGTGGATCCTGGCGAGCGTGGTTCGGGACTTGGCCGCGCACTTACCCTGGTCGGCCTGCACTACCTGCGGTCCCGTGGTCTCAGCCAGGTGATGCTGTACGTCGATGAGTCCAACACGGCGGCTATCCGGCTCTATGAGTCCCTCGGCTTCGCCCATTGGAGCACGGACGTGATGTTCCGCCATTCTGGCGCAGCCCTCGCAGACGCGTGAGCCCCCAGTGAAGCTGGGTGCTGATGGTATCCGTTGAGGTTGTATGGCCGCGGCAAGGTCACCGCGTCTGGCGGGCGCCGAGGCCCGCTACGACGGCTTTGTACTCCAGAGCGTTGCGCCGACCCCCGAAATACCGGCCAGTAACAACATCCTGGAGTCTGTTGGCATATTCGACTCGTTCGCTCAGGGGCCATGCCTACGGTCAGCCCAGTCTCCTAATGATCGCGGTGACCTGCCAGTCACTATGACTGGGCGGATTCAACCGGTCGTCGCAACGGTTCTCCTGATCGTGGAGGTCGTTGTGTTGGTGAGGCGTGGGCGTCTGCCGCTGCCGAGGTCGGTGCGGGTGGCGTTTTGGGAGGGGGTCCGGTCGGGTGTGCCGTGGCAGGAGGCTGCTGCGGCGGCGGGGGTGGCTAGGACGGCGGAGGGCTGGTTCCGGCAGGCCGGCGGGGTGAAGGGGAACGGGCCGGGTCCGGTGAGCGGCCGGTATCTGTCACTGGCGGAGCGGGAGGAGATCGCGGTGGGGGTGGCGGCCAGGGAGCCGCTGCGGGTGATCGCGGCGCGGCTGGGCCGGCCGGCGTCGACGGTGAGCCGGGAGATCCGCCGGAACAGCAGCCGGCTGGGTTACCGGGCGGTGGCGGCGCAGGCGCAAGCGGAGGCGCGGGCGCGGCGGCCGAAGGCCGCGAAGCTGGCGGGCAGCCCGGTGCTGCGCCAGTGGGTCCAGGGCAAGCTGGAGCGTAACTGGTCCCCAGAGCAGATCAGCGCCACGCTGAAGGCTGAGTTCCCCGACGAGCCGGAGATGTGGGTGTCGCACGAGACCATTTACCAGTCGATCTACGTGCAGGGCCGGGGCGCGTTGCGCCGCGAGCTGGCCTCGTGCCTGCGCACGGGGCGGGCGCTGCGCAAGCCCCGGCGCAAGGCCGGGGAGCGGCGCGGCCGGATCAAGGACATGGTGCTGATCAGCGAGCGGCCCGCCGAGGCCGCTGACCGGGCGGTGCCGGGCCACTGGGAGGGCGACCTGATCATGGGCGCGGGCAACGCCTCGGCGATCGGCACCCTGGTCGAGCGCACCACCCGGTTCGTGCTGCTGCTGCACCTGCCGCACAGCCGCGATCCCGCCGCCGTGGCAGCGGCGATGACCCAGGCGATGGCGTCGATGCCTGCGCAGCTGCGCCGGTCGCTGACCTGGGACCAGGGCAAGGAGATGGCCTCGCACCGCCAGATTGCCCTGGCCACCGGGCTGCAGGTCTTCTTCTGCGACCCGCACTCGCCCTGGCAGCGCGGCAGCAACGAGAACACCAACGGCCTGCTGCGCCAGTACTTCCCGAAAGGAACCGACCTGTCCGCGCACGGCAAGGAACACCTGGAGGCGGTCGCTGCCGAGCTGAACGCCCGCCCCCGCAAGACCCTCGGCTGGCGCACCCCCGCCCAGGCCCTCGGCGAAATGCTGGCCGCCGCAGCCTGATGGAGGCGGCTTCGCCGCCGCTGATCTTCCCGGTGAGGCGCCGCGCATTGTCCGGGGCCGCCCCCCCGGCCTCAAGGCTGCTGCGCACCGCTGACGCGGCCGCCTGCGGCGGGCCTTGACCCCGGGGACCCCTGCGCCCCCTGGGGCAGGAACGCGCGGGCAGGCCCAGCCTGCCCCTGCCGGGCACGCGGCGCCTCAAAAACCCAGCCGGTAACCTCTATCCGGGGCTGGACCACCAGCCCCGTTGCGACGACTCATTGAACCCGCGCTGGAAGGTCACCGCGATCATGAAACCGCGGCCCTCGCGCCGCGTCGCGGGACAGTTTCCCGCCCGCAGGGCCGGGCACACCGCGGCAGTTCGCCCTCCATGTCAACCGGCACTTGTTCCGGCCTCGCCGCACGTTCCCGCCGTTGCGGAACAGGCAGGAATCATCGCAGCGTCGCCGCCAGTTCACATCGGTGCCATGGACCGCCGGGCCGCGTTGGCAATAAGCCAACAGGGTGCATCCTGGAGTACAAAGCCGCAGCCGCTAGCCGGAAGGGTCGTGCCGCGGGCAATGAAGTGCGGCGGCTGCAGTGCGGTCTTCGCCGGCCGGGCCGACGGGTCGTGGCCACATGGCCGCACGGTGACACCGCGGCACCCGCGGCACCGCGACACCCGCGGGCACCCGCGGCACAGGAACACCCCGCGACGCCCGCCGCACCGCGACACCCGCGGCACAGGGACACAGCGCGACGCCGCGACACTCCGCGGCACCGCGACACCCGCGACCTCGCCACCCCGCGACACTCCGCGACCCTGCGACGCTGGGCAAGCGCCACGTTCAGGCGCCGAACAGCCTGGTCAGCCAGTACGCCCCGGCCGCGACAGCCGCAGCGGCCGGGATGGTCAGCACCCACGCCGCCAGGATGCTGCTCGCTACTCCCCAGCGCACCGCGGAAAGCCGCTTGGTCGCGCCAGCGCCCATGATCGCCGCAGTGATCGAGTGGGTGGTCGAAATCGGCGCGCTCCAGGCGAACGCCGTCACATAGAGCACGGCCGAGGCCGACGCCTCGGCGGCGAATCCCTTCGGCGGATCAAGCTCGATGACACGGCGGCCCAGGGTCCTGATGATCCGCCAACCCCCGACGTAGGTGCCGAGCCCCATCACGGCGGCGCTGATCACGATGACCCAAAGCGGTATGGCCTGGCCGCTCGCGTGACCGGTGATGATCAGGGCGAGAACGATGACGCCCATGGTCTTCTGCGCGTCCTGCAGCCCGTGGCCGAGCGCCATTCCCGCGGCGGAGACCGACTGCGCCAGCCGGAATCCGCGGTTCACCTTGCCCGGGTGCGCCCCACGGAACAGCCACAGGATCGAGACCATGACCCCGTAGCCGAGGATCAAGCCGACGACCGGCGAGATCACCATAGGGATCACCACCTTCGTCCACACACCCGACCAGAACACGCTGGTGGACGCGGCGAGCGCCGCGCCGACGAGCCCGCCGATCAGCGCATGCGTCGACGACGACGGCAGCCCGAAACGCCAGGTCACGAAATTCCAGGTGATTGCGCCGATGAGCGCGGCGAAGACGACGACAAGTCCCGCGCTGCTATGCGGAGGGTTGATGATGCCCTTGCCCACGGTCTGCGCCACCCCGGTGCCGAGCAGCGCTCCCGCGAGGTTCATCACGGCTGCGATCAGCAGCGCGGCGCGCGGGGTCAGCGCCCTGGTTGACACCGACGTGGCGATCGCGTTGGCCGCATCGTGGAACCCGTTTGTGTACGTGAAGAGCAGGGCCGTGGCGATCACCGCGAGGAGGCCGGCGAACTCCACGCTCAGGACTCCTTGATGGTGATCGCCTCGACGGTGTTCGCGACGTGCTCGAACGCATCGGCGGCGTTCTCAAGCTGGTCCACGACCTCCTTGAGCTTCAGCACCGTCAGCGCGTCGTAGTCCCCGCTGAACAGCTTGGCGACGAGCCTGCGATAGACCTGGTCGGCCTGGTTCTCGAGCCGGTTGATCTCAATCCAGTACTCGCTTAGGTTCCGAAACCCGCGCAGGTTCGGCATCGCCTCGGCGGTGAGCTCCGCGGCCCGCTCCAGAACCTCCACCTGCCTGATGACCTCTTTCGGAAGCCGCTCGATCTGGTAGAGCACCACCAGGTCCGCGGCCGCCTCCATGAAATCCATCACATCGTCGAGGTTGGAGGCGAGCCGGTAAATGTCCTCACGGTCGAACGGTGTGATGAAGCTCTCATTAAGCCGCCGCATGATGGCGTGGGTCTTATCGTCGCCAAGGTGCTCGCAGGCGCGCATCTTCTCCGCTATCTGCTCCCTGTCGCTGGTGTCGCTGATCAGGTCGACCATCAAGCGCGCGGCGGTCGTCAGATTGTTGGCGGCCTCTGCGAAGAGCTGAAAGAAGCTGTCCTCGCGCGGCGTGAGACGTAGGCGCACATCACTCTCCCAGGACGCAGAGTTGGCTCGCATGCTCGGGCTGCGCGGGCGGCACACCCATGCCAGAGGAAATCGAGGCGCGCGCGTGCTGGCCCATTGTCAGCGCAAATACCCATGTAGCGCGAGCTTTATGGGTCTTGTGACCAGGGCAATGCGGCCCAGGGCCGACAAACCGGACAGGTGCTGGCAAACAGGTTGAAACGTTTGCGCTGGCAGCATGAGCCGGGCCGCGCAAGCCCTCGGTCAATCCCGGGCGGCCGAGCTGCGCCGGTCGGCATCGGGCCGCACCCCGAGCACCTCGTCAAGCTCGGCCGCGGTGAGACGACGCTCCGCCGTGGCCACTGCCGAGAGCACCTCGGTGTAAAGCTCAATTTCGTCCAGGGCGACGCGGTCGTGGACACGTAGATCGACTTGATCGGGCACCGAGTCCACCTCCGTCGCCGCGTCGCGCCAAGATTCCTACTAACAGGCTACGGTGCCGCCCCTTGCCACGGCATGACCCGACAGGGTCATTCCGGGGCCACCCTCACGTAGGGTTTTCCCCTCTCACCCGGTAACGATTCCAAGAAACTGGCAACATCACGGCGCGAGATGGGCTAAGCGCCCGCTCACAGGCGGGTTTGGCGAGCGAAATGCCGCCAGCGCCGTAGCGGCTTAGGTGCCCCCGCCGCGCGGAACGCCCGAGTCCGGCGCGGCGCCCGTGCCTGGCGGGCGCCATGTGGCATCGCGGTGCAGCCGCGCACGCGACACATAGCGCTCGGGGATCGCGGCGAACGACTCGCGGTCCGCGGCGGTCAACTCCCGCACAACCCGGGCCGGCACGCCCGCCACAAGCACGCCGTCAGGGACTTGCGTGCCGGGGACGACGACAGCGCCCGCGGCGACCAGCGAACCAGCGCCGATCCGGCAACGGCCGAGCACGATCGCGCCGATTCCGACCAGCGCGCCGGCCCGCACGTGAGCGCCGTGGACGACCGCCCGGTGCCCGAGCGTCACCCGGTCGCCAAATACGACGGGCTCTCCATGATCCACGTGCAGGCAGCACTGATCTTGGATGTTGCACTGGGCACCGATCACGATTTCGTCCTCGTCGGCCCGCAGCACCGAGCCGTACCAGACGCTGGTCGCCGGGCCCAGGGTCACTCTTCCCACCACGATTGCGCCCGGGGCGATCCACGCATCGGGATGGATCGACGGGATCTCCCCGCCGAGCGCGCCGACGTGGGTTTGCGTCACTCCCGCTCCCTCAGGCGGCCCGCGCGCATCAGCGTGCTTGGTGCCGCGCCACGGCGGTCATACTCGCGCTGCTGATCTCCTGCCACATGTTGACCTTAATC
>WNFY01001877.1_pt2 | contig 28673 bp, 13 predicted proteins | sample 5400091 | NCBI WGS metagenome assembly WNFY01 (sample SAMN13153364, study PRJNA577476) | soil metagenome | isolation source: 60 cm soil or saprolite under grassland replicate 1 | place: USA:California | collected 2016-06-15 | reverse complement strand
GTGCAACTCTAGCCCAAGCCCCTGCGGCGAACGCAAGACCACCAGCTTGACTTTGAAGCGTTCCGTGCAGCTGTAGAGTTGTGCAACTTCCATCCCCACATCCCCAGCTACTATGGGCTCCCCCAGGTCCATGTATTCGAACCCTATTGCCTGTTCGCGCGGGCTGAGAGCTTCCGGAGAGAAGCACTCCTGATGCGCGGCCGCCTCTTGCAGAACACGCGCAAGTTGGAGGACAACTTCTTCGAAACGAAAATCGCCGCCAAAGTGGCTGGCAAACGGCAGATAGCGGGAGAGCAATCCAAAAATGGGTTTGAATTCTTCGTAGTCGCGGCCCGGGAAGAGGGTGTCCACAAGAATCCTCAACTGAGGCGATAGACGCCACAACAGGACATGCCACGCCGCCAAACATACCGTCGAAGATGACACTTGCAACTGTACGGCCAACTTTTCCAGGCGCTGAAGCACATCGGAGCCAATCCCAGCAACTCGGGGTGCAAAGCCGTCAACAATCTTTGTTTCTCCCGGGAGCATCGGGGACACGAGTGACCCCAGATCCTGCCCGTTCCAGAATTCCTTGGCTGCTTTGGACTGATCGTCTTCGCTTGCCAGAAGATCGCGCTGCCACTGCGCGAACTGAACGTACTGGATGCGTTCAATGTCGACAGTCTCACTTCGCCCGTAACTCGCGCTCAATTCACGGATAAGGTTTTGCAACGTCCCAGCATCACCACAGAGAGCGGGCAAGGAGAGAATCAGCGCATGGCGGTTGGAGGTGAGTCGCAGTAACCGCGCCCGAAGCGGTGGTCCGGATTCCAGGTCGAAGACGTTCTCTTTTTCTTGGACAAAGAATTCAGAGATCCGGGAATCCTGTTCGGGCTCACCCAATCCGAGGAGGTCAACCGATTGCCAGTCCAGCACCGCTACGCTCGAGATCACCTGAAAGGGAACCTTCATTCCCGGTTGCCGGCGAAAAACCGTGCGCAGGACATCCTGTTGCGACACCACATCCAGTAGTGCTGTGTGCAGCCTCTCGCCATCGAGCATACCGTTGACCCTGACCACCGCCTGGACACGATACGTGGCTGTGCGTAATTCCGGGTCAAGCGACCACGAGTGCTCTTGTTGCGGCGACAGCCAAAACCCCTGGTTCTCCATCCGGTCTCCTAATCCTTGTTAGCTGACTGAGCCTGCGATAAGCTCACCGCCTTGGGTTGTACGATCAATATTTTCTTTAACTGCGAGGTCTTGCGCGCCTCAGCCTCCCGTGCCCGTTGCTGCTTCTCGGCCTCGCTCATGAACTCCAAAGCGCCGATGCGACATTCCGGTTGTGCCAAGATGCTTCGCAGTAAGTTTTCGTAATGCGCTGCCATTCGCCGAATGGTTGCAGCCTCGAATAGATCTGTACTGTATAGCCAGCTTCCCAAAACTCCATCGGGCCGCTCGATCATGAACACCGCTAAATCGAACTTGGCGGGCGTCACTCCTATTTCAAAATGATCAAACGTGAGATCTGCAAGTTTCTTCTGCGCGCGCGGCGTGTTCTGCATCACAAACAGCACCTGCACCAGGGGACTATGACTCGTGCTGCGCTCGGGCTGCAGTTCTTCAACGATTTTCTCCAGCGGCATTTCCTGGTGCGCGTAAGCGCCAAGCGCGGCATCGCGCATTCGGATTAGAAAGTCACGGAATGGGGGATCGCCCGAGAGATTGCCACGAATGGGCAGTACATTGATGAAAAATCCGATCAGCCGCTCTGTATCTACACTGGTACGGCTGGCCAGATCGGTGCCAATGATGATCTGTTCCTGGCCACTATAGCGGGCAAGCAGTACGTGAAATGCAGCCATCAGGGTCATAAACAGCGTGACGCCCTCTTTGCGGCTAAAGACTCTGCATTGCTCGACCAGGTCCTGTGGAAGAGGCAGCAGTTCGTAACTTCCATGGAAGGTTCGCACCCCGGGACGAGGCCGGTCGGTTGGAAGTTCGAGAACGGGTGGCGCGCCCCCCAGAGCTGTCCGCCAATACGTGAGTTGCTTTTGCAGGGTCTCGCCCTGCAGCCAGTTTCGCTGCCAAACTGCATAATCAGCGTACTGGATCGCTGGTTCCGGAAGCGGCGAAGGACGGCCTGCTACAAAGGCCTCATAAATTACGCCTAGTTCTTCGAGCATGATTGCCGCCGACCAGGCGTCGCTGACGATGTGGTGGGTGTTGAGCAGCAGAATGTGGTCTTGTTCTGAAAGCTTCAGTACCGTAGCCCGCAGAAGAGGTCCCTCGCTCAGATTGAACGGACGCTGTGCTTCTTCGACCGCCAGCCGTCGCGCTTCTGTTTCTTGTTCGCCGCTTGACACGCCAGCGAGGTCTACAACCGGAAGCGGAACCGCGAGCTCGGGAAGTATTACTTGCACGGGCTCGCCGCGGACCGAATGGAAGACGGTACGCTGAGACTCGTGACGCCGAACGATTTCATTTAGGCTCTGCGCCAGTGCAGCGACATTCAACCGTCCTCGAATGCGTAGTGCACGCGGGATGTTGTAAAGCGGATTGTTGGGCTGCAATTGATCGAGGAACCACAACCGTTGTTGCGCGAAAGACAGGGGTATCGCTCCGTCTCGCGAAATACTTGTGATCGGTGGCGCCTGCAACCCTTCCTTGCTTCGTTGTGCCGTTGCGATTTTTTCGGCCAGTTTCTCTGCTGTGGGCGCCTCGAACAGCGCACGCAACGGGAGATCCACTCCCAGAGTTCTACGCAAGCGCGAGACCACCTGGGTGGCGAGGAGGGAGTGGCCGCCGAGTTCGAAGAAGTTGTCGTCGGCGCCGACCTGCGGTAGGCGCAGCACTTCTGCCCAGATGTTCGCCACCACTTCCTCGACCGGGGTGCGCGGAGCGAGATAGGCCCGCTGCTGTGCCTGCCCGGCTTCTTCCACAGAGGGCAGTGCCTGGCGGTCCACTTTCCCGTTCGCATTCAGCGGCAGTTTGTCCAGGAGGATCACTGCCGAAGGCACCATGTAGTCCGGTAATTGCGCGCGTAAGTGCTGCCGCAAATCTTCCGCAGTCGCCGGTTTTTCACGCTGCAATACGGCATAGGCCAGCAGCCGCTTCTCGCCGGTTTCCTGGTCTTCGCGCGCCAGCACCACCGCCTGCTTGACCGCTGCATGCGCTGCCAGCGCCGCCTCAATCTCTCCTAACTCGATGCGGAAGCCGCGCACTTTTACTTGATCATCTCCGCGTCCCAGAAACTCGATATTGCCGTCCTCCAGATAGCGCGCCAGATCCCCGGTGCGGTACATGCGCGCCCTCGCATCTGCAGCGAAGGGATCGTGCAGGAAACGCTCCCCGGTCATCTGCGGCTGCCCGCGATAGCCGCGGCCTACGCCCGCTCCCGCAATGTACAGTTCTCCCATCACGCCTACCGGCACTGGCTGCAATCTTCCATCGAGAATGTAGACGCGCGTATTGGCAATCGGCCGGCCCAGAGGAATCGCCGAACCATCCCACTTCTGCCCCGCCGCTTCCCGCAAGCGCAAGGTCACCGAGCCCACCGTGGTTTCGGTCGGCCCGTAGTGGTTGATCACTTCGCACCGGGCTTCCAGTTGCGCCAGGCGCTCGAGCAATCTCGGGGTGAGCGCTTCCCCCCCGGTGATCAGATATTTCAGCGGCAAAACTTTCCCGCCTTCCTCACTCGCCAGCAACGCCCATAAATGCGAAGGCACGATCTTGATCACGTCAATCGCGTGCTCCTGCATGTAGCGGCCTAACTGGGCAGCGTCGGTGGCCTGCTCGTAGCTGATCAGATGCACCGTGCCCCCCGCGATCAGCGCCGGATAAATGCAAGTGTTCCCCAGATCGGCAGCAATGGTGGAAACCGTGGCGAAGCGCAGGCCGTCGGGATAGTTCTCCAGTTCCAACCGTTCCGCGATAAAGCGCGCATAGTTGGCCAGATTGCGGTGCTCGATTTCCACTCCCTTGGGCACTCCCGTCGAACCCGAGGTGTAGATGACGTACACCAGGTTTTCCGGACCAGCGAGCGCCGCCGGATTACTGGCAGACTGTTGGGCCAGCATTTCTTGATCGCGATCCAGACAGATTACTGCTCTTGAATGGGTGGGCAGCTTTTCGAGAAATTGCGCTTGCGTGACCAGCACCTGCACTCCCGAAAGCTGTTGCTCCAAGCGAGATGCGGGATGATCGGGATTGAGCGGAACATACCCACCCCCGGCTTTTAAAATGCCCAGAATGGCCACCAGCAAATCCACCGAGCGATCCAGGCATAAGCCCACCACGGCATCGGCTGCGACGCCCTGTGCCCGCAACGCCTGCGCCAGTTGATTGGCGCGGCGGTTGAGTTCGGAATAAGTCAACTGCTCACCCGCCGCCACCACCGCGGTGCGCTCGGGGGTTTTCGCGGCTTGCACCTCAAACAAACTGACCATGGTTTCGCCCGCGGGATAGGCGCGCTCGGTGCGGTTCCACTCCACCAGCAAACGCTGGCGCGCTTCGGCAGGAAGGTGCAACTCTAGCCCAAGCCCCTGCGGCGAACGCAAGACCACCAGCTTGACTTTGAAGCGTTCCGTGCAGCTGTAGAGTTGTGCAACTTCCATCCCCACATCCCCAGCTACTATGGGCTCCCCCAGGTCCATGTATTCGTACCTTATTGGCAGATGGTTGAGACCTTCTCCGGCTTCTGCCCAAGAGAAGCTATCCTGCCACATACAAATCTCACTGCTGATTTCGCTAACTTGAGTCAAGACTTGGCCAAAGCTTTCGCCGCCATCAAGCTGCAAACGTAGCGGCAAGTTCATCGAAAGAGGGCCTAGCGTGCGCTTGAGCTCTTGGTGGCGGCGATTGTCAACGGTGACCCCCACAACGACATCAGACCGTCCCGTGATTCGTGACAATAAGATCTGCCACGATGTCAGCAGAAAATGCTGAAGCGGTTTGTTCTCCCGCTTTGCGAGTGCCTCCACGCGAGCCGCTAGCACCGAATCCAGCGCCACGGGAACGGATCCCGGTGAAAAAGCTCCACCGTGTTTTTCCAGGGGCAGCGCAAGTGAGGCAAACTGAGCGGCGTCCACCGAGCGCCAGAAATCACGCCACCATTCGCGGCCGGGCTTTGCTTCTTCCGATTGCAGCAACTCGTGCTGCCACTCGCTGACATCAACGAACTGCATGAGGTCATCTTCAGCGATTGCAGGCTCGCCCGAGTATTCGCGGGCAATTTCTTTTACTAAAAGGATCAGGGAAGCCGTGTCCGCCGCCATTGCGGGAAGGCCCAACAGAAGCGTGTGCTTCTCGGGATTGATGTTCGCCAGTGTTGCTGACAGCACAGATCCATGCTCGAGATCGAACGCTCGCGTCTTCAGCCGCTCGAATTGCACATCCTTGCCGGCGTCAACTACTTCCCATGCGAAATTTGGCGAAGCCGAAATCACTTGAAACGGCGCAGTCATGCCAGGCTGGCGCACGTAGCTTGTCCGCAAAATCTCGTGCGTAACCACGGTGCGAGCGATAGCATCCCGAAGACGACTTGCATCGAGTTGTCCCTCTAACTGCACAACGCATAGCACACGATATGAAAGTGCACTAGAGGCGCGCTGGTGGGCCCACACTTGTTCCTGAATGGGAGAGAGACGATATGCGAGCGTTGCCTGGTTCTCCAATACCATAGCTCCTACACTTCGGTGACTGCGCCTGCCTGTTCGCTCGTGGTCTTAGCGGTCCTGCGGCGCGTTCTTAGTTTCTGCAAGCTGACTTCTGTGAATTCCTTATGCGCGACCACGCGGTGCTGTCTTTCGTCCTCTGCCAGCAATTCCCCAAGCGCGCTGATTTTGGCATCGGGCATGGCAGTCATGGCATTCAGCAAAATTTCGTACTGGCCGGTCATGCGCGCGATGGTCTGCGGATCGAACAGGCTCATCTTGTACATCCAACGCTGCGCCAGGTTGCCGTCTTTGTCCTGAACAAATAAGACCATATCGAAACGCGAGGTGATCGAGGGCATGAAGGGTTCGATTTGCAGGCCGGTGGTTCGTAGGCCCTGCGAATTCGTGTTCTCCATCACGAAGAGCACCTGCACTAGCGGATTGTGGCTGAGGGTGCGCTCGGGCTGCAGTTCTTCGACGAGCTTCTCAAAGGGCAAATCCTGATGCGCATAGGCGCCCAGCGCGAGATCGCGGACGCGTTCCAAGAACTGGCGGGTGCTCAGCTCTGGCGAAACTCTGGTGCGGACCGGAAGCAGGTTAACGAAAAACCCGATCAGCTTCTCGGTCTCTGCCGAGTTGCGGTTAGCCAGGTCGGTTCCGACTACAATGTCCTCGCAGCGCGAGTAATGCCACAAGAGAATCTGATAGGCCGCGAGCAATGTCATATATAAGGTGGTGCCGGTTTCGCGGCTTAGTGCGCGCAAAGGTTCGGTGAGGCGCTTCGGAATGGGCTGATCATGCAGGGCTCCGCGATAATCGGCAATTTCCGGCCTTGGACGGTCGGTCGGGAGCTCCAGCACCGGCGGAGCGCCATCCATCTGTTTCTTCCAATAGCCAACTTGACGATTCAAAACTTCGTCCCGCAGCCATTGCCGCTGCCACACTGCGTAATCTGCATATTGAATGCTCAACTCCGGCAATGGAGAAGCTTCGCCAGCGCAGAACGCCTCATATAAACTTACAAGTTCGCGAATCAAAATTCGGTTGGACCAGCCGTCGGTCGCGATGTGGTGAGTGCCCAGAAGAAGAATGTGATCTTCTGAGCCAAGACGCAGCAAACGTCTGCGGAGCAGCGGGCCTTTCGAAAGATCAAACGGACGTTCTGTTTCTTCCGTCGCAATGCGACGCGCTTCCAGTTCGCGCCGTTCTTCCCGCAAATGAGTCAAGTCAAGGACTGGGAGCGGCTCGTCCGATTCCGGCGCAATCACCTGAACCGGTGAATCTTCGACTTCAGTGAAGGTCGTGCGCAGAATCTCGTGGCGGTGCACAATCTCATTCAGAGCCCGCTCGAGTGCGTCAACCCGAAGCGCTCCCTTCAAGCGAAGCGTGAGCGGTACATTGTAAGAAGGATCTTCGGGGTTGAGCTGGTGCACGAACCACAACCGCTGCTGGGAGAACGATAGAGGCAGATGCCGCCCGCGAACCGCGCGCACCAGTGGAGGAGTTTGGGTTCCCTTTTCCTCGCGCTGCAAGGTCTCAACCCGTTCAGCAAGTTCAGCCAGGGTGGGTGCTTCGAACAATGCGCGCAACGGCAATTCGACTTGCAGCACTTGCCGGAGCCGAGACACAACCTGAGTGGCCAGCAACGAATGTCCACCTAGGTCAAAGAAGTTGTCTTCAACCCCGACGCGCTCGAGCCGCAGCAGTTCGGCCCAGACATTTGCGAGGAGTTCTTCGACCGGAGTCCGCGGGGCGACGTACTTTCCCTCCAGTTGCGGTCGGGAAGCTTCGGGAGCGGGAAGCGCCGCACGATCTACCTTCCCGTTCGGCGTGAGCGGCAAAGCTTTCAGCAGAACCATCGCGGCGGGGACCATGTACTCGGGCAGCTTTTGGTCCAGGTGGCGCTTCAACTCAGGCAGAAGGGCGCGCGTCACCCGCGCATGGAGAGGATCGTTAGCACAGCCTGTGAGCGTCGCCGGTTGCTGGGCTGAACCCGGCAGCGCCGATTGCACGCCGGGCGTGGAGAAAAGAACGTTGCATTGTCCGCCCGCACCACTTTCGGCGTAGCCAATTTCAACAGAATATCCAAACTCTTCGCCGAGTTCCCAAAGCGCATCGAGGTCGACGGCTTGGGTACGCCATTCCGTAGTGCGGTCTCGCCATTGTCCAGCGGTTGCGGCGCCATCGGATTGCTCGAGCCATTTTGCCGTCTGAACTTCCCCCCACACTCGGTGATCCGGAATGGAAAGAAGCGTGAGTGCACTAGGATGTTCGTCCCGCAGCCGGGCGCGGACAGTTGACAGGCTTAATCCTTCTTTCTCCCAATTCACAGACTCCACATTGTCGGCGGAGGGACGGCGTTCTGGTTCGCCGGCCTCCAGCACGACGTCGTAGCGGAACTGGTTCATCTCGGTGAGATAGCGGCCGCGTTTGAGTTCGACCTTTGCCCGCGAAATACCCGCCACATGCTGAGGCAGCGCCTGGAAGAAAGCTGGATCGAGAGCGAGTTCTTCCTCATGGGCCACATGTTTGCGGACGCGCTTGCGCAGTTCCTCCCGCGGCATGGTTGCAGGAGCCTGGGCCAGTTCAACTGCGGCACGGAACGCCTCAAGTTGCGCCAGATTGCGAACATCACCCAAGAAAATCTTTCCCCCAGGCGCGAGCATGCCCGCCGCACCCTTAATCACGCTCAATAAGTAGTCAGCGCTGGGGAAATATTGGATGACCGAGTTCAGTATGACTAGGTCGTACGCCCCTCGCTCGATTCCGCTGAAATCGTCAGCTACGCGACGCTCAACGGAAGCTTGCGAAAGCTGCATAAGCTTCAATTGGCCCCGCACATAGTCAACTGCAATCTGAGAAAAATCGGCGCCACGGTAGATCTGGCAGTCTGGAGCGATTCGGAATAGAAGCAGCCCTGTTCCGCAGCCGATTTCTAAAACACGCTTCGGTTTCAGCGACAGAATACGCTCCACCGTTCGATCCACCCACTCCTGCATTTCTTCTTCGGGGATCGGTTTGCCCGTATAGCTGCTATTCCAGCCAGTAATGTTCGAAATGCCCAGGCTTGCTCGTTGAGCACCGCTTCGATTTCGCCGAGTTCGATGCGATAGCCACGTACCTTTACCTGGTGATCTATGCGGCCAAGATATTCAATATTTCCATCAGGCAAGTAACGGGCAAGATCACCTGTCTTGTAGAGGCGCGACTTTGGATTCGCGCTGAAGGGATCGCGAATAAACTTTTCCGCCGTGAGCTCCGGACGGTTGAGGTATCCACGTGCCACGCCCGTACCGCCGATGAACAATTCGCCGGCGATCCCGACGGGCACGGGCTGCAGATGACGATCAACAATGTAAAGCTGGGTGTTGGCAATCGGCCGGCCGATTGGAACTGAAGCACACGCTAGTCCGGCGCCATTGGCCTTGAAGACGCAGCAGCCGACGACCGTCTCCGTGGGGCCGTATTCATTGATCAGCGCGGTCTCAGGCGTGTTGTCGAGCCAGAAGCGAATGCTATCAGCGAGCAGGTTCTCACCGCCGATGATGAAGGAACGCACCCGGTTCCGTACTTGTGAAGGCTTCAGTTGCTTGCTCAGCAATTCCAGATGGGCTGGCGTGATCTTCACCAGCGCGCGATCTGAACCGCTCTCGATCGCCGAAGCTAACGCCTCAATGCCCACTTCTTCAGGCAGTAATTCAACTGCAGCTCCGCGAACCAAGGGAGCGTAGAGCGCGGTGACTGTCAGGTCGAATGAAATTGAAGAATGCACGGGCACGGCGCCGCCCGGGTGCACATCATAGGTTCGGGTGCACCACGCCAAATAATTCGTAAGTCCGCGGTGCAAGATCATCGCGCCCTTGGGCCGGCCAGTCGAACCTGAGGTGTAGATCACGTAGGCGAGATTTTCGGGCGTCGCGCCGCTTGAGAAATTCTCGGTGCTGCGAGTCGCGATTTCACTCCAGCTCTTGTCCACGCACACCATTGCGGTGGCGTATTCCGGAAGATTTTCCAGCAGGCGCTCCTGCGTGAGCAGAACTTTTGCCCCGCTGTCACCGAGCATGAACGCCAACCGTTCCTTCGGGTAGGTAGGATCAATGGGGACATAAGCCGCGCCTGCCTTCAATACCCCAAGCAGGGCCACAACCAGGTCGGCAGTTCTCTCCATGCAAACTGCGACCAGGTTCTCGGGACCGAGGCCGCGCTCGCGTAAGTAACGGGCGAGTTGATTGGCCCGCTGATTGAGATTCAAAAAACTCAGGCGCTCAGGCCCGGCGATGACGGCGAGTGCCTCCGGCGTGCGCTGTGCTTGCTTTTCGAACATTTCCGAAACCAACGTGCGCGGGCACTCGACGGCAGTCTGGTTCCACTCGACTACAAGTTGTTCCCGTTCTTTGCGAGTGACCAGAGGCAGTTCTTCAATTGTGCAATCCGGATTCGCGGCGACTCCACGCAGCAACGTCTCAAAATGTCCGAACATTCGCTCGATTGTGGGGCCGTCGAAGATGTCGGTGTTGTATTCGAGGGCGCAGGTCAGGCCGTCTTCAGATTCGCGCAAGAACACGGTCAAGTCGAATTTCGAAGTCCTAGTGCTGGCCGGCATCGGGGTCAGCGTCAATCCTGCCAGCTGCAGCGTGGGCATAGGCGCGTTTTGCAGGACGAACGAAACTTGGAACAACGGATTGTGGCTCAGGCTGCGTTCCGGAGAAAGTTCCTCGACCAGTTTCTCGAAGGGCAGATTCTGATGAGCGTAGGCGCCGAGCGTAACTTCGCGTACTCGTTTAAGCACATCGCGGAAGGACGGATTCCCAGAGAGATCGGCGCGCAGAGCCAAGGAGTTGACGAAGAACCCAGACAGGTTTTCCAGCTCACTTGAAATGCGATTGGCAATGGGCGAGCCGACCACGATGTCGTCCCTGCCGGTGTAGCGCGAAAGTAAAGTCTGGAAGGCGGCCAGCAACGTCATGAACAGGGTTGCGCCTTCTTTACGGCTTAGGGTGATGAGATCTTTGATCACTGCCTGCGGAATCTGTCCCCGAACCCAAGCTCCGCGGAAAGTCTCTACCACCGGGCGCGGCCGGTCGGTTGGCAAATCGAGTGTGGCCGGCGCTCCAGTAAGCCGCTCTTTCCAATAGGCAAGCTGCTTGTCGAGGACCTCACCCTGCAGCCACTGGCGCTGCCATCGCGCGTAATCGGCATACTGGATGTTTAATTCTGGGAGAGGCGAAGGTCTGCCTTGCAGGCGGGCCTCATACAGGACCGCGATCTCTTGTGACAAGACACCCCACGACCAGCCATCTCCAGCGATATGGTGAACCACCAACACGAGCACATGTTCGGCAGGCCGCAGACGGATTAAACGTGCGCGTAGCATCAAGTCGCGGGCCAGATTGAAAGGTCGCTGGGCCTCATCGTGCGCCAGGCGTTGGCCCTCGGTCTCGGCGGCATCGTCTGCCATCGCAGTTAGGTCCACGAGCGGTAATGGAACCTGCGTCGCAGGGGCGATCACCTGGACGGGGGTGTTGTTGCTGACTTGATAGGTCGTCCGCAACACCTCATGACGGCGGACCAACTCGTTCAAAGTCCATTGCAGCGCCTCGATGTCTAGAGGACCTTGCAAACGGATTCCCAGCGAAATGTTGTAGAACGGATTGTTTGGCTCCAGTTGATCGAGGAACCAAAGCCGCTGCTGAGCAAATGAGAGGGGCAGGTTTTGTTCACGTGAAGCGGGCCGAATTTCCGGCATCTGCCATCCCTCACGCTCTTGTAATAACGCCGCGATCCGTTCTGCCAGGCCGGCGAGCGTAGGCGCCTCGAACACTGCGCGCAAGGGCAGCTCCGCCCCTAGAGCCTGCCGTACGCGCGAAACCACCTGTGTGGCGAGAAGCGAGTGTCCGCCGAGTTCGAAGAAATCGTCGTGAATTCCCACGCGATCGCGATGAAGCACCTCTGCCCAGATATTGGCGAGCACTTCTTCAAGCGGTGTTCGCGGACCCACGTAGCTCTGTTGCGCCCCGGAATCGGGAACCGGAAGCGCCTTACGATCAACTTTCCCATTCGGGGTGAGAGGAAGCGCGGTCATTGTTACGAACACCGACGGCACCATGTATTCCGGCAGCTGCTTGCGGAGATAGGCTGCCAGGTCCGTATTGGAGATGGGAGTTCCCTGAGTGACGACGTAAGCCACTAAGCGCTTTTGCCCAGGTGTATCCTCGCGAGCGATCACGGCTGCTTCGCGAACGCCTGGATGAGCAGCGAGGACGGTATCAATTTCACCCAACTCGATTCGGAAACCGCGAATCTTTACCTGCTCGTCAATTCGCCCCAGGAACTCCAGGTTGGCATCCGGCAGATAGCGCACTAGGTCCCCAGTGCGATAAAGCCGCGAACCCGGCTTGTCGCTGAACGGATTCGGAATGAATTTCTCGGCTGTGAGCTCCGGTCGGTTGCGATAACCGCGCGCCAGGCTTTCGCCACCGATGCACATTTCTCCGGGAATGCCAATGGGCACCGGCTGGCGATGCGAATCAAGAACGAAGATCTGCACGTTGCCAATCGGACGCCCGATCGGAGGAGCGGCATCGCTGGCGGATGCGGGCACCACCATAGACGTCGTCCACACGCTGTTTTCCGTAGGCCCGTACAAGTTGTACAGCAAGAACGGAAGCTGTTTGCGGGGAGCGCGATGCAGTTTATCGCCTGCTGTCTGCAAAACTCGAAGGCGTGATTGCTCGGGCCACTCTTCTTCCAATACAGCTTCGGCGAGAGGCGTGGGTAGCCAGGTTACGCTAATTTCGTTGCTGGCCAGCCACTGGACAAGCTGCGCTGGAGTGGCGCGTGTGGTTTCGTCGGGCACGTACAGACTGGACCCCGCGCACAATGCCGGCCAAGTCTCGAACACAAGAGCGTCAAAGGCGGGTCCAGCCAGCTGGGTGCAGCGGTCTGCCGGGGTCGGCTGAAACGCTTTCTGATACCAGCCAACAAGATTTCGGAGGCCGCGATGTGGAACCTCAACCCCCTTTGGCTTTCCCGTTGAGCCTGAGGTGTAAATGATGTAAGCCAGATCGTCGGGACCGATACTGCACGCGGGATTTTCCATGCTCGCGCCGGCAAACGCGTCCCACTGAGAATCGAAGCCGATTGTCTCGACTCGGTCCTCCGGCAGAGTAGCGAGAAGGTTTTTCTGTGTCAGCAGCACTCGCGCCCCACCATCTTCCAGCACGAAGTCGACACGTTCCTGCGGATAAACTGGATCAATCGGTAGAAAAACCGCGTCAGCCTTCAGAATGCCAAGCAGCGTGACCACCATCTCAATCGAGCGTTCTGCGCGAACTGCGACCACGTTACCTCGTCTAATACCGCGCGCTATGAGAGTGTGCGCGAGTTGGTTGGCGCGCGCATTCATCTCCGCATAGGTCAGCCTCCGGTCACCGGAGACAAGTGCGACGGAGTTGGGGCGTTGCTCTGCCTGATCTTGAATAAGCTCGTGGATCAATCGCTCGCTTGCGGGTTTGTAATCCGTCCGGTTCCAATCCACCAGCATCTGCTGCCGCTCTGTCTCGGTCAGAAGCGGCAAGGTCGTGATGGCCTGATCGGGATTTTCAGCAATCGCTTGAAGCAGAGTCAGGAAGTGGCCCATCTTGCGCGCAATGGTCGAGTCGTCGAACAACTCCGTGCTGTACTCAAACCGCGCCCGCAGACCGCTCTCCACTTCTACAACGAACACGGACAGGTCGGTAGTAGTGATTCCGGTGTCTATGAGCAGAGTTTCCGCAACAATTCCGGGTAACTCGGGTAAGGGAACCGCAATGTTTTGCAGCGCGAATGCGACCTGGAATATCGGGTTCTGACTCAAGCTACGTTCCGGTTGAATTTCCTCGACCAATTTTTCAAATGGGAGCTCTTGATGGGTGTAGGCCTCAAGCGCACTGGCGCGGACGCGGCGCAGCAACTCGGCAAACGTGGGATTTCCCGAGAGGTCATTTCGCAGAACAAGCGTGTTTACGAAGAATCCGATCAGGCCTTCAGTTTCGGAGTGATTGCGCCCGGCGATCGGCGAGCCCACCACTATGTCTTCTTTGCCGGTATAACGAGCAAGCAACGTCTGAAACGCTGCCAGGAGCGTCATGAACAGCGTGGCTCCTTCTCGCTGGCTGATCTGGCGAAGCTTGTCTGCTACCTCGCGGGGAATCATCAGGAACTTCGAGGACCCGCGGTAGCTTTGCAGCAATGGCCGTGGCCGGTCCGTCGCTAGTTCTAGCGCGGGCGGGGCAGATTTCAGTTTTTCTTTCCAGTAGGCCAATTCGCGTTCGAGCGCCTGACCCTGCAGGCGGTTGCGCTGCCAAGTTGCATAGTCGGCATACTGAATCGGAAGTGCCAGAAGAGGGGAGGGCTTGCCGTTGGCAAACGCGGTATAGAGCCCGCTCAGCTCACGGGCAAATACGCCGAAGGACCAGCGATCGCCAGCGATGTGATGCAGGGTAGCCAATAGCACGTGATCATCAGGCGACAGGCGCAGCAGCGTGGCGCGTAGCAGTGGTCCTGTGCTCAAATCGAATGGGATCTGCGCTTCTTCCGAGGCCAGCCGACGTGCTTCGGTCTCGCGATCGTTCTCGTCGAGGTTGTTGAGGTCAGTTATCGTGAGCTTAAGCAGCGAACTTGCCGCAATCCGCTGAACCGTTTTTTCATCAACCACGGCAAACGAAGTTCTCAGGATTTCGTGCCGTTGGAGCAGTGCATTCAGACTTCGTTCCAGAATCTCCGGCCTTAACGGACCTTTCAGCCGAATTGGCTGAGGGACGTTGTAGCGCGGAGAGCCGGGTTCAAGCTGGTCCAGAAACCACAGCCTCTGTTGCGAGAAAGACAGCGGCAATTCCTGGTTGCGCGGAACGGCAATCAGAGGCGGGCCTTGAATCCCAGTCCCCGAGCCTTGCGCCGCCGCAATCGCACCGCTCAAGCCAGCGATAGTAGGAGACTGAAATAGACTCAGCAGCGGCAGCTCGACCTGGAAGTTCTGTCGCACGCGCGCCAGGAGCTGCGTGCCTAATAGCGAGTTTCCGCCGGCTTCAAAAAAATTATCGTGGATGCCGGCCTTATCGACGTTAAGAAGCTTGACCCACTGCGCCGCCAAAATCTCCTGCACAGGGGTCTGCGGGGCAACGTATCCTTCGTTGCGACGTCGCTGAACCGGCTTCTTCCGTTCCACCTCTGCCGACAGCTTGGCTACATCACTGAGCTGGGCGATGCGGTTGAAAACTTTCGATTTCATGCCTCACCCACCGTGGTCCCGAGGGCAGTCATGGCGGGTGATGGATGCTCCAATTCTTCCAAACGCTGCGAAGTCGTTTCCCAGCACAGAAAACCGGGTTCGCAACTTTCTTCGAGATTTGCGGCGATAGCCGCCAGAAATTCGTGTGCGGGCTGGTTCTTTTTAGTTGAAACAAATCGAATTCGCACGCGGTGGAGCTCGCGTCGTCTAGCGATTTCGCCAAGGTGCGCCAGCATACGATGCTCCACCCGGCGACCCAACGCCCGGCAACTCAGAAGCAAGCTGTCGAGGTCGAGCATCCCATCTCTGGTAGCAAATATCATCGCGCCGACCAATCCGTAGTCTCCGAAACGGTCGCGAACTCTTACCACGGCGCACTCTGCGCCCCGCGCGCAAAGCTGCTCAATCTCTGCCTCCGTGCGCCGAAGGGTGGTGAAATTGAACTGGTTGGTGCGCTGAGTCAGTTGCGAAACACGCGCCAGATCACTCTTTTCCATCGGGCGGATGTCGACCTGAAGCTCCAGCGTAGCCAAGAAGGCATCCAGACTTGCGGATTCCTTCTTCAATTGCTCGCGCCCGGCATTCTGCGCGTAGAAGACACTCCTCTGGCGGTCTTCGGCGGTTACCTTCAGATGATCGAAGGCCCAAATATGCGATAAGAAATTGGTTAGTTCCTTCTCTTCAGCGGGCAGTTGCAGGGCGAGGACTTCCGGGCAGCCGGTCTCCACCTCTGCACATTCCATAGCGCTGTCGTCGAGAAAGATGAAACTGTCTAACCCCAGTTGTAGTTCAGAGGCGATCGCGCGTAAATTCTCCGATTTTGTCTGCCAGTTGATCCGCCAGCTGGCGATGTGATCGCGCTGCAGGATCATAGAAGGATTGCGTTCGAATACGCTCCAGACGTCATCCGGGTTGTTCTTGCTGCACAGCGCGATCAACATGCCGGCCTCGCGCTGCGCTAGAACGAACTCTTGCAAGACGCGGCAGGCAGCATCTACTTCGACGCCGGTAGCTCCGTCTTCGCCACAGATTCCACGCCAGAGAGTGTTATCGCAATCGAGCACGATCACTTTATGCGGCGGTGTGTGGATGCGGTAGAAACGTCTCGCAATTACCGTGCCCAACGCGGTGAACAGATTCCGCGTGTAAGGGACGCTTCCTAGTTCATACGCATGCGGATCCTCGTAGTCTGCAACTGGATACAAGGCCGCCAAATCAGCAGACGTGACCACGTAGATCGCGTTATCGGCGTGAAGTGTTTCTTTGATCCTTTGCTCGGTGGCCGCGAACAACTCCGCGACGGCCGGGTTGGCCAATGTCTTTCTCCAAGCAGGACAGATACAGAGCAGATAAGGTACCGAGGAGCGCCCCGCTGCTGTGAGCAGCGAAGTCAGCAATTCGTCGGTGTTCCGTTGCAGGCCGCTCCGCACGATGTCGAAGGTTTGGGTCTGTCCACCCATCCAGTCTTCCAGGCGGACCAGTATGACGTTCATCCCGGATCGGTTTCGCGACAATTCGCTCTGCGGATCGAGTAGTTGCTGAAACACTTGGCTAAAAGGGGCGAACTGCACGTCGCCTGAGATTTCCAGTTCGTTCATCCAAAACCGCAGGGATTCCTCGACTGGCTCCGCGGTAAATGTGGCTGCTACTACGATGCTGTGCTTCCGGAGTCGAGCACGAGATCGAGTCGCCTGTGCTATCAGTTCGTCGCTGAGCCGGAAGTTGGACACCGGCCCGTCGAGGTTAGACACGAACTGCTGTGCGAGGGAACAGTAGCTATTCAATAGTGCCCTGATGGTCTCGCCATTGAAGAGGTCGCGGCGATAATCGCATGTGATGTGGATTCCATCCGCCGTCTCGCTGGCAGCAATCCGCAGGTCCATATGCGAGGCGTCCCGCAGAGTGGCCAGAACCTGTGCTTCCAATTTGCTACTCCTGAAAGCGGTTTCGGGATAGTTCTGAAACAGAAACACGACGTTATAAAACGGCGTGGCCGAGGCTGCGCGCTCCGGGTTTAGGTCCTCAACGATCTTCTCGAACGGACAGTCTTGACGCGCGAAAGCCTGCAGCACGGTTTTCTTCAAATGCCGTAGAACGTCGAGTGTGGTGTCTGTCTCCGCGAACATGCAGCGTAGCGGAAGATAATTGGTGAAGCACCCGATTAGGTTTTCTGTCTCCACGCGGTCGCGGTTCGCAACTACCGTTCCGATCACTAGGTCGCGCTGCTGGGCCCAATGAGCAAGCAGGGTGTTGAGCACCGACAGCAGCGTCGTGAACAACGTCGTCCCTTCACGCTTGCTGAGTGTCTTCAGATCCAGAGCAACATCCGGTGATAACAGCGCCTCCGCGTGCGCGCCTTCAAAATTCGTCGCCTGCGGACGAGAATGATCGGTGGGCAGAGCAATGAGTGGAGGAGCACCCCGCAAGTGGGATCGCCAGAACTCTAAGTGGTTTCCAAGTACTTCGCCTCGCATCCGGTTGCATTGCCAAGCCGCGTAATCGGCGTACTGGATCGGCAACTCGGGCAGAGGAGACGGGGTTCCCTCGGAGAATGCGTCGTAGATCGCCGCCAGCTCCCGGTTGAAGATTGTCTTGGACCATCCGTCATAAGCAACGTGATGAAAAGTCACTGCTAGGAAATGGTCACCAGCCCCCAATTGCACAAGAAGGGCTCTTAGAACCGGTCCGTTCGCCAAGTCCAGCGGGCGCTGTATTTCTTCTGCGACTAGGCGCTTGGCTTCCGCCTCACGACCTTCTTCGGAGAAGTTCCCCACGTCCTTAATTACCAGCGGCACCCAGAGATTAGGTTGGATCACCTGAGTGGGTTGATTATTGGAGAGGCGGTACGTTGTCCGGAGCACTTCATGACGGCGCACGATCTCGTTAAGACTGCGCTCCAGGACCTCGGGATCGAGGGTTCCGCGAATGCGGAGCACTTCCGGAGCGTTGTAGACAGGACTGTTCGGGGCGAACTGATTGAGCAACCACTGACGTTGTTGAGCGAATGAAAGCGGAAGCTCACCCCGGCGCGACATACCAATGATAACGGTTTCTTTGTTTCCGCCTTTCTCGCGGCGAAGCTCGATAAGCCGTCGCTTAGCCGGCGACAGTGCGTCAATTCGTTGTTTCAGGGTTTCCAAACGAAAATGCCTCACTGGTTCGTGCAGCCTGGCACCTCCGCCAGGCACAGTACTAGATAAGCCAAGAACGCCGCAATTCTGAGGCCAACTTCCTTTGGACCTCTCGAACGGCGGCCTTTCTCAAATTAGGGGAGGAATCCTGGGTACCGGACAACTGTGCAAAATGTTGCACTTTCAGAGAGGGAAGCTTACTCCTGCTCAGAAATTGCAGTCCGCCATTACACCCTAATCTCCGCTGCTCCCGGAAAGCTCCAGCTTCTACTGTCCCGCGAACGACGCGGTGCATCCCGAAGGGTCCCTCGAATCTTCGCCTGCGGTTTCAAGGTGCCAACGTTGGTGCATGACCAGAAGGCCGTTCCACGGCGCCTTCCCGGTTCCGTAGTAATCGGACTGCACCACCGTGATGCGGGCTGCTTCCTCAACCAAATCGGCCATAATGCCGTTTATATCTGCCCAGATACCTACCGCATAATCGCCCGGCATGAGCGTGAAACTGGGAATCTCGCAAACCAACACCTTTGCGCCCGGCTCCGCCCCGTGCGTGCGATTCGGCTCAAAGGAGCTATGTGCGGTAAAAACTCGCTGGCCATGAATGCTAAAGAAGCCGATACCTACGTCGAAGCTCTCGGCCGGGTTGCGCAGGTGAAGGTGGACACGGACTTTCAAAGGGTCGCCGATCTGAAGGCAACTCAGCGGCTCGCCATCGGGGCCGTAGAACTCGGCTTTCTCCAGCAGTGGTGAAGTTCCGCGACTACGTCTCGGCGAGTCTTTCAAATTCACCACGTGACTCTTAACACCGCCATCAGTAACCGCCTGCTGCTGCAGATAGTGCTGAATCGCCTCTTTGGCACTCCCGAGAAAACTCAGCCGCCCTTGTTCGAGCACCACCCCGTGCTGGCAGAGGTTCTCGACAGTAGCCATGTTGTGGGAAACAAACAGCACGGTCCGGCCGCTCTGCCGGACTTCATTCATCTTTCCCAGACACTTTTTCTGGAATGCGATGTCACCGACGGCCAGCACTTCGTCCACGACCAGGATTTCTGGGTTCAGATTCGCCGCCACAGCGAAGGCCAGTCGTACGTACATGCCGCTGGAGTAACGCTTCACCGGAGTGTCAAGGAACTTTCCCACTTCTGCGAAGGCCACAATCTCATCAAACTTGGCAAGAATTTCAGAGCGTCGCATGCCGAGGATCGCGCCGTTAAGAAAGATGTTTTCGCGCCCGGTCAGTTCGGAATGAAAACCGGTGCCGACCTCCAGCAAACTAGCAAAGCGTCCGCGCAATTTCACATAGCCTTCGCTGGGATCGGTGATGCGGGAGATGATTTTGAGCAGTGTGCTCTTTCCCGCGCCATTCCGCCCAATCACGCCCAGGCACTCACCTTCCGGCACATCGAAATCCAGATTGCGCAGCGCCCAGAAGCGTTCTCTCCCGCCCACCTGCTCGTCGTTCTCGGACTGCAGCGCGCTCCAGGGCAGGCGGGCCTTGCGAAGCAAAAACTCCCGGAAATTCTCCGTGCGGAACGCGGTGCCTAGCTGGTACTGCTTCCCAAGGTTGCGAATTTCAATGATCGGCTGCATTCAAATAATGTCGGCGAAGCGCCGCTCCATCCTGCCAAAAACGAAAAGGCCAACCATGAACAACAACACGCAGACGGCGAGCGATGAGACAATCAGTGTCCACGATTCGCCAGCGCCCAGCAGACAACGCCGAAACCCTAAAACCACACCCGACATGGGATTAATGGCTAAAATCCACGTCCAGCGTTTGGGGACATATCGTGCCGGGTAAATCACCGGCGTGACGAACAATCCCATTTGGATCAGGAACGGCACGGCATACTTCACATCCCTGAAGTTGACGTTGAGCGCTGAAAGCACCAGTCCTACCCCGCCTGCCGCCAGGAACGCTGCCACAACGAAGATCGGCAGGAAAAAGATCGCCGCCGTTAGCCGCCAGTGGTACCAGATTAAGAGCACTGAGAATATTCCTAAGCTGAGCAGCAGATCCATCAGTAAGGCGCTAACCGCCCCGAGCGGAATAAAGAGTCTGGGAAAATAGATTTTGGATACGAGGTTCTGATTGCCGATCAAGCTGTTGCTGGATTGCGTAACGCTTGCGGAGAAGAACGTCCACGGCGCAAGTCCTGCGAACGCGAACAGGGGATAAGGAGCGCCGTCAGTTCCGATGCCCGCCAGGCGATGAAAAATAATCGTGAATACAATCATGGCGAGGAGGGGCTGCAAGACTGCCCAAAGTCCTCCCAGGAGAGTTTGCCGGTAGCGTACCTTGATGTCGCGCCAAACCAGGAAGGCGAATAATTCTCGATAGCGTGACACCTCTCGAAAATCAATGACGCGCCATCCCGTCCGCGGCTTGATCACCAACTCGTAGGAAGACATTGTGGTCCGTTCAAAGTGTAACAACCATGGCGCGCCCCACCGAGCGCACAGTGACGTGTTGGTGTGAACCGGGTAGGTTCCAACGTTTCAAAGGTCCCAAGTCCAAGATTCCTTATCCTTGAGACCTTCGGACCTTTCAAACTTCTCGCGTCAGAGGAGGAGAAATTACGCACCAGATTGGGCCAAGATTCTCACAAATCCGAGTTTCCTGTCCAGCAGCCTTAGTGGCAGTTCTACCATGTAACATATTGAAAAGCAAAGTTACCTTTGGCATTGAGGATTCGCGTTTCGTGCCTGCAGAGCAATCTCCAATGAGCCCCAGAACGAGTGGTAAAGGGTGATCAAACGTGTTGAATGAATGAACGGAGTCGGTTAAGCGGAACGATGATCGGAGTTACCGTTGTGATGTTGTAAGCAGAATACCGCCGATACCCGTACCAGTCTATGTTATAAATTACAGAACGTCGTGCCGTCCCCCAACGTGCTCGCTGGAGTTTCCGGTAGTGATTTCTCGTTCAGCATTATGGAAGAATGATTACCTAATGCCTCCGTCCGCCATTTCAGAGCCAGTGGCTCTACGTCTTCCCCGGACTTATGACGTCGCACAACTGGTGCGTGACTTAAAGGTTTTGCGGGATGTGAAGGCCGCGCCTCAGCCCGGGCCGTATCACCAAGGCGAGTGGACAGGTATTGCGCTGCACTCGATGGGAGGCAAGCAGTCGGTATTTCCTAGCGCCGCCGGCACAGATCACTATTGCGAGACCGAGGAGTTGCAACGAGCTCCATACTTCAAACAAATCTTGAACGAGCTGCAGTGCCCCAAAGAGGTAGTGCGGATTCTGTTTTTGCCTCCTGCCGGTCACATCAAAGACCACTTCGATTTCCATACCAGCTTTCAATTCGGGCTTTTGCGGTTGCACATTCCGATCATCACGCATGCTGATGTTGTTTTCGTGATCGATGGGCAACGTATGTTTTGGAACGCCGGAGAACTATGGTATGGCGATTTCTCTAAGGTGCATTCGGTCAAGAACGACAGCCAAGTAGTGCGTGTGCACATGGTGATAGACGTTCAGATCAATGATTTCGTCCTGAGCCTGTTTCCTGAAGACTTCGTCGAACGGCGCCGCGCTGCGGGTATCTCGATCACCAAGGACCCGGTGCCGGCCTCTGAATCCGAATTGCGCCGCTTCGCCTGCGATTTTCGAATTCCCGGCGAATTCATGCCCATGTTCGTCATCGGTAAGCCGCTGACGGCATTAGTAAAAGGAACCAATGCTGCCGTACGCTTACTTGACGGCAAGCTGACCGTGCTTATTGATAACGCGCCGGCATTCCGTCTGGAACGTATCTCGGACGACACGTTTGGGATTTCGGGGCTGCCTTCTGGAATGACGCTGCAGTTGAAGCGGGAAAATCACCTGGTGCGAGAGGTGGTGCTGCATATGAAAGGGCTCCCCAAAGACCTCTATTCTGCAAGGCTCGGAATCTTTAATGGCCCTGCCGTGAGCGCACAAAGCGTTTCGCTTCCGGTGACTAATTCAACGGTGGATGCAGTGGGTTCGCTAAGCTGAGTGCCGGCCATGTCGAGTGTCGAAGTCACAACCGCGCATTCCACAGCCCCGAAGGAGTCCGTCGATAGCCAGCGAAGATTAACGTCAGACATTCTTGCGCGCCCTGCAGGGTGGACTCTCTGTCTTACAGTTCTGCTGGTGATCGCTGTCTGGCGCATCGTCTCGACGTATCACGTATTCAATCACACCATCGACGAGCCTTCTCATATTGCGTGCGGCATCGAGTGGTGGGAAAAAGGCGTCTATCAGATTGAGACCAAGCATGCGCCGCTGGCGCGAATCTCCGTCGCGCTGGGCCCTTATCTCGCAGGCGTGCACGCGATCGACGCGAAGACCTGGCGAGACACGTACCCGATCTTGTCCGCGGATGGACACTATTGGCGCAACTTGACACTCGGCCGGATCGGCGTATTGCCGTACTTCATCATCGCCACGCTCGTGGTGTTCTTCTGGACGAAGCGGCTCTTTGGTGCACCGACCGCGCTTGTGGCAGCTGCAGTCTTCACATTGCTGCCGACGATGTTGGCACACTCGGCTGTAGCTACCACCGATGTTCCGCTGGCTGCTATGTTCTGCTGGGCGCTTTACGCATTTACGTTGTGGCTGGCCGAGCCAAACTGGCGTACAGCTGCATTATTCGGCGTCACCAGTGGGTTATCTCTCAGTACAAAATTTTCCACCTTGGTTTTCCTGCCAGGATGCGCTGCGGCTATCCTGGTCCTTTACGCTGCGGCAGGTCGGCGAAATTGGCGTGCGCTCTTTAGGTCCCTTACAGTGGTTGTGCTGTGCGCATTCTTCGTCACGTGGGCGGTCTATCGCTTCTCGCACGCTCCGTTGAATCAGGTAACGAAGATCCCTGATCGTGCAGCAGCCAAGGTATTTGGGAAGTCGTCGCGCATGACCGCCGCCGTCCAACAAGTCACTTCCAAAATACCGGTGCCTGCACCAGAACTCTTCGACGGTATCCGGACCTTGCGTAATCAAAACAGTGAAGGCTACAGAGGGTTCCTGTTCGGCCGCATAAAAATGGGAGGCTGGTGGTACTTCTTTTTGGCTGCAATTGCGCTGAAGACGCCTCTTGCAGTGCTATTGCTCGCGGGCGGGGCAGCGGTGGCCGTCGTTCGTCGACACCGGCAGAACCTGGCTGATTGGGAGGTTATGGCGCCTGTGGCGGCTGCGGTCATGGTGATGATCGTTACGATGCCCAGCCGGATCAATATCGGCGTGCGGCACGTACTGCCGATGTACATCTTCCTCAGCATTCTGGCCGCGGCGGGATTGGCGATGCTTTGGGCGCGCCGCGATCATCGAGTGGTTTCGCGGGCAGCGGCGGTCCTGCTATGTGCTTGGCTCGTGATCTCATCGGCGCGCTCGCATCCCGACTATCTCGCTTACTTTAACGAGTTCGGTGGCCGCGATCCATCCCGGCTGCTGGTGGTGAGCGATTTTGATTGGGGACAAGACCTGGCCCGCCTTTCCAACTATTTGCGGGAGCAGCAAGTCAAGCACGTCACCATTGTGTACGACGGTTTCTTCGTTCCGGATTCGCTGGGACTTCCTGAAACAGAGTTGATAACCACGCAATGCGACGCCAAGCCTTCGGGTTGGGTGGTAATGGAAGTGCGTCGCGCACGACTTCATCCGGACTGCTATCCCTGGCTCGCTCAGCAGCACAGGATTACAACAGTTGGCAAGACGATGTGGGTTTACAACATGAAACCCTAGTCTGGGCGAAACAAGCGACCAATGGCACCACCGAATCAAACTTTTCATCTGTTGCAGCCGCGTCCGTATCCGGCCAAGCTGTCGCTTGTAATTCCCATGTACAACGAGGAAGCGGTGGTACCGTTTCTGCGCCAAGCGCTTGAACAGTTTGTGACCGAGATTCCATCCGAAACGGAAGTCATTCTCGTAAACGATGGTAGTTGCGACTCCACACTGGCAAGAATTTCTAGCTGGGCTGCGGAGGACTTGCGCGTCAAGGTGGTCCACTTTTCGCGCAATTTCGGGCACCAGGGCGCTTGCGCTGCGGGGCTCGATTTTTCTTCGGGCGATGCAGTTGTTCTGCTTGATGCCGACTTGCAGGACCCACTCCAGGTCATCCACGAAATGATCCGCCGTTATTGCGAAGGCTATGATGTGGCTTACGCTGCGCGCATACGGCGCTCCGGTGAGACGTGGTTCAAACGGGCTAGCGCATGGCTGTTTTACCGCCTGATGCGCGGGCTGGTGTACAAGGGGCTTCCAGCCGACGCTGGTGATTTCCGCCTGATTTCGCGGGAGTGCCTCGATGGCCTTCAACAAATGCGTGAGACTCATCGCTTCCTGCGAGGCATGGTTGCCTGGGTGGGCTACGCCCAAATCGCGGTTCCTTATGAACGCGCCGCCCGCGTTGCTGGGGAAACCAAATATCCGCTGCACAAAATGCTCTCGTTCGCCTGGACTGCGGCGACATCGTTCTCGATACTGCCGCTCCGGATCAGCATGATCATGGGTTTCATTGTGACCCTGTTCGGAATTGAAGAAGCTGCGCGTGCGATTTTGGCACATATCTTTCATTGGTACACGGTTACGGGCTGGTCATCGCTGATTGTTACTGTCTGCGTGATTGGCGGCACGTTGCTCATCAGCATTGGCGTTCTGGGTGAATATGTGGGCAAGCTCTACGAACAATCGAAGGGGCGCCCTTTATATTTGGTGGCGCGCACCCTCAACCTTGAAGCAAAGCCCGCGCCCGCCAGCGAAACCCTCAGGGAAAAGGAATACCAATGAGCCATTCCAAACTTGACGAACATTCCTTTCGTACGGCTGATGCGCCGGGGACTGACTCAGTCGGGGGAACTGATCTGCATCGCGCACTTAGCGCTCAGGAATATGAGCAGATAGTAATTAAATTCAACCAGAGTGCGGTGCCGTATCCCGATAAGTGCGTTCACGAACTGTTTGAGGACCGGGTTAAGCAAACTCCTCAACAGGATGCACTGCAATTTCATGAGCAGGTTTTCACTTATGAGGAATTGAATGTGCGAACGAACCAGCTCGCGCATTTCCTGCGTAAGCGTGGAGTTGGACCGAACGTTCCTGTCGGTTTATTCGTGGAGCGTTCCGCCGAGATGATCATTGGGCTCCTTGCAATTCTCAAGGCCGGTGGTTGCTACGTGCCGCTGGTGCACGACGACCCCGAGGCCCGACTTGCATACCTTTTGGCAGACACCAAACCTCCAGTGCTCCTCACTACACGCAAATTGCTGCCACGGCTGCCGGCCTACGGCGGGGAAGTCGTATTCTTCGATGAATCCTACGAGACGGAGCCCGGCAGCAATCCCGAGAGCAACACTAAGTCCAGTGATCTGGTGTGCATTATCTACACTTCGGGCTCTACGGGAGCTCCCAAGGGAGTAGCGGCACGGCATTCCAATCTTGCTAATTACATTCAATTCATTGTTGAGCGGTTTGGGTATCCGCAGAGATGGCACTTCGCAACCGTCTCAACGATCAGCGCCATCCTGGGAAACACATCAGTGTTCGGCGCGCTGATGTCCGGTGGTTGTCTGCACGTGATTGATTACGAGACGGCGATGGCGCCGAATCTTTTTGCTGACTATGTTGCCGCCCATCCCATCGACGTCATGAAAATTGCTCCCTCGCAACTGAGCGCTTTGTTGGACGGGGCTGGAGGCAGACCAATCTTGCCGCGAAAGTACATAGTCATTGGCGGCGAGAAATTTACCTGGGAATTGCTGCAAAAGATCCGCGAGAACGGGACCTGCAAAGTGATGAATCACTATGGTCCCACGGAGACGATGGGTTGCTGCACGTTTGTGGTGGACGGCTATGACTTCGGCGAGTGGAAACCTGCCACTGTGCCACTGGGCAAGCCGATGTCGAACCAGCAGCTCTACATTGTGGACCGGCATCTGCGGCCGGTTCCGATAGGCGTGCCTGGCGAGCTTTGCATGAGCGGAGCAGGACTCACCCAGGGTTATTTCAATCAACCGCAACAAACTGCAGAAAAGTTTGTCGCTAACCCGTTCTCCAACGAGCCATCAGCCCGCCTCTATCGCACTGGTGATCTCGCATGTTTGGCTCCTGACGGCAATATCGAGTTTCTCGGCCGCATCGATCACCAGGTGAAGATTCGCGGATTTCGCGTCGAGCCAGCGGAAGTGGAAGCGGTGGTAAAGCAGCATCCTGAAGTTAAGCAGGCAGTGGTCGTGCCCGAGGACAACCCCGCAGGGGAGAAGATCCTGGCAGCGTATGTCATCCCCAGTAAAAGACTGGGAATGGGCGAATTGGGTTCGTTCATCAGGCAGCGGCTTCCAGAGTACATGGTTCCCTCCCGTCTGCTGATGCTAGAAGCCTTTCCACTTAATCGGAACGGGAAGGTCGACTTGCCAGCGCTTGCCGCCCTCACCGAGGCAGGTCAGGAGACGAAGGGCGAATTCATCGCGCCGCGCAATCCAGCCGAAGAGCAACTAGCCGCTATTTGGAGGGAAGTGCTGAAGCAAGAGCGGATTGGCGTGCAAGACAACTTCTTCGAGCTGGGTGGCCATTCTCTGCTGGCAACCCAGGTCATTTCGCGCATTCGCGCCGCATTTCGGGTACAGTTTCCCATTATCGATTTCTTGTTGAGTCCCACGATCGCCGAGCTGGCGGAAAAAATCAGCCAGTATCCTCGCGCCGAGACCGAAGAAGAGGAAACGGAACGGGTCTTGCGCGAACTCGAGGAGATGTCGGATGAGGAGGCTGAACGATTGCTGCCGGACGAAATGGAGAAGAAGGATGAAGCCGCCGGTGGCGGCAACCCCGAATAGCCTGTTGGTAGAACCAATGTCGGGGACATACCTCCGAGCTTGACAGCCTTTTACATCCCAAAGCACAATATGTGTTCTTTGCCGTATCAATTTTCCGCACCCAACCGCGGGTGAAAATCGCGCGCAAAGTGACATGAACTTTCTAGCGTCCCAGCCACGCTATCTGCGTAAACCCGCCCGCCTGGCCGTGGCGATAGGGTTTACGGCTGTAATTCTGCTAATTTGCGGCTCTTGCGGTGGAGGGAGTTCGTCAGGCTCGTCGAAGTCGAACGGTTTGGCGGCGGGCTCATGTACTTTCAGCACTGGTGACCACAGCTGCACCATGCAGCACGACAGCACCACCCGACACTATGTGGTGCACGTTCCTCCGCAGTACGTGCAGAATTCCAGCGCATTGATTGTGGCACTGCATCCCGCACCTGGAACTGATACAGGATTCGCGCAGTTAAGCGGTTGGAGTTCCTACGCCGACGCTCTGCCGAGCCCACAGCCTGCTGTGATTTGTCCTCAAGGTCTTTTGACTGCGGGTAGTGCCGCCGAAACCCCTCATCCCGCCTGGAATGCTTTCTTTTCTTGTCGCATCTTCCCCCAGCCCTGTCCCGACGATTCTGATTTTATTCGGCAGATCATTTTGACCGCCCAGGCGAACATCCACATGGATCCGAACAAGGTCTATGTAACCGGATTTTCCCAGGGTCGTTGATGACCGGCCGAGTAGCAGTCGACCACGCGGATCTCGTGGCGGCAGTTGCGCAGTATGAATTTCCTCTGGACGTAGAGGATGGGCTTGGGGGAACGCCCATTCGCGCTGCTGGAGCGAACGGCCTCGTTGCGGCCCTCTACATTGACGGTGATCATGCCGGTGGCCCTAACGTTTGTGGATATGCTTGCCCCCGCAGCCGAACGGAAGTCTTTACCAGAGTTCTGTTGACCAGGATATGGCTTACTGGACGAACTCGCAGAATAACAATTGCTCAGTTCAAAGCACGACAGCCAACTTTTGCACCGGCGCCTATACGTCCTCTGGTTGGGGGATTCAGACTGCCTTAACCGAGAAGCATGCCTCCAGTTGCTCGCATGGGGCCGACGTGCAGATTTACAAACTCTTAGGCGGAACGCACACGTACTATTGCTCCAACAACTCCGGATGCAGTCCAGTCGTGCATTTCAACAACTCTGTGTGCGATTCCACTACCCCTTGCAACTCGAATCTAAACAGCACTACCGGCACAACTCTGAACGACATCATCTGGAATTTTTTTGTGGCTCACCCCAAGCAATGAGGAAGGCGTCAGCCCTCAGATCCTAAACCCCAGGCAACTTGTGAGTATTGACAGATTCTGTTTAGTATTTCTCATTTGTTGAGGCAACGAATAAAATCCAGCGCAATTGCATTCGTGCTTGTGTTCCCCTTGAATCTCGTGCTTGCGCAAAGCACCGTTATCCATCCGCGCACCGCTACCGTCGAGTTAGGTACGAGGGAGCCGTTTACAACAGTCGTCAACGGAGGCGCTGGTTCGCAGGCTGTGGACTGGTATGTCAACGACGTTGCTGGCGGCAACGCAAAACTTGGCACGATTTCCCAGGACGGCATTTACACCGCTCCCACCGCGGGTGGGTTCCCAGTAGTAATCAAAGCGGTTAGCGCAAGCGGCTCGGGCACTGCCACGGTCGTGTTAGGTGGCAGGTTGCCTCCAATTAATTGCCCCGTTCGGACCGCTAGCGGCGTTGGCGCGGACACTAACTGCACCATGCAGCACGACTCGCGCACGCGTTCAGCGTTGGTGCATATCCCGGAGCATTTCGTCCCCGGAACGAGCGGGCTGCTGATTGCC
>WNFY01002105.1_pt1 | contig 28674 bp, 15 predicted proteins | sample 5400091 | NCBI WGS metagenome assembly WNFY01 (sample SAMN13153364, study PRJNA577476) | soil metagenome | isolation source: 60 cm soil or saprolite under grassland replicate 1 | place: USA:California | collected 2016-06-15 | reverse complement strand
CCCGATGGCGAGATCGTCACCGACTTCTCGGCCGACCCGCTCACTCTGGGCGCGGCGTTTGTCGCCTGGGAATACGCGACCTGGGAGCTGTGCGTCCGCCTGGGGGTGAACGCGTTCGACCAGCCCGACGTGGAGGAGGCAAAGGCGCTGGCGCGCGCCGAGCTGGCGCACGGAGACGCTGGGCCCGTAGGGGCGCAGCATGCTGCGCCCCTACCTACCCTGACTCCTGAGGTTCTGCGCCGGAGCGCCCGCCCCGGCGACTATCTCGCGATCCTGGCGTATCTGCCGCCCACGCCCGACGTGACCGCCAGGCTTCAAACGGTGCGTGCCGCGTGGGGGCGGGCTCTCGGTTGCGTCACCACGCTCGGCTTCGGCCCGCGCTACCTCCACTCCACCGGCCAGCTCCACAAAGGCGGTCCCAACACGGGCTTGTTCCTGGTAATCACGACCGACGACGCCGAAGATGCCGAGATTCCCGACAGCGGGTTCACGTTCGGCCGACTCAAGCGCGCACAGGCGCGGGGGGACATTCGGGCGCTGCTCGCCCGGGGACGGCGCGTGGCGCACGTGCATCTGCGGCGCGCGGAGGAAGTCACGCAACTCGCAGCCCTTCGTCCAGCATGATCTCGGCCCACGCCGGCACCGGCGGGATGCGCTTCACCAGGTCGCGCCGCGCGCGGTGCAGGCATTCGAGCATCCGATAGAACGTCAGGTGCCGTGCGGCCCCGGGAGCACTCGAGTGCTTGTAAGCGTCGAGGAACCGCTGCACCACGTCGTCCAGGGCCCTGAGCGAGCCCAGCTGCGTCAGGGCCAAGCGTTGAACGGACACGACGAACCAGGCGACATCCCGACTCGGGTCCGCCACGTCGCACTCATCCAGGTCGATCGTCACGGTGCGCCGGTCGCTCAAGATCACGTGCTCGGGGATGTAGCTGCCATGCCCCGCGCGCGTGTCCACGCTGCCGCGCGGCGTGGCGGCTTGCAGCCGCTGGAACAGGAGCTCGCCCTTGTCGGCGAAGGGCTGGCCGAAGGCGGCGACCTGGTCCCGCCACGACGCAAACCGCGCGAATTCCCGCTCGGTGGCCGCCGGCTGGCCGAGCCGCGGAGCGTCGGCATGGAATCGCGCGAGCCACTGCCCGCAGCGCTCGGCCGTCGCCCCGCGTTCCGGTGCACGACCGTGGAGGATCGTCTCCCTGGCCGAGGGTCCCGGCACTTGCTCTTCCAGCAGGACACGCCACGCGGGGAAGTACGCGAGCGGTCGCGGAATCGAGAACTCCGCGTCCGCGCCGAAGCCAGCGTGGCATATGGCCTCCATGGCCGGCAGGACGTGCGAGCGGTCGTCGTCGAATACCTTCGCGATGGCGCCGTACCGTCCGTTGGTCGTCTGCATGGCCAGCTCGAACGTACAGCGCTCGCGATGCCACTTCAGGGCCCGCAGATGCATTTCGCGCGGCGTGCCCCACCCCCACTCCGTGCAGGCGAGGCGCTCGACCTCGCCGCGGACCTCTGGGTGCTCGAACACGGCGACGAAACGGGACGGCGCGGTCTGAACGTTCTCTGCAGCGGGGCCGAGCGTCATGCGACCTCCACCGTCCGGCTCACGCCCGCCGCGAAGTCGTCCTCGAGCAGCGTCGCGAGCTCGCGCAGGAAGTTGCCGAAGTGTCGCGACAGGGCGCGGTGCGGCCCCCACCAGGCGAGCCACTCGAGCGCCTGATACAGGGCCACGCAGGCGAGCTCTTCCCGAAACGCCGCTTGCTCGATGCGCCGGCCGGTCTCCGCCTCATACTGCTCGCTGTACGCGCGCCGCATGGCGTCGCGCTCGTCGCTGGTCCACTTGCCCGCGGTGAGGCTCACGAGGTCGAACGTGCCGGGGCCGAGGGCCGCCGTCTCCCAATCGATGACGGCCACCTTGGGACCCTGCTTGCCGCGGCGCAGCAGGATGTTCTTGCCGAAGTACTGTCCGTGGAGCACGCACTGCGGCAAGGCGCTGAGCCACTCGATGCGCTCCGCGAAGCACTCGAGGCCGCGCGCCACGAGGTCGTGCTCCGGCCCCTCGAGGTGGGGCAGGAGCTGTTCGACGCGCTCGGCGCATCGCCGGTAATGCGCCTCGTCGTAGCGGGGCAGAAAGCGTGTCTGTGTGTCGGGCAGGCCGCGCGTCGCCGCATGGAAGCGCGCGGCCCAGCGGGCGGCGGCCGTCCAGCGGGGCATGTCGAGGTAGTTGTGCAACACCGTCCGCCCGCCGTCCTCGAAGAAAGCCCAGAAGCGGCCGCGCTCGGGCTCCCAGCGGTATCCGTACAGATGCAGCGTCCCGAACCGCTCCGGCGAGAGGATGGTTTCGTACATCTGCAACTCCCGCCGACCGGGCTCGAGGTCGAGGGCCCGCACGGCCCGCGCCTTCTCCATCTGATGGTTCGGATTGAGATCCTTGAAGAACACGAGCAACGGTCGTTTCTCGCTCTTGAGAGAGACGCGCAGGCGTTCCGTGGGGAAACTGGAGCTTCCCATCGAGAACTGGCGACGGAGATTTTGAATCCGCACGGGGCGCCCGCGGAGTCGTGACAGCCCCGCCTCGAGTGTCTGGCGCATCGCCGGAGTGAGCCGTTCGTCGACCGGCCGCGGCTCGCCCGCGCGCCGTCGCTTCTTGCTCGCGCCGGCGGGCGTCAACCGCGCGGCACTCATGTTCCGCTGCCCGCCCATTGTTTCAAATCGCTCATCGCGCCTCCCTCCAGGCGAATGAGTTGTGCGCCGAGTGACGGCCGGGAAACCACGGGGGCGCCGGGCAATCGGCGTGCCGTAGGCGTCACGAACGCGCCGCACGGCGCGTGATGGCACAGGCACGGAAGTGCCTGCCGCGGAACGGGAAGACGGGGTCGGGATTTTCGGCGCCGCTGCGCGGCGCCGCCGCAGCGTTACTTGCTGAAAGGCGTGTAGGCCGGTCGCCGCAGCGCGGGGGCGGCAGCTCGCGTAATCTTCATCACGCGGCGGGGGCGAGGGGAGGCGAGCGCCTTAAAGACTCAGCCAGTAGTTGAATTTCACGAGCAGCACATTCTTGGGCCGATCGAGGAACAGGTCGCGCCCGAAGTCCCGCGCCACGTCGAAGCTCGCGTCGTAGGGGAAGTACTTCGAGCGACTGTGCGTCCAGGCCAAGAAGACGGTCGACCCGGGGCGATACTCCCAGCGCCACACCGCCTTGACACTGAGCGAGCGCGTCCGGAAGTCGGGATCGCCCACCGTGAACGGGGGTGCGGAAGCGGAGTCGGGCCCGTCGGGGTCGATCGCGTAGGCAGTGCCGGTGCGCGCGATGGTCGAGCCGTTGTCACGCCCGTAGGTGTTGAACGTGAACGTGCCGGGCGCCCGCAGTTCTTTAAAGCCTTGGTACGCGCCGGTGAAGGTGAACGGTTGCGCGTAGAGCTGGAAGCTCAAGGTCGGCGAGAACGTGGCGTTGAAATGCAGCGTGGCGCTCAGCTGGTGCTCCATCAGCTGGGCAAAGACGTAGCGCGCCTGAAAGGTGTTCTTCGCGAACGTGTCGCTCACGGTGGTCACGTACTGGGCGGGGAATCGTCCCGTCAGGTACGCGGGAGCGAGGCTGAGGGACACGGCCGAGCTCGGCCGTAGGGTGAGCTTCGGCAGCAGCTCCAGCGACCAGCCGCCCGCGGTATCGTGGGTCAGCGCCGCGAAGCCATACAGACTCGCCATCTTGCGGTCGTCGGTGTAGGCGTCGGCGCTCAGGTACCAGGAGGGCGGGGTGCGCGCGAGCGGGCCTCCGCGGGTGAGCCGGTCGTCGATCGCGCCTCCCGCATAACCCGCTGTCAGCTCTGCGTTCCAGAAGTTCCGGAACTGGCCGAACGCGTACAGGCCGACCTTCCGTTGAATCAGATCGCCGTCGTAGTTCCAGCCGCGACCGAGCGACAGCTCCAGCACGGCGTGCTGGAACACTTTTCCGGGCCGAGTCCAGCGACGCCGCCCCACCGCCGCGGCGGAGATCCGGTCGACACGCTCCTGGAAGCCGAGATCGTTCACCTCGAAGCCGGGGGAGACGAACTCGCCGCCGACGCTCCAGGTCCAGGCGCCGCCCACGCGGTTGAGGTACGCATCGCCGGTGATCCCGGCGAGCGACGTGCGGAGCGCGTCGTAGTGAAAGCTCTTCGCGTCGGGTCGCCCGTAGTAGCGGTCCGGCGACTGCTGGGCCTGCTGTATCGCGAGCGGGCTGCCTCGGATGTACGAGCCGCCGAGGCTCGCGGCCACCGTGTACGTCTTGTGGCCCCAGCGGTGGAACAGGTCCACGCCTCCGGCATAGGCGGCGCTGCCGAGCATGTCGAGCGCCGGCGTGTCGAGATCGCGATTCACCGCCGTTGCAACGAGGCCGAGCGTGGTGTTGCCCTGACGCAGGTCGCGCTTCAGCCGGCCCACGAAGTAGTTCGTCAGCGGCTCGACCTCGTCGCGCTGGCGCAAGGCGGGCGCTGCGTCGAAGGCCGAAGTGGCCCATTCGCGCGCGGTGAGCGCGTCCAGCACGCCGATCGACCAGCCGTTGGCCCGTCGTCCGGAGAGCTTCGCCGCGCCCAGGATGGTGCTGTTCGAGGGCATGTCGACGTAGTCGCCGGGGGCGTCGCCCTGCGGCGGCTGGCCGATGCGCCGCGAGTAGAAGAACTGCGGCCGATCGCCCAGTTTGGCGAACCCGCCGCCGTTGCCGGCGAATCCGAAGATGTTGCCTCCCTCGACGAAGAACGGCCGCTTCTCCTCGAGCTTGACTTCGAACTGGGTGAGGTTCACGATTGCCGGGTCGAGCTCCACCTGGCCGAAGTCGGGGTTGACCGTGGCGTCGAGCGTGAGGTTGGAGGTGACGCCGTACTTGAGGTCGGCGCCCGCCCCTCCCAAGTACCTGCTGCCGCGGTCGAACGGGTTGTCGGGATGCTCAGGCGTGTCGTACTGGCTGTGCCCGACGAGATAGGGCCGCAGCTCGACCCGCTTCGGCGCGGGGAGGTCTTCCAGGCCCGCCAGATCGGCGAACCGCGAGGCGACGCCGCTCTCGGTCTTCTTGACGAGGGGAAACATGTCGAGCTCGTTCTTGCGCTGGATCCAGCGCTCGACCCGCACGCCCCACACCTGCTGCCGCGCTCCCGAGAACCGCAGCTGCGAGAGCGGAATCCGCATCTCCACGGTCCACCCGAGCGAGTCGACCGCGGTCGCGGCCTCCCACACGGCGTCCCACAAATCGTCCGAGTAGCCTCCGTCGTCTCCCAGCAGGGCGTCGCGCTTCACACCGGCGGCGTTGACGATGAATTCGAACGCGGTGCGGCGGTCGTGGTAGCTGTCGAGCAACACCCGAAGCTCGTCGCTGTGCGTGTTCACGTCGCGGCGTCCCAGTCGCGCGATGATGTCCCGGGGCGCGGAGTCGAACAGGCGCGCGCCGATGTACAGCGCGTCGGCGTCGTACAGGACGCGCACCTCGGTGGCCTCGGTCGAGGGCGCTCCTTCGTTGGGGTCGCGCTGGATCAGCTGCGTGATCGGGGTCGCGGACGCCCAGGCCGGCTCGTTCAGCCGCCCGTCGAGGACGGGCCGGGCACCCGCTGCCACGCGCACTACCGTGACCGGTCCGACTGGGTCCGGAACGCGGGCCGGCGCGACGGACCCGGATTGGAGGAGCAAGAGCGGAATGATCGGGATCACGGTGCGGTCTCCCTCCCCATCGGTGAGCCTGACACAGATGGGTCTTGGCGCTCACGTAGACTTGAGTCCATCGGGTACATTCGCCCACTGTGCAGGCGCGAGCACACTGCGGGCGCGCTCGAGCGCACGGTGGATATTCGCGCGTTCCGCGGCCACCTTCGGCTCCAGCCGAGCGCGCACCTCCGCAGGTGGCAGGCGATCGCTCAGCCTCTGCGCCTCTGTCTGGACGGAGTCCGACGCGGCGCGGTTCTCGATGTCCAGCGAATCGGAGATGACCTGCAGCAGAGCGACCTGGTCGGCGGAGAGGTGCAGCGAGTCCCGTAGGCCCAGGATCGCAGCGACGGGGTTAGTAAAAGTCGGCGCTGCGCCGGAGGCAACCTCGGGCGCCGGGACGCTGTCGGGGCCCAGCGTCGTGGCCCCCCGGCGGGCGGCGCGCAGGCGCTCGCGCGTCCGGCCGGGGCCGAGGGCCAGGTGCGCTTGGAAGGCGATCTGGAATGGTACGGAAACACCGCCGGTGGCGCTGACGGTCGAGCCGAACCGGCCGTTGACGCTGTACAGGTAGCGAGCCGTGGCTGGGTCGAAGCCGTGCACGTTCAAGAGGACGGGGTCGGGTGTGGTGGAATATCCCCAGCCATGCAGGTTGGCAGCGCCGTGCAGCCACTCGTCCAAGCCGCCAAGCAGATTGAAGGTGAGCAGCGAGACGGTGAGCCGCCGGTCCGCGCCGAACCACGTCGGCCGCCAGTTGACTTGCAGGTCGAACGTTGGCTGCCACGGGCCGTTGCAAGAACTGCGGCTAGCGATGCGCCCGAGCTGATGCTCGAGGCAGCTGCGCGCCCGGGAAGGCGCCGCGCCCAAGAGTGTGCGCATGCTCCGGGCGAGCGCGGTGTCCGGGGTCGTCGCGGGGTCGAAAATGAACGCGCGGTCGTTGTGCGCGCCGTCGCCGTTGATATCGCTTCCGACGAGCGGGGTATACGGCGCCCCCGATGTGAGGTGCCCGATGGCGCTGAGCTCGAGGCCCCGGGTGATGGGGTAGGTAACGGTGCCAAGGAACGAGTGCCGACGCTCGAGGTCGCTGGTCGCCCACTCGGGCACGTTGGGATCGGCCGCCGTGGTAGGCGCCGCGAACGCGCGCGCAACGGAGCAGCACGAGTAAGAGGACTGGTCACGGGCGCGCGTCAGTGCGTACGACAGCCGGATCACGGCGCCCGCGTGGGTCACCCGGATGTACCCCAGGGTCAGCTGCTTCGTGTCGGACTGGAGATGGGAGCCCATAGCGAGCACCTGGCCGAATTCCGGATGCTCGCGTGACGCGGCGTCGCTGAGCGCCCCGGTCGTCGGTACGATCGAGTCGATGGGCACGTAGACCGGGCGGCGGCCTTCATCCGGCAGCGTAAAGCGCGGCGTCGACACCAAGTTCAGATCGCGGAGGCCGTATTGGTTCATGCCGCGTGCGTAGCTCGCCTCCACGGTAATCCAGTCATTGCCATGAAAGCGGCGGAGCCACCCGAGCGATCCCCGCCAGGCGCGTGGCGCGGCGAAGGCGGGCTCGAACACCGTCACATCGGGCTGCGGCGTGATCGCGACCGCGCTCGTGCTGTCCATGCATTGGGTCGGGATCGTGGCCGGATCCCTCGCGTATTGCGGCCACTCCGGTGTGGGGACCGCTGAACCGACGCAGACCAGCTCGGTTTGAGCAGTCGCCAGGCCGGGCGCTCCGAGGGCAGCGCCGTACAAGAAGGTGGGCGTGAGGCCGCGGAAGTCCCCGACACCGCCGCGCAGGAAGTCGGTGTGCGGGCTCCCGGACCCGCCCATGGTCCAGGTAAAGCCGACCCGTGGTGACACGTGGAGCTCGGTGGGGATCCGGTCGGTGCGGACGGCGAACAGCGAATCGACAGCGCGGTTGTATCCCGGAGCTCCGCTGAAGCCCGCGTGCTCGACCCGCAGGCCGTAGGTGAGCTGGAATCCACCGGCCAGCCGCCACGTGTCGCCGGCGTAGAGCGCGCCGTTCCACGCCGTTCCGGCGCGTTCGAGGGGCGCGCCGTTGCGCAAGAACGTTTCCGGGCTGTCAGCGGCAAGTGCGGCGAGCGACGGGAACACGAACGTCCCGTACTGGTTAGCCGTCTGATTTTCAGCGACGCGTGTACCGTTGAGGAAGGCGCCGAGCTTGACCCGGTGCGCCGCGTCCCCGGACAACCACGACAACTCATCGGCGGCCTCGACGCTGCGATTGTCGATGCGCAGGGGGAGCCCATCGTTGCCGCCGAAGGCGAGAGTTTGAATTCCCTGTGCGCCGCCCGGAAGATCCGATGTGACCACCACCAGCGCCGCGGGGATCGCTAGATACGGCCGCATGTCCCGCCGCGTGGCCGAGAGGTAGCCGCGCAGCTCGTTGATGACGTTGCCGCCGAAGTACGAGGTCAGCGAGGCCATCACGCCACCGGCGCGTTCGGACCGCGTCCCCCCCGTCGCGGGGAGCGCCAGCGTGCTGACCCGAGTGGGCTCCTGGGAGTCCCAGCGGCCATCGAGCCGGAGCGTGAGTGTGTGCGCATCCGACACTCGCCAGTCGAGGCGGAGCAGGGCGAGAGTGTTGTCGCCGCTCCGGTCTTGCGAGAGACCGGCGATCGTCAGCGGCGCGCCGCTCGAGCGCGCCAGACCGAGGAACCGCGCGGCGGAGTCAGGGCTGACGCCGAGTTTCAGCAACGTGGCGGCGTCGGCGCTGGTGAGTGACGGAAGCGCCTGGCCGCGCCAGCGTCCCTGCAGCGCGCCGAAGATGAAGAGCTTGTTGCGGATGATCGGCCCGCCCATCCCCCCGCTGAACACCTGCTGCGTGGAGCCTTGGCCGAAGGGCGATGACGTGGCCTCACCCCACGCGAGGTCGCGATCGCGCACGGTATAGGTGTAGGACCCCTGTGGCACGTTCGTGCCGCCGAGCGTGGTGGATGCGACCACGCCGCCGGAAAACTGGCCGCGCGCCACGTCATAGCTGCTCGTGACGACGCGCGTGGATCGGACGGCATCTTGTGGCACGCTCCCCGTGCCGAAGGACGCGCCGTCGAGGGTCACGCTATTGGCGGTGGGCCGCTGGCCGGCGACGGAGAACGCCGTCGCCGTTGAGTCGTTGGCACCGATGCCGACCACGCCGGGCGTGAGCGTCGCCACGGCGTTCAGATCGGACGGGTCAATCGGCAGACGGACCAGCTGGTCCGGGCTGAGGCTGCGCTCGGTGGACCCCGGCCCTGCGCGCTCCGAGGGGCGGGAGCGTCCAGTGACGGTGAGCGGCTCGAGGGAAACGGCGTTGAGGCCCATCTGGACGTTGGCCACCAGGCGGTCCTCGTCGGCCTGCCGAGCCACGGTGACCCGGACGGGTGCCATGCCGATGAATCGCACGACGACCTGATACTGTCCCCCGCCATCGGGGAACACGATCGTGAAGCGCCCGCGCGCGTCGGTCGTGCGCTGGCGCGACACCTGGGTCTCGAGCGAGATGGCCTCGACGCTGGCACCGGCCAGGGGCTGGCTGTCGGGCCCTGTGACCCTGCCGACGATGATGTCGGTCGTCGTGCCGACTTGCGCGACCAGGGGACGAAGCCACGCCCCCGCGAGCAGCGCGACGAGCCACAACAGGCGGCCGGGTCGGGGAGTCATGACCTGACCTCGCGTTCAAGGACTTTGATCGCGTCGCTCGAGGGATGCTGTGTGGGGCTCAATGTGACGTTCAAAACGGTCTCCAGGACGCGCCTCGAATCGAAGTGCGTTTCAGCGAGATCCCGCGCTGCGTGGCAGTGGCGCTCGTAGTCGCAATTGATCGCGTCGAGCGCGGCGGCGGCCTCGTCGAGCGAGGTGAAGCGGAACATGCCTGCGCCGTTCGGGAGATAGGAGCTCGGGCCGGTGTGCTGCACAACGACCGGCTTGCCGCTCGCCAGGTAGCAGAGCGTGCGGTCGCTCACCCAGGCGTTCTGGAACTGCATGCAGGACGCCTTCGCGCAGCTGAACTCGCCACGCGAGCGCTGCACGTATGAGCGGTAAGCGTCGGGGCTGCCGGCCACTTCGGTCGAGTGGCGCACGCGCCATGAACGCCTCGGCGTGGGGATCGTACGTGAAGGGCCAGAGGTCGAGGCAGACCGGAGGCCGGATGCGGTGCCACTCGAGGCCGCAGTCGGAGAAGCGGGCGGCCGCCGTGCCCACGGTTTCGCCGGTGGTGAGGTAGCAGTCGTGGGCCGGCACGCGGAGCTGACCCGTGCTGATCCAGAATTGGAGCAGTCCCGGGTCGATGTCGACCAGCGCCGTGCGCCTGGCGCAGGCGAGCAGGCGCGGATCGATGGCGTAGTGGAAGTTCAGCAACAGGTCGGCCCCCTTCAGCACGCGCTCCACGTCGGGCCACTCGCACCCGACGAATCGGAAGTCGTTGCCGGCCTTCGCATAGAGGAGCGTCTTCCCTTCGAGTCCGAACCGCTTCATCCGCTCGAAGAAGGGAGACAAGAGCGACGCCTCCTGGGCGGAATCGCCCGAGGCCGGCGGGCGGAACTGCTCCAGCCAGTACACGTCGCAGCCGAGCCGCCGCAGCCCCTGGGCGTATTGCATGTACACCCAGAAGTGACCGCCCCCGTCGGGGAAGTTCGCGACCTTGTAGACCGAGATGACGGCGATCATGCTGCGGCCTCCAGCAGGTTGCGGAACCCGACCAGCCGAATGCTCCGCTCGGCCAGCGCCTGCCGCGCGCGGGGATCGCACAGGGTGCGCAGCTCGGCTTCGCGCTCCTTGGCGTAGCTCGAGACGAGCCCCTCGTCCACGTAGCCGGCATGACAGGTCAGCTCGGTCACGCCCGGGCCCAGCTCGGTATCCAACAGGCGGAGCAGGCCGTCGACACTGATCTGCTCCAGATGGGTCTCGCCGCCCCACTGGCCGTAGAACTTCGAGAGATGGCGCACGCGGGAGTACCCCCGCACCGGGGCCCCAATGCGCTCGGCCCAGACCCGCACGTAGGGCAGGACGCGCGGATCGCGGTGCACGTCGTGGTGCGAGTCCACGTGCGTCGGCGGCGCACCGACGAGCTCCGTGAAACGGCCGAGCTGACGCTCGAGCTCGGCGGGGACGTCCGCCGTGCCGTCGGGGTCGAGCTCCAAATGCAAGCCCACGCTCAGGGCGGGGCAGTCGCGACCGAGGACGGCCGCCTCGACCGCCGCCGGCCGGTACACCATCAGGCTCGTGCTCGTGAGGATCCCTTGGCGATGCGCCTCGACGATCCCGCGGTTGACCCCGCGGCTGATGCCGAAATCGTCGGCGGTGACGATGAGCACGGTCACGGGCGCTGTCACTCCGGAAGCGGCGGTCGGAGCGCCTCGAACCAGCGCTCGTAATCGATGAGCTCCGCGATTCCCCACGCGGCGCCGTCATGGAGGGCGGCGATTGCGTCAAACAGGATGCAGTGGGCGTAGCGAGCGCTCTCTGCGGTGTGGCAGAGCAGGTTCAGCTCTTCGGTGCCAGGGAAGCACCCACCGGCGCGATCCACGGCGTCGCGATAGCGCTGTACGATCCACGGCCGCTCCTCGGCCGGAGACTGGTACAGGAAGGTGGAGAGATCGTAACTGAATGGGCCCGCGCCGACGTGGTCCCAGTCGATGAGCCGCGCCCGCGGGCTGGTGTCGGCCATGGACACGAAGACATTCTTGGGCCAGAGGTCGCCGTGCAGCAGCGTGTCGGGCCCTCCGGCCTCCTGCATGATGCGGACGCGCCGCGGCACATCCTCACGGAGCCGCTGCAGTCGGCAAAGCAGGCGCTCCCGGGAGCCGGCGAACTCTCGCGGCACCTCGAGCGGCGGGGTCGCGAGGGCCTCGAGCGCGGCGATGGCATCCCCGAGGTTCGCCGTGAAGAAGTGCGCGCCATGGTCGCGGGCACGCCAGCGGACTTCCGGCAGGAGCGGGTGTCCGGCGGCACGGGTATGGAGCTCGGCGATGAAATCGACCGCCGCCGCCAGGCGTTGCGGCACGCGCTGGCCAGTGAGACTCTCGTCGCCGAGGTCTTCGTAGACGTGCCAGACCCAACGCCCTTCCCGCTCTGCTGCGGCTGCCACAAGCCGCGGGCAGCCGTCGCCGAGACCGAGGGCGGGCAGCCAGCGCTCTGCGAGGAGGCGGTCCGCTTGTGCGACCGACGGCGCGTGCCGTTTCAGCACGAGCGTCCGGTCGCTTGCGCTGCCGATGCGCAAGCGGTACACGGCTTGCTTGAGTCGCTCCAGCTGCATCGTCCGCTCCGAGCCTGCGCCGACGCCGTCGCCGACCATCCCCTGCAGGAGCTCGCACAGGTTCGCCCCACCAGGCTCCTGCCACTGCTCCAGACAGCGCTCCAGCCCTCGCAGATCGACGGTACCGCTCGTCCGAATCGCCATCCTCACCTCTCTCAATCCAGGGCCCGCTCCAAAACTCGTGTGACCACGCGGCAGCCGTCGAAGTACTCCTCGACCAGGGCACGGGCGAGCCGGCAGTGCCCCGCGTAGTCGGCTTCGGCCGCGGCCAACGCGCGTACCGCCTCGTCCATCGACCGGAACCGGAACACCCCGGCGGCATCCGGCAGAAAGCGGCTGGGTCCGGTGTACTGCACCACGGCAGGCCTGCCGCTGGCCAGATAGCAGATCGTACGGTCGCTGACCCACGCGGTCGCAAATTGCACGTAGCACGGCTTGACGCAGCTGAACTCCCCTCGCGAGCGCTGGATGTAGCCGCGGTATTCCTCGGGCGTCGCGCTCACCCCCCAGGCATCGCGAATGTTCCAGCCCTGAGGCTCGAGACGCGCCCGCCATTCCTCGCTGTGCTCGCCGAGGCTCACCGCCAGCTCGAGTTTGGCGGGGGTTCGGGATGGCAGCCCCACGTACTCGAGGAATGCGGCCCCCTTGTCGTTCGAGAACGTCGTCCCGCGGAACTCGAACGTCCCTCCCCACCAGTGCGTGACGGTGGTGTAGGGCGCGCCGGCGTCGGGCTCCGTCAGAGGCCACTCGGGGAGGAAGACCGGCGGTGGCGTGTAATGCCAGCGCAGGCCGCAGTCGGGGAAGCGGGCCGCGGGCGTACCGACGGTCTCGCCGATGGTGAAGTAGCTGTCGTGCGGCGCCACGCAGATGTCGCCCGTGGTCATCCAGACTTGGAGCAGCCCGGGATCGGTGTCGACGAAGGCGGAGCGGCGAAACCGTCGCACCACCGCCGCCGGCAGGGCGGGCGCCAGGTTCAGGAGCAGATCGGCGTCGGCCGCGGCGTCCAGGTCCAGGCCTGCCGCCGCCAGGTCGGCACGGAGCGGCGCGCCGTCGATCGAGTAGAGCGCCAGCGCGTCGGCCAGCCCGAAGCGTGCAAGGTGCGCCTTGAGGGCGGCGACGCACTCGCCCACGTCGCGACCCCGCCACCGACGACGCCGCGCAACCGACCCGTCGTCCACAGCGCCGTCCACGCCCTCGAGCCAGATCACGCGACAGCCCGCAGCGCGCAAGGCCAGCGCCCAGTTCAGGTACACCCAGAGGTGTCCGCCTCCCTGGGGATAGCCGATGGTGTTGGCGGGCGCGAGGCAGACCGTGAGGCTCACGTGGCACCCCCGACCGAATCCGGCAGCGGCGGGCGCAGCCGCTCGAACCAATCATCGATGTCCACGAGTCCGCCCCGACCCCACTCGGCGCCATCGTTCAGCAGTGCCATGGCGGGCCAGATGATGCTGCTCACGCCGCGTGCAGTCTCGGCGGCGTGAAACAGAGCGTTCAGCTCCCGATCCCCCGGCAGGCGATGGCCCGCGCGCTCGAGCGCCTCGCGATACCGGCACAACATCCACGGTCGATCGTCGAGCGGCGACTGGTAGAGGAGCGTCGAAACGTCGTAGCTCGCCGGGCCCACGCCCACGTGGTCCCAATCGATGAGCCGGGCACAGGGGCGGTCGCCGTCGCTGGCGACGAAGATGTTCTTCCGCCCGAGATCGCCGTGCAGCAGCGTCTCGGGGCCTCCGGCTTCCTCCATGAGGCGGACCTGACCCGGCGCCGCGTCGAGCAGCCAGTACAGTCGCTCGAGCAGCCGGCAGCGGGCCGCGGCAAACGTGGCGGGCGTGCGCACGGTCGCCAGCGCCTCGAGCACGGCGATGCCGTCGCGCAGGCTCGCGATCGACGACCGTGCGCCGTGATCGCGGCCGTGCCAGCGGACCTCGGGCAACAGGGGGTGGCCCACGCCGCGGGTGTGGAGCCGGGCGATAAGATCGATCGCCGCCTCGACGCGGGGATGCTCCCACCGAGTCGCGAGCGCTTCGGAACGCAGGTCCTCGTAGACATGCCACACCCAGCGCCCTTCGCGTTGCGCGGCCGCTGCGAGGAGCTGCGGGTAGCCGTCGCCGAGACCGAGCGCCGGCAGCCAGCGCTCCGCGACGAGGCGGTCGGTGTGCGCCATGGCCGGCGTATGACGCTTGATTACGAGCGTGCGGCCGCAGGCGCCGCCGACGCGGAGTCTGTAGACGCCCTTTTGCAAACGGTCCACGGCGATCGCGTCATCCGGGGTCGTGGCCCCGTCGAGCAGTCGCTCGAGGGCGTCGCACAGCTCGGCGACGCCGGGCTCGCGCCGCTCGTCCAGCGAGCGCGCTACTCGGTCGCGCAGCGGGCTGCCCGCGCTCACGGGATTCGCGGTCACGCTCGGGCTCCGGCCATCTGCCGCTCGAGTCCCCGGGCGGCGCGCTCGGCGGCGGCGATCAGGTACGAGGCGAGATGCTGGGGCGCGTCCGGGACGCCACCGCAGCCCGGGATGCTGCTCATATCAACGACGTAGGGCTTTCCCTCGCTCTCGATGATGTCGACGCTGCAGAAGTCGATGCCGAAGGCCTGGCCGCAGCGCCGCGCGATGTCACACAGCTCAGGCGACGGCGTGAAAGGCTCTCCGCGTTGTTCCGCTTCTGTTTTCGCCGGAAACGGCTTCTTCACGCCGAACAGCTGGTCACCGACCACGTAGATCTTCCGGTCGCGGCCCTCGGGCTGGTGGTAGCGCTGGGCGAACACCGGGTCCCGACCGTCGCGCACGGACGCGAGCTCGGCCAGACTGCGGACCACACGCACGCCGACGCCGTCCGAGCCCTGGTACGGCTTGACGACGAGCGGTCCTCCGTCGAGGAACGGCGCCAGCTCGTGCGGATGCGCGGCGACGTAGGCAGCCGGCGTGGGCACTCCGGCCGATTGCAGAATCTTGGCGGTGACGATCTTGTCGCGCAGCGTTACCGTCACCGGATAGGGATTGACGATGGCCGCTCCCCGGGCGTGTAGCGCTCCGGCGAGACTCAGCGAGAGACGGCTGATCTTCTTCAGGACGTAGAGGTCGCATTCGGCGCGCACTTGTGACAGCTCGAGCGCCTGTGTGACGGGGTGGATGACGTCCACCACCACTCCGGCCTCCGCGAGCGCCCGCATCACCGTCGGCACGTGGCTCGTGCTCTGTGCGTAGCGGGACGAGACCAGGAAGCCGATCCGGAGCGGCGTCATGTCGCGGCCACCACTCGCGACGGCGGTGACACGAGACCGGGCCAGTCGAGCTGCCTGAGGGCGCCGTCGAGCTCGGCGGCGTAGAACTGCATGTCGCTGAGGCATGCGTGCGCCCCGTCGTTCGCCAGATTGCCGGCGATCCACGAGATGGCAGCCAGCGCCCGAAACACGGTTCCGCAGTAGGCGAGCCGCCAGCACGCCTCGAGGCTCACCGTCGGCCAGCGCTCGCGGGCCGTGGACCAGTAGGCCGGAATGTCTGGGTTGGCGGACAGTTGTCCGGACGGCACCATCTGCTGGGCCAGGTCGACGGCGGGGACGCCCCACCCGGCCTCCTCCCAGTCGAAGACCACGATGGTGGGGTGGTCACTGGCCGTTGCCAGGCGAATGTTTCTGCCGTTGAAGTCACCGTGGACCAGCGTAGGTGGCACACTCCGGCAAATCTCCTCCAGCCGGTCCCAGTGCGCCGCCAGGTGGTCGAGGCGGGCCAGGATCCTTTCGAGGAAGGCGACGTCATCCGGCGACAGGACCGGATTATCGAGATGCTGCCGCATGGTTTCCCGCAGCGCGCCGAGCCGTTGCAGGGAGCGGCCCGGCCCGCCGTCAGGCAGGTGCTGGCCCGGCTGCGCCGCGGCAGCCGTGGTATGCAGCAGGGCGAGCCAGCCACCGGCCCGGTCGCGGTGCTCCGGCAGGAGGTTCGAGTAGTCGGCGCCGGTGGCCTGCTCCATGAAGAGCCAGCAGCCGTCGGCGGCTGACTCTTCGACGAACCCGTAGTAGTGGAGGGACGGAACCGGGAGGCCGGGGAGCAGGTCCTCGTACACGGCGCGCTCGACGCGAGCGGTGGCCTTCGAGCACCGCTTCGCGATCACCGCCGTGCCGGCCCGGCCGACGCCCTCGAGGCGGTAGACGTTGCTCTTGCGCTTGCGAACCCGCAGCGGCGTGAGCTGCACGGGCTCGGCGTCCGGGTACAGTTGACACCACGCCTGCACGGCTGGATGACCCTTCAGCGCCGACCGACGCTCCGTGGCAACGGCGCGGGCGGCCAAGGGCGGGGTAACCTCGATGGGGCGCGACGTGTCCGTCACGACCCGGCCGCCGTCGAGTACCAGCAGGGCGTCGCAGCGCTCCAGCGTGCTGGGCCGATGCGAGATCAAGACCACGGTTCGGCCGCGCATCAGGTGCCGCATCGCGCCGAGGATCTTCGCCTCGGTTTCGGCGTCGACGGCGCTCGTGGGCTCGTCGAGGATGAGAACGGGACTGTCCTTCAAGAAGGCGCGGGCCAGCGCGATGCGCTGCCGCTGGCCTCCGGAGAGTTGTGCACCGCGCTCACCGACCTGGGTGTCGTAGCCGCGCGGCAAGCGCACGATGAACTCGTGGGCGTTGGCGGCGTGCGCAGCGGCGACGATCTGCTGCCGCGTGGCGCCCGGGGCGGCGTACGCGATGTTCTCCGCGATGCTGGCCGAAAACAGGACCGTTTCCTGCAGCACGACGGCGAACTGGCGGCGCAGGTCGGCGAGCTTATAGTCGCGCAGATCAACGCCGTCCAACAGGATCTGTCCCGCGGTCGGGTCGTAGAAGCGCGAGAGCAGGCTGATCAGCGTGGTCTTGCCGGCTCCCGTCGCCCCGACCACGCCGAGGCGCGTCCCCGGCGCGATCACGAAGGAGACGTCGTTCAAGACGGGCCGGTCCGGCCCATAGGCGAAGGAGACACCCTCGAAGGCGACGGCGCCGGTGGCGCGTGCGATGGGCCGGGCGTGCGGTCGCTCCGGCACCTCGGGTTGCTCGTCCAGCAGCGCAAACGCCCGCTCGGCGCTCGCGAGGTAGCCTTGCAGCCCCGTGGCCTTGCGGCTCATGGTCTTCAAGGGGTCGTACAGCTGTCCCAGGTACCCCAGCACCAGCAGCAACTGCCCGAGGGTGAGCGCGCCGGACCGCACGTGGCCGACGCCGATGAACAACACGGCGGCCATGCCCACGGCCGTGACCAGCCCGATGAGGACGCCGTAGCCGCCCTCCAGGACGGCCAGACGGATCCGCGCGGTCACTCCTTCCTGGGAGCGGTGCACGAAGCGGCCCGTCTCCCGGGCCTCCTGGCCGAACGCCTTGACCACGCGCAGCGCCCCGAGCGTCTCCTGGACGACCGCGAGCGCCGAGCTCTCGAGCTTCTTCACCTGGCGCGACTGGCGCCGCATGCGCGGGCGATAGGCGCGCGCAAGGAAGAAGAGCGGAGGAGAGACCGCGAGCGCCACCAGCGCGAGCGAGCGGTCCAGCCGGGCGGTCACGATCCACATCGTTACCAGGGTGACCGCCGCCGACACGAACGGAATCGCCCCGTCGACCAAGATGTTCTGGAGCGCGGAGGCATCGTACTGGATGCGGTAGACGGAGTCGGCGGTGCCGCGCGAGTCATGATATGAGAGCGACAGCCGCTGCACTTGTTGGACGAGCTGGGAGCGGAAGTCGAGCACGAGCCGCTCCCCGATGTAGGTCCGCACCAGCGTCGTCGCGAGGCCCTGGAGCTGGCCCAACGCGGTGACGCCGAGCAGTAGCCCGATGGCGATCGCGAGCACGGCGGCCGGACTCGGGCCCGGTGTGCTCGGCAGCAGCGCTTGCAACACCGGCGGCAGCGGCCGGCTCCCCAGGACGGAGTCGACCACGATCTTCAAGGGCACCGGGTTCAAGATGGCGATCGGACTCGCGAGGACGCCGAGCCCCAGCAGCCCCGCGATGTGCCACCAGTAGGGTCGCGTCTGGCGCAGTACGCGCCGGTACAGCGTCAGGTCGTGCATCGGGTGTCTGCGACACGCAGCCGCGCGACGGCGTCTCGGACGGTCGCCATGGCCGCCGTGGACTGCTCGAGCACGCGCCAGGCGAAGAACCCGGCGCCTAGCCCCAACACGGCCGCGGCGACCCACGCACGGTCGAGGACCGCGACGTAGGTGAGCGCCGCGAACCCGAGCGTGAGGATTGGCCCTCGCACGGGCACGACCGGCCACCAGCGCAGCCGCAGCATCTGGTGGTCGCCGGGATGGTCTTCCACGCCCAGAATGAAGCGGGCCGCTCCGAAAAACCCGCCGCGGACTTCCAGATCCCAGCGATCGTGCCGGCCGCCGCGCAACACGCACGCGCCCTCGGCCCGGAGTCCTTCCTCCATCGACTTGAGTCGCTGGTCCGGCTCGTCGCGCTGCTCGGTCCAGATCGAGGTCGTGACCCGCCAGAGCGGGGCCAGCGCGGGCGTGCCGTGCCGTCGCCAGGGCGTGAGGCCTTCCTGGAGCCGGCCGCGCAGCCGGGCGACAGGCTGGACCAGATGAAGCAGCGCCGTCAGTAGCCGGCGGCGGAGACGCGCCGGCCAGCCGACGGCGGGCATGTCGGGAAACGTGGCGCGGGCGGCGCTGAGCCACGCTTGTGCGAGCGTGGCCACGATGGTCACGCCCAACAGCGGCAGCGCGAGCTTGAAGGGCTCCCAGACAACACTGAGCCCTGCAACGGCGGCGAGGCTGACCGTCATGAGATGCCACTCGGGCATCTGGGGGAGCGATCCGAGTAGGCTGGGCGCCGGCTGGTACAACGATTGGAAAGGCGCGCCGCCCCACACCCCGTGGTACACGCGCGGCCGGCGCCAGCCGAGCGCGTGGGTGAGTCCGTCGCCATAGAGGCGGCCCACCCAGCGCACGTGCCCCGGTCCGTTGTACTTCTCGGGCCACTTGCGTTCGAGCATGGCTTCGGCCCGGCCGTAGCCGATCTGCTGGCGCCAATACGTGCGCACCGAGTTGCGGCGGTGGTGCCAGACCACGGCGGCCGGGTGGAAGCCCAGCTTCCAGCCCCGCTCCTGCAGCCGCCAGCACACGTCCACGTCGTCGCCAGCGATGCGGAACTGGGCGTCGAACCCGCCAATCGCGTCGAGGCAGGACTTCCGGAACGCCATGTTGCAGCCCGGGATATGTTCGGCCTCGCGATCCGTCACGAGCACGTGCACCGGCCCACCGGGCGCGCGCGCCACGCATTCCGCGATCGGACCGTCGCCCGGGGGGGCGATGTTCGGCCCGCCCACGCCGGCGTACGGAGTCCGCAGGAACGTGGCCGCGAGGTACGTGAGCCAGTCGGGATCGGGGTAGGCGTCGTCGTCGAGGTAGGCGACGATTTCGCCGCTGGCCGCAGTGAGCCCCAGGTTCCGCGCGTTGGCGAGCCCGCGATTCTCCGTCTGGATCAGGCGGCAGTCGTATTGCCGCGCGATCACGGCGCTTGCGTCGCACGAGCCATCGTCCACGACGATCACTTCGTAGTTGGGGTAGGCGAGGCGGCTCAACCCCTCGAGGCAGTCGCGGAGGGTACGCGCGCCGTTGTAGCTGCAGACCACGACCGACACACGGGGTTGGGGCAGCGTGGGGGAGAACGGAACCTCGGCGAAGGCATCGCGCACTATGTCGAGCGCCGGCTTGGGCGAGCGGTCGGCGCGCGTGAGCCCGAACGCCCAGTCTCCCACCCCCTGCCCATGCCGGTACCACTCGTCCGTCCACGAAAACACGAACACCCCGGCACACCCCCCCGCGAACGACGTCCGGACCTGCCAGTCGAGCGACCGCGCCTGGACGTCCTCGCCGTTGCGCAAGCTGTCGAGCCCGAGCTCGCTCATCACGAGCGGTCGGTCGCCCGCGAGGTTCTGGAGGCGGGCGAGGTAGGCGTCGAACCGCTCCTGGGACTCGAGGTAGACGTTGAAGCACAGCAGGTCGAGGAACGGCAGCCGGAGGTACTCGGTGGTGGGGTAATTGACGTACGTCACGAGCCCCCGCGGATCTTCCGCTTTGACGGCGCCGTACAGGCGCTCGAGGTAGCGCTCGACCCGACGGCGGCCCAGCCAACGCGCGATCGGGGCAGGAATCTCGTTGCCCAGCGCGTAACACAACAAGGCCGGATGACCGGCGCACGTGCGCACCTTGGTACGAATCGACGCCTCGAGGTCCCGCCCGCCACGACCTTCGATGAGAGCCCCGACGAACTGCTCGGCCGAGAGCCCGACCATCACGCGAAGGCCGTGGCGAGCGGCCGCGTCGAGCAGCGTTCGGGGAGCCACGGTGTGGGGGATGCGGACAGCGTTGATCCCGGCGGCAGCCATCTGCGCGAAGTCGCGCTCCAGGGCGGCCAGGTCCTGATACTCACGGCCGTGCGCGTCGGGCTGAAACGCGCCGTACGTCACGCCTTTGGCGTAGAACTTTTCGTCGCCTACGAAAAGAAACCTGCCGCGCACCTGCGGCCGGAAGGACGCGGTGATCGGCGCTGGATGGCGTGCGGGCGCACGGCCAACGGCGCTGGCACCGTCTGCGGTGCCAGCTCCAGGCCTCCAAGGCCGGCGCAGCTTGGGAGGATGACCGAGTTCTCCGTCGTTCACCTGTGGGGTGGCGGACCCGGGCCGGGCGCTGGGCTCGCTCTCCGCGTGTGTTTCACAGCAGGTGCTAGGGCCAAACGGGCCAGTGTCGCACATATGATGCCGACCCGCCGGCGTGGCACGACGGTGCGGCCTAAACCGTGCTCTCAATTGAGGTACCCGCGGCGGGCAACGGGCCTCCCAGTCGGCGAGTGCGGCCAGGTTCTGCAACGTTCCCATAACAAGAGCGTATCGAAGCGTTGACGACTCCGCTCGTATGAGGCGGCCGCGCCCACGAGACCCCAGACCACTGCCCGGTTGCCGGCGGAGCATCAGGCCGTTCATTGGGCTGCGACACCGCGCAGCCGCGCAACGGCGTCCCGCACCGTCGCCATCGCGGCCGTGCATTGCTCGAGCGTGCGCCAGAGGAAGAAGAGCGCGCCGGCGCCGAGGACCCCTGCGGCCACCCACGCCCGGTCGTGGAGCGCGCTGCGCGCGAACAGCGCGAACGCGAGCGTCAGGAGCGGCCCGCGCGCCGGTACATCGGGCCACCAGCGGAGCCGGAGCATCTGGTGGCCACCCGGGTGCTCCTCGACGCCCAGCAGCAGCCGGGCCGCTCCGAAAAACCCGCCGCGGACCTCCAAATCCCAGCGATCGTGCCGGCCGCCGCGCAACACGCACGCGCCCTCGGCCCGGAGCCCCTCCTCCATCTCCTTGAGTCGCTGGTCGAGCTCTTGGCGGTGCTCGGTCCAGATCGATGTCGTGACCGGCCAGAGTGGGGCCAGCGCGGGCGTGCCGTGCCGTCGCCAGGGGGTGAGGCCTTCTTTGAGGCGGCCGCGCAGCCGGGCCAGGGGCTGGGCCAGATGGAGCAGCGCCGTGAGGAGACGGCGGCGCACGCGCGTCGGCCAAGGGGCGGCGCGCATCTCGGGGAACGAAGCGCGCATGGCGCTGAGCCACGCCTGGGCAAGCGGCGGCACGATCGCCACGGCGAGGAGCGGCACCGCAAGCTGGAACGGTCGCCATACGGCGCTGAACGCGGCGATCGTGACGAGGCTCGCGATCATCAGATACCATTCCGGCATTTGCGGGAGCGAGCCGAGCAGGCTGGGCGCGGGTTGGTACAGCGACTGGAAGGGGGCGCCGCCCCACACACCGTGGTACACGCGCGGCCGGCGCCAGCCGAGCGCGTGGGTCAGCCCGCTGCCGTAAATGCGGCCCACCCAGCGCACGTGCCCCGGGCCGTTGTACTTCTCGGGCCACTTGCGCTCGAGCATCGCCTCGGCCCGGCCGTAGCCGATCTGCTGGCGCCAATAGGTGCGCAGCGAGTTGCGGCGGTGGTGCCAGACCATGGCGGCGGGATGGAATCCCAGCGTCCAGCCCCGCTCCTGCAGCCGCCAGCACACGTCCACGTCGTCGCCCGCGGTGCGGAACTGCGGGTCGAAGCCGCCGATCGCCTCGAGGCACGACTTCCGGAAGGCCATGTTGCAGCCGGGGATGTGCTCGGCCTCGCGATCCGTCACGAGTACGTGCACCGGCCCACCGGGCGCGCGCGCCACGCATTCCGCGATCGGACCGTCGCCCGGGGGGGCGATGTTCGGCCCGCCCACGCCCGCGTACGGAGTCCGCAGGAACGTGGCCGCGAGGTACGTGAGCCAGTCGGGATCGGGGTAGGCGTCGTCGTCCAGGTACGCGATGATCTCCCCGGTGGCCGCGGCGAGACCGGTATTGCGCGCGTTGGCGAGTCCCTGGTTCTCCGTCTGAATCAGGCGGCAATCGTACTGGCGCGCGATCACCCCGGTCGCATCGGTGGACCCATCGTCCACCACGATGACCTCGTAGTCGGGGTAGTCCAGGCGGCTCAATCCGTCGAGACAATCGCGGATGGTGCGGGCCCCATTGTAGGTGCACACCACCACGGACACGCGCGGCCAGGGCAGGCCCGGCGCAAACGGAGCTTCGGCGAACGCCTCGCGCACCGCCGCCAGGGCCGGCTTGGGCAAGCGGTCGGCACGGGTGAGCCCGAACAACCAATCGGGAACGTCGTTCTCATGCCGGTACCACTCATCCGTCCAGGAGAACACGAACACGCCGGCGCACCCGGCCGCGAAGGTCGTGCGCACCTGCCAGTCGAGGGACCGGGCCTGGATGTCTTCGCCGTTGCGCAGGCTGTCAAGCCCGAGCTCGCTCATCACGAGCGGGCGGTCGCCGGCGAGGTTCTGCAACCGGGCGAGATACGCGTCGAAGCGCTCCTGCGACTCGAGATAGACGTTGAAGCACAGCAGATCCAGGAACGGCAGCCGGAGGTATTCCGTGGTGGGGTAATTCACGTAGGTGACCAGCCCGTCCGGGTCAGCCTCCTTCACCACGCGATACAGCCGCTCGAGATAGCGCTCCACCTTCCGACGGCCCAGCCAGCGCGCCATCGGAGCCGGGATCTCATTGCCGAGCGCGTAACACAGGAGTGCCGGATGGCCAGCGCAGGAGCGCACCTTCGCGCGAACCAGATCGACGATGTCGGGGGCGTCGCGGCGACGGTCGATCAGGAACCCGATGTACTGCTCGGCGCTGAGCCCGACCATCACGTGCAGCCCGCAAGCGGCCGCCAGGTCGAGCAGCGCCCGCGGCGGCATCGTGTGCGGAATCCGGACCGCGTTGATCCCGGCGGCGGCCATCAGGGCGAAGTCGCGCTCGATCACCCCGAGGTCGTGATACTCACGACCCTGGGCGTCAGGCGCGAAGGCGCCATACGTGACGCCGCGGATGCGCAGCTTGGTGTCGCCGACGAAGAGGAACTTGCCGCGTACGCACGGCCGCGGGGCCGGGGCCAGGGGGCTGGCGACGGGCTGCGGTGTCGAAATGGGGCTGACGCGCTGCGTGACTACCGCTGGAGCAGACGCGTGTTGACTGGGGGCTGTCGTCGGGGGCGCGCTGCCAGCGCTCGGCCGGTGCGTGCGATCCAGGTGGCCCTCCCCTCACCGGGTGTTCGGCGGGCCCGGGTCGGGCCCTCGGCCCCACTGCGAGCTGCACGCAGCGCGGGGGATCGAAGTCGATCGAGAAGAGGCAGCGCAACACACGTGCCAAGTCGTGACCAAAACGTGACAACGAGATGATCAAACTGCGCGGCCGCCCGCGTTGGGACGTCAACGGGTTCTCGCGCAACGGCTAGGGTCGCGACAGCCGCGTCCGGCAACCGTCCGCCCTGCGACCCGGCGTGTGTGCGGCGTCACAACAGTGGGGCGACAGCCGTTGCGCCGACGCGGCACCGCCTAACTGAGAGCGACGCCCCGCGTTACCGCGACCGGCCGCGGACGCTCTTTATTGTTTTGCCCAAACGCGCGGCGTCACAAGGCACCGAGACCTGCGTCGAGCATGACGTCGTCTGGCTGGCCCGGGTCAACTGCGCGTGCAGCGACTCCAGCGTGTCGAGCGTGGGGCGCAGCTCGTGGGTGGTCTGGGCGCCGAGCCGCGGGCTCACGGCCCGGATCGCCGCCAGGTGACCGAAAACGTGGCCTACCGTCACGAGGCGCTGCAGGTCTTCCAGCTCCAGACCGGGCCAGGTGGGTTGGATGACCGCCAGGTACGCGTCGAGGTCGACGTGGGTCAGATCGACGGTCGGCACGCCCCATCCCGCCATCTCCCAGTTGAGGAGGAGGAGCTCGAGCCCGGTGGCACGACGGCGGACGTAGGCGTGGCGCAGCCGATAGTCGCCGTGCGTGACCGTCGCCGGGACGCCCGCGCAGGCCACCTCGAGGCGGGCCCACCCGTCGTCGAGGGCGTCGAGGTCCGTGGCGAGTCGCTCGAGCGCGCTCACGTCGCGCGTGCTGAGCACCCGGTTCGTCATGTGGGTGCGGATGATCTCGCGGGCGCTTCGCAGCAGGCCCAGGTAGCGCGACGGCCCGGCGTCGGGGAGCGAAGCTGCCGTGGAAAGCCGCGCGCCCGCGCTGTGCATCATGCCTGCCCAGCGTCCCGCGACTGACCGATGGGTCGGGTCGCTCGCCGCATACCGCTCGTCGCCCGCGGCCTCGAGGAAGATCCACGCGCGCCCGGTGCCGTCCGCCCGGAATCCGCAATAGCGCGGTGACGTGACGGGGAGTGACGGCAGGATCCGCTCGTGCACGGTCCGCTCGATCGACGCGCCCGGCGTGAGCGATCGCCGCGCGACGATGGAGCGTCCGCCTCCGTCCGCGACCAGTCGATACGTAGCCGACGTGCTGCTCTGTTGGAGGATCTCGATGTGCTCGGGTGGCTCGACCGGGCCATCGGAGAAGCCGTTCCAGGCCTCCACGGCCGGATGCCAGGCGAGCCTGCCCCAGAGGACGGCGTGCGCTGTCGCGGTCATGATGTCCGATTACTCCGCATAGAGTGATGTGAGAAGGGCCCAGCGGCTCGCACGGGCGCGCGGACCATGATCCAAAGTGTGACGCAGGTGACCTTGGGCACCCGCGCCGGCGACGGCGGTCGCGCGCCGACGGGCAATGGCCGTGCCAGCGATGATCACGATCCCGGCACGCTACGGCATCAATTCGTTAACGCGCTTGTCGGCAAGCGGTCATCGAGGCGGATCGTTCGTGATGGAACGGGGGACGGGTGGGCAGAATTCGGCACGGGCCTGCTGCAAGTGTCGAGAGCGCGCACGTGCGGACGCGCAGCACGCCGCGCGTCCTCGCGTGACCCTCGTCACCGGGCGGGTGGTCGTTCGCCCAGCACCCAGGCCCGTCGCACCGGCGGCGCCGCCGAGCGCGGATGCACGCTCTCCCAGATCTCGCGATTCAAGAGGACTTCGTCCGCCCGATCGGCGACCGCGAAATCGCCGGGGGGAATGGGCGAGCGGTACGCTTGGGGATTCATCTCGTCGAGCGACCACATGTTCGGTAGAACTGCGAACGGCATCGAGTCTGAGCGTCTCGCAAAGGCGTTCCACAGAGGCGTAGCCGCGGAGTCGTACTGGCTGAGCGGCGACAACCCCAAGATCAGCTCGATCGAGCGCACCACGGAGCTGGTCGTGTAGAACGTGCTGTCCACCACTCCGCTCTTCGCGTAGGGCGAGGCGACGAGCAGCACCGAGCGATGCGCGTCGACGTGGTCCGGTCCATTCTGCGCGTCATCCTCCAGCACGAACACGGCGAGCGATGACCACGCGGCGGACGAGGAGAGTCGCTCGATGACCTGCCCGAGGGCGAGGTCGTTGTCGGCGACCATCGAGCGGGGCGTCGGCTGCCCCCCGGCGCGACCGTAGGTGTGGTCCCGCGGCAGCCACAGGAACACGAGGTCGGGAAAGCGTCCCTGCCGGTCCCAGCTCGTCACCGAGTCGGCGAACAAGCGCGCCCGCGTGGTGTCGCGGATCTCGAGCCGGAACGCGGGATAGCTCGGCACGGTGATACTGTCGAGCCCGGAGAGCTTCGTATGGGTCGAGCCCCCGGGCCCGGAGTCGGTTTCGGACCGCTCGCCAAAGTTCACCACCCACAGCCCCTTGCGCCGGGCCGCGTCCCACAGATAGGCGCCGTGCGGGTTGACCAGGTCGTCGCCGTCGTCCAGGTCCCAGTTGCGTCCGTGCCCGTAGATCTGGGGCCAGGTCTTTTCGTTGTAATCGCCGGCGAACGCGCGGTCGGACCACTCGTGCCCGTCCGCCGAGACTTCGCCGTCCACGTAAAAGTTGTCGAACACCACCCAGCGGCGCGCAATCGCGTGCGCATTGGGCGTGATCGAGTCGTTGAAGATGGCGAGCTCGGGATCGCCGTTGGCGCCCCCCGCCACGTCGCCCAGCACCTGGTCGTAGGTGCGGTTTTCGCGGATGATGTAGACGACGTGGCGGACGGGCGGACGGGCGGACGGGCGGTCAGCGGCGACGTTGCGCAGTCGCGCATTCGAGTACGGGCTCAACGCGTACACGTCACGCGTGTAGCGGGCGAGCGTCGCGTCGTCGGGCACGGGCACGATCGACACCGAGCCGGTGATCACGTTGCCGATGTAGGTCTCGTCGCGATTGGCGCCCGAGCCGTTCCCCTTGCCGTTGGCGACGAACAGCGTGCGGCCGTCCGCCGACGTGGCGACCGCGGTCGGGTACCAGCCGACGGGGACGAGCCCCGCGACGCGCATCCCGCTCCGGCTGATCCGGACAACGGCGACGGCGTTATTCCCGGCCATGGCCACGTACAGCGTGCGACCGTCGGGCGAGAGCGCCAGCGCGTTGGGATCGCTGCCGGTCGGTGCGTGGGGCGACAGGGCCACCGCGAGCTGCTCCACGACGCTGCCCGTGCGCAGATCGACGCGGGCGACGGCGTTTGCCCCCGCCAGCGCGACGTACAGGTCCGCGCCGCGCAGCGCGAGCGCAGAGGGATGCGGGCCGACGTGGATAGCGGTCTGGCGGACGGGCGGACTGGTGGACAGATCGAACACGCTCACCGTCGAGTCGCCCCAATCGCTGACGTACAGGTGGGCGGAGTCGGCGACCGCGCCGTAGGGCCGCCGGCCCACGGCCGCGCTCCCCCGGCGCGCCAGGGTCGCGGCATCGATCAAGTAGACCGAGTCGCTCTGGTTGCCGACGACCGCCACCAGACCGCGTCGCGGGACGAGCGCGATGCCCCCCGGGAAGACGCGGGCGTTCGTATCGGCGAGGGCAACACTCTCGAGCGTCCACGCCATGCCGCCCTGCCACGTGAGGCGATATACCCGGTTCGTCCCGGCGCCGCTCACCCACACCGTGTCGCGCCACTCGCCGCCCGAGCGCGCGAGGCCGAGCCACGCCGGGAGCCTCTTCTGCCAGACGACCGCTCCCTTCACCGGATCGATCCGCATCAGTCCGTTCGCGCCGTAGCCGTTGTTCGCGACCATCAGCGACCCGTCCGACAGCGTCACGAGGCCGAGCGGCAGCGTGCCCACACTCACCGTGCGGCCGGCGGGCCGGATGCGCCACCCGGAGGGCAACAGCGTGGTGCCGTCGCGCAGCCGGCCGGGCACGGCGCGCGTGGCGAGGAAGGCCAGGCCGGCGAGCGCCGGCAGGACGAACAGAGATCGGAGTCGCATCGCGCCAATATGGCCGCTCGCGAGCCCGACGTCATCCCCTTAGGCTTAGGCCCGACATGACCGGACTGATCTTCCACCTCATCGTGCACACCCACTGGGACCGCGAATGGTACCTGCCGCGCGCGGCGTTCCAGGCGCGGCTCGTCGCCGTGCTGGACGACCTGATCGAGCGGCTGCAGCGCGACCCGGCGTACCGGAGCTTCCTGCTGGACGGGCAGACTGTGCTGCTCGAGGACTACGTGAGCGTGCGGCCCGAGCGCGAGACCGACATCAAGGCGCTGGTCAAGACGGGTCGCCTCCAGGTCGGGCCGTGGTACGTGCTGCCCGACGAGCAGATTCCGTCGGGCGAAGGGCTGGTGCGGAACCTGCTCCTGGGCGCGGCGGACGCGGAGCGGTGGGGCGGGCGACTCGACGTGCTGTATTCGCCCGACGCCTTCGGTCATCCCGCCGCCTGGCCCACGCTGGCGCGCGAGTTCGGGATCCGCTACGGCGTCGTGTGGCGCGGCCTGGGGGGGGAGGCCGGGCAGGAGCGTGACCTGTACCGCTGGCGCGGTCCCGACGGAAAAGAGGTGCTGCTGTGGCACCTGCCACCCGCAGGGTACGAGGTCGGCGCGACCCTCTCGACCGAGGCTGAGCGCGTGTTCCCGACCTGGGCCCCGGTGCGCGGCGCCCTCGTGGCGCGCGCCGCCGGCAAGCACATTCCCGTCTTCATCGGGGCCGATCACCACGCCGCGCACGCCGAGGTGTCGCGCCTGCGCGATCTCCTGGCGGAGCTCGATCCCCAGAGCGCGTACCGGGTGTCGCGTCTCGACGAGTTCTTCCAGGCGGCCGCCGATGGGGCGAAGCCGGCGTCGCTCGCGGGGGAGCTGCGCTGGTCGTACCGGTACGCGTGGACGCTCCAGGGCGTGCATGCGACCCGGGCGCCGCTCAAGCGGCGCTACGGCGCGGCCGAGCTGGCGCTGACGCGGCTGGCCGAGCCGCTCGCAGCGCTGGCGCGCCGGGCGGGCGGTCGCGACCGGCGGCCGTTGCTGGACCTCGCGTGGCGCGGGTTGGTGCGCTGCCAGTTCCACGACAGCATCGCGGGTTGCACGAGCGATGCCGTGGCACGCGCGTTGGAAACGCGCCTCGGCGGCGTCGAGGCGCTGGCGTC
>WNFY01002999.1_pt1 | contig 28677 bp, 25 predicted proteins | sample 5400091 | NCBI WGS metagenome assembly WNFY01 (sample SAMN13153364, study PRJNA577476) | soil metagenome | isolation source: 60 cm soil or saprolite under grassland replicate 1 | place: USA:California | collected 2016-06-15 | reverse complement strand
GTCTTCGATCATGTGACGAGTTTCTTCGAACTCAGCTTCTGTCTCCCCGGGAAATCCGACCATCACATCTGCGCCGATCGCCGCGGTTGGCATGGCGGTCCGAACGTTTTCGATTTTCTCGCGATAGTGCCACGGTCTGTATTTGCGATGCATGCGCCGCAACACAGCATCGCTTCCAGACTGCATGGGCACGTGGGCATGCTTCGCGATGCGGCGGGAGTCCGCCATGAGCTGGATGAGCGAATCGCTCCAGTCCATGGGCTCGACAGAAGAAATGCGGAGTCTTTGGAGAGATGTGTGATCGAGAATTGCACGCACTAAATCTTCAAACCGTGGCGGGCGTGGGCGACCGCCCCACACCTGCAGGTCCCGGCCCCAGCGGCCGAGATTGATCCCCGAGATCACGACCTCGCGATATCCAGCCTGCACCAACTGATGCACTTCCCGGACAACTTCACCCAGCGGAAGCGATCGGCTGCGTCCCCTCACCGACGGAATAATGCAAAACGAGCAGCGATTGTTGCAGCCATCCTGGACCTTCAAATTAGGACGAGTGCGCTCATTCGCAGAATCGAAGACCGGCGCGGCGAGCAGCTCAGTGTGAGCAAAAATATCGGAAACGAAGGTTTCGGCAATCCCCCCAACGCCATTCAAGCTGCCCACCGGAACGAAAGAACCGTCCTCATAGCCGTAATTCTCAGAGTTCTTCCTCAGGGCGATCTGTGCCAAATTGCTCTTGTGCGAATTTCCAATTACGGCAAAGACTCCCGGCAACGAGGCGACTTCAGTGGGTACGCGTTGGGCATAGCAGCCAGTTACAACGATTTTGCAGCCCGGATTCTGCCTCCCGACGCGGCCTGGGGCCCGGTCCAGCCCCAAATCGCGAAACTGCTGCTCGATTGCGGCCCCATCCGCCTGGGTGGCGCGGCATCCGAAATTTTCTATGTAAAAGCTGGACACCGAACTATACTAGCGTAAGTCGTCTCTCGGTCGCTCATGCCAGAGCGTCTGCGCCGCTTGCCGTGTACGAGGTATCAATGAAACGTAGAATTTTGTTGGTGGACGATGATGTTGCGGTCCTACTGACGCTGAAAGCGGTGTTGGAGCTAAACCATTTTGACGTCGAAACCGCTGGCTCCGCAGCCGAGGCGTTGCAGAAACTTTCCTCCGGCGTTTACGAAATGGTCATTACCGATTCACGCATGGAGACCGACGATGCTGGCTTCCATGTGATTCGGGCGGCACGGGCGCAGACTTACAATCCCGCAACTGCATTGCTTACCGCATATCCGCCGCGCAATCTTGATTGGAAACACGATGGGGCGCAATCACTGTTAGTGAAGCCTATCGGTACCCAGGACCTGTTGCGTCAGATTGAGGCGCTGCTGGTGCAGCACGAAGATGAAAAGCAAGCTGCAATCGCAGCTGCGCCAAACAGCCATTCCACGCAGACGGAAGCTCTCTACTCCCAAAAACAGCAGAAGGCGAGCTGAAAGCCCGTTTGCCGACGAGTCAGGCTTAAGCGCTGGCGGCGTGTCTTTTGTCGCGGAAACAATCCCTGCAAAAAACCGGTCTGCCTTGAGTTGGCCGAAAGGGAACGGTAGTTTCCTTCCCACACTGTGAGCAGACGGCGTGCGTCTCGACTTTATTGTGTCCGGCGGTATGGCCTTGGAACGCCGGTCTTTGGGGTGCGGCACCCAAAACTGAAACGCGCCTGGTCTTGCACGCCTTGCAGCGCTTAGGCTCGTTCCTGAATTGTTTGTCGTGAAAAAATAGTTGTTCGCCGGCGGTAAAAACAAAATCTGAACCGCAGTCAATGCATTTCAGCATCCTGTCCTGGAATTCCATCGCGAGCTCCTTTGGCCTGGTGACACCCGCGAACGCGCAGCTCTAATGATTCACGCGAATGCGCGGTGCCTAGTTCCCCCCTGCTTTCCACTTCTACCCTGGGTTCGGCCCTCCGCGCTGGGGAAGCTGCGCGGTCACTGCTTAAGAAAAAATCCATCAGGACATGAATGCTATTGAGTTACGTTTCTTGAAGGCGGATGGGCCACGTTTTATCAGCGTGGCCCAATCGTCGTTACTCCTGCTCTTTGCGTGTTTTCTTGCGGGCGCGCTTGCGTGCCAGCGCTTCTTTCACCCGCTTCTTCTCGCCGGGTTTCAGGTAAAAGGAGTGACGTTTCACTTCCTTAATGATGTCCTCGGTCTGAACCTTACGCTTAAAACGACGCAGCGCATTTTCGAGCGACTCGCCTTCCTGCAATCGAACTTCTGCCAAGAAACTACACCCCCAGACTGGTCCTGGTTGAACTCGTTAGTTATTGCAAGATAGCCATGTAAAGTCAAGACCTATATGGAAATTCTTCGCCATCAAATTCCCGGGACTGGGTTCCGATTCTAGTTGCGCTTGTTGCGACTGGGCTGGGATTTTCAAAACGACATTCGGACCGCGAACTGGATCTGTCTCGGGGCATACGCACTTGTTGCCTTCATGAAGTTCGTCGGCACCTGGTAGTAAGCAGGGAAGTAATTGATTCCAATGTGCTTAGTCCGTAATTAGATCGGGCTGCGTTGCTCATGGTGCCGTCATCAGTAAGCTGAAATCGCCGGTTCAAACGGTTGAACAGGTTGAACGACTCAGCGCTGAAGTCCAGCTTCAGGCCTTTCTCACATAGATACGCCGCGATATACGCATATCGCTGGAGGTGTAGTCCGGGCCGACGAATGAGTTTCGGCGCGCCGCCGGCAGACGATCGTTACTGCGGTTGTCATCCTGATTGGCGTCGCCGATTACTGTCGCATTCACCGGGCGTCCGCTGCCCGCTGTGACAACACCCGAGTTTTTCCAGTTTTTGGACACTTTGCCGAGCCAGCCTCGGCCGCCGTTTAGTGCACGTGGTTCGTAGATCCACGAGAAGACGAAACGGTTGCGCTGATCGGTGACGCTGTTGCCGCGCTCCGAGCTCGGCGCGTACGAATTCTGGACGGCGGCGGGACGTCCCGCTACGAGCGCATCTTGTCCGTCGTCTATCGAGTGGGCGTAGGTATAGCCGAGTCGGAAATAGAGTCCATGCGTCATCTGCCGGCGCAAGGAAATCGTGGCCCCGTGATAAATGCTGGATGCCGCGCTCTCGAATACGTCAATCGCGCCTAGTTGCGGAATTGGCCGGGTCAATTGATTGACGCAGGGAGGAAACGGGCAAGCGAGGCTCTGCGTGAGCTGCCAGCTTGAGAAACTAGCGATGTTCCCATAGTCGAGAACAGTAGTGCCCGAGGAATCGAAAATTGGATATTGCACGGTCATCGGCTGCGACAGATTCACATCGCGAGCGCAAATGAGGTCCTGTCCATGAACAAATGAATACGCAACATCCGCAATCACTCGATGTGCGATTTCACGCTCGACTGTCACGCTGGCTTGGTGAACCTCGGGCGTGCGGAAATCGTGAGAGAAGGCAGAAACGTCGCTGCTTACAAACGGGAGCAGGTTCGTTGGAGCGCTACAGGAACTTGCCAAGGGCACGCAATTCACCAGTGAATACGGATTTTGCGGGAAAACCTGCTGGGCATAGAAGTTCGTCTGGTTCAGAAAAATTGAGTTTGGCGTGAGTCCGTTTTCGGTTTCGACGACCGAGTTGTAAATCTGGGGGATGGGCGGGTAGAACAAACCGTATCCGACTCGAACGACCGTAGGTGTCTGGTCCCCGATGGCATAGGAAAAACCAACTCGCGGAGCAAAGTTGTTCAGGTCTTGCGGCACCTTGCCAGAATCCGGCCACAACGGGTTCGTTTTCAGATATTTCGTGCTGAAAGTCTGAAAGTCGTAGCGCACGCCCAGGCTGACTGAGAAATGTGTGGTTGCCCGAATCGTGTCTTGGGCAAATGCCGAGTATTCGTTGCTGTCGGGATGGCTCACCGCTGTGCCAAGGCTCTGAACGTAATAATGGGGCAACTGGTGCGCATAGGAACGCAGTGGAGTCAGTTCCAGCCCGCCAATCATCGGCTGGAATGTGAATGGGTCAACTTTGATCGGATCGAAGATGTACTCTCCGCCAAATGTAGAAGGGAAAAAGTTGTAGATATGCGTGAGCAGGGCGTCGCCGCCGAACTTCCAAGAATGCCGCGAGCCTTCGCGGCTGATAGTTTCGGCCGCGTGCTGGCGATGTTCGCGGGTCTCGCGGGGCAAAATGGTGGACCGCCAAAGCCGTCGATAATTCCCGGAATTCGCGTTAGCGGTGAATTTGAGTTGCTCTCCGACCATTGCAGGTCGCGGGAATACTGCAATCGCAAATGGCTAATCAGGCGCCAGGAAAGAGCGCTGGTCAGTGATCCGGTCGCGGTCTCGGTCGCAACATGCTCAGTTCCATTGTCGGAGATGCTGTAAGTTGTCACCGGGCTTGAGGGATCGAGGAAGACATTGTTCGCACCCGAATATCGCGACGTATTGACCCGCAGCGCGAGCTGGTTTCGCGCAGAGTGATGTCGAGCTTGGCGAATCCGGCGTTGCCCAGCAGCTTCGAAGGATAAAATCCCGATTCCTGCGACAACTGTGCGGCGCTGGCAAACACCAAAGCCTGGTCATCAGCCTCGTAGTCGCCAGGGGTGGCTGGGCCGGCTGCGGGCTGCGGCCTGACAAATGCTCCGCCGTTTACGAAACGTACGACCGTGGGCTCGTGGAAAATGTGCTGGTCGAATCGTGCGAAAAAGAACGCGCGGTTCCGTCGCAGCGGACCGCCAACGGTGAAACCGAACTGGTGCTGTTGATTGCTGGGCTTGACGTTCAGTTCGGGATCGCGTGCGTCAAAGCTGCTGTCGCGCAGGTAGTAGAAGCCAGTGCCATGAAATTTGTTCGATCCCGATTTCGTGACCACATTCACCACGGCTCCAGCCGCCCGGCCCGATTCGGCTGAAACAGAATTCGGCGAAACCCGAAACTCCTGGATGACTTCGTTGGAAAACTGATAAGGCGCGCGATATCGCCCTCGCGCCTCAGAGAAGAATGCGTTGTTGTTGTCGCCGCCATCCACCAGGTAGCTGGTGTGCAGTCCGCGAATGCCGCCGAAGCTCAGGTCGCCATTCGAAGTCGAGTTCTGTCCGCGCGGGTCTTGTGTAACACCCGGAGTCAGCAGCGAGAGATCGGTAAACCGCCTTCCGTTGAGTGGAAGGTTCATGATGGCGCGCTCGTCCAACACGGCCGTGAGTCCGCGAGGCTGGGTTTCTACGGAACGAGGCTCTGCCGAAACCGTGATACTCTCATGTGCTCCAGCGATTGCGAGTTTGAAGCTAATCTCGCTCGCTCCTCCGACCGCCACATGAATGGCGGGACTGATCTGTGGCGACATGCCCTCGGCAGTCACGCGCGCGGAGTAGTCCCCGGGCGGCAGCAACGCAAACGCGAAACGTCCCGTAGCGACAGAGGTCTGTTCGTAATGAACCCCGGTGGCGTCGTTCACCAGCGCGAAGGTTGCGCTTGCAAGGCGGCTGCCCGATGGATCGACGACTGCTCCACGGATGGCTCCAGTCGAGCCATCCTGGGCCAGGCAGGAAAATGAAACCGCGACCAAAGCAGTAAGAGAGACGATGCAACGCAGCATGGATTCACTCCGCGGAGAAGTGAGTCCAGCCTCGACGGTAGACGCGCTCATCGTATAGCACGGCGTAGGCGAATTCGTCTGTGATGTCTGCCGAAATCGGGCATCCGCTTCCCGCAATGGGAATTTTTGTTAGGATTTAGCACTTGGTTTGTGTGGGCGGTGGCCAACAGCCAACAGCTGCTTTTATGATTCGCTCATTCAGAGGAATTTCCCCGCAGGTTTCCGCGTCCTGTTACGTGGACCAATCCGCGCAGATCATCGGCGACGTGGTCCTCGGCGAGCATGCCAGCGTTTGGATGAATGCCGTGTTGCGCGGGGACGTGTATTCCATCCGCGTCGGCGCGTACTCCAATATTCAGGATTGCAGCGTGCTGCACGGCATGAAGGAGCAGTACGGCGTGTTCATCGGCGAGTATGTCACGGTCGGGCATTCCGTGACGCTCCATGGATGCGCAATTGGTGACCGCTGCCTGATTGGCATGGGATCGGTGATCTTGAATGGCGCATGGATCGGTGCCGACTCGATTATTGCCGCGGGAACCTTGATTCCCGAAAAGACGGTCGTTGAGGCCGGATCGTTGTGGATGGGGTCGCCAGGGACGTTTCGGCGGCACTTGGAAGATAAAGACCGCGAAGCGGTCATGCGCTACGCGAAGAATTATTTGGGATATAAAGACGCGTACTTGGCGGAGAGGCATCGTTAACTAATCTGTCATCCTGAGCGTAATTTGATCTTCGCTTTGCGAAGATCAAATGGAGTCGAAGGACCTCGCGTTTGTCGGGGACTGTCACGGACTTTAGAAGGCATTCTCTCGATGCTGCCTATGGGGTTCGAGCGTATCGTGAGAATTCCTTGAAGGCACGGTCTGGGTTCTGTAGCGCAGGGTCCGTCGACTCCGCAGCGCTTTCGCAAGCGAAAGGGCTTGCTACGCTCAGGATGACAGAGTTGATGAGGGTTAACTCGGGAGCTGAAAGCCTGTTCACATGATCAAAGCCATTCGAGGAACGCGCGATCTGCTCCCGCCCGAGACGGCGCTGTGGAACTTTATCGAAGCCACGGTGCGCGATGTCTTCCGGGCCTACAACTTCCATGAAATTCGCACGCCGATTTTTGAAGACACGCAGCTTTTCTCGCGCAGTGTGGGCGAAGAGACAGACATCGTTTCGAAAGAGATGTACACGTGGGAGGACCCGCAGCAACGATACCTACAAATGCGTGAAAGTTACGTCGAAGCCTTCAATGCGCAGAAGGAGGGCAGGACGCCAACAGGGCTGGTCTCATTAGAGTTATTGGCTGGTACTCAGTCCCTGACGCTCCGCCCCGAGAACACCGCCGCCGTTGTTCGCGCCTACATTGAGCACAATCTCGGTCAACGCGGATTGAACAAGCTCTACTACATCGGCCCGCAATTCCGGCGTGAGCGGCCGCAGAAGGGACGCTACCGGCAGTTCTATCAAATCGGCGCGGAGGTAATTGGCCCTGCAACCGCAGGCAGCGAATCTCCGGCACGTGATGCGGAAATTCTGGAACTGCTAGCCACCCTTCTTGATCGCCTGGGAATCAGGGGCTGGACGCTACACCTAAACTCCATCGGTTGCGCCAACGATCGCGCAAAATATAACGAAGCACTTCGCAAGGCGCTTGATCCGGTCAAAGACAAGATGGATCCCGATTGTCAGCGCCGGGCCGTCACGAATCCGTTGCGCGTCTTCGATTGCAAAGTTCCCGCAGACCAGCCGATTATCGAGAAGCTGCCGCGCATCAGCGAATTCCTAGACGAACCCTGTCGCCAGCACTTCCAACAAGTGCAAGAGATCCTCAAGTCAGTCGGTGTTGAGTTTCAGCTGACCGACCGTTTGGTTCGTGGCCTCGACTACTACACCCGGACAGCATTCGAATTCACGCACGGGGCTCTCGGTGCGCAGAACGCAATACTCGGGGGCGGTCGTTACGACGGCCTTTCTGAAGCCCTCGGCGGTCCCCCCGCGCCCGGCATTGGCTTCGCCATCGGCGAGGATCGCCTAGTGATGTCTTTGAGCGAAACTGCGGAAGCAGTCGTTCGCAAGCCGGACGTTTACATCGCGCCGCTCGGTCCCGGCATGAATAAAGAAGCCGCACGCCTCGCCCGCGAACTGCGGCGTCACGACATCGTCGTCGAACTCGGCGACGAATCCTTCCGTCTAAAGAAGTCGCTTGAGATTGCCAGCAAACTTGGCGCGAAACATGCCCTTATTGCCGGCGAAAATGAACTCAGTACCGGCGTTTTCTCGCTGAAGAATCTGGGCACTGGCGAACAGAAACAAATCGCGCGAGACATGCTTGCCGAGACGATTCAACGGTAAACGCTGTCCGCGTCGGCAACGGCAAATCTGAGAAAGCACAGTTCTGCCAAACCACGTCGGACAAGAATGTCCGACCCACACGAGCCGCAACACCAGTTGTTAAATCTTTGCGCGGTTATTGACGAACGTCCGATTCCGGCCTACTATCTCGACGCCGGGTAAACCCCAAAAATTCAGGAGAGACATATGAGCCGTCGATCAATCGCGTTGTGTACCGGATTTCTCGCACTCATTGCCACGACAACCGCCTATGCACAAATGGGCCCGACAACGCCAGCGCCCGAGCTAAAGAACCTCGCCTTTATGGCCGGTGACTGGAGCGCCGAGGGCACGATGAACCCTGGTCCGGGAATGCCAGGCGGCAAATGGACTATGACCACCCACGCCGATTGGATGGAGGGCAACTTCTTTCTAGTCGAGAATAGCAACATGGACATGGGCGCGATGGGCAAGGGCAAAGAGGTGGCATATCTGGGATACGATCCCGAGAAGAAGGTGTACACCTACCATGCCTTCAACAGCATGGGCGAAGCCGAAGACTCAACCGGCAGCGTGAACGGCGACACCTGGACCTGGACCAGCGACGAACACATGGGCGGACAGACGATGAAGGGTCGGTTCACCATGAAGGTGCTTTCGCCAACTTCGTACACCATGAAGTTCGAACTTTCCCAAGACGGCACTAACTGGATGACCGGCATGGAAGGCAAAGCCACGAAGAAGTAGTTTCCCTCGCATCGAGTTCATCAAAAATACCGGCTGCCCCACCCTTTGCGCCTTTCAAAGGGTGGGCGCGAACCCGCTATAATCTTTCATTCGGCCCCGCCATATTCAACTCAGTGTCAGCACCAAAATGCATTCGATTCGGTGGATTTGCTGAGAGCGGAAGGCTGACGGCTGACAGCTGTTGTTCCCGAAAGGCAAAGCTTGCTCGACTTTTTAGGTAACCTAAAACGCACGCACATGTGCGGCGCTCTCCGTGCATCTGATGCCGGCAAGAAGGCCGTGCTCATGGGATGGGTCAACCGCCGCCGTGACCTCGGGAGCATTATTTTTATTGACCTGCGCGACCGCACCGGTGTGACGCAAGTGGTCTTTAATCGCGAACTGAATCCCGCGGCCCACGACAAAGCTGAACTGCTGCGCAATGAGTTCGTGATTGCTGTGATCGGCACTGTCAAGAAGCGCGATTCCGACACCATAAACAAAAACATCCCTACCGGTGAAGTCGAGCTGATGGTCGAAGAGCTGCGCGTGTTGAACGAATCGAAGTCGCCGCCGTTCCTCCCTGGTGAAGCGGTCTTACCGAACGAAGAAATGCGCCTGAAATATCGGTACATTGATTTGCGCCGCGATGCCATGCAGTTCAATATCGAGATGCGACACAAGGTCTCGAAGGCGATTCGCGATTATCTGTCAGAGCAGGGCTTTTTCGAAATCGAAACGCCGTTCATGACGCGTTCCACCCCGGAGGGCGCGCGCGATTATCTGGTGCCCAGCCGCGTGCAGCCGGGGAGCTTCTACGCATTGCCGCAGTCGCCGCAAATGTTCAAGCAGATCCTGATGATCTCGGGATTCGACAAATATTTTCAGATCGTGCGCTGCTTCCGCGATGAGGACTTCCGCGCCGACCGCCAGGCCGAATTCACGCAAATTGACCTGGAGATGACGTACCCACAGACCGACACGGTGTGGGAAGTGGTCGAAGGATTTCTTGGTGCCGCGTTCAAGGCAGCTGGCCATGAGATCAAAATACCGTTTCCTCGCATGAGTTACGACGATGCCATCCGCCGCTATGGCAATGACAAGCCGGACATGCGCCTTCCCGCCATGACTGATGTTCGCGACGCGCTAACATCCGAAGAATTGGACGAGTTGGCCGGCAAGTTCCGCATGCGCAAAGAATTCCCGCTTCAGCTAATCCGCATTCCGAAAGCTGGCGACATTTCCGGGACCGAACGCCGTACAGTTGGAACGTATGGCGCGTTTCAACATGTGCAGGGGCCGTCGTTCGTGCAGTTGATGACTGATCCCAAGCGGTTCGCGAAAGACTACCCGGCGCTCTCGGAAAAAATTCAGGCTTTCGCAAAAATCGTGCCGGATGATTTGTGGCTGTTGGCCGGAGCAGCGAGTCGGCCAGAGAATGCCGCTGTCATGGATCAGAGCGTTCAGCATTTTTGCGAGAAGTGCGGCTTCCTGCGGCTCGATTTGGCGCAGAAATATGCGTCGCATCATAAGGCCTTCGAGAAGACCGGAGACCCGGCAAAAGATTTCCGCTTCCTCTGGGTCTCCGACTTCCCCATGTTCGAGTGGGACAACACGGAAAAACGCTGGAACCCGGCGCACCATCCGTTTACGACGCTGCATGAAGAAGACATGGCCAAGCTCGAAGCCAACATAGACTCCGTCCATGATCCCAAGTCACCGCTGGGAGAGATTCGCGCGCTCGCGTATGACGTGGTGTTGAACGGGACCGAGTTGGGTTCAGGCTCCATCCGTATTCATCGTCAGGACATTCAGCGAAAGATTTTCCAGGCCCTGGGTATGAGCGATGACGAAGCTCGTGCCCGCTTCGGGTTCTTCCTGGAAGCACTCGAATATGGCACGCCTCCGCACGGAGGCATTGCCCTCGGATTGGATCGCATCGTGATGATTCTTGCCGGAGCCGAAAGCCTGCGTGAAGTAATCCCCTTCCCCAAGACCGCCCGCGCCGTGGACCTGATGGTGGACGCGCCCACTCCGGTAAGCGACGCTCAGCTAAAAGAACTCGGGATCACGGTCCGGAAGTCGAAAGAATAATCGGCTCAGACGAGATCGGTTGCAATTATCCAGTGCGCAGCGTGCCACTCCCTTGCCGATTTTTCACACCGTAAACTCGTCGTAGGGGAGTTTTATGCGCCTGCTGCGGCTCAGTGATGTCGAAACCAGCCCGAGCGACCACGTCTTCTACTACTCGCGTGCACGAGCAGCGGTGATGGTGTTGATGGGACTTGGTGCCGGAGCCTGGCTTTTCTTTCACGCAGTCACCACAGGATGGAAGTTGGGTTACTACATCGCAGCAGTCACGGTGCCCTTTCTCGGCTTGGTACAGCGGTTCATCACTGCGCGTTTTCGTCCAAGCAATTGGCTGGTGCGTATGAACGATCTGGGTATGTTCATCCAATTTCGTTCCTATCTGAATTATCACCTGCCAGCCGAAGACCTCACAGTCGTATTTGTTTCGTACGGAGAGATCCCTTCCGCGCGGTTGGTGCGCGAGAAAGTCACAGTTCCCGATATGGAGGGCAGAAGCGGGACGGAAACGCACTACCTTCGCTACGTTGAGCTTGAGCTTGCCGGTGACGCCGCACCCCTCGCCAAAGCACTGGAGGCAGAGATCACGGAAAAAGCACCCATGCAAAAGCGCTGGTATGGGCGGAGTTCAACCCTGTATCAGGACCATCCAGTGCGCATGCAGTCGCCGCCGTTTGTGCAGCTGCGATGGCAAGTCGTTCCGCGCGCGCAGAAGTTTCTGGATGCACTCCGCGCTCATACGACGATTACTGATACGGTTTCTATTTCGCAGGACTTCGCACACTTGGAATCTCTCGGTCGCGAAGAACAGCAGCAGCGTCTGCGCGAACTGGCCCAGCGCGGCGAGACGATTACCGCGATAGCCATGGCGAGAAACTTGTACGGATGCGGGCTGGCGGAAGCGAAGGAGATGGTGGAAGGGTTAAGAACGGTGAACAGTGCAGGAGCATCGTCCTCATCCAGCCCTTATTCTCCCTCGAAGTAGTTGACTTAGTCAACTATCGGACTTAGACTCTCTTCATGGCGGCCCCAGCCAGAATTCTTCCAAGTCCGAATTCTGGCGATCCCATTCAAGCGGTTCGACGGTTCAACCGCTTCTACACCCGTCAGATCGGGGTCCTGCAAGAGCATCTTCTGCACAGCGAGTTTTCGCTGACAGAGGTGCGCGTGCTGTATGAGCTGGCGCATCGCCCGAACATTACCGCCGCCGAGCTTTGCCATGAACTCGGGCTTGATCGTGGATACCTGAGCCGTATGCTGCAGAGCTTTGAAAAACAGAAATGGATCAAGACGACGCCTTCGCCCGCTGACCGGCGCAGAAGTTTTCTTTCGATGACGAGTAAGGGCAAAAAGGTTTTTGCTCCGCTTGACCGGCGATCAAGCGAAGAGGTTGCGGCGATGCTCGCTCGGCTCTCTGCCGAGCAGCAGCAAAAGCTGGTCAGGGCGATGTGCGAGATTGAGAGCTTGCTTGGAGCACGGCCAGAAAAGCAGATTCCTCGCGGGCTGAAGCCCGCTCGGAATGACAAATCTAATGAGACATTCGTCGGCACGACTGGAAGTCGTGCCCTTCCCGGTCAGGAATTTGCATCGGTAGCAATGGCAGGACGGCTGGAACGTGTCGAAAGACATAACTCTCACGAAGATCAGATCTCTGAGTTAACCGGGAAGGGCAAGAGTTCCACTCGTGCCAACCGGAAAGGCAATTCACCTCCGGCTTTAGCCGCTGAGGGTCTGCCGCAGAAAGAAACTGAGACTGGGGTGCTTAAGGGCCCAAGTCCCTCCTACACTCTTCGACCGCACCGCCCCGGGGACATGGGCTGGGTCGTTCAACGGCATGGCGAGCTTTACTGGAAGGAATACAGCTATGACGAGCGATTCGAGGCGCTGGTCGCCGAAATCGTAGCTGAGTTTATCCAGACTTTCGATCCCAAGTGCGAGCGCTGTTGGATCGCGGAAAAAGATGGCGAGCCGGTCGGTGCAATTTTCCTCGTCAGGAAATCAAAGACTGTGGCCAAGCTGCGTTTGCTCCTGGTCGAGCCAAGCGCGCGGGGATTTGGGATCGGCAAGCGCCTGGTCTCGGAATGCGTCAAAGAAGCCGCATCAGAGCTGGGGAAGAAACGATCTGGTTGCCGAAGCGTGGGAGCTCAAGCTCTAACTCATTCACCGACTACGCCGAGATCACCGAGAGATTCTGACCTGCTCTCCGCCTGCTTTGCGTCCTCTGCGGTCAAATGCTGTTCTTCTTACCTCCACTACAAGAATTCACAAGATTCTTCTTGCATCTGCGGAAATTTTCCGTACATTAAATTCTGCGAACTAACTTCAGCGGAATTTCCGGAATCCAACAACCGGAAAGCCCGAAGCGCCCAGCCCGCGCGGAGTGGTGAGAGTGAGTCGCTTGAGGAGGAAGCCATAGAAATTGGCAACAGCTAGCGCTGCACGTCACGAAGTCCCGACCCCATCTCTCACCTCAGTTTCCCCAACAAAAAAGAAATCCGTCCGCCTGACGCTCTGGCCCCTGGTCGCCGCGACCTTCTTTATGGTTTCGGGCGGCACTTACGGCATTGAAGATATCGTGCACGGCGCCGGCTACGGCCGCGCGATTCTTTTCTTGGTGCTGACACCTCTTCTCTGGAGCCTGCCGACGGCGTTCATGATCGGAGAGCTTTCGAGCGCGCTGCCTTTCGAAGGCGGCTACTACGGCTGGGTGCGGCGCGCCATGGGCAATTTCTGGGGATTTCAGGAAGCTTGGCTTTCGCTGGCTGCTTCGATTTTCGACATGGCGATCTATCCGACACTGTTCGTTGCCTATCTGACGCGCCTGTTCCCATGGTTTTCGGTTAATTATCGCGGCGTGATGGTCGGACTAGTGGCAGTCATCATCTGCGCGGTGCTGAACATCGCCGGAGTGAAGGTGGTATCGACGACTTCCTTGTGGCTGTTCTTCGCGCTGTCGTCTCCGTTCCTGTTGGTGGTGCTGCTCTCGCCGCTAAAATACGGGGCGCTGTTTCACGCTGTGACGACGCCAACAACTTCAAAAGTTGACCTCATCGGTGGGCTGCTGATCTGCATGTGGAACTACATGGGATGGGACAACGCCTCGACTATCGCCACCGAAGTCGAGCGTCCGCAGAGGACTTACCCGCGAGCGATGCTGGCAGCAGTGTGCATTGTTGCTCTGAGCTACATCCTGCCGGTTGCCGCGGTTTGGATGACGAGGCTCCCGGCCGGCGCATGGGAAACCGGATCGTGGGCTGACATCGCCGGGCTGCTCGGCGGTCCGGTTCTACGCATCGCGTTGGTCGTCGGAGGAATGTTCAGCGCCTTCGGCATGTTCAATGCATTGGTCATGAGCTACTCGCGCCTTCCGCTAGCGATGGCGCAGGATGGTATGCTGCCGAGCTTCTTCGGAAGACTGAATCGCCGCCGTGCACCCTGGGTCGCGATCATAGCTCTTGCTATCGGCTGGGCCTGCTGCCTGGGGCTGGGTTTCGAGCGGCTGGTCACGATCGACATCCTTATATACGGGCTCAGCCTGGCGCTGGAATTCCTGGCGCTCGTCGTGTTGCGAATTCGCGAACCGCAGTTGAAGCGCCCATTCCGAGTTCCCGGGGGAATGATCGGGGCAGTCGCCGTGGGAATTGCGCCTGTGCTCCTACTCGGCTTTGACCTAGACCGCAGCCAGAGCGAGCAGATTGCCGGCATGAGTTCATTTGCCTTCGGCGCAGTGGTGATTGGCGCAGGCGTGCTCGCCTACATCATCAACCAGGCAATCAAACCTGCCGGTTGGGCGGTTGGCGAAAGACCCGAGCCCGTGGCATAAGTCCTGAAACTACAGAGTTCCACAGGGGTGTCGGAACCTCGGCGGGACTCTGTGCCCTCTGTGCTTATGCTTTAGACTCTGCTTTATGACCAAACGCCGCTCCAAGGGCGCATACATGATTTCGGCAGTCGCCGAGATGTATGGAATACATCCGCAGACCTTGCGCCTCTATGAGCGCGAAGGCTTGCTGAAGCCCTCGCGCACCGAAGGCAACACACGCCTCTACACGGACGAAGACCTGCAACGGCTCGAATTCATTCTGAACCTGGCTCGCGATCTGGGCGTCAACATCAGTGGGATTGCCATCATCCTGCAAATGCGCGAGCGCATGGAAGAGATGCAGCGGCAGATCCAGGATTTCGTGAAATATCTCCAGGAGGAAGTCATGGCGCGCGCCAACGCCGCCAATGATCCGTCGAGGGGCGCGATCGTGCCGATTCGGCGGCCGTTTCCGCCGGCACCCGTCGTACGCAAAAAACAGTAATCCCTGATTGTCATCCCGAAGGCGACCTCCAAGAAGGCCGGCAGAGGGACCTTACGTCGATTAGCACTGCCGATGCAGCATGGAGGTGCGATTGCAATGCTGGTCCCGTAACACGTCCATGCCGAGTCACGCGCATCGCAAGGTCCCTCTCTCGCCCGCTCTCAACGGTCGAGTTCGGGATGACAATCATTGATTATGATTGTTAAGTCATGCTCCCATTCAAGCTCATCTACAGCGACAATTACTTCCTCCCGATTGGGCAGCATGTTTTTCCCGCAGAAAAGTACCTTCGCGTGCACGATAAGTTGATTGAAACCGGAATAGCAGATCCGGCCGACTTCTTAAGTCCCCGGCCTTCCTCCGATCAGGACATTCTGCTCGTCCACACGCCGCAATACGTCAACAAGCTCAAGACGGGGACCCTCTCCGCACGCGAGGAACTGGAGCTTGAGATTCCTTACTCTCCTGAGTTGGTAAACGCGTTTTGGCTAGCTGCCGGGGGTTCCATTCTCGCCGCAGAGAATGCATCGAAAGATAGAGTGGCGATCAACATCGGCGGAGGCTTTCACCATGCATTTCCAGACCATGGCGAAGGTTTCTGCATGATTCACGACGTGGCGGTGGCGATCCGCCGAATGCAGCGCGACAACAAAATTCGAACTGCGATGACCGTGGACTGCGACGTTCATCAGGGCAATGGCACGGCGGCAATTTTCGCGGACGCGAGAACTGTGAGTGAGCCTCTGCCCTCGAGCGGGCCAACTGTTCTCGGGAAGCGCCCGCTGATGCGTGGCGCCCATGCCGGAGACGTTTTCACCATCTCGTTGCATCAGGAGAACAACTATCCGGCGTGGAAGCCGCCGTCTTCGATTGATGTGGACTTGCCCGATGGGATCACTGATGACGACTATCTTGCCTGGCTCGACAACGCGCTCAGCTCAGGCCTGCACCAGTTCACACCGGACTTGATCTGCTACATCGCCGGCGCCGATCCCTACCGCGAAGACCAACTCGGTGGCCTGGCACTGACCATTGAAGGATTGAAGAAGCGCGATGAGTTGGTGTTCCGCGTTGCAAAATCGAAGAATATTCCCGTGATGGTGACCTATGCTGGCGGTTATGCGCAGCGGGTGGAGGACACGGTGACGATTCATTGCAATACGGTGGTTGCGGCGAAGGAAGTGTTTCAGAACTTTCCTGATCTCTCGCAAAAGAAGCGAGATGTGGGACACACCTTGTAAAATAGTTGTTCGCTTATGTTTGAGAACCTCCAAGAACGGCTTCAACGGACATTCAAATCGCTGCGTGGGCAGGCTGTCCTCAATGAAGAAAACATTCAGGAGACCATGCGTGAGCTGCGCTTGGCTCTGCTCGAAGCAGACGTAAATTTCAAAGTTGTAAAACAATTCATTGATCAGGTGCAGGCCAAGGCGGTCGGGCAGCAGGTGATGTCCGCACTTTCGCCGGGCGAGCAGGTCATCAAGATTGTGCGCGACGAACTGGTCGAGATTCTCGGTAAAGACACGGCGCGGGTGAAGTTTGCCTCGCAACCGCCGACGGTCGTGCTCATGGCCGGTCTGCAAGGCTCCGGCAAGACCACGACCTCAGGCAAGCTGGCGCACTGGTTCAAGAACGGCGGTCATCGTCCGCTGCTGGTTTCTGTGGACGTCTATCGCCCGGCGGCGCGCGAGCAGTTGAAAGTGGTCGCGCAGGGAATCAAGGCGCAAATTTATCAAGGCGAAGTCGCCGAAGCGAACACCGCGACCGTCGAGCGCTTGGCAAAAGAGGCGCGGCGCGAAGCCGTAAACTCCGGCTGCGATGTGCTGATCGTTGATACTGCGGGCCGCCTGCACATTGACGATCAGCTCATGGAAGAGATGCAGTCGCTCAAGCGGCTGCTCAATCCATCCGAGATTCTGTTCGTCGCTGACGCGATGACAGGACAAGATGCTGTCCGTTCAGCAGATGAGTTTCACAAGAAGCTCTCGCTTACCGGCGTAGTGCTGACCAAGATGGATGGCGACGCTCGAGGTGGTGCCGCGCTTTCGATCCGCAATGTCACGGGTGCGCCGATCAAATTCATTGGCGTAGGTGAAAAATACGATGCGCTCGAGCCGTTCCATCCTGACCGCATTGTTTCACGCATTCTCGGCATGGGCGACATTCTTTCGCTCATTGAGCGTGCCGAGCAGACGGTTGATAAGAAAAAAGCCCAGGAAGTTGCGGCGCGAGCGTTTTCTGGCGATGGATTTTCGCTCGAAGATTTTCGCGACCAGTTAAGACAAGTGCGAAAGATGGGCTCGATTCAAAATCTGATGGGAATGTTGCCCAGCATCGGGCCGTTTGCTGGACTGCAAAAGCATGCCGACCAAATTGACGACAAGCAAATCAATCATGTTGAAGCAATCATCAACTCGATGACTGCTTATGAGCGCCATCACCACGACGTGATCAACGGCAGCCGTCGCAAGCGCATCGCCCGCGGATCGGGGAGAACGGTACAGGAAGTGAACAATCTTCTCCGCCAATACGCGCAAATGCGAAAGATGTTCAAGCAGATGGGCAAGGGCAACGTGATGCGCAAGCTGGCGGGGATGAGACTGGGTTAGGGACAAGCCTATGGGTGGTTTTGCCCTGGACATCTACATCGAATTCTTTTTCAGGACCATTGTCCGATGGTTTAGGCATCTGCGAGCAAAGTCTTGGCCGATAGTTATGGCGAAAGTGACTACCAAAAATTGTCGTCCTGGCGGGATCGGCTGCGCCCTAGGAGAGGTCACCTATCTGTATCGGGTTGATGGGGAACCCTATACCGGATTGGATGCGAAGCCATTCATTTTCACCAACTCTGCCGAGAGGTACATCGCAGAATACTCGGTTGGGAAGGCGTTACCTTTGCGAGTAGACAAGAAAAACCCAGAAGTATCGCTGGTGTACCCCACCGACGGATGGATATAAGCACACTGAATGGCCTAAGGAAATGTTGGCATTCCGAGGATCTTTAGTTAGGTCCGAGGAATCTGCATTTTTTCGCGAACTGCAGATTCCTCACCGCTAAAGCGGTTCGGAATGACAAGGTGGTTGGTTTGTTAGCTATCCGACCAGGGCGCACACAACTCAGCAATGCGCTGTCGGGCTGAATGGGCTGACCGGGTCTTCGCACTTGGTTAACACCCAGAGCAGAAGCCCGCCACCTGCTGCGATTCCAGCATCTCGTGCCCACGTTGAATCCAGGATCGGCCCTTTTGCGGCCGGACTTGCACCGCCTGCTTTGTCCACAAGGCCGCAGTTTGCTGCATCATCACGCGAGACCTGTTGTCCTTCTTTGACGGTGGAAGTATTTGCGCCGCAGCTCACCGTGATGCCGCTCTTGCGCGCAATGATCTGGACCACTCCGCTCGCCCGCGAAATGTAGAACTCCGTCCAATTCCCCGATGTGGGCGTTATCTTGAAGTCGCGCGCGAAAACGCTCAGTCCGCGGCCCGTTGCCACGGTAACGCTGCCTCGGTCAAGTGCCAGCCCGCCGCTCTGAAAACGTACGATGCTGTTCGACTGTATTACCACGCTTGATCCTGCGGCGTTCAGGTTGGCCGCGCCCGTGTCCTTGGTTTGGATCACGTCGCCGTTGGTCACTGCCGACGAGGTCGCAAGTTGCGCGCCGTTCAGGTACACAGCTCCGGTGCCGTAGAGCACGGCGGTATCACCCTCCGCCGCAAACATGGCGCCAGGGATAAGCAGAAGCAAAAACAAGCTCGTCAGTTTACGAATCATGCAGCGACCACTCCTTCAAACATTCAGTCACAAAAGCGCAACACGACGAAATGCCCAGTGCTGACGAAAAACTGCTCACACTCGGGCCAAGATACGGCCACTAATATTCTTGCGGCCACAGTCCCTCGTGGTCAATCGGCTTTCGCGAGCGGAACCCTTCCGGTAACCACTACCGCCAGCGGTCCACGGCTTCCCACCACACCAGCCGTAGCCATTCGTCGAAATTGAGTTTTGCCCATTGACGGTGTCTCCACCATGAACTGCCAAACTGTTGTTGATCGGTGGCGGCTGCGACGGAAATCTGTATGCCCGGCAGTTCGTGCCTGAATGTGCTCAGCGCGCGCCGCGTGTGATAGTCGGATGTGACCACGAGCACGCTGTGGGCTCCCATCGTTTTCAGACACTGGATTACGTCTTGCGCTTCGGCTTTCGTCGAGAATCCATAAATAGGGCAGATGCTCACCCGCGCCGCGTCTGGCAACTCGTGCACATACTGCCGTGCCAGTTGCAGCATATTCATCTGATAGAGCTTGGCATTTGCGGGAACATCGAGCACCATTTTGGGCGCGTAGTTTTCCTGCAGAAGCTTTAGACCGAGAGCCGGACGACGATCCGTCTCGCCAGCTAATACAACGATGGCATCCGCATGTTGAGGGCGGCTGATGATCAGAAATTTTCCTGACCTGGTAAACAGGAGCAGGATCGCGGCGAGTAGAACGATAACCACTGTTCTCAGTTTCCTCATCTATCGAGAAGCTCTGTGCGCTCCGGGAGAACATGGTAACGGAAGTAATACTCTGGCATCGAAATCTCCTGCCTCGCCGTTCACAAATCTGCGAACCTGAAGGATGCCGAAGCTGCTGCAGCGGAACTTTGGCGTGCTAGAATCGGCAATTCCAGTCCAATTATGAGCAGTCAAACCATATCTACAACGCATTTTTCTGAGCTGAAGACCAAGATTGAGCAACGCCAGGCACGGGTGGCCGTGATCGGCATGGGATACGTGGGTCTTCCGCTGGCACTGCTTTACAGCGAGCAGAACTTCCCGGTCACCGGTTTTGATATTGATGAACGTAAGGTCTCGACCCTCAACGCGGGCGGCTCCTATATTTTCCGCATTACAGTTCCGGAAATTCAGCGGGCCCGAAGCCAGGGACTCTCAGCGACGTCGGACTATTCGCTGCTGCAGCAGATGGACGCAATCATTATTTGTGTGCCGACGCCGCTCAATGAATATCACGAGCCCGATCTCAGCTATATCACCGGCACCGCCCAGTCCATTGCGCCGCATCTTCAGCCTGGACAACTCGTGATTCTCGAGAGCACAACCTATCCTGGGACAACTGAAGAGGTCCTGATTCCAATCCTCGAAAAAGGCAATCAGCAGGGATTGAAGGCGTCACGCGGAAACGCGGCAAACGGCAAGTCATTTTTCGTGGCATTCTCGCCGGAGCGTGAAGATCCGGGTAACCAGACTGTAGCTCGTCGCGATATTCCTAAAGTAGTTGGCGGGCTCGATCAGCCAGCTTCTGAACTCGCGTGCGCACTTTACGGAGCGATCTTCAATCGTACCGTGCCAGTTTCTTCTCCGGCTGCGGCGGAAATGACCAAGCTGCTCGAAAATATTTACCGCTGCGTAAATATAGCCTTGGTGAATGAACTCAAGCTGCTTTCATTGCGCATGGGCCTTGATATTTGGGAAGTGATTGAGGCAGCTTCCACCAAGCCTTTCGGATTCCATCCGTTTTATCCGGGGCCGGGCCTCGGGGGCCATTGCATTCCGGTTGATCCGTTCTATCTCTCGTGGAAGGCGAAAGAGTGGGACTTCCACACTCGCTTCATCGAGCTGGCTGGAGAGATCAACACCAATATGCCGTATCACGTGCTCGAATCGGTGCGAAAGGCATTGAACCAGCACAAGAAAGCGCTGAACGGCTCGAAGGTTCTGGTGCTAGGGGTAGCCTATAAGAGAGATATTGACGACCTGCGCGAATCTCCCGCTCTAACCATCATTGAATTACTGCAAAAGGACGGGGCACAAGTCAGCTATAACGACCCATACTTTCCTGAAGTGGGCCGCGGTCGCAAATACGATCTACAAATGAAGTGTGCGCCACTGGAGAACCTGGGTCAGTATGACTGCGTTCTCATCGTTACCGACCACTCTGATTACGATTACGAGAAGATCGTGCGGGAATCAAGTCTGGTAGTGGACACGCGCAAAGCGACGCGAGGAATTCAGAGTCCGAATATCGTCCACTGCTAAGTTCGAGCCTTAGCCGCCGGGGCCAAGATTACTCGCCACGTTTGAGAAAGTGCTATTGGCGTTGGTGCCGATCAGCTTTACCGTGCCAATCACGATGAGCAGAATTACCGCCAGCATCACGGCATATTCTGCAATGTCCTGACCCGCTTCATCCTGCAAAACTCGCTGAACTGCACTAATGGTTTGTCTCATCCCTATGCTTTCTGGGCGGAGGACGGAAACTTACTTAGGTTTAGCGTAATGGCGCTGGCCGCGATCAACAATGGCACAAACGTGCCATTCAGCATTCAGCACTCTAGCCTCAGCGTCACGAAATGGGCTTGAAGGGAAGCGACTGGTTGACCGCGAACAGTGCGAGTTCAAGCCTGGTTGAAACCCCCACCTTATCGAAAATATTGCTGAGATGGTGCTTGACGGTGTCTTCACTGATCTTGAAATGCTGGGCAATTTCCTTGTTCGCATAGCCCGCAACCACGGCCGAGATGACTTCCAGCTCGCGAGGCGTTAGCCCGTATTTCTTCTTCCGCGCGTCGTGGCTCGAAGAATCAACCAGGCCGCGCAAATATTGGACAAGATTCGAAACACTCTCTCTGCCAACCCAATACTCGCCATTCATTACCGCACGGATGCTCTTGAGTAATATCTGTGTGGCGGAGTCTTTCAGCACCACACCTCGTGCCCCAAGCTGCAGGGCCTCGACAATCTGGTCCTTCTCGGCGGCTGCGGTGAGCAGAATGACCCGGGCGGACAGCGGTTCGGATCCCATTTCCCGTAGCGCTTCAAGTCCCGCGCGACGCGGCATCGCCAAATCGAGCAGAAGGATCTCAGGCTTAAGCTGGCGGACGAGTGTGACCGCGTCCACGCCGTCGCAGGCCTCGCCAATCACCTTGAATTCGCGCTCCGATTCGAGCAGGCGTTTTAGTCCATCGCGAAAAATCGGATGGTCGTCAGCAATAAGAATGCGGATCTGGGGGGGCTTCTTGTTCTCGATCGCCATGCGAGGTTAGGTCACCAATTCCACTTGAGGCACCAGGATTTCTATTCGCGCGCCCTGGCCAGGCTTCGATTCTATCGTGAGTTCTCCTTGAATCAGGCGTACGCGTTCGCGGATGATGGCCGGCACGCGCCCGGTGGAGTCCATTTCGGCTTGCGAAATTTTCCCCGCAAAGGGAAATCCGGCGCCGTCGTCCTCGACAATCAGCTCCCATTTCCCGCCGATTTCGAGAAGCTGCACTATAACTTGCTTCGCCCCACTGTGCTTACGCACATTCACCAATGCTTCCTGCACAATGCGCGCCAGCTCTCGGCACACGGGCGCAGGAAGACTGACTTCGTCAACGTCCAGCAGGAAGCGTGCGGCAATGCCGGTTTCACGTTGAAATCGCTGGACCGCGTCACGCAAGAAGCCAGGCAGCTTGCGGGCATCAACCTCCGCAGACTTCATCTGCTGCATCAGTTCGCGCAGCTTCAGCACTTCTTCACGAAGCAGGTTCTGAATGCGTTCCAGTTCCGTCGCCATCAGTTCCGAGCGGTTCGCAGTTGCGGGACGTTCCTCAGCGTGGCCGTTATAGTTTCTGCGCAATACATCCACCTGCATTTCGACCCCAATCAGCGACTGCACGGCGCCGTCATGCAGTTCGCGGACCAGACGAGCTCGTTCCAAAGCGCCTGCCCGTCGCCGCAGTCGCCGTAGCAAGTAGAGGTTATAAACAGCGGGACTGATTTGCCTGACCAACTCCTGCAGAAAGCGCAATTCGTCATCGACGTTAGAAATGAAATGGGGCTCGAGCAGGAAAATCCTGCCTGAGAGTTCCTGTCCGACCGAAAAATGAATCGCGCACATCTGCGAGAACGGATGGACTTCAGCAAAACGTTGCACTGGGGCGGGATCAATACCACGCACAAGCTCGCCGGCAGAATTCGTCCCCAGAACAGTGAATTCCATGGCGTCGCGATGGCTACTGGCATACCACGCGGATGCGATGCTCTCGCCCAAGTAGGTTTCCGCGCCGGACGGTCCAGGGTCGAGCCAGGCTATTTCCGGAATCCCGTTCTTAACCGCCAAAGATCCCACTGCGATTCGAGGACTGGATCCCTCACGCGAGACAATCAGCGCTCGTCGAGCCCCGTAAAGTCTCAGCAGTTCGCCCACAATCTGCGACAGCGCGCCCGCGAGTCCAGTGTCCATGCGCACCAGGCCGAGCATGCGCGCAGCAACCTCCTTTTCGGCCCGGAGTTTCTTCTGTTGTTCGGCAAGATATCCGAGAAGGAAGCCCATCACGAGCAGATAGACCGAACGCATAAACAAACGTTTGGGATCGAAATCGGCGATAGTTACTTTGACGATTTGCAGGTGATGGTGAGCAAGCCAAACCCTCGTTGCTCCAATGCTGAGTACGAGGCTGCCTAGCCAAAGCAGCGAGAGGGAGGCGACCGCGGTCATCACGGTCTCCCACAGGCCCCACCGATATGCCGCGGCGGCAAGCACGAAAAGAAAGAAAAGAAAGAAAGGATTGCTCTGGGTCGTCGTAAACAGCGAAATCAGTGCCGGCCAGACAACATCGGCGCCATGCACCATATAACGAAACGATGGAGTTGACTGCTGATGCCAACGCAGCAGCAACATGATTGCGGTCCCCTGGGCGATGTAAATGGCCAGCAGAGCGTACGCCCATACGGAACGGATTTCCGCAGGATCCATCCAAACTGCAATCAGGGCGGAGATGGCCAGAAATACCCTTGCCGTGGCCAGCCAACGCTCGGTGCGCCGGATCTCCTCGGGACTAAAGGGCACCCGATTCCGCCAAAGGGCGCGAGGCCGTAAATGCATCGTGAATTGCGCGGGTAAATGCAAACGAGTGTTCTTGCATGGATATTATGGTTCCGGCAAGCAATAGAGCAAGTAGAACTTATGGCGGAAACTCGATCATCCAAACAAAAGGCTCGACAGGTAAGCCTAGAATTTCGCGCAAAACGGCGGTATTACCGAAGTAACACCCTAGAGGGCGCAATGGGCGCTAGAATTGGCAGCACGGGGAGCTATGTCAGAACGCAGCAGGGCGTGGGCGGCGGCGTTGGTGTGTCTCGTAGTCTTGCAAACCATTGCGTCCCTCCTGTCGTCACACAGCTTTGCCCTGGTAGTCCTCAGCGATTTTCTTCAGCTAATTCTCCTGCTCTCCGCAGCGCTTTCGTGCCTACCAAGCATTTTTAGAAATCGCGGTCGAACGCGGCTTTTCTGGTTGTTAATGGGCCTCGGTCTGGCGTCGTGGGGGACGTACCAATTTCTTTGGACTTACCTCGAAGTACAGGGACGCGATGTCCCCAATTTGTGGGCGCCTGACATCATTCTGTTTCTGCACATTGTGCCGATGATGGCGGCTCTTGCACTGCAGCCCAGCGTCGAACAGCACGACCGTGATCTCAGGTTGGGCTCGTTGGATTTTGCGCTGCTCTTGCTTTGGTGGGTCTTCGTGTATGTATACACGGTCATCCCATGGATGTACGTTTACGCCAATGAAGACGCGTATAACCGTGACTTGAACTACTCGTATCTGGCAGAAAAAGTGGCGTTACTCGTCGGCCTGGCCGTGCTCTGGTTTCGCAGTTCGGGATCGTGGAAGACAATTTACGCGCACTGGTTTGGCGCGGGCCTGCTCTATTCGGCAAGCTCGTTTGTGGCGAATCGAGCGCTTGGGTTAGCTCCGTCATCGCACTGGGCCTACTACTCAGGAAGCCTATATGACGTGCCATTGGTGGCGTCCATGGCGTGGATGAGCCTTCCAGGACTACTTGCTCTAAATATGCCTCCAGAGCAGGCGCGCTCTGTGAAATCTTTGCCCCGCGGACTATGGGCAGCCCGTTTGGGCATGCTGTCGGTTTTCTCTTTGCCAGTGTTCGCGTGGATTTCAGCCTTCGATCAAGCGGTACCGGCTCGAGTGCGGACCTTCCGGCTGATCTTGACCCTCGCTGCCATGCTAGTCATGGGATCACTGGTCTTTCTGAAGCAGCATCTTCTTGACATCGAACTGATACGTTTGCTGCGCGCATCGCAGCAATCTTTTCAGGAACTCCAGGTTTTGCAGACGCAGCTCGTGCAATCGGAAAAGTTGGCGTCGCTTGGTCAACTGGTTGGTGGCGCAGCGCACGAATTGAATAACCCCCTGACCGCGATGTTGGGCTATTCCGAACTGCTGGCGACGACCAATCTCACGTCGGAGCAGCGATCACTGGCCGAAAAGGTCGCTCAACAGGCAAAGCGCATCCGCATTCTGGTGGCGAGCCTTCTCAGTTTTGCCAAGCAGGCGCCAGCGGCCAAATCTACTCTGGACGTGAACACAATCGTAGCCACTGCGCTGAAGCTCTGCCAACCGCAGATGCGCGTCGCCAACGTCCAGTTTGTGACCGCATTGTCTGATAAGTTGCCGCGGGTACAGGGAGACTCCAACCAGCTTCTTCAAGTTTTCTCGCACATCATCAACAACGCAATTCACGCCATGTCGGATCGAGGTGGCACTCTGACCGTCTCCACGCGTGTTGCCGGTAATTCAATTAGTGCCGAGTTCTCCGATACCGGGCCGGGAATGCAAGACCCCGACCGTGTGTTCGATCCGTTTTACACGACCAGGCCAGTGGGGCAGGGATCGGGCCTGGGCCTGAGTGCTTGCTATGGAATTATTCAGGAGCACGGCGGGAAGATTACTTGCCAGAACAAGAAAGAAGGGGGTGCATCTTTCCTGGTCGAACTCCCCGCGATAGAAAACGGGAAGGCCCTCGAATCGCAAGCTCAGGCGCAAGCGGCTAACTAGCGGCATCGACGGTGCGTTTGAGTTGCCCGCAAGCGGCATAGATGTCGCGACCTCGTGGTCTGCGAACGTAAGTCGGTATAGCAGCGTTCGTCAGAATTTTCTGAAACTCAGTTACGCGCGATTCTTCTGGCGTTTTGAACTCGATCCCGGGGCCGGGATTCAGAGCGATCAGATTGACCTTGGATTTTATCCCCCGTACGAGTTCGGCCAACTCGTGCGCGTTAGTGTCGGAATCGTTGATTCCCCGCAGAAGAACATATTCAAAGGTCAGGCGTTCGCGATTGCGCAAAGGAAATTCGCGGGCCGCAGCCAGTAGTTTCTCCAAATTCCATTTCTTGTTGAGGGACATGATTCGGGTACGCAGTTCGTCGTTAGGAGCATTCAGCGAAATCGCCAGTTTGGGGCGCACAGGCTCCGCGCCAAGATCGTATATTCGGGGCACGATCCCGGCAGTCGAAACTGTCATACGCGATTCCGGAACTCGCACGCCCTTCACCAGTAGCCGTACCGCCTTGATGAAGTTCTCGAAATTCAGAAACGGCTCGCCCATACCCATGAACACCAGATTGACACGATCATTCGGCGGCGTAACCTTCTGGTCGCGCAATACGGCAATCACTTGGCCTACGATTTCGCCAGCGCTCAGATTGCGCTTCACTCCCATCAATGCGGTAAGACAGAACTGGCAATTTACGGCGCAGCCGACCTGGCTTGAAACACAGATCGTCGCTCGCCGCCAGCCGAGGACCCGCTTTTCAACCTCCTCACCGGCCTCGCTGCCGTCACCGCTTTCACCCTCGTCCCCTTCAGGCATCCAGACAGTCTCAACGGTTTCCGAATCGCTGAGTTCGATGAGATAACGCACCGTTCCATCGGCCGACACGAACCTCTTTTGGATTGCCGGTACTCCCACCGAAGCACCATCGCTCGCGAGCGCGGATCGGAATTCCTTAGGCAAACTGGACGCCTGGTCCAACGAAAGGACTCGTTCTGCGTACAACGCATGAAAGATCTGCCGGGCCCGGTAAGCAGGCTGGTGGGCCTCTTCTACAACGGCTGTAAGTTCCTGCAGGTCAAGCCCTAAAAGATTTCTTGGCATTTGCTAGTCCATCGCATCCAAAAGCTTGGAATATGCCATTTTAGCCGAGGCGACCCTTGCAGACGCTGAGGCTTGAACATAAGATCCTGTAATTTCAGTAATTTACGCTGCCGTGCCCGCATTCTCCGCGAGTATGTGAAAATAAGATGGTGGATGAAGATCGCAGCATTCGTCGAGAAGTGATGCCCAACGGGCTGACCCTGATCACAGAGGAGATGAAGCACATTCGTTCGATCTCGATCGGGATATGGATCAAGACCGGCTCGCGGGATGAAGATCTGCCATGGAACGGCATCTCGCATTTCGTCGAGCACATGGTCTTCAAAGGCACGCAGCACCGTTCGGCGGAGGAAATTGCCCGCCAGGTGGATTCTATCGGCGGCAATATTGATGCTTTCACCGCCAAGGAATGTGTCAGTTTCAGCATGAAGGTGCTGGATGAGCATTTGCCAATCGCACTGGATGTGCTGAGTGACCTGGTATTGAATCCTGTTTTTGATGACCAGGACATTACCCGTGAGCGGGGAGTGATTCTCGAAGAAATCAAGATGGACGAGGACAATCCTGACTACCTGGTGCATGAAATCTTTACCCAAAATTTCTGGAAAGACCATCCGCTAGGCCGACCCATTCTGGGGACCCGCGATACAGTGAAGCGTTTCGAGCGGGCACCAGTATTTGATTTTTACACTCAGCGCTTTGCGCCTGGAAACGTAATCGTCACAGCCGCTGGAAATTTGAACCACGAGCGTTTTGTGGAGCTGGTGACCCGTCATTTCGAGAAGATGAAACCCGCGAGTAACGGTTTCCACAGTGCTCCCCCAAAGATTGTCCCGAAGATCATTCTTCGGAACAAGAAATCGTTGGAACAAGTGCAAATTTGCGTTGGTGTCCCTTCGTACCCGATTACCCACGAAAAGCGGCATTCCTCCTACATCTTGAATACGCTGCTGGGCGGCGGGATGAGCTCACGGTTGTTTCAGAACATTCGCGAGCGACAGGGACTGGCTTACGCGATCTACAGCGACTTGAATCCTTATCGCGATACGGGATGCCTTTCGATTTACGCTGGCACGTCGCGCGAGTCGGCAGTCAAGGTCGTCGAGAGTGTGGTTTCAGAATTCCAAAAACTGAAAACGGAGTTGGTGCCGGCGGAAGAACTTCGACGTTCGAAGGACCAGTTGAAGGGCAGCCTGATGCTTTCCCTTGAGTCCTCGACCGCGCGCATGTCGAATCTGGCGCGCCAGGAAATGTATTTTGACCGGTTCTACGGCTTAGATGAACTGATCGAGAAGATTGAAGCCGTCACTGCTGCAGAATTGCAGGAGCTGGCCAACTTTTTCTTCCAAACCGAAAACATCGCGGTCACGATTTTGGGCAATCTCAACGGCCTGAAGCTCACGCGGGACCAGTTGACCTGTTAGAAGGCAGTGATCAGTCGCCAGTGATGAGTCCGGCCGTCTTCCTGTGTCAAATCCAAAGTTTTTAAACTGCCAGGTTGTTCCGGTTCCACCGGCGGGTGCGAATGAGGCGGATTATTGCGTACTGATCACTTCTCCTCGAAAATAAAACGGGCGTCTCGACTCGGTTAGAGTCGCGAGACGCCCGGGCAGCCCTCCCCCAGAACTGCTCAAGAACAAGGTACTTGGGTGGCCAAAACTTGTGAATGGCACTAACGTGCTAAACGAGCTGCCCAATC
>WNFY01000814.1_pt1 | contig 28683 bp, 29 predicted proteins | sample 5400091 | NCBI WGS metagenome assembly WNFY01 (sample SAMN13153364, study PRJNA577476) | soil metagenome | isolation source: 60 cm soil or saprolite under grassland replicate 1 | place: USA:California | collected 2016-06-15 | reverse complement strand
CATGGCTGCGATAATCTCACTCCGAGTGCCTCCTTGACCAAGCGATCCTGGATCTTCAGCAAATCCATCGTCGCAGGTCAGGAGGCACTTTCCTGTCAGCCGCGCCGCCAGACCAAAGAGTTGTTCGGTGGATTCAGGCTACGGAGGAACCGCCGATGGCGGCTGCTGCTCGACGACGGGCAGACGATGGCGTTCAACGGCATGCTCGGCGACCTGCGGACCTGGGCCCGGCGGCTGGGTTTGCTGCGCGGACAACGCAACCGGATGATCGAACAGGCGATCGCCAACCTGCGCAACATGGCCGCTCACCCCGACTACCACCTGACCACCCCGGTCGACGCCGCCAGTACACTGAGTGATCTCGCCGAAATCATCAATCACCTGTGGGGCGTCGCTACCCCCGGCGGCCGTCTGTACCCGGCTCCCGTTCGGCGTGAGGTCGTCGCCCTGGCGTGGGACGACGCCGGCACCGAACTGCCGATGGCGCTCGCCAGCGGCCTGGCGGACGCCGTGGACCCCGAGGATCAGCCGTGGCAGTGCGCTGTCGTGCGCGCCGCCTTCCGTCCCGAACAGCACATCAGCGACCCCGGACTGCGTGAATTCGACTCCCGATATGAGGTGACCCACTATCCGGCCGATCTGCTCTGGGGACCCGGGTCGATCACCGACGCCGCCGCCTGGTACGTCGAGCACCAGCCCGAGCCCGACGAGTGCGACTACCTCGATCGCACGTTCGTCGTCCGCGTCGATGGCACCGACCTGTACCTACCGATGCGGCCTTCGGTGGCCGCGGCCCTGCCTGCCCCCGATCGGTCCGGCACGTGGTACGCCATCCGAGCCGACCACCCCAACGACGCCTTTCATCACGTCCGGAACCTGCTGGCGCACATCGGCTGCGCCCGGCGCGGGCCGTGCCGCAACTGCCATGCCGAGACCTTGCACGTCGGCGGCCACCAGCAGGTCATCGCGGCAACCGTTGATCCGACGGCACCGGCACCGCCACTACCTGCGGACGCCGCGACGCCCTGGGCGCACCCCCGGCGCCGTGCCACGACCTAGCCGACGTCACGAGCGGCTCACGTATCGGCCCGCACTGCTGCAGGTCAACCGGGCCAGCAGCGACGCGCACGGCGTGGCGGCTGACCGCGCCCGGCAAACGCCCGTAGATTGAAGGGCTGCCCAGCTCACTCCACCATTCCTAATCACTGCGAGATGCTTGTGGACGACGTTACGACGGCGCTTCCACTGTTTGATGACAACCCAGCCGAGGAGGACCTCCTCGGCTTCGACACCGTGGCCGACGTGGTCACCCGCGTCGTCACCGCGGGCGGCCTCGACCCGGTCACGGTGGGCATCCACAGCGCGTGGGGCGGCGGCAAGTCGACCGCCCTGAACCTGATCAACGCCCGGCTCGCGACCGTGGGTCACGTAGTCGTCGTGCGCATCGACCCGTGGGAGTTCGAGAACACCCAGGACCTTCGGGGCACGCTGATCGCCCAGGTGCTCAACGAACTGCAGGACCGCATCGAGCAGGACACCGCCGAGCCGACCGTTCGCGAGAAGGCCCTCACGAAGCTGAATGACCTTCGCCGGCGGATCGCCTGGGGCCGGGTCGCCCAGGTTCTGGTCACCAGCGCCGTGACCCTCTCCCCGGACGTCCCGAAGCTCGTGGAGGCGCTGACACCGAAACCGAAAGAGGACACCGACGGCGGCGGCGACGGCCCGCAAGGGATGGCCGGGTTCCGGGACCAGTTCGCCGCCCTGATGAAAGAGGTCAGCGGCATCACCAAGGTCGTCGTCCTGGTCGACGACCTCGACCGGTGCCTACCGCCGACGATCATGGCGACGCTGGAGGCGATCAAGCTCTTCCTGTCGGTGAAGAAGATGGCCTTCGTCATCGCCGCCGACGAGGACCTGATCCGCGCGGCGATCAACGTGCAGTTGGAGGGGGCCGCTCAGGGCGGCTTCGCGAAGCTGTACACGGAGAAGATCGTGCAGTTGCCGGTCTCGCTGCCGCTGCTGTCGGTCGAGCAGGCCGAGGCGTACCTCGCGCTGCTGCTGTGCCGCAACGCCGGCAACCTGACGGGCGAGCAGCTCGATGCCGTCGTGGCCGGGTGCAACGAGCGTCGGCGGGCCGGGACAGCGCCCTATGTTGTCGCGGCAGAGGACGGTGTATCGGGACCCTCGGCTGCGCATCTGGTCCTCGCGGCCAGCATCGCCAAGGGCCTGTCCGCCGACGTCTGGCGCAGCCCACGAGCGATCAAACGGTTCCTCAACGCGTTCGCGGTACGCAACCATCTCGCGTCCGCCGCCGGTGCCGGTTTGACCCCGGACGTGCTGCTCAAGCTCTTCCTGTTGGAGCTTCGGTATCTGCAGGAGTTCCAGCTGCTGGCCCAGCTGTCCACGGGTGAGCGGGCAGCGCTGGTGACCGCGTGGGAGCAATGGGCCCGCGGTGATGCCCCCAAAACGCCCGACGGCATCGCCGAGAGCACCCGGCTGTGGGCGGCCACCGAACCTTTCCTGGAAGGCCGGGGGCCGGAGATCGAACGCTACCTGAGCGTGGCGGCGACCCTGCACAGCGACGTGCGGTTCGGCGGCGCGATCAACGCCAAGCAGCTGGCGTTGATCGGGAACCTGTCGCACCCGTCGGACTCGACCCGGGCGGCAGCCCGCGACGAGTTGGCCGGGTTGGAACCCGACGAGCGGACCGTGATCATCAGCGGGCTGGCCGAGCAGCTGACCCGGATGAACGACCCGGAACATGCGATCGAGTCGCTGACCGCGATCGCCGCGAACCTGCCGGCACACACCGACGCGATCAGTCGGGCGCTACGCCATCCCGCCGTGGTCTCGATCCTGCAGGTGCACCACGTGCCCTACCTCAAGCCGGTGCCCGAGGTGCTCCGGCAGATCGTCGGCACCGACGGCCTCGACGCCGACGTGATCAACGCCGCCCGCGCCGACCTTGAGGAGCCGGCCCGGTAGTGGGCACCTCCGGCGCATACGGCGGCAGCGGCTCCCAATCGTGGGATGCGGTCCACGACTCCTACGCCGACGCGGCGACCGCGGGCGGCGGCGGACCGTCGCAGGCGCAGATCGAGAACTTCGTCAACACCTTCATGACGGCCCTCGCGAAGACGCCGGGGCAGGCCGGCGGCCCGACCTCGTTCTCGCTTGCGTCGCTTCGCCTGACCCGGTCAGCGGGGACCGGTGGCGGCTCATCCAGCAGCGCCACCTCGGGTGGCGGCGGACGCAACGTCGCCCGGCAGGCCGCCCGAGGCGCGGCGGCGGTCGCCGGCGCCCACGCACTGCGGTCGGGCAACACCGCGATCCTCACCGAGCTCGGCCTCGACGTCGACCACATCAAGGCGTTGCCGCCCGGGCGGGAGCAGTGCACCTACATCGTCAACACGCTGCTGGGCGCGCCAAGCCATCCCGACGAGGTGGCGCTCGCCGCGGCGACGCTGCGCACCATGGTCGAGGTCCAGAAAACCAACCAGGAGATGACCGCAGAACAGACGATGGAGCTGTTCCTGCAGAACCTGGCCTACGAACAGGTCCTCGTCGAACTGACCTCGCAGCGGCGCACCGACAGCGTCACGCCACAGCGCGCCAAACAGATCGAAGAGAAGGCCAAGAAGTACCTACGCGCCAGCGTTGCCGCGCTCCGACGGACAAGGCAAAGATCACCGCGCAGGGCTTCGTCGACTATGCCGCAACCCTCGCCGGCAAGGTGTTCACCGTCTTCCGCATGCGGGGGCGCCAGTGACGCACATCGAACTGCTCCCGGCCGGCGGAAAGCCGCAGCGACCGGCCACCGTGGTCTACCAGTGGCCCGACAGTCCCGGCAGCAGCGACACCATGCACACGGATCTCAGCTGGAGCCTGACCGAGCTGGGTGAGCCGTCCGGCGTCGCCAAAGACCTGCTCCGGGTCGTAGCCGCCGCGTACCTCGCTGACCGGACCACCTCGCGTCCGGCCCAGACCCTGCACCGCGATCTGCACCTCAGCGTGCACCTGGACACCCCCGAGGTGTGGACCCAGACAACTCTGGACGGTGTGGTGGACCTGCTGTACTGGCTGACCGGCGACACCTGGACCCTGGAGGTACTGGCCGCCCAGCACACCGGCCCGCCGGCGGAACCGGCCACGAGTTCCGACCCGGTGGACACGGTGAGCCTGCTGTCCGGCGGGCTGGACTCCCTCTGCGGTGCGCTGCTGCGCCTCGACCAGGCCGACTCGACCCTGTTCTTGGGACACGTCGACACCGCGAACGCCGTCAGCAGGGCGCAACGCCTCGTCCATGACCAACTCCGCGCACGTCACCCGGGTCTGCGCTACCAGCGCCTCGCGCTGCGCCCCACCACCGAGATACGGGAGTCCACACCCCGCACGCGGTCGCTGCTGTTCATGGCCATGGCGATCGCCGCCGCGTCGGGCTGCGGCGCGCGCGACGTTCTGGTGCCCGAGAACGGATTCACCAGCATCAACCCTCCGCTCGAACCGTCCCGCGGAGGACCGCTGACCACCCGCTCCACCCATCCGTGGACCTTCCACGCCCTGCACGGGCTGCTGTCCGCGCTGTCGTTGGACACCATCAGGGTGTCCAACCCGCACGCGGAGCTGACCAAGGGAGAACTGGTCGCCGCGGCGCTACGACCACGCTCAGCGGAGGACCGCGAGCTGGCCGCCGTCACCCTGTCGTGCGCCAAGCCCAACGCGGGCCGCCCCCGAGGCGGCAACCCCAACCTGAACTGCGGCCTGTGCATCGCCTGCCTGGTGCGGCGCGGCGCGTTCATCGCCGCCAACCGCCGCGACGAAACCACCTACCTCGTCGACGTCCTCAACGGCGAGGCCAAGCAGACACTCTTGCACCACCGCCGGCACGACATCGCCGCCTGGCAGTACGCCACCGAAGCGGGGTTCGACGACATCCGCGTCCTCGCCTCCGGCCTGTGGCCCCCCAATACCAACTTCGACAACGTCCTGGCGATCTGCCGCCGCGGACTGAAGGAACTGCGCCATGTCCCCATCACCTAGCCTGCCCAGGCTGGACTGCCACGCCCACATCGCACCCGACGTCACCCCCGCCCAGGTCGCGGCGCTCGGCGGGGCCATCGTGTTCGCGATGACCCGCAGCCCGGCCGAGGCCGCGGCAGCCGCTCGCCGCCGAGATGACACCATCATCTGGGGATACGGCGCGCACCCGGGACTGAAGACATCCATCACCCAGGTGACCACGCAGCGGGTCCGCGACGCCACCAGTGATCACATGCTGATCGGCGAAGTCGGCCTCGACCGCGCAACGGCCCTAGGCCCCCAACAGACAGCCTTCGACGCGATCCTGGACGCCTGCACGGACCAGCCGGTACTGCTGTCCATCCACAGCACCGGCCGAACCCGCGAGGTCCTCGCCGCGCTCACGCGTCGACCACACCCCGGCGCGATCCTGCACTGGTTCAACGGCACCACCGACGAAGTCCGCCAAGCCGCCGAACTCGGCTGCTACTTCTCCGTCAACGCCGCCATGACCGACGAGCGAATCAGCTGGATTCCCCACGACCGGCTGCTCCCCGAAACGGACTTCCCCAGCAGCAGACGATCCACCCGGGCCAGCCGCCCCGGCGACATCGACCACCTCGAACAGCGGCTCGCCGCGCTCACCAGCCGGTCCCTACACGAGATCCGGTCACTGTGGTACCGAAACCTTGCCCACCTCCTGCACGCCGCCCACGCCAAAAACGGTCTGCCCAGCAGGATCCGACAGTTGATCGACGCCAGCTAGCCACCACCGGCCGCCGCGGTACACCCCACCGAACGGAGTCTGCTACACGATCGCGCTGACCAACGGGCGCCGGCAGTTCCCACGCGGACGAGGTTCGCCTGCGCCAGCTTCCCGCGCAGCTCCCGATCGCGGTCATCCATCTTGATCGTCACGGGGCTGGCCGTCGGCCAGCCGCTGATACAGCTGGTTCCTCACCGCCTCGGCTGCCTGCCGGCGCTGTTCACCGACCACCACCAGCACGCCGAGGACAGCGACGAAGCCGCCGAGCAGGCCCAGCTGAGCACCAGGTCGGCGAGCCGGCGCACCGCACCGACCGGGTCCGCCGCCAGCATCGCCAGCCCGCTCACGCTCCCCAGCGCAGCAGCGACCCACGCTACGGTCCACAGCAACCGGCGGACCCGCGCCAGATCGAGATCACCTCCGTCGTGCAGCGCCCACTCCGGAGGCCAGCCGCAGACCACCGCTGTCGCGACCGCGAACACCACGCCGAGAAGGATCTGCCTGACCTGACGCAGCGCGTTGGCGTCGCCGAGTACCACCCAGACGATGGCGCCGAACAGCGCCGCGCCGACACCCAGCACACCGACACTCCACGCCCACGCTTGGCGTCGCAGGCTCAGCCGCGCAAGGACGGCCGCGGCGACGATGCTCTGGACCGCCGCACCGCCGTCGGACACCACATCACTGCACGCCACCATCGACCCGGCGGGCCATCCCGGGCGATCCCCCAGACCAGCGCGGCGATCCGCACCAGGCCATATGCGGCGAGCACCGCGACGGGCACCCACAGCTCGCGCACCGCCCATCGTCTCGACGACTGCGTCATCGTGGTGTTGACGCACATGGCCCCGCTCCGATCGCCAACCCGACCGCTCCATGTACGACCGAACCAACCGAATCCTGCACCTCTCGCAGCCAACAGATCAATGCGAGCACAACCTCGGCGCGGGCGACTGGCGACACGTCCAACCCCGACGGCCCGCCGTCGTGAGCCCGCCCCGCGCGCCTCGATGACACCACCGTGCCGGCCGGCGGGCACCATCCGGCGGCGTGCGCCAGGCCGAGATCAGTCGCGCCACCGGAATCCCCGACCCTACGGTGTCTCAGCGGCTGCGCCGGCGACGATCGTGACGGCGGCGGCGCGTACAAAGGGCGTCGTACCCGTCAGCGCGACACGCAGCCACCGCCGGCGACACGCGTGCGGTGTCTCCCCGCGATGCCCCGTCGCGAGGTTTAGGGTTCCGTCGCATCTGCCAACGCGCGTCGGCCAGCTGGGGCCCAGGGCCGGGAGGCACGAGCGTGGTGGAGCCAGGGAGCGTGGGGTCGTGCGTGACGGGTGGCACATCGACGAGCGCGTCGTGGCACGGGTCGCGGAGGCGTTCGGCCTCGGGAGCGTGCACGCGGTGTCGTACCTTGCCACCGGCCTGATGAACCGAAACTGGAGAATCACGGCGGGCGCCGGCCAGTTCGCCCTCAAACGGATCATCGATGTCCCGGTTGCCGTGGCTCGGCGCAATCTTCGGGTCCTGGACGCACTTCACGAGGTCGGCGTGCCGGCGGGCGCCGCGATGCGCACGCCCGACGGTGATCCCGTCGTCGAGGTCGGCGGGCACGGCTACTGCGTCCTGCCCTGGCACGACGGCTCACACCCGCGCGGCCCCGACCTGAGCCTGCGTCAAGCCGATCACCTCGGCGCGGTGGCCGCGCGAATCCATGACGCCTCAACAGCCCGATACCGGCCGTCGGCCTCGACCTGGCAACGACCCGACCGACGCAACCGGTCACGGCGCCGCATGTCGCGATCGAGGAAGCTCGCCGATTTCACGCCGCAGCGAGGGCAGCCGGCGGCCAGTTCGATCGGGCGGTGACCGATCTGCTCGACCGGCGTGTCGCGCTCATCGACAGATACGCCGCCGACCGGCCGACGGCTGACGACCCCGACGGGCCGTACGGGTGGACCCATGGCGACCTGCAGTATCGCAACATCATCTGGCGCGATGACCGCATCGCCGCAGTCATCGACTGGGACCGGATCCGGGTCCGACCGTTCGCCGAAGAGATCGTGCGCACCGCCACGATCCAATTCGAGACCCCGCACGGACTCGACCTCGATCGTGTCGCCGCGTTCGTCGCCGGCTACCGCAGCGTCATACCGATCGACAGCGCCGCCCTCGCCGACGGCGTCCATCGACTGTGGTGGAAACGCATGTCCAACTTCTGGCACCTGGTTTACCACTACGACCGCGACGACCACGGCTGCGACGACCTGTTCCTGTCCGGTGAGGCGATGCTGCACTGGTGGACCGCCCACCGCCCCCAGGTCTACGACGCGTTCACATCGGCCAGCTGACGCCTCCGGCAAGGCGCCACTGCCGACGCCGTTGAGCCGTGGTTGGCGGTCGGTTGGGTTGTACCTTCCAATGGCTACATGTAGAACGCGCGATTTGCGCACCGGGCGGCACGTGCTTGAGGATGGAGCCGACACGATCCGCCGTACGCCGGGTCAGCCGATCCCGTTCGTCGAGTCCGCCCCGTCCCCGCCGCGGCGTTGACCGGTTACCCGGAGCGGGGTCGTTGAAATGGCGGCGCGGCCTCGCGGATCGGTCAGCTCTGCTGCCGGTCCGGTCGCTGTGCCTGTCTGCGGTCGCGGGCGTACGGTCCGGTCATGGGGGCCGTTTCCGTCACCGTCGCATCCACGGGCGCCGCGGCCGTCGTGGCGCTCCGCGGGGACTTGGCCGCCGCAGCCGTCGTGCAGATCGAGCCGTATCTCGCACCGCTGCTGTCGCAACGGCATCCGATCCTGGTCGTCGACCTGGCACAGGTACCCAGCTGCGACGAGACTGGGTTGCTGCTGCTCGACGTCACCGCGCGTGTCGCCACGGGCGGCGCCGGCGAGCTGCGGTTGGCCGCGCCGCAACCCGGGGTATGCCGAGCGCTGCGCCAGGCGGGCATCATGCGGATGATCGCCACCTTCAGCAGCGTGACCGGTGCGCTTGACGGGGACGCGTTGGACCTTCTCGCGACGCCGCACTCACCGACCCGGGCCGCACGCACCAGCCCGGACTAGCACCAGGTCGTGGCGCGACGTGCCGGCAATACGACTCCCTTGTGCGCCGCGAACTTCGCACCGCCGCTACCTGCCTTGCGCACACGGTCTTTGGGTCGGCCGCTGACACTCGGGTCTGCGGTCGGGCAGAACCACAGGCGTGGAGTTTCCGATCGTGTCTTTGTCCAGGTAGTGGGTGGCCGTAGCGTCGTGCTGTGGGGTTGATCGGCGCGATGGAGACGTCCGACCGGCGGTGGCGCGTCGCAGTTGGCGGTGTCGGATCGATCGTCTGGTATCGGCTGATCGGCGCCGACTCGGCACGCAACCTGCCCAGTATCGGCGCGCTCGCTCGGGCGCTGGCCGATGCGGACATCGACCTCGGCGACCTGCACGAGGTCGGATCGGCGGTCGAGGCCCGAGACGAGTGATCGCCCCATCTCGGACTGCCCGTCGGTGGCGAGCACTGCAACGGGTTCGTGCGTCAGTACGTCGCCGCGTCGAGGTGGCGGACGACGCCCGCGGTCGGTCCGACGGCTGCGGCCAGGGTGAGGGTGAAGGTGGCGCCTCGCGGCTGGCTGTGGTGGTAGGTGAGGGTGAGACCGTCGGCATCGGCGAGTTGCGCGGCGAGGTACAGGCCCAGTGGTCAGCGGTGAGGGGCCACGATGACGATGGTGGGCATCGGGGCGTCCGGGTCGGTCAAGTCGTTTTCGAGGGCGGTCGGGTTGGTCAGCCGGTGGGTGGGGTCGTAGATGAAGCAGATGAGGGTGCGGCAGTCGGGGTGGGAGCGGTAGAACTCCTTGTCGATGGCGAGTTCCTTGGCGACGCCGCGTTGGTCGAGGCTGGGGCGGGTCATCTTGGTCTCGATGACGATCTGTTCGCGTTTGAGCAGCAGGTCCATCCTGCTGGTGACGCCGCCACGGCTGGGGGGTGTATTCCTCGTCGCGGACGTCGTCGAACAGACCGCGCAGGACGCCGCGTAGTAAGTCTTGCACGTCGTACTCGTCGGTGATCTTGACGAGCGGCTTCCGGCCGGCGTGGCGATTGTTCAGGTCGCGGACGATGGCAGGAAACCGGCGCAGAGTGCCGGTGATGGTGGTCAGCGCCGCGGGTAATCCAAGGTTGGGGCGGGTGAGGCCGGTGCCGATCGCGGCGGTGGCGGCGGTGTGGACGGCGGTGGCTTCGGCGATGTCAGTGGTGCTCGTTGCGGTGGTCGTGAGCAGGTACAGCAGCCCTGTTTCCAGCGCCTCGGCGTCCTGGTCGAGCCCGGCGCCGGTTGCGGCTTGTGGGTGGAGGCGGCCCAGCACCCAGGCGGCGGCCAAGTCGACCGTGGTGGCCTCGGCGAGCGTGCTGAAGCGTCCGGCCCCGCCGGTATCGCCGAGGGTGGTGGCGGCCACCGTGTTGAGCGTGATCGACCAGGTGTCGGTGCCCAGCCGGCTACGCCCGGCGTGCAGTGTCTGGCGTAGCCAGCGTCGCGGCTGCGGGTCTTGGCCGGCGATGGCGGCAGCGCCAAGGGCCAGGCCCAGCAGTTCGGTGGGCCTAAAGAAGAACGATGCTCGGTCGCCGGGCAGCGGGTCGCGTCCGCCCAGCCGGCGGGCTGCGTCGCTCCACGCCTCCACCGTCAGGTGGTCGGGATCGTCGTCGCCGGCGAGGAGGTAGCCGTGGGCGGCAAGGACGGGTGCCTCGTCCAGCCGGCCAGCGTCGGCGAGCGCACCGCCGGCATCCGGTCGCGCGATGAGATCGGTGCGGCCGTGGCGGTGCGCCAGCCACCAGGCGAACCCGGTGGCCGGGGATGGCCACGCGGCGCTGCGGCGCACGAGGGTGGCCAGCCGGTCGAGTTCGACGGCGAGGCTGCTGGCGATGGCGGGGTGCATCACAGGAACCAGCGGCTGTGCCGCAGTCGGGTATTGAGCAGGGCGGGCGACCAGTCGGGTACCGCGCGCAGGCGGGCCAGGAGTTCGGCCATGAGTTCGGAGTAGTGGATGGTCACCGGGCGGGCGGTGGGCAGGGTGGATCGCCAGGACAGGGAGGTGAACTTCAGCGCCTGTTCGGCGAGGTAGTCCAGGTCGTGGAAGGTCGAGGCCCGGTGCAGGCGCAGGTGCAGTTGGCGCGGCAGCGGCGCCTCGGCGAGTTTGATCAGGCTCGGGCCGGTGATGGCCAGCAGACGCTGGGTGTCGCTGATCTGCAGGATCGTGCCCCGTTCGGGGACCAGAGCGCCCTTGGCCCGGCCGCGGTGGTCGGCGCGGCCTTGCTGGTTGGGGTCGAGCATGACGAACGGCTGCTTGTCGCCGACCGTGAGGAACGCGAACTCGACGTTCTGCTCGGCGCCGACGGTGGCCACGCAGTCACCGATGAGCCGGTCGAGGTGATGGTCGCGCATGGGCAAGCTGGTGTGGCACACGACACGCACGGTGTCCCCGGGCTGCCAGCCGTTGCGGGCCTTGATCTCGGCAAGGACCTCCTGGACCGAGGTGCGGAGCAGCTCCGGGTACTCCTCCGGAGTGCACTCGCGTGACAGGTTGGCCAATAGGTAGTTGCCGTCACCGCGGAACACCGTAGTGATCCCCATGAATCGTTTGCGGTCCTGGTAGCGGCTGGGGACCAGTTCGGCGATGCCGAGCCCGACCACGATCTCGTCGGCGATCGGCAGGTGGTGGTTCACCGTCCAGGGCACCCCGTTGAGCTTGGCGTACAGCGCCACCGACGCGTTCTGCAGGGTGTACGCCAGGCTCGCCGGCCGCTGCCGCATGGTCGACAGCTTCATCTCCTGGCTGGGGACGCCGGCCATCAGCAGCAGCGCCTTGGCGTGCAGGTACGGGTTGAGCGGCGCGGGTAGGTCGGCGTGCTCGTCGAGGATGACCACGATCGCGGCGTCGGGCTGCTGGGCGCCGGAAAGCGCGGTCTCGATGGCCCGCCGGTAGGCATCGTGCGGCCGGCCGCTGATGTGCACCTTCTGCAGGGTGAACGTCGGGTTGGACAGCCGGAACGTGGCGGCGAATCCGCTCTGGTAGGCCGTGCTGGGTGCCCCGTCGCGCAGCGCCCGCACGAACGACTCGGTCACGCCCTGGGCGGTGTCCGGGGCGACCACCAGAATGCGCGGGGACCGGGTGGCGAAGCTGTCTCGGCTGAACGGACCGTAGGTGGTCAGCCCGCGCCAGGCGATCGTGTTCTGCTTGGTACGGGCCGGGTCGAAGCAGTACGACACCGGCGGGGCCCGATGCACGCTGCGGTGCTGCGCGATGTTGCCCACCGTCAGCTGGGGCCCGATCCGGCAACGCAGCCCCGAACCCAGGGCGATCGGTGGCAGGCCACCGAGGAACCGGCCCATTTCCTTGACCATCGCGTCGATACCCGGACCGCCCAGCAGCTGTCCCTCCAGCCGTGCCCTGTGGGTCTCGAACGCCGTGTAGCGGTCACCCAGCAGCTGCCGCAGGCAGCTGGCGAACGCCTCCCTCGAACCCTCGACCGCGACCTCGGCCGCGGGAATGCGGGTCATCTGGTCAAACGACTCCGACAGCACAACCTCGTCACCGGCGAGCCGGTCGATCCGGCCGACCAGGCGCCGCTGCCCCGGTGCCCGCACCCGGCGTACCACGTCCAGACCGGCCAGGCTGACCCCGGCCGCCGCCAGCTCGTTCAGCTCGGCGGCGATGTCATAGCGGGTGGACAGCGTCACGAACAGGCCGATGAACGGGTCCGTGACCGGCGTGACGACCCTGGCCTCTAGCGTGTACCGGGGCCGGATCGGAAAGCCCTTCAGAAGCGGCGGCACGCCGCCGAGCTGGCGGCCGATCTCGGCGACGAACTCACGCCGGCGGCCAAGGAACTGAAACGGCCGCGTGCGAAATGCCCGGTAGCCGGGTACCGCCCCCGGCAGTGCCTGGTTGATCAGGAATGCGACCAGGCCGAGGTTGTCGGGTACGGCCAGCTTGGTCTCGACCATGCCGTCCGGGACAACGGCTCCATCGAGGCGGGGCACCCCGTACAGGACGCCGCCGGAGTACCACAGCGCCCACGCCTCGCCGGCCGCCGTCCGCGATGCCGCGACCTCGCCCGGATCGGGCAGGTCCCGCCGATGCGCCGAGAACACGCCCGGGTTGACGTCCACCCGAAACCCGTTCAGCGCGAGCTGCCGCTGGTCGACCACCATCACCCTGCCAATCCGGGAGAAATGTACAGCGATACCGGGTGCGCGGCCCCGTGCGCACACCGCCGCCTGACGGCCCGACGGCCGTCACGAAGCAGCGTAGGAGCCACCACCGACATTTTCTGGCTGGCCCGAACAGCACGACCAGAACGGAGGCGCACCGACCCGGGCATCGGCCATCCCGGTCGCCGCCGGCACCGACGCTGGTGCAGTGACCGCAGCCGTGCGAGGCGCCGGCAACCGTCCGGTCCTCGTCGTCGACGACGCACCTCCCGCAGGGTCAAAGCACCTGACCGACGAAGGTTGCCCCAGAGGTGACTATGGGAGGAGTCCGACGCGTTGCCGTGCCGGCTCGTACACGCGCACCCGCCAGCGACCCTCTTCCACCTGCTGCTCGTTCCAGGTCGGCAGCGGCATGAGGTGGCGACTGAGCCGATAGATCAAGTCGAGGGCGTCACGGGCCGATGACTCCGATGGATAGCTGTGCATGGTCTTGCCGGCGTCGCCGCGTCGACCTCGGCACTCGTGCAGCTCAACGGTCCAGACACCGCTGCCGTCCTACGCATCGACGGGGACACCGCCACACCGGTCATCAACATCCCGCTCAGCCGGGACGACATCCCCACAAGCCTCCAGGCGAACGTTCGCGTCACCGCCCCAGAAGCGGTTCGCGAACGTCCACCAATAGTGGACCAAACTTGGCAGAACAAGAACCGCGTTTTCCCTGTTCAGGGGCCAGATGTGACCGTTGCGGCGATTCGGCGACGTCGGCGGTAGACGACCGTTGCATGTCTCCTACCGCCGCTGCCAACCTGACGCCTGCGCGCGATCGCTGAACAAGCGCCGGTCTATTCGAGCACGACGTCGCGTTCCTTCCCGACGGCGGCGACGATCGCCGCGATGTCCTTCAGGAACCGGTTTTGGTCCGGGGACGCACTCACTGTCGGGATCGGCGCGCCCCTGTCGTAGACGTCCGAGGCGATGATGCGGGCGCGAGCGAAGGTGGATCCCGCGGCTCGTTGGGCGTGGGCGGACTGCCAGCTGAGCCGGACGTCGTCCTCGTCGTCGAGGACGGTGAACCACGCGATGGTCTGCGCGCTGCGCAGTGCGGTCAGCCAGCCCGCGATGTCGGCGTCAGGATCGTCGGGGTCCGGCAGCGGGTGGTGGCGGACAAAGTCGGGGTCGTCGTCGGCCAGGTCTCCGGCGCCGTCGACGGCGGTCGCGAAGATCCGGACGGCTTCCCGTTGGACGGCGTCCACGCTGCGACCGACGATCAGGATCGAAGCTGTGGCGTGGCCGGCGTCCAGCCCGAGCCGGGGCGCTTGGTCGTGCAGGCCGACAGCCGCTCCCGGTTCCAGGTCTTCGTGATCGTCGAAGGCGGCCGGCCCGTCGTGGACGACTCCGGCTACGCGTGACGCTGGGCCATCGGCCTGCCGGTCAGGGAGTCGAGTCCGAGCAGCACCACGTCACGATCGAGCACCTGCTCCCGTGGCGATGAACGCACGACTATTCATCACTCGTTGAAACCGGCCAGGAGCGTGCCGGAGAATGTTCGACGTGAGCGACGGCCTGACCCAGGAGCGACGCGGGCCCCGGCCGGGCGGGGTCGACACACGCGCGGCCCTGCTCGACGCGGCCCGTGAGGTGTTCGTCGAGCACGGCTACGAAGGCGCCACGATGCGCGCGATCGCTGCTCGTGCAGATGTCGACGCGGCGATGGTCAATCACTGGTTCGGGAGCAAGGAGGGCCTGTTCGCCGAGGCGGTGATCGATGTCCCGTTCGACCTCGACGGGCTCGTCGGACGATTGCTCGACGGCGATGTCGGCAGGCTCGGCGAACGGATCGTGCGTACCTTCCTCACGAACTGCGATACCGCAGGCGGCGGTGTCTTCGCGGCGCTCCTGCGCAGCGGTGCCGGTCATACGCAGGCCAACCACCACCTGCACGACTTCATGATCACGAACATCCTGGCACCGGTGCTGCGCGCGGTGGGCGTGGATCAGCCGGACTTTCGGGCGATGCTGGTGGCTACCCAGGTGGTCGGCATCGCTGTCGTCCGCTACGTCGCCCGGTTCGACCAGTTCGCCGCCACGGACATCGACAGGATCGTCACCGCGGTGGCCCCGACGGTCCAGCGCTACATCACCGGCGACATCGCGTGATGCAGGCCGTCGTTCGAACCGCACACGGTCTCCTGCAAGGCTTCACCGAGGCGGACCTCCACAAATTCCGGGGCGTGCCGTACGCCGAACCGCCCGTCGGCCGACTGCGCTGGCGACCGCCCGTTCCAGCGGCCGAATGGACCGGGGTGCGGAAGGCGACGGAGTTCGGCCCGATCTGCCCCCAGACCGCCGGCGCCGTCTTCACGACGCGCGCCTCGCGCGAGAGCGAGGACTGCCTCTACCTCAACGTGTGGACCCGCTCCCTGGACAGTCAGGCGAGACAGCCGGTGATGGTCTGGATCCACGGCGGCGGCTACCTGGGTGGTGGGGGCTGCGAGGACGGCACCGATGGTTCGCAGCTGGCCGCCCGTGGCGCCACCGTCGTCAGCTTCAACTACCGATTGGGCGCCTTCGGCTACCTTGCGAGCCCGGAACTCGGCAGCAATTTCGGCGTGCAGGACCAGATTGCTGTACTCCGATGGGTGCAGAGCAACATCGAACGGTTCGGCGGCGACCCCGACTGCGTCACGATCTTCGGCCAGTCCGCAGGCGCCCATTCGGTGCGCACACTGCTGAGTTGTCCAGCTGCCTCAGGCCTGTTCCACCGCGCGATCCTGCAGAGCGGTGGCGGGGAGCGCTTCGCCTTCGACGGTCGCGAACCGAACTCGCGGACCTATACGGCGAGCCAAGCACTTATCGCCGGTTTCGGTGGTGGCGACGCGGAGGACCTCAGGCGCGTGCCGACCGACGCAGTCAAGTCGGCCTCGCATCTCTTCAGCGGCGTGACTCCCCGGCGCGGGCGGGTGCACACTCCAGCGAATCTGGCGTGGATGCCGGTGGCTGACGGAGAGATCGTGCCGGCGGACAGTGCTCCACTGGCACCAGTGCCGGTGCTCCTGGGCTACACGCGCAACGAGGCGAGATACTTCATCAAGCCGGGCATGTTGCCCTACAACCGGCTGCTGCTATGGGCGATGACGCGAGTCCTGGCCGGCTCCCAGGCCGGGGCGGTGCGGTCCGAGCTGGCGGCAGGTGGACCTCCCATATACGAGCGATTCGATCGTGCGTACACCTCTGCCGTTTTCGCCGAACCGCTCCTCGCGACAGCCGAGCGACTGTCGTCCTTGGGCCGGGTGTTCCACTGCTACAGGTTCGACCGGGTCTCACCAGGAGCCGCACGATCCGCGGACCTGGCGAAACACACCGCCGAGCTGCGCTACCTGTTCGGCACCCTGACGGCAGACGGGTACGATGAGACCGACCGGCAGGTGTCGAGCTGGATGCAGGTCCGCTGGGTCGCGTTCGCCCGCGACGGCGCTCCAGCTGACCAGTCCGACTGGCCGGCCTATGGGGACGGCGGACGTATCACCATCATCGACGGCGTCCCGGCCCATGGGCGGATCGATGACGAACCCGTCGTGCCACTGCTGCACGCCGCGCGCACCTCGCAGCGAGACAGCACGCTGAGCCGTGCTCCTCGGTGAGCTGGGTCGCCGGCTCCGCCGACAAACGCGCACGCTTCCCGGCCGCACTGGAACGGCTCAGCAGCAGATCGACCGCGGCACGGATGTAGCACAAAAGGCCCCGACCGAAGCGCTCGGTCGGGACCTTTCGACGGGTGGGGCGCCTGGGGATCGAACCCAGAACCCGCGGATTAAAAGTCCGATGAGGGTCGCGTCCACGGCGTCGAGCAAGGCGTCCTCGCCCTGCTCATCGATGGCCTGCACAGCAGATCGTGCTTTCAGTTCCACGGTGGCACCGCCGACGGGCAGATACGGAACCCGCGCTGCAGCTGCAACCTGGACGGCGAGCCTTGGGATGCGGCCGTCCGGATCGGTCAAGAACGCTCGTTCGAGCCAGTACTTGACCGGACCCCTGAGGTGGTCTGGCACGCCCTCGTGGGGGCCATGGGCCAATCGTTCGCGGATAATTGGCCGCGGTCGAGGCCGTCATGCCGCCGACCACAGTGGACAGCGTGGTCTTGCACCGGCCGGAAAGGACGCCAGCCGCAACGAGGACCGGTAGCCATGCCGGGTCGGGCGCTAGCGGCCAGGGGTGTGCCGGTTGGCCAGTGGGAGCGACGTCGAGGCCAGTCAACTCGAAGCCGGGCAGCGCGGCCCGGAGGCAGCCGATCCGGCCAGGGCACTAGGACCCTGGCGCGTCCTAACTGCCAGCCGATCTACTGGGGAAGTGCCATGGCATCTGGTTCTCCGCCGAGTTCCTCTGCTCGCCGGGCTTGCGCTGGTTGCGGTGCTGGTCGCTTGCAGCTCCCGGGGCCAGGCGCCCGGTGCGGGGACGCCGGGCGGCCCGGGCCCGGGGATGATGGCCAGTGCCCCGCCGGGTTACCACTACTCCCGGTTGTCCTGTTCGGCTCCGTCCTCGCTTCCCGGTCATACCGTGCGGGTGGTGCTCGGCGACATGGGCATGACCCGGATGATGGGCGGCACCGCCCCGCTCGGTGCGCACATGATGCTCCATGCCGTTCCCAATACCGTTCCCGCCGGCCAGATCAGCTTCGTGGCGCAGAACATGGGCTGGCGTACCCACGAACTGGTAATCCTGCCGCTGGCCGACGGTGCGGTCGCCGGCCAACGAGTTCCCGGCGCCGACGGGAAGATCGACGAGACAGGCAGCCTAGGCGAAGCCTCGAACTCCTGCGTCGCCGGGGACGGCGACGGGATCGCCTCAGGGGCAGTCGGCTGGACAACGGTCAGCCTGCCGAAAGGCCGCTACGAGCTGGTGTGCAACCTACAGAACCACTACGCCGACGGCATGCACCAGGAACTGGTAGTCAGCTGACCGGGCGCGAGAAACGCCGAGGCGGGAGGATGCTGGTCCATCCTGTGGGGCTCGGCCGGGAGCGTGCCGTTGACCTGGGCTTCTTGGCTGCGCCAGCATGGCGTCCGTGATCTTGCCGGTGGTGTACGGCTGGTCCATCGGCTGCCGGGGTGTGGTCGATGGGCCCCGACCCGGACGCCCATAGCTACCACCCCTGACCGCAGCCGCGGCGCTCACTGCGGCCAGACAGTGTGATCGCTTGCGCCCGCAGCGGCGCCACGTAGTCCGTCTAAAGGTTGTCCCGTAATGATCTTGAGGGCTGTGTGGCGGGTGAGCGAGGGGCGGCTCCTGACCCCGGTTCGGCGGTCAGCCGGTGATGGCGAGGTTTCGCATGAGCGCGACGCCTTGCGCGGCGTACCAGACGCCGTCGCCTTTCAGCCGGCAGTCCCGCAGGATCTTCCACGTCTTGACGTGCACCAGGGTGTGTTCGAGTCGGGTGCGGACCCGGCGGTGAGTGCGGTTGAGGTTCTCTTTCCAGCCTGGCAGGCTGCCGCCGCCCGTCGCTGGCCGGTACGGCAGGACCAGCCGGGTGCCCTGGTAGCCGCCGTCGGCGAGCACCGCCGCGCCGAGGCAGGCCTGGTCGACCCCGGAGTCGGCGTAGGCCCGGCAGTCATTGCGGTTGCCCGGCACCGGCGTGCCGACCGCGACCGCCAGGCGGGTGTTGGCGTCGATGACCACCTGCAGGTTGGTGGAGAACCGGTAGATGCCCCTATGGATGTCAAGCTGCTGAAGGCTGGACCGGCTGGTCGGGTGGGGGCTGCGCGATGATCTGGTAGATCTCCCTGGCGATGTAGCGCTCGAGACACCGGATGGCCTCGCGGCGGGTCTTGCCTTCGGCGAGGCGTTGTTTGAGGTAGCCGCGGGTGCGGGGGTCCCAGCGCAGTCGGGACAGGGCGATGTGGTAGGGCGCGGCGTTGGCTTGCCGGTCGCCGCCGCGGTTGAGGCGTAGCCGGGGGGTCTTGCCCGAGGATGCTTCGGTTGGGCTGACCCCGCACCGGGCGGCGAAGGATGCCTCGCTGCGCAGCCGGGTGGGGTTGTCGCCGGCGGTGATGAGCAGCGCCGCGGCGGTGTCGGGGCCGACGCCGTTGCGTTGCAGCAGTGCGGGTGTGTGGGCGGTGACCGCATCGGTGATCTTTTGTACGAGGTCGTGGATCTCCTCGTTGGGGCTGAGGATGCGCCGGGCCAGCAGCCGCATGGCGTAGAGGGTCGCACTGGTGCGTTGGTCGGGCGTGTCGGTGTCTAGCTGGGCGCAGCGGCCGAACGCCGCCGCAGCGGCCTGCTCGTCCGGTACCACCGGCGCGGTGAGCACGCCGCGGGTGGAGAAGAAGTTCGCGAAGTCGACGGTCGGCCCGGCGATGTTGGCGTTCCGGCCGCCGACCCACTCGCCCTGGGCGACTTTCTTGCCGGCCCGCTCGGCGGCCGCGGCCAGCGTGTCCGCCTGCAGGATCCCGGCGGTGGAGAAGCTGGTCCGGTTGGTGAAGTTGCCCTCGCCGGTGCGGTGGAAGGTGTTGTTGGTCGAGCCGTGCTCGGCGGGGTAGGCGCCGGTCGCCAACGTGTACCAGCCGACCCCGGTGTTCGGCGGGAACGCCTGTAGCAGACAGTTGTCGCCGCGCACCCCCTGCCGCATCAGCGCCGCGTACGTCGGCATGACCCCGGCCGCCGCGTACGCCTCCATCAGATCCGGGCGCATCCCGTCCGAGGAGAACAGCAACGCCCGCGGAGCGGATGCCGTCGCGCCGGCGGGCGCGGCGGCCGGCAGCCCAACCACCAGCCCGGTGGTGACCGCCGTTGCGGACAGTGACGCGCCGACGCGACCTCGAGTCATCGTTGGCTCCCCCTGCCGGCCAGTTAATCCGCCGGTCAAGCCCGGCTCACGAGACGCCAAACCCCGCCGCGGAGGCTCCAGAGCCGTGTGATGGATTGCCCTGGTCTGTCCGGCATACGACCCACCCCCGCTCCATCACCCGCCGCATGTCCCCCGGTGGTCGTCATGGCTGGCCCGGCTGCTGTGCAGGGCGCCGGGAGGCATCGCATCGGCACTGGCACGACGATCGCTCTACCGCTGGCCTTCGCCGTCATGATCGCGCTTGCCACCCCGGGGTTCGCGACCACTCGCGACAACGGGCCCACCTGAGCAGGTTCGTCCAGTTGGTCGTTGAGCGGCTCCGTACCTTGAGCTTCGACACCCGGGCCGGCTTCGCTCTATCGAGATCGGGGTTAGGCGACGTCGCGGCGGTCCGTTGCCAGGGATCCGATGATGGCGGTTGCTGCCGCGTAGAGGGCCAGCAGGAGGAGGGCGGTGGCCGGGGTGAGCAGCGGGGTGTCCGGCTTCTGCCCGCTGATGGCTGCTGCGGCCGCGCCGGGCAGGAACCGGCCGACGTTCAGGTTGGCGAGGTCGCCGAGCAGCAGGTTCTCCACGAACAGCAGCCAGGCGCACAGGCCGACGAGTGTGGCTACCTGGTTGCGCACCACGGCGCCGGCCCCGACGCCGATGCCGGCCCAGAAGGCGGCCGCGGCGGCGCCGCCGATAAGCGGGAGCACGTAGTCGCCGGGGTCGAGCTGGGTGGCGATGCCGCGCGACCGGAGCGCGGCGGCGCTGACGCCGGCGGCGAGGGCTGCGGCGGCGAGGCCGAACCCGGCGCCGGCCAGCATGCTCGCCCAGACCTTTGCCGCGATGAGCCGGATGCGTCCGGGGCTTACCAGCAGCGTCGGGCGGATCGTGCCGTGGCGGATCTCGCCGGTGATCGACATCGCGCCGAGGAGGGCGGCGAGCAGAGTGCCGATGATCTCGCCGGGGGCGAGCAGTTGGCGCTGCCTGGCGGCGCTGCCGATGCTCGTGGCGGGCAGGCCGAAGCCGTGCAGCAGCTCGGCGAGCAGGACGAGGCCGAGCATCGTGGCGAACAGGCCGAGATTGGTCCGGGTGGTGCGCTGCTTGAACAGTTCGGCGCGGAGCACGGCGGTCACGATGCCTGCCTCGCGGTCAGCTCGAGGTACATGTCCTCCAGGGTTCTCCCGCGGCCGGTGATGTCGTCCAGCCGGGCGACGGCCAGCAGCCTGCCGTGGTCGATGATCACGACCTGGTCGACGGTCTGGGCGACCTCGGCGAGCACGTGGCTGGAGATCACCACGGTTCCTCCGTGGTCGGCGAAGCCGCGGATGAACCGGCGCAGCCAGTGCATGCCGGCGGGGTCGAGGCCGTTGGCCGGCTCGTCGAGGATGAGCACGTCGGGGTCGCCGAGCAGCGCCGCGGCGAGGCCGAGCCGCTGCTGCATGCCCAGCGAGTACGTCTTGACCCGCCGGTCAGCGGCGCCTGCCAGGTCGACCAGGTCGAGCACCTCCGCGACCCGCGCGAAGGGGATCTCGGCTGCGAGGGCGAGCGCGCGCAGGTGGTTGCGTCCGGTGCGGGCCGGGTGGAAGTCGTTCGACTCGAGCACCGCCCCCACCCGACGGGCCGGGTCCGGGAGATCGCGGTACCGGCGGCCGAACACGAGCGCCTCGCCCGTCGTCGGCTCGGCGAGGCCGAGCAGCAGTCGTAGCGTGGTCGACTTGCCGGCGCCGTTCGGGCCGAGGAGACCGGTCACGGTGCCGCGGTCGAGCGCGAAGGTCAGCTCTTCGACCGCGACGACCGCGCCGTACCGCTTGCTCAGCGAGCTAACCGCGATCACCGGGTCGGCCGATGGTTGCGTCGTCATTGGTGGGCCCCGGGGCCGAGGGTGCCGGTGAGGTGCAGCGCGACGACCAGCGCGAGCAACCCGATAGCGAGGACGATGCCCAGTATCAACAGCCAGCGTGGGGTGCCTGGGGTTGACCTGCGACCCGGCCGGGCGCCCGGATCGTCCGCGCTGTGGGGGTCGCCCTCGCCCCGGGGGTCGAGGTGCGGGTCGGCCATGCGTGTCTCCTCGGTCGTCAGGTGGCACGCCACGTGCCTGGCGCCGGCAAAGCTACGGCGGCGGCGCTGTGTCCGAAACGCCCGCGGGGGCGAGCTTCGATGTCCCCATCGAGTGGACCCGGATCCTCGAGCGGGGGGACTCGGTGTCCGGGTGCCCGGAGTTACGATCGGTTCTACGCGCCCAGGCCGAGATCGGGAGCGGTGGTGTTGCCCGACAGAACGCCGGCCACCCGACCGGATCGACCCGGCGGCTGGCCGCTGCGAGCAGCGGCCCCGGTGCTGGTCGATGTTCTGATCTCGACCGCGGCGCTGGGTGGCTGCCTGCTCCTGCTGGCCCGCGGCGGCTTCGGGGTTGCGCGTTCGGGGTCGGAGCTGGATCTGCGCGGCGGGCTGCTCGCCGCCGGCGCGACGGTGCCGCTGATTGCCTGGCGGCGTGCCCCGTTCGCGGTCTTCGTGGTGATCGCGGCGACGAGCACGCTAGCCGCGGGTCTCGGGTACACGCTCGGCGTCCCGCTCGGTCCGGCCATCGCGCTGTATCTGCTCGCGCTAAGCCGGGAGGACAGCCGTCCGTGGACCCCTCGATCTGCGGGGGTGGTGGTCGCGCTGGTCGCGGCTTACCTGGCCGCGACCGCGGCCGCCGAACCAAGCCTCTCCGCGGGGGACCTCGTCCACAGTGGGCTTCCGTGGGCCGTCGCATGGTTCGCCGGCGAGCGGACCCGGCTGCGCCGGGAGCACATCGCAGCGCTGGAGGAGCACATCTTGCGCGCCGAACGCGAGGCGGAGCGCGAACGCCTGCTTGCGATCGCCCAGGAGCGCGCCCGGATCGCCCGTGATCTGCATGACTCCGCCGGGCATGCGATCAACGTGATCGTGGTGCGGGCCGGCGCCGCGCGGCTGCGGCACGACCAGGATCCGGAGCGCTCCCGGCTCGCCCTGGCCGCCATCGAGGAACTCGCCCGGCAGACCGTCGACGAGGTCGACCAGCTTGTCGGCGCGCTGCGGGACACCGGATCGTCGAGCGGCGCCGCGGTGAACGCGCCGCCCGGGCTCGCGAGCCTGGACACGCTCGTCGCCGACCACGCGGCGGCCGGGCTCGCGGTGACGGTCGGTACGGCGGGCACCCCGCGGCCGCTCGGCAGCGCCGTCGACCGGGCCGCGTACCGGATCCTTCAGGAGGCGCTCACCAACGCCGCCCGGCACGGAGCGGGCGCGGTCCGCCTGGACCTCGCGTTCGGCGAGTCCTGCCTGGAGATGGCGGTGGTCAACCCGGTGCCCGCGATGACCGGCGCGCGGTCCTCCGGCGGGCACGGCCTGATCGGGATGCAGGAGCGAGCCAGCCTGGTCGGCGGCAGCCTCGACACCGGACGGGTCAACGGCGAGTTCCGGGTCAAAGCCCGGCTGCCGTACGCGGGGCGGCGCGGATGACCCGGGTGCTGATCGCCGACGACGACCACCTGATGCGCGCCGGCCTGGTCGAACTGCTCTCCATCGACGCGACGATCGCGGTCGTCGGCGTGGCGGCGACCGGACGCGAAGCTGTCGCGCTCGCCCGCACGCTCGGCCCGGACGTCGTGCTCATGGACGTGCGGATGCCCGACCTCGACGGGATCGCGGCCACCCGGGAGCTGGCCCGGGTCGCCCCGGCCGCCAAGGTCCTGATCCTGACCACGTTCGAACAGGACGACTACGTCTTCGACGGCCTGCGCGCCGGCGCCTCCGGCTTCCTGCTCAAGCGGACCCGACCCGAGGAGCTGATCGCCGCAGTGCACGCGGTCGCCGCCGGCGACTCGCTGCTGTCCCCGTCGGTCACCCGGCGAGTGATCGACCGGCTGGCCCAGCAGCCGACGCCCAACCTCGCCGACCGCGCCAGGCTCGACCAGCTCACCGCGCGCGAGCGCGAGGTTCTCGAACTGGTCGCCCGTGGACTGTCCAACCGGGAGATCGCCGCCACGCTCGTCGTCGAGGAGTCCACGATCAGGACCCACGTCAAGCGGGTCCTCGGCAAGCTCGGGCTCCGGGACCGGATCCAGGCGGTGATCTACGCCTACGAGAACGGCCTGACCCAACCCGCCGGAGGGAGGCACTGATGGTGAGATCCGAGGCCCGTATCTCGACGGACTCCGCCGAGCGGTACGCCAAGCAGCTGTGCAACCACGCCGTCCACATGGGAGCCCGGTCCGAGTGGACACCGCCCGACGGCGTGGTCGAGTTCCCGCAGGGCGGCACGTGCTGCCTCACGGCCACCCCCGACGAACTCCTCCTTACCGTCGACGCCGCCACCCCAGCCCAACTGGCGACGATCCAGTCAATCCTCAGCGCCGACTTCCAGCGGTTCGGCCAGCGACACGGCATGCGCGTGACCTGGTCGTCCTAGCCGTCGAAGCCGGCAGGCCCTTACCGTGCCCGGCCGCGGCAACCCGGGACCGTCGGCGGGCGTGCGTCGAGCGCGGCCACCCACACGCCGAGCCCACAGTCCGGGCGTGGGTGCCCGCCCGAGGCGGACAGAAGCCGTACGCGCCCCGGCCACGTTCCGGCCGCGGTCGCGGCAAGCAGCGTCCATCACCGGCGGTCACGAGGCCGGCGCACCCTTGCGCGGCCGAGCGGGTCTCCTCCCCCGCCCAGCGCCTCGGCGGCGCTGAGGGACTTGTCTGCTGGTGGAGCACCTCCAAGGTGGGCTCGTCCCGAAGCGGCTCGTAGGCCTGCCGGTAGAGGTCGAGGGCCCGGTCGAGCTCGGGTTGTTCCGCCGCCATCATCCGGCGGTTCCGATGAGGTCGACCACTGCGACCAAGCCGGCGCGAGGGGGTGGCCACCAGCGGTAGCGTCCGGAGTGGGAACCGGCGCGGCAGGACCGGTGTAGTCAGCGGCAACGCGCTACCAGACGGGGGCCGAGAAGGGCGCACGATGCGACAGACCGTGCCAAGATCCCGGATCCTGCTGGTGCTCGGGATGGCCGCCGTGCTGGCGGGCTGCACCGGGCAGGCGGCTCCCACGCGATCTGAACCCAACCAGGGCGCCGGCGGCGTGCGCCGGTGAGCGTCACCACTGCGCCCCTGCCGCCGGCGCTGGCGCCGCAGGCGCGGCCGGGCCGCGGCGAGGTGACGGTGACCGTGTTCCACGAGACCCACACCCACGGTGCGCTGCTCGGCGAGGACATCGATCGTGGTTATCGCGCCGACGGGCGGACCTTCGCCCACTAAGCCGGGCTGCTGGACGGGCAGCGGCGGCGCCTGCAGGCCGGGTCCAGCCTGTTTGTGGGCAACGGCGACGATCTCAGCTACGAGCTGAGCGTCCCGGCGGTCTTCGGCGGCGGCGCCGCGGTCAAGGACCCAGGGCCGGCATGCGGTGGAGGCGTTCGATGCCGCCGGGATGGATGCCGACACCGTCGGGTGCGACTACGTCGTGGCAGGCGGGCCGGACCTTCTCCGCGGGCTGGTCGCGCGGTCACGGTTTCGCTGGGTGAGCGCCAACGTGCGCGACGGCAGCCGGCCAAGCGAGGTGTTCGCCGCCGAGCAGGGCGCGCGGCGCTTCACGCTGGCGCGGGCCGGTGGGCTGCGGGTCGGCGTCACCGGAGCGGCGTCGTCCGAATGTGGGCAGGCCGCCCCGGCCGTGACTCTGCTGGACCGGTCACGGCGCTGCGCGAGGTCGTGCCGCAGATGCGTGCCGCCGGCGCCCAGCTGTCGTGGTGATCTCCCACCTAACATACGAGGAGATGGAGCAGGTGGCCCGCCTGGTGGACGGCGTGGATGTCATCGTCGGCAGCCACGTGGGCCCGCAACCGTACGGCTTCCTGGACCAGCCGCGGGTCGTCGGCAGGACGATCCGGTCGGTGGCAGGCAACGACATGGCCGCGGTCGGCCAGCTCGACTTGGTCGTCCGCCGCAGCGACGGGCGGATCGTGCGGTTCGGCTTCCGCCGATACCTCGTCAGGCCGGACGGGCCGGTATCCCCGGCGGTCAACGCCCTGCTCGACGGCTACCTCGCCAAGCGGCCGCGTTAGCGCGGTGCCAGCGCTCGACGACCATGATGCAGCCGGTGACCAGGGCGGTGACGTCCGACAGGGTGGCGGTACCCTTCGTGGTCCACATCGGATCCTGACCTGCACGGGGTTTGCGCCGCGCCTGCGCCGAGGCGTGGGCCGCCACAAGCGCCCACAGCCAAGGCGGGCGGTGGGCTCGCGGGACGGTCAGCGCACCCAGGATATGCCCCGGTGGCCCGCCGCCCCCGGCGACATCGAGGACCGCCGCTAGCTACTTCGACCTGAAGAAGTAGCGGCGTCGAGGGTGGGTTGCGGCGAGTCCGGGGCGTGGACTTGTTTGATCTTCGCCGTGGGTGTTTCAGGCGGCCAGGGCTGCGATCTTGACCAGGTTGTGGGCCAGGACTCCGTGTCCGGCCCAGGTCCGCGCTCCTTCGGTGCCGTCGAGGCGGGTGCGGTCCCATCCGTAGCTGCGTTTGAGGGAGCTGATCCGGCCTTCGCTGCCGGTTCGCCATTTCACTGTGCGGCGGAACGCCGGTCTGTGCTCGACGGTCTGGCGGGCCTTGCCGGGTCGGCCCTTTCGGGGGATGACGACGTTGCGTACACCCTGGTCGTGCAGGTCGTCCTCGACGGTCTGCTCGCCGTAGCCGCGGTCGGCGGTGACGGTCCGCGGGCGGCGTTTCGTGCGGTGGGTGACGCGGGCGACAGCCGGGGCGAGTTGCGGCGCGTCGGGCGGGTTGCCCTGCTCGACGGTGTGGTCCACGACGATGCCGTCGTCGTTGTCCATGACCTGGGCCTTGTAGCCGAACTCGACGGGCCGCCCGAGGCGGCCTTTGGCGATCGGACGGGCGTCGGGGTCGTGCAGGCTGACTCGCCGCGTCGCCCCGTCCGGCGTGGCCCCGGCCAGCCGTTGACGGGTCTGCGCGCAGATCCGCCGGGTGACATCCAGCAGCTCGGCCAGGTCGTCGACCGCTCGGCGCAGCCGGCCTCGAACCCGACCCGCGGCGGCGTCCCGGCTACCGGCAGCGGCCAGCCCGGCGGCCTTGACCTGTGCCCGCCGTAGCGCCCGTTTGGCGTTGACCAGCAGCCGGCCGGACTCAACAGCGGCGCGCTCGGCGATCCCGGCAAGTTCCCCGGTGATCCGCCGCACCGTGCGCTGCGCCTCCTCGCGGCCCGCCGCGCCGCGGAGCCTGAGCTTGGCGGCGATCCCGTGCGCCCGGGCACCGGCTGAACGCAGCGGTCGCGAAACCTCGTGCGCCTCGCCCCGCCAGCGGCCTGGATCCGCCGCCCGGCCGCGGCGATCCGCCGCACCGCCTTGGCCAGCAACCCCGAATCCGTCGGATAGGACACGTTCGCTGGCAGCACCGTCGTGTCCGCCCGCAGCCGGGTCGTGCGCAGCAGCTTCGCCTGCGCCGCTTTCGCCAGCAACGCCTCGTTCAGCCCCTCGACCGCGGCGCTGCCGCAGCGGGTGGTCAGCTTCATCAACGTCGTCGGATGCGGCACCGCGCCGTCCAGCGGGATCCGGCAGAACCGCCGCCAGGTGATCGAGTCGGTCACCTCCCGACACAGCGACTCGAACCCCAGCCGGTAACGGAACTTCAGGAACATCAACCGCAGGTAGACCTCCATCGGCGTCGACGGCCGCCCGATCCGCGGATCGAAGAACGGCACGAACGGCGCGAAGAACACCGGATCATCCAGCAGCGCATCAACCCGCGCCAGCTCCTCCGGTAGCCGCCGCACCTCATCCGGTAGCAGCGACTCCCACAACGACGGCTGATCGCCTACCGTACGCAGCACGATGGCCTCGATCCTTCTAGCCCAAGGGGTCGAGGCCATCATGCCGATCCCCAACCACGATCAGGCGGACCGCCACGCGGTGGGTTTTTCAGGTCGAAGTAGCTAGTGGCGGCTGACCTGCGATCCGGCTGTGCGCAGCGTTGCGAGGCGCCGGCGGTACTCGTCCTCGTCGATCTCTCCGCGGGCGAACCGCTCGGCGAGCACCTGCTCGGGGGCGGGGGGTTCGGCTGGCGGGGTTCCGGTCAGCTGCCCGCTGCGGCTCAGGTAGCGGACCAGGGCGATGACTCCGACGATGATCACGCCCCAGAAGATGACCATGCTGATCGTCATGAGGGCGTATCCCCAGCCGCTCATATGGTCGCCGTACCAGTACATCGGGTGACTCCCTCCTCGGAGCGGTTGCAGAAGAGGTGCCGGCAGCAGCCTCGCCTGCCACCGGCCTGGACAGCTGCGTTCCCCGCGTCTCGCCGCCGGCAGCGGTTAGGCGTCGCGGCGGTCGCCGGCGGGACGGCGCTCGGATTCCGCCGGGCCTCCAGAACGGCTGGTGGACTGGCCCGTCCCGGCACGGCCGTGGCCGGACATACCGCCCATCATGAAGACCATCATGAGCGGGCAGGCGACTACCGCGAGGAAGAACAGCAGGGTCCTCACCGGTACGCCGACCGCCGCTAGGCCGACGATGAGTACCGCCAGGGCCAACGCGTACAGCGGCCATCCTTCGCGCTTCATGTGCAACCTCCTCGATACGCCGCCGTGGTCAACAATGCCCGCCGTGGCAGCCGGGTGCGACGGACCGATGTCATGACCGGCACAGACCAAAGTCCCGACACCAGACGGCGGCGAGGGCGCCGCTGTCCCTGTCGCAGCGGGTGCGGTCGCGGAGGTACGCAGCAGGCAAGGTGGGGTCAGCGGCCCGCCGGTACGGGCTGGGGTGTCTGGGTGGGGGTGGGGACGCCGGCTGGTGGGGGTGGCGCGGGTAGCCGGAGGCGTTTGAGCAGCAGGGCGTTGACGGCGACCAGGAGGCTGGACCCGGACATGGACAGGG